>Ga0182014_10004338_pt1 | contig 16349 bp, 13 predicted proteins | sample 612S2DmetaG_FD_120489 | JGI IMG/M metagenome (GOLD analysis project Ga0182014, IMG submission 120489) | Permafrost microbial communities from Stordalen Mire, Sweden - 612S2D metaG | ecosystem: Environmental > Terrestrial > Soil > Wetlands > Permafrost | place: Sweden: Stordalen | collected... | reverse complement strand
TCGAAGATGGCGCACTCCAGGCCGAGGTTGGCGCCGGGGACCAGGCCGAGACCGCCGACAAGGCCCGCGCAGAGGTCGCTCACGATGTCGCCGTAGAGGTTTTCAAGCAGCAACGTGTCGTATTGCCAGGGATTCATCACCAGTTGCATGCAGGTGTTGTCGATGATGTGCTCGCCATAGAAGATTTCAGGAAATCCCTCGGCCACCTTGCGCGCGCAGCGCAGGAAAAGGCCGTCGGAGAGCTTCATGATGTTGGCCTTGTGGATGGAGTGGATCTTTTTGCGGCCGTGCTTGCGGGCGTACTCGAAGGCGAATTTGGCGATGCGCGTGGAGCCTTTCTCGGTGATGACTTTGATGCATTCGACGACGCCGGGGACGACCTCGTGCTCCAGGCCGACGTACTCGCCCTCGGTGTTTTCTCGCACGATGACCAGATCCACGCCGGGCCAATGCGTGGCCAGGCCGGGAAGGTTCCTGATGGGGCGGAAGTTGGCAAAGAGGTCGAACTTCTTGCGCAGGGTGACGTTGATGCTCTTGAAGCCGCCACCAACGGGGGTGGTTACGGGGCCCTTCAAGGCGACGCGGTTGCGCTCGATGGATTCATAGAGCGCGGCGGGGATGTATTCGCCGTAGATTTCAAAGGCCTCGGCGCCGGCGGCAAAGCGCTCCCACTCCCACTTGACGCCGGTGGCTTCGAGGATGCGGACCACCGCCTGCGTGACCTCGGGGCCGATGCCGTCGCCGGGAATCAGAGTTACCTTGCGCGTCTTCGTCTCCGCCATTGCTTTCTCCCCATTTTCAAGCTAGAGGCTACTTTTTTGCCTTGCCGGCGCCGCGGCCGCCGAGCAGGCCTTCGAGCTCTTCCTTGAACTCGCGCACGTCCTTGAAGTCCCGGTAAACGGATGCAAAGCGAATGTAAGCCACTGTATCCAGGCCCTTCAGATGTTGCATGATCAACTCGCCGATCTCGCTGGTGGTGCGTTCGCGCTCCGGAGCTTCCACCAGAAAATTCTCAGTGGCGTCGACGATGGCTTCCAGGTTGCTGGCGGGGACGGGCCTTTTCTCGCAGGCGCGGAGCAGGCCGCTGAGCACCTTCTGGCGGTCGAAACGCTCGCGGCGACCGTCTTTCTTGACCACCATGTAGGGGATTTCGTCGATGCGCTCGTAGGTGGTGAAGCGGCGATTGCAGCGCTCGCACTCGCGGCGGCGGCGGATGGAGTCGGCCTCCTTGCTCTCCCGCGAGTCGACGACCCGGTCCTGCCCGAAGCCGCAATAGGGACATTTCATGCTAAGGGCGATTTTACGGCATGGGAGTGCGGGCTGGCAGGAGCAGGGAACATGGAATAGGCGTTGACTTTCAGAACCATGGTCATGCACCCCAGCGGCGGGTTATCATCTACCTGATAGAAGGGGCTTCCGCAGCCAGTTGGAAGGGGGGCATATTGATTGTCTTCCTGCTGAGCGGGCAGAAGAATCTGAAAAATTGGCAAAGAAGGTTGCAGAGCTATTTGTGGAAGTTCTGGCCGCCGCCGGTGTGGAGCGTATCTATGGCGTGGCGGGCGATTCTCTCAACGGCATCACGGATTCAGTGAGGGTGCGCAATGGGATCGAGTGGGTAGGGGTGCGGCATGAAGAGACGGCCGCCTTCGCCGCCGGAGCGGAAGCGGCCCTGACGGGCAAGCTGGCGGTATGCGCCGGGAGTTGCGGACCGGGCAATCTCCATCTTATCAACGGCCTCTATGATTGTCATCGCAGCCGCGTGCCGGTGCTGGCCATTGCGGCTCATATTCCGTCACCGGAAATTGGCAGCGAATACTTTCAGGAAACCCATCCCGAGCTCTTATTCAAGGAGTGCAGCCATTACTGCGAACTGGTCTCGCATGCCTCGCAGATGCCGCGCGTTCTTGAGATTGCGATCCAGACGGCGTTGTCGAAACGAGGCGTTGCCGTGGTGGTAATACCCGGCGATGTTGCGCTCTCCGATGCTGTCAATCAAGGCAGGCGCGTCACCTTCAACTACGCGCGGCCTGAGGTTATTCCCCACTGGTCAGAACTCGATGGCCTGGCCGCGGAGCTGAACCGCGCGCAAAAAGTGACAATCCTGGCCGGAGCCGGCTGCGCGGGCGCTCATTACGAGCTGGTCGCGTTGGCCGCCAAGCTCCAGGCTCCGATCGTCCACGCCCTGCGCGGGAAAGAGTTCATCGAGTACGACAATCCATACGACGTGGGCATGACGGGCCTGCTCGGGTTTTCTTCCGGCTATCACGCCATGATGAACTGCGACACGCTGCTGATGCTGGGAACGGATTTTCCCTATCAGCAGTTCTATCCGAAGAACGCGCGCATCGTGCAGGTCGACATCCGCGTGGAGCAACTGGGACGCCGCAGCCACATCGACTTAGGCATCGAGGGAGGCGTCGAGGAAACATTGCGCGCACTGCTTCCGAGGATCGAACCGAAGCAGGGCCGCCGCCATCTGGACGCAACGCTCGCCCACTATCGCGAAGCGCGCAAGGACCTGGATGACCTGGCGACAGGAAAGCCGGGGCAGCGACCAATCCATCCACAATACGTCGCCAAGGTGCTCGATGAAGTGGCAGCCGATGATGCCGTCTTCACCGTGGACGTGGGAACTCCCGTTATTTGGGCGGCGCGCTACCTGACCATGAACGGCCGCAGACGGCTGCTGGGTTCGTTCAATCATGGATCGATGGCCAACGCCTTGCCGCAGGCCATTGGCGCACAGATCTCTCATCCCGGGCGCCAGGTGGTCACACTCTCCGGCGATGGGGGCATCTCGATGCTCATGGGGGACCTCCTTTCGCTGCGGCAGTTGAAACTTCCCGTGAAGATGGTTGTGTTCAACAACGGATCGCTGGGCTTTGTGGAACTGGAGACGAAGGCGACAGGTTTCCTCAGTCATGGCACGGACCTGGTCAATCCGGATTTTGCAAAAATTGCGGAAGGGACGGGGATTCTCGGCTTGCACGTCGATGACCCGGAAAAGGTTCGGCCGGCGCTGGAGCAGGCATTCGCGCATGATGGGGCCGCTTTGGTCGATATTGCGGTGAACCGGCAGGAACTGGCCATGCCGCCTTCGCTCAAACTGGATCAGATCGTCGATTTCAATCTCTACATGATCAAGGCGATTCTGAACGGGCGCGGAGACGAGATCGTCGATCTTGCCCGCACCAACCTGTTTCGGTAGGGCAGGGAATTCACTTCAGGCTCAGGTCTCGTCACGGGGGCTCGTCAAGGGACGGGGACGAGGAGGGTCTTGCTGGCGACAGCGGAGAGGCCGTCCAGGGTGTCGAGTAAGGCAGAAGCGATGAGCTGCGCGTTTGCGAGATGCCAGAGCAGTTCGGCGTTGTTCCACGCCGCTTCGCGTGCGGCGGCGACGCTCCAGGCGGCGAGGGTGTCGTCCAGGGCTGAGACCGGGGGCAGCGCATCGCCGAGAAGGCGCACGCGCAGGGTCCTTTTGGCGGACTCGATGAGGCTGTCGAGCGTGGTGTTGAGCGCCGTGTAGTCGCTGTATTGAGTGGCGCCGTGTTGCGGGGGAATATCCGTGGCCTGGCAGGTGGCGAGGATGGCCTGCGGGAGGTCGTGGTTGATGTGGGCGTTCATGCCGGCCAGGGCGAACTGGATGCGGGCGATGGCGGGCTGATTGCGCTGGTCGAAGAGAGCCTGCCAGCAAACGGGCGTAGATTCGCCCGATAGAGAGGATGCGATCGCGGCGAAGTAGAAGCGGGCAAACTGGACGTCGAGTGCGGCGATCCAGGCGGGACCGGCAAAGTTGCCCGAGTTGACGCGGGCTTCGACGGCTTGGGTCACCTGGAGATAGAGCCAGTTGAACCACTTCAGGCCATCGCCGTCGGCGCAAGTGGCCTCGATGGTCTGGAGAATTTGGACGACGGCGGGGATGGTTTGCGGGGTAGTTTGGATGGCCGCGAGGAGCGTGGGGTCGTAGGGGAACATGGTGGGCCATGATAACCCGGTGCGGAGGGCATTGGAAAGCCGAGATCTATCGCCCATTAAAGGCGACGCGGGCGGCGCAACTTCGGGGTCGCCGGCAATCCTGCAGTTGAGTGCCGGTTAGCGAGCACGGAGCCGCATCGGCGAAGACCTGTCCGTGGGGGCCTCGATCCTCCACCCCAGCGGCAAAGGCCCGTTGCTCTTGGACCTCGGAGGCCCTCAAAAATACTTAAGTATTTACTTGACAATTTACGGGAAGCGACTAATACTCAAGTCAATGCTTAACCAATTCCCCTTGGGAGGAAGGAATGAACACCATGGAAGAACAATCTGTAATTCACAACACATTCGTCGTCGAACGCACCTATCCTGTGCCGCCGGAGCGCGTTTTCGCCGCTTTCGCCGACCCCGCCAAGAAACGCCGCTGGTTTGCTGAAGGCGAACATCACCAGGTCGAGAGCTATGACATGGACTTTCGCGTGGGAGGCAAGGAGCATTACGCTTCTGGATTCAACGAGGGTCACCCGTTGGCAGGTCGCTCGCTCAAAAGCGAGAACATGTATCGGAACATCGTTCCCAACCGCCGCATCATCTTCACCTCCACCATGGCCGTGGTGGAGAAGTGCATCTCGGTATCTCTGGGCACGGTTGAGCTCTTGCCGACTCAGAAGGGCACCAACCTTCTCCTCACATTTCAGAGCGCATTCCTGGAGGGCGCCGACGGGCCTGAGATGCGGGAAGCGGGATGGCGCAAGCTGCTCGACAAATTGGCAGATGAGGTCGCCCGCTAACAAGGGAGGGCGCTGGAAGGCGCGGACATATGCGTAAGAAGAAACCCGATGCCGACCGTGTCTTTCACGCCCTCGGCGACCCCACGCGCAGGGCCATTATGGAGAAGCTCAGCCAGGGACCCATGTCGGTCTCGCGGCTGACGGAGCCGCTCGCCATAACGCTGGCCGCGGTCGTTCAGCACTTGCAGGTGCTGGAGGAATGCGGGCTGGTGCAAACCGAAAAAGTGGGGAGGGTGCGTACCTGCCGCATCGAACCCGCCGGGCTTGACGTGGTGGAGCAATGGATCGACGATCGCCGCTCGGTGTGGGAACGGCGGCTGGACCGGCTGGGCGATTTGCTGGCTGAGCCGGAGGAAAGGCAATAAGATATACTTCGTGCATGATCGACTGATGGGAGAAGAGATTTGAAAACATCTGTCTTCTTGGCTGGGTCGCACTTGCGGGTCTGCCCTTCGGCGCCGTAGCAATGTTCACGTCGGATTTTGTGCGGATTTTCTGCACAGTTGCAGCGCTCCTGTTGATTCTTCCTGCCTTTGCCTACATCTACGTCATCGTCATTTGGCATTGGAGGGACCGCTATCGCGGGAAGCACAGCGATCTGTGGGGCGCGCTCATCCTTATCGAAACAAGCGGGTGGATGAAGCGCGTCTACCTTTTTCGTCACATCCTTCCGGACGTGCGCCACACGGGTCGTTACCGCCTCGAATCTTCGCTGCCAGACTAGCTCAAGAATTCCGCGATGGCGGCGACTACGGTTTGCTGCTCATCTTCGCGGAGTTCGGGGAAGATGGGCAGAGCCAGGACTTCTTTGGCGGCGCGCTCGGACTCGGGGAAGCTGCCTTCGACGTAGCCGAGACTCTTCAGGGCATCCTGCAAGTGGAGCGGGACGGGGTAGTAGATCTCCGAGCCGATTCCGCGCATGGAAAGAAACTCGCGCAGGGCATTGCGGCGGCGGGTGCGGATGACGTACTGGTGCCATACGTGGCGGCTGCCGGCAACCTCATGGGGAAGCACGACGCCATGGGAGGGATACAGGCCGGCCTCGGCCAGGGCCGCCGCCCGAAATAGCGCGTGATAGCGTTTGGCCACCGTGCGCCGGGCATGATTCCAGCCGTCGATGTACTTGAGCTTGACGCTGAGGATGGCGCCCTGGATGCCGTCGAGGCGCGTGTTCCAGCCGATCTCGTCGTGGTAGTAGCGGCGGCGCATGCCGTGCTGGCGCAGCATCTTTACCCGCTCGGCCAGTTCGGCGGAGTTGGTGGCGACCATGCCTGCGTCACCGGCGGCGCTCAGGTTCTTGGTGGGATAAAAGCTGAAAGCGGCGGCATCGCCGAGGGCGCCCGCTTTCACACCGTTCCACTCGGCGCCCCAGGCCTGGGCGGCGTCTTCAATGAGCTTCAGCCCATGCTCTTGTCCAAGACGAGCAAAGGAGGTCCAATCGGCGCACTGGCCGTAGAGATGAACGGGCAGGATGGCGCGGACAAGTGTGCTTTGCGGCCCATTCAGTACCGCTTCGACGGCCTTGGGGTCCAGGTTGAAGGTGGTGGGCTCGATGTCGGCCAGCACCGCGGTGGCGCCGGCCCGGAGAATAGAGCTGGCGGAGGCGAAAAAGCTGAAAGGGGTGGTGATGACAGCGTGGCCGGGGCCGATGCCGGCGGCGGCCAGCGCCAGCCGGAGGGCATCGGTGCCGGAGGAGCAGCCCAGTGCGTGGGCCACGCCCAGTTGCCCGGCAGCGGCGCGCTCAAAGGCGGCTACCTGCTCGCCAAGGATGAACTGCTGAGTCTCAAGGACAGTCCCGACCGCATCCAGCAGTTCCTGGTGGAGCGGGCGGTACTGGCGCTTGAGGTCCAGCATGGGGACGGGCTGGGAGGTTTGGGCGGGAGACCGAGGAGGCGGGCCGGCGTTTTGCACGTAGCTATTTTACCAGTCGCTGAAGGCTCCGTTACCCGTCAAGTGCTTTCCCCCCCAGGTCTCAAGAACGAAATCTGCGGCAGCAGGCTGGTTGCGGCGAGACGCCGGAAACCTGCCCCGGACCGGGGTTTTGGTGCGCCAGAGTTGAAAAGGTTTGTAAATCACTATAATGTTGTCACATTGCGGGATTTGGCGGATTCGGGGTTTCCGGAGCCGTGCCCGCTGTTTTTCTTTTTCACGCAAGTGCAGTGCAGTTGCATCCAAACCCTCAAGAGGAAAGCGGGAGATCGGCACATGGAGAACAAGCCGGCACAAAACATTCAGGACACATTCCTAAACACGGTCCGCAAGGACAAAACACCGATTACGATCTATCTGGTGAGCGGCGTCAAGCTCACCGGAAAGATCCGTTCCTTCGACAAGTATTCCGTGCTGCTGGAAAACAACAGCCAGGAGCAATTGATCTTCAAGCACGCCATTTCGACTGTGGTGAGCAACCGGGGCGTGATGCATACGGAGCATCGTCCGGTGGGCGTGCAGACGGGCATAGCCGCGGTGGCCGTGCCGTCCGCGTTGCCAGCGGTCGCGGAGCAGCGATAGCACGCGGGGAGCGGCCTCGATTGGCAGCGGAGGAGAGCAGGACTGGCGGCTCCGGTGAAAGGCTGGAGCGGGCGGTTCTTGTGGGAGTGGACCTGACGCGGGCAGAGCTCGGGTTCCGCTCACGCAGCAACCGCGCAGGCGTGGCTGGCGCGCGGTTGGCGGTAGTGCGTCCGGAGCCTGCATTGCTGGAGGGGACTGCGCCGGAACTTCCAGGATCTGAGGGATTCCTTCGCTCGAGCGGCGACTCCAGATTGGACCAGGGATTGGGTCAGGGGCGGGAACAGGCTCCGGCGCACGCGGTTACGGCCCTGGACGCCGAAGAATCGCTGGCCGAGTTTCGGGAGCTGGTTTCGAGCGCCGGCGCCGTGGTGGCTGCCGAACTGATGCAGCGCCGCTCGCGGCCCGATCCGGCCACGCTGATCGGCGCGGGCAAGGTGGAGGAGATTGCCGGAGTGGCCGCTTCCACCGAGGCGGACCTGGTGCTGTTCGACCACGACCTGACACCCACTCAACTGCGCAATCTCGAGGCCGCGCTGCCTTGCCGGGTGCTGGACCGCACGCAGTTGATTCTGGACATCTTTGCCCGCCACGCCCGAACGAGCGAGGGCCAGTTGCAGGTGGAGCTGGCGCAGCTTGAGTACATGCTGCCCAGGCTCACCGGGCGGGGCAAGTCGATGTCCCAGTTGGGCGGCGGCATCGGTACCCGAGGCCCCGGCGAAACCCAATTGGAGACGGACCGGCGGCGGATTCAGAGCCGGCTGGTGCATCTGAAGGGCGAACTGGAGTCTGTGCGCCGGGTCCGGCGCCAGCAGAGGCAGCGGCGCGAGTCGGTTCCGGTGCCCACGGTGGCGCTGGTGGGCTATACGAACGCCGGCAAAAGTACGCTTTTCAACTGCCTGACCGGCGCGGAGGTGCTCCAATCGCCGCGGATGTTCGCTACCTTGGATCCGAAGCTGCGAGCCATCGAACTGCCCAGCCGGCGCAAGGTGCTGCTTTCCGACACGGTGGGCTTTATCCGCAACCTGCCGCACACGCTGGTGACCAGCTTCAGAGCCACGCTGGAAGAGGTGACACAGGCCGAGGTGCTGTTGCACGTGCGGGACGCCGCTTCGACCTATGGCGAGGAGCAGAAGGCGCAGGTGGAAAAGGTTCTGGGCGAACTGGAGTCTCTGGACAAGCCGCGCATCGAAGTGCTGAACAAGATCGACCTGCTGGGGGAAGACCAGCGGCGGGGGTTGCAGGCTCAGTGCGAGGGCCGGTTTGAGGCGCGGGGCGAGGTGGCGGTTTCGGCGCGCACCGGGGAGGGAATGGATGCGCTGCTCAAGGCCATCGACCAGGCTTTGCACTCCGACCCGGTGATCGAGGCGGAACTCCGGGTTCCGCAGCAGGAGGGCGGGGTTCTGGCGGCCATCGAGGCGGGAACGATCGTTCACAAAAGAGAGTACGAGGGCAATATGGTGCGGCTGGCCGTGAGCGGACCGGCCTCGCTGCTGGGCCGGCTGCGCAAGTACCGGCTGCGGGATGAGTAAGCGATTGTCAATGCACAAGGAGGCCCTATGAAACCGGTCCAGGGCAGCGCCAGCCGTACCATCGCCACGCTTGCCAGCCGCGAGGTCTATCGAAACCGCTGGTTGCGGGTGCGGGAGGACGAGATTCTGCGGTCCAATGGGAAGAAGGGCATCTATGGCGTGGTGGACAAGGACGACTGCGCCATCATTTTGCCTATCGACCAGGGCCGCGTGTGGCTGGTGGAGCAGTTCCGCTACACGATTCAGGAGCGGGCGCTGGAGTTGCCGCAGGGCGGCTGGGAGATGGAGGTGGAAGACCCGGAGCAGCTGGCGCGCGGCGAACTGAAGGAGGAACTGGGCCTGGCCGCCGCCGAGATGACCTACCTGGGAACCCAGTGGGTCGCCTACGGCTTCGCCCGGCAAAAGATGCACGTCTTTCTGGCCACCGGATTGACGCAGACCGAGAAAGATCCCGATGCCGAGGAGCACGACCTGGAGGTGCGCTCCGTTGCTGTTGGTGAGTTCGAGGAGATGATGCTGAACGGCGAGATTCGCGACGGCTGTACGCTGTCGGCGTGGGGGCTTTATCTGCTGTGGAAGGCGCGGCAGGGGTGAAGCGCGACCTCATTTCCCCAGGGAAGGCATCGAGCCGCAACCGGTTCCCCCGAGGCGAAGGCCGATCTGCCGGTTCGACGGGCTTTGCAGACGAGGTAATTGCGTGAAACGGCCGTCGGGCATGCATCAGAACCGCACATGAATGGAGGAACATCGAGTGACGCCCTGGCACCTCTCACGTAGGGACTTCACTCGACTTCTGCTGGCGGCAGGCGCATCCCGGGCGTTTCTCCCTCTACACGGAACAAGTCTACGAGGAACAGCTTCACCGCCGATGGACGCGTCGGGCATCTCGATAAAGGAGCTTGCCAAATCGTTCGCGTAGCCACCCTCCTCGGCCTCGCCGCACACATACTGGATGTGGATGAACGGCAGCGTCTCCCGAGAGGGCATTACGCTCGATCTTGAGACCATGCACCGCTGCGGTATCGCGGGTGCGTATATCTACAACGCCGCTGCCGGCATTCCACGCGAGCCAGCCGACGATGGCGGTCCGGAGTGGCTGGACATGGTTCATCGTTGTTTACGCCGGCGTGGTAATGCGGCACGCGCAGGTTCAGAACGGGCGGGTCTCGTTCCGGCCCGGCGTGAGTTATCGCTGCATGATTCTGCCTCAGTGTTGCGCTGTAAACCTACGCGGACCGAGGTAAACCAAAGCACGAGGCGATAGGATGCGGTAAACGATGGAAGACGCATGAAAGATACTCTTCCATTTCAACCGGCGACGAACAGATATGCACGGTCCGCGCTCTTATTCCTGGAATTTGGCGGTTGCTGGAATCCACGCAGAGACGGTGTAGGGGCGGGTTGTGCCGTGCTGCTCGATGGTTCCTTTGCCGCTTTTCCAGGTAAGTAGAAGTTCGGGATCTTTAGCGCCGGCGATCGAAAAAGGGAGCGAGCCTTCGCCGAAGATGCGGACCGTCAGACGGCGCGTCTCCGGGGCGTTGGTTGAGTTCGCCATGCCTCCCATGGGAAGAACCGAACCGGTCTTTACATACGCGGGAATGCGCTCGTAGCTTGCGGGCACGTCGATCGTCCGGGGGCCGGCGATCAGTTCGCCAGTCCAGAAGTCGTGCCAGTTACCGCGCGGAATGACGACCTTGCGCGAAGGTTCTCCATCGAAGAGCGGTGCGACCATCATGCGGTCGCCGATCATGAACTGATCGTCGCACTTGGCAAGCTCGGGATCGGTTGGGTCGTCCAGGATGAGCGCGCGGAAAGGCGGCGTGCCGTCCGCAGCGTAACAGGCGAAGCTAGCGCGCAGATAGGGGATCAGCAACATACGCCACTGCAGCACTTCGCGGCAACGCGCCTCCAGTTTCTCCCAGCCGGGCTCCAGTTCATTGTTGTTGTTCTTATTCCGGTTCTGCTGTTTCCAAGGCGGATTGGCGATGTACCAGCCATTGATCATCGCGAGCGGAGAGAAGACCACCGTCTGAAGGCGGCGGATAAGATCGTCAGGTCCTTTGGCGTCGCGCACCTCCGGGCACCACAGCAGCCCGGAGAAGCCGGAGTTGACGAGGCTGCGCACGAAGGCTCGATGATCGTAGAGGTCGCTGTAGAGCACGAATGGGTAGGGCGCGGCGAGTGCGCCGCTGGAGCGTACCAGACCGTACGTCGGTTTTTTCGCGGCCTCGAACAATTCGAAGAGCGTCTGCTGGTAGCGTAGCCCGAAGACGGAATGCATCTGCTCGCCATCCTGCCCGGAAGGGAAGCTGGAAAACTCGGGAAAGGACCATCCGCCCGTGTAGTCGGAACTGTCGCACTCATCCAGCTTGAACCCGGAGACGCCAATGTCGAGAAAGGCTTTACGGTGATGCTCGCCGAAGATACGCCGAGCCTCCTTGTCCTGAAAGTCCGGCACCAGCCCGCGCCATACGAGGTAGTCGCCGGAATACGGCGCGATTGCATCGTGGAACGGCGCTGCCGGATGCGTGAAGGCGTGTTCCCACAGGTTGACTTTGTAGTCCATTGCGCCCAACTGTTGCACGAACTTCGCGGGATCGGGAAAGCCTTTGCCCCACAGAAAACTGCACGAGTAGGCATGGGTCTGCCAGCCGGGTTCCAGGCCGAGTACGTCGCAGGGAATCTTCCGTTCCCGAAACTCTTTTGCAAAGCGAAGCACTTCTTCGCCGGTTGCCTTGGCCTGGGTGCGATACCAGAAGCCGAGCCCCCACTCCGGCGGGTTGACGCCGCCGCCCGCAAAGAGGTTGAAGCGGCGCACGGCATCGAGCATGGCCGGCCCGCCGAAGAGATATACGTCGACTCCCTGGGCCTCGTCCACTTGCACCGTAACGAATGCCTGTTCGTTGTCCTGGAGTTTGGGGGCGTCTTCTGCATAGCCCGCGCGCTGGTCGGAAGTGTGCTCCTCGCGGCGCCGCGCCGTGCCGCAACAGAAAGTTGCATACCGCGCAGTATCGACGAGAATCCCATAGCCGCGCGAACTGACATAGAAGGGAACCGGGGCATGCGAGTCGCCGGTATCGAAGCGCGGATCGGCATTTACGCGCAAGGTCTTCCTCTTGCCGCGCTGGTTGAAGGAAAGCATCTGCAAGCCGAAGCCGAACAGGTTCTCGCCGGCTTCAAGCGTCAACTGCACCGTCGTGCCGCGCTTATCGATCCTGGTCAAAACCTGCTGCAAAGGAGGATCAGCTACCAGTGGCAGGCCTTTCAGAGAATCCTCGGCGGGAAGGATGTAGCGGGACGCGACCGGCGTAAATGGCTCAGGCGAACCGGCGCGCATGCGCCAGATGCCGGGAAGGACGCGCGTCCACTGCGCCGGTGCGGCGGGCTCGATCGGCTGATCGGACGCATGCATTTCCGACTCGGACTCCGCGCGCGCCACAACCGGCAGCGCCGCTGTGACCGCACCACAGGCCATTCCCTTGACCAGGGAGCGCCGGCTCAGTGTGTTCTTGTTCCTCAGGATCATGGGTACAAACTCGCTTTCCGAAGAAGTTTTGCATTCAGACTGCTTCTGCGCGGAACGGACAAGAGTCAATCCGCGCCTAACTGTCCCGATAGGCCGGCGTCACACTCTTGAGTTCTCGGTACACCCGCAGGATGCGCGGATAGTCAGCGTTGCGGGCAGCACGATCTTCGCCGGCGCGAATTCCGTACCTTTCCCATGGCGTTCGATTTTGTCGATCAGCAAAGCCATCGCCCGTCCGGCCAGTTCCACAGGAGACTGCGCAACGGTGGTCACCGGCGGAGATACGACGGAAGCGAAGTCGAAGTCGTCAAATCCTATGAGCGCCATGCCTTGCGGAAGCGCAATTTTCGCTTTGGCGAGCGATTGAAGAAGAAACAGCGATGTGCGGTGATTCAGCGAGAAAATCGCTGTAGGCGGTTCATTTGCCTTTAACGCTTTTGTCAGCCATTTTTGAGTGGATTCCAGTGTTTCAAGACCAAAGGCTGTAGACGGCTCGAGATTGGCCTCGCGCATGCAACTGAAGTAGCCATCGATGCGCTCGCGTACCGTATACACTCCCTGGCCATAACCCACGCAGGCAATATGCCGATGTCCGTGTTTGAGCAGGTGATGTACCGCTTCTTCCGCGCCGAGCCGGTTTTCCACGACTACGGCATCGGTCTTCATGCCACTCAGCGGACGGTCCAGGGCCACAATTGGCAAGCCCGCGTCCTGCACCTTTTTCAGGCGGTCATCGCCGCCCGTCGTGGACGTGACCACGAGAAGGCCGGAGATTCTTCGGCTCGCCATGAGTTCCGCCTGCTGGATTTCAAGATCGCTATCGCGATTGGAGGCGACAATCAGCGTCATATATCCATGCGCGCGGGCAATACTTTGAACTGTATGCGCGCACGAGGCGAAGAAGGCGTCCGAGAGGTCAGGCACAATCAGGCCGATCAGTTTGGCTCGGAGCCCTTTGAGCAGGCGCGCTGCCTCATTCTGCTGGTAACCAAGTTCGGCGATGGCGGCATGGACCTTTTTCAGGGTGCCGGGACGGACGGAGGGGTGGTTGTTGATAACTCGCGAGACGGTCATCAGTCCCACATGAGCGCGCTTCGCAACATCACGGATGGTAGGCCGGCGATCGGAAGATTCTTTCATAGGTCGACTCGTTGGAACAATACCAGATAACTGGCGGTTATGGCCTTAGGCGCCAGCATCGATTTGCGTAGCGGACAAGGCGATCGAATCGAAGCGCACGGCGGTATTTACTTCAGCGATGCCGGAACTGGCTGCGAGCCCAAGTACTCCATGTTGTCCAACCGGAGCGTCGCCAGCGCCGGTCCACTCGGCGCCATCGATGGAAAAATCCGCATGTATACGAGCCTGCTTTCGTTCAAGGCGAAGCCACACCGGTCTCATCAGCCGGCCAAACTGGACGATAGGCTCTTCAAGAGGATGGTCTGCGATGATTTGCACCACGCCCTTATCGTCTCTTACGAGCGACCGGACATGCCAGCCATGACGTTCTCTATCGCCCGGCCCAGGGGAAACAAGAAGCGCTACGCAGGGCGCCCCAGGGAGCAGACCCTGCCGATGCATAGCCCCAAAAATGGCAGACTGAGATGCTACCTGCGGGAGAAAGCGGGCCTGCAACGCGTGGCAATCGGCCGCAGCGTAGACAAGATGCCCCTCATCGGCCGGTTGCATCAATCCTGTGCCCCCGGCATGTATCGTGAGCACGTTGCCGTCAAACTGTGCGCTCCCGCGAATGGCCGGGCTGCCCAGCGAGATGTCTGTCAAGCCACGCTGCAGACCGCGGGAAATGCGAGTGACGAGTGAAGGAACTGCGGAAGTGGCAGAGCCATGGGCCACAATGCGATACCTGTATAGCTTGCCAACCGCAGCACCGGCATCGGTGAAGCGCTCGCCGACGATCCTATCCTGAATCCGGCGATAACTTCCATCGGCTTCAGCTCGCTCGATCGAATAACTCTGCGCATCCCCCGGGGCAAGCCATGTTATGTCGATTCCAGGGCCGTTTGCCTCGGCATGGAGCGCGGCGGGCGATGCGGGATGGGCATCGCGGCCCACATCCGACGATTTGCGCTCGTACAAAAGAGTGCCGAAACCGGTTTGATCCGCTCCATGCCCCGCTCCCTCGGGGCGAAGTTTTGCGACGGCCCGTTCCACGGCAGGCGTGGGCAGGCCCTTGCGCACATGAAAATGAGCCAGCACCTGCTCGTAAATTGGCCGAAGTGCGCTGCGCGGCGACAGGACCTGATGACGATACTTGCCGGTGCGATCAATGTCCGGTCGAAAGCTGACTTCGTCGCCGAGATTGTAAGAAGCGGTGTACTCAAATCCCTTTAGCAGCCGGTTTTCCATGGCGCAATAGAGGTCCAGACTCTGATGCCAAGCGATCTCACAGGCGTCAGCCATATGTGCCAGCCCGAGCTGCGTATGTTGTTGATCGCGGCCACTCTCCTGGTACTGACCGTTGTCATAAACATAGTGTTCAAGCCGGCCATCGCCATCGCCGTGCAGGTAGTAGAGGAGCGCGCGCTCAAACAGGTCCCTGTCATCGCAGAAAACCGCAATCGCCAGCATGGTTTTGATGGCGGCGGTATCCCAATTGCCATTTGCAAACGGCGCGAAGTCGACGATGGTTGGCAGAATCGCCCTGCGGAGCATCCGTTGACACGCGATAATTCCGGCAGGATCAAGGTCCCCGCCGGCTCGCAATATTTCAGCCGCGTTGATCAGCTTGAACGGACCGAGACCGGCCATCAGCACGGCATCCGCGCCCGATACGACCTGTAACGAGTTTGACCATCCCAGGACGATGCGCTGGGAGGTAAGGGCGTACCGTTTGTCCCCGGTAATGGCTGCCATCAATGCACACTGGTACGCGGCGGTGCAGTCCTCATCGAAAGCGGGAAAGTTGACCGAAGGATTCCGTCCAATCTCTTTGCCGAAATCGTGATGGGCATAGTCGCTATTCGAGAGCGGGTGGTCGCGCAGCCGCTCGAATCCTGCCGCAATCGGTGAGCCCGTTTGGCGCGCGCCCTCCCGCATTCGATCCAGATCTGCTGCCGCATGAAGGATACCTGGATGCACAAAGGTGGATTCCATCTCCGCGACGCCAGTACCGAATAGCAGCGCGGATGCTCCTGCCGCCGCTACAAGGCGGTGGAACTCGCGGCGGGTGATCCTCCTCCGGGAAACATCGGGCCTGATATTGTCAGCGGTCAAAGCGATCTACCTTGAAAAAAATTGACACACACAAATGTCCCAAATACATCATTGGCGCTCCCGGCACTGTGGCAGCAAGTACGGGTGCGATATATGCGTTGCAAGTTCTCAAAAAAACCTCTTCCCGCTATCCCAGCGACGCGGTGTTGGCTAGTGAGCCAGGCGATAGACCTCCGATCCTGCCAACAGAAATGCTCCAGTGCCAAATACGTAGCTCGATGTCGGGGAGTAATCTCCGGGAGCCGCTCCCACGGGCTGGATGCAACCCAGTCTGCCATCTTGATAAATGTGCGATACCAGGCCAGCCCAAGCCTTTTCGATAACTGGGAGATATTGTTTGCGGTCGAGGATTCCCTCGTTGACACCGTATGCGAGTGCATACGCGTAAAACGCCGAGCCCGAGTTTTCCGGAAGTTTGTAGGCCGATGCATCGAGCAGTCCTGGCCGCCAAAGCCCGTCGCTGCCTTGGAGCGAGGCGATCTCTTTGGCCATCTCCTGAAACTGAGCTAGATACTTAGGCCGCGACGGATAGTCGGGGGGCATCTCCGAGAGTACCCGTGAAAGGCCGGCCATTACCCAGCCGTTGCCGCGAGACCAAAACAAACCGCTCCCATTGTCTTGGCGCTTATTCAGGAACGACGCATCGCGAAAATAGAGGTAAACACAGTAGTGTCCGGCTAAAATCGTAACACCTGGCATAATCATCACATAACAAAAACCTTAACTGGTAACTCTGTTTTTTCGATTTGAATTCGCCGCAACGAATCCGCGGGCCAGCGCCGAGTG
>Ga0182014_10004337_pt1 | contig 16351 bp, 9 predicted proteins | sample 612S2DmetaG_FD_120489 | JGI IMG/M metagenome (GOLD analysis project Ga0182014, IMG submission 120489) | Permafrost microbial communities from Stordalen Mire, Sweden - 612S2D metaG | ecosystem: Environmental > Terrestrial > Soil > Wetlands > Permafrost | place: Sweden: Stordalen | collected... | reverse complement strand
CGCGATTGGGACGGCGCGATTTCAGTCGCGGCGCTCAGCACCGAGAAGTTTCCGGACGAAGCCCGTTTTCGAGCACTTCTCGGCACGGCGCGGCAGGGCCGCGAGTTGGAAAGACGGCCCAAGATCGATCGCCGGATTTCGCAGATCGATGCGCTGCTGGGTGAGAAAGCCTTCGACGACGCGGAAGTTCTTATCCGCAATGCCCAGCGCGACTATGGGAGCGAAGCGGCCCTAGAGAAACGGAAACGGCAACTGGAAGAGGGCCGCCACTTGGAGGCATTGGAGGCCGCATTTCGCCAAACCACTAGCGAGGTGGGGCGGCTGTGCCAGCAACGACAGTGGGAACAGTCCCGGCAATTGGTGGCGCCATACCTGGATGACGGGAAGATGCAGCCGGCAGCCGAGGCAATCCTTGCCGAATTGTCCAGGCAGGAAGGCGCATACCGAGCCCGGACCCGCGAGTTGGCGGAGCAGGCACGCATTCTGATCGACGACAAACGGTACCCGGAGGCCCTGGCGCTGCTGCAGCCGGCAACGGCTGAGTTTCCTGAAATCGGGGCATTCTCCCGCCTCCTGGCTGAAGTGCGAAGTGGCGCGGCGGCGGAGCAGGAAGCCCGGCGGCTGGGCGCGGCAGAGCAAAAGATCCGGTCGTTGATGGCCGAGCAGAGGTACGAGGAGGCGCTGAAGGCAGCCGATGGAGGGCTGAGCGAATATCCCGGGGAGCAAGTATTCCGGGACTTGCGGGCGCTGATCCTAGCCGGGATCGAGGAGCAGGCGGCGCTCGTCGCCGTCACCGAAAAGGTGCACCGGCTGGGCGCGGCGGGGAAAGGGACCGAGGCAGACCGGGTCCTGGTGGAAGCGCTGCGGCGGTATCCGGGCCGGACGGAGTTGGAGCAGCTACGCGCGGCGGTGGATGCAGCGCGGAAGGCGGAGTGGGACCGGCAGTCGTGGGAAGCCGGGCTGAAGCGGGCGATGTCGGAGATCGAGAAGCTGCTGGAGCAGGGGCAGCTGGCGGATGCGGGCGCGGCGGTCGCGGAGCTCGAGAACAAGCACGGCCCACGGACGGCGCCGGAAGTGGCGCAACGTGTCGCCGCGGCGGTGGCGAAAGCCGAACGGCAACGCCAGGCGGCGGAGAAGCGGCGGGCGCAAGCACTGGAGGCGGCGTTTCGCCAAGCCATGGATGACGTGGGGCGGCTGTGCCAGCAGCGTCGTTGGGAGCAGGCCCGATCCGTCGTCGAGGAATTCGAAAGCCGTTACGGCGCGGCGGAGTTGGGCGCTGCCTTGCGAGACCGGCATGTGCATGCCCGGCAGGCGCGCCAACAGGCTCTCGACAGACTACTCGCGGAGGCCGTTTCGCTCACAGAAGCGGACGATCTTGCGGGCGCCATTCGCGTGCTGGAACAGCCGAGTCTGGATGCCGACGAGCGTCCGCCCTTCGCGCGATTGCTGGAAGATGCGCGAACCAGCCTGCGGCGGCAGAGGGCGGAGCGGAGTCTCGACGAACTGAAACGCGACGTTTCCGGCGCGCTCGAACGGGGCGACGTCGCAGCCGCAATGACGTTGCTCGATGCTGGGCGCACGGGACTCGGCCTCCACGAGACATGGCGCGTCCTGGAGATTCAAGTCCAGCATGAGCGGGACATCGCGTGTGCTCTGAAAGAGGCTTCGGAAGACGCGGCGGCCCACGCCTGGGAGGCGGCCCTGCGGGGGCTGGAGGACGTTACAAGAGATCTGGGCGCGGACCCCCGGCTGGCGGAGTTGGCCGGCCACATTCAACAGGAACGCGACCGGCATCGCGAACTGGTGGAAGCCGTGTTGACCGAGGCGCGGTCGTTCATGGAGTCGGGCAATCCGGATCAGGCGATCCAACGGCTGACCGTCGCCATTGAGGCGATGCCGGACGAAGCCCAGCTGTCGGAAGCGCTGGCGGAGGCGCAGCGCTGCTTGAGCCTCGAGCAGCGCGCCGCGAGGGTGCGCGGTGTCGAAGCCAGAGTGCGCATGCTCCTGTCGGCCGGCCAGCCGGAGGAAGCGGAGGCCTGTATCGAGGAGTCCCTGCGGGATCTGCCGGGAGAGAGTTCGCTTCTCGGACTCCTCACCGCGACGCGTTCTGCGCGGCGTCTCAAGGCGATCGGAGAACTGACGCGCGTGGTGGAGCAGACCAGCGCCGGCCACCGCTGGGCGGCGGCAGAGTCCGCATTGCGCAGTTTTGAGCAAAGCCACGGCGCCGATCCGCTATGCGCGGGCCTGCGGGAGAAGCTGGCGCAGGCGAAAACCGCTCGCCAGGAGATTCTGAACGCGGCGCTCATCGAGGCATCGTCGCTGACAAAGGAGTGCAACTTCGCCGGCGCGATCGAACTCATCCAGCGTTTGAACCCCGCACCCGCTGAACGCGAGACCTTCTCCGTGGTGTTGAAACAGGCCCGGGCCGGTTTGAAGCAGCAGCGAATCGATCAGTCTCTGCGGGAGCTGCGGGGTCGCGTGTCGGGTGCGATCGGGGCCGGCGAGATCGCCGCGGCGCGGGCCGCGCTGGCTGGTGCCCGCCAGGAGTTCGACCGCTGCGCCGCGTGGCGGGAACTGGACGCCCAGGTGCACCGCGAGGAGGGCATCGCAGAGGGCCTGCGCCGTGCCGCAGAATGCGCGGCCACACGCAATTGGGCGGAAGCGCTGGGCGTTGCGGAGACCCTCCGGCGCCAATTTGGGGAAGATGCGCGGCTGACGGAGCTGGCTGAGCGAATTCGCCGGGAGCAGGAAGCCCATCGCGTAGCCGTGGAGAAGGCGCTCGCGAAGGCCCGGAGTCTGTCTGAATCGGGTCAATTCGAGAAGGCCGTTGAGAGGTTGACGGAGGTGGCGGAGCAGGCCGGGGGGGATCCGCTTCTGGTCGCTGCCCTCGCCGAAGCACGCCTCGCCTCAGCGCTTGAACAGCGCAACGCCAGGCTGCGCGGCATCGAGTTTACGGCCCGGCCGCTGTTATCGTCGGGCCAATTCGAACGCGCCGAGGTGCTGCTGGCCGAGGCGCTTCGAGACCTGCCGCGAGACAGTATTGTTCTGGGTCTGCTCGAAGAAGCGGGCAGCGGGCGCCGTCGCAATGAGGAGATCGGACAGTCCGTGAGCACCGTCCAGGCGCTGCTCAATGCCGGCGAGCCGGCACGGGCTGAATGTGTCCTTCTAGAGGCCCTTCGGAAATTCCCCGACGCTGCGCCGCTGCTCGATCTTCGAGGCGTTGTCGAAACGGCCCGCGTGCGCCGGCGGCGCGAGAAGGCTATCGAAGCCGCGCTGTCCCTTGGTCGACAGAATCTGCAGGAATGCCGCTTCGAAGACGCCCGGCGCCTGCTGGCCAGTATGCGCCAGGAGCATGGCGAGGATGCGCGTCTAGATCAACTTGCCTTCGAAATCGAGGCCTCTGAACAGCGAAAAGTGGAATTCGACGAGGTTGTCATGGAGGTTACGGAGCATCTCAAAGCCGGCAGATTCCAGCCTGCCCTTCAACGGCTAGAAGGCTTTCCCAAGGGGGAACTAAGCGACGCCAGAATCAGAGGCCTCTCCGCCGAATGCCGCCGGCTGGCCGCACAGCAGACGGCGGAGCTTGATCGAATGACCGCTCGCGTCGAGAGCCTTATGCAGAAAGGGCTCTCCGACGACGCTCTCATCCTGCTGGAAGGCGCATCGCGGGAGCAGCACATCCAAGAGCGCCTGCAGCCACTCATGGACCGTGCGCGCGAGCTCCGCGAGTCTGCGCGGCAAGCCGCCGAGGCTCGTCTGGCGCTCACCGCGGCCATTCCGGAAGCGGCTCCCGATCTGCCCGCCGAGCCGCCTTCATCCGGGACTGGCGGCCCGGACCAAGCGGCTTTGCAGAGCCAAAGTGAGCAGGCATGGGGGATGCCGGTGGAAGTGGCTTCAGCGGCTGCCGAGGGCGAGAGCGGGACGGCTGCCGAGGCCGCGCCCGGCGCTGCTGTCGCTCCGGTCTCACAGCGTCGCGAGCCTGCGGAAACAAGCCTCAGTCCCGAGTTGGCATGGCCGCGGCAATCGGAGCGGCCGGCGAGCGCGGGACCTCGGATCGTCTGGGATCTGCACGAGACCCCAGAGGCGGCCTATTCAAATCTCTCGGAACAGATCGCCGCACTCGCCGGCAGAGAACCCGAAGCTACCGCGGAACCGTCCGGCCAACTGCCGCCGACGGGCAACGGCTACGCAGATCGCGGCGCGGGGACCGCCAGCGAAATGAAGGACGGCCCAACCTCTCGCTGGCCAGGGGTTGTCCGGGAGCTGGGGGCGTCTGGATATCGCAGGCTGGCGGTCTGGATGCGTCGGTGGAGGCACAGATAATTCTCGTGAAGTATGAATGGTGCCGATGCAGTGGAGTCCTCGTATGGATGACGGTCGAAGGCGCGGCTGGCGACTTCGTTTTCCCTTGCGAGGGTCGATCCGAGGCGAGATAATTGTGAACGCATCCTCGCAGAAGTTCTGAATGAATGGCAGCCGGAGTGATCATCGCATGCGGAGTCCGGGAACAAATCTAGCAATCGCTGTCTCTGTGTTGTGCGGTTTCGCAGCCGTTGCGTGTGCGGGAGACGTTGTCCTTGTGCTGCGGCCCGCGGAAGGCGGATGGCGATTCGAGGAAGCGAACAAGGTGATGATCAACGGGAAACCCAAGATTCGTCTTGGCAATCCGGGTCAGACGGAAGTGAGCGGCAGCGACTATAAGCGGCTCAGCATGACGCTGGCCGGGGCCGAGGCGATCCGCACCAGCAGCAACGGTGTCATGCTCCGCCGTGCCGGAGGTGGCTGGGCGCCGGTAGTTCCCGACGGCGCATCGGTGAAGACTGCCACCAGTCTCGCGACGTTATGGTCGGGAGCGCGGCTGCAGCTGCAGAAGGGCAAGCAGCACTCAGACGTAAACGCCGCTGACGTCTTCGCGGTTCTGCCCGGCGCCGTGGCCGGCGATGCGGTGGCGGATTTCCTTATGGATCCGGCAAACTTCGCCGGTGTCGGTGAGAAGAGCGGCGCTGCTGCCTTCGAGGAGCGGATGGCGCTGCTGGTTGCCGTCGCCGGCTCGGCCTCGCTCTCGGAGTCGGCATCCAGCAAACTGAAGGACGTGCTCTTCACAGCTATGGACACGGCCATCCAGAAGACCGCGGGGGGTATTTCCAGATATTCGGATCTGGAAGAAGGCCTGCGATTCTCCGCAGTCTCGGCGAAGGCCTTCCCAAACGACCCGCAGCAGACGAAGGCCCGAAACAAGTTAAACGAATGGAAGGCTTGGCTAGACTTGCGTATGGCCGTTCTCAGAGCCCTGGCGGCGGGAGGGCAGTGGGACGCATTCATCGATAAATACGGCGATTTTGAACGATTCGACAATTCGTTTGATCTCCTTCGTACGTTTCGCGAAAAAGCATATCGTACAAGCGCCACTAGGCATTTGGCGGAAGCGAAGCGACTGGATGAAGAAAAGCAGTTCCAGCCGGCTCTCGTCGAGGCGCGGATCGCGCTGTCCCGCAATCCCGGCGACCGGACCACACAAGACATTCTGGAGACAATTCGTATTGATGAAATAAATGCGTACCGGAAGCTCTTGAAGCCGAAGCAGGTCGACACGCATTCGCCGGAGCAGACCAAGCTCAGGAGGAACCTCCGCTTTGCCGCGGATTACATCTTAGCCAAGAAATGGGAGCAGGCGAAGGCGGAAATCGCCGCCGCTGAAGCTCTGGACAAGGATTCCCCGCAGATTGTGCTAACGAATGCTCGACTGCTGAAGGCTCAAGAAGAATTGCAAAAGGCGCTTGAAGTTCTGGACAACTACGCTCGCCGTGTCAAAGCCGACGATGACATCAACACAGGTGATGCCCTTCGCGACGACATCCTCGTCGCTTTAAGGACCTCGCGCGAGAAAATCAGCGATCAAATCGCCAAAGCCGAGAACACCGGCGACTACGTCGGGGCGATGAGCGCGGCTGCCGACGGCGTGAAGCTTGATCCAGACAATCCTTATTTTCTATATCACGCCGGACTTGGTTCGGCCGTCCTGCGGGACGAAGCCAAGGCCGAGGAGCATTTCAAGTCTTACCTGCGTGCTTCCCAGGCCATGAGCGCGGAACGAGAGCGGCGTGCGGAAGTGCTCGGAATCCTCCCCATTCTGCATGCCGCGCGCGTCACCCCCAGCGGCAAGCCGAACTGGTTCAGCGGGTATCCTTCTCCGGCTGATTCGTTCTACTGCCCGGTCAGTCTCATGCCTGCCGTCCGGCCAATGTATGTTCGGGGGGCCCGCAAAGAGGCCACCACGTTCGAATGGCAGAACGGTGGCAAACTGGCATCCGTTAGCACTGTGGACGCCAACCCCGGAGGAGGAACCGTCACGTTCTACTTCGATTACTTCCCCGATGGATCGGGGGTCCGACGCGTTTCCACCAAGCCCTTTACTCAAAAGGAGCACGATCTTCCCGCACCCTTGTTCACGCCCGGGGGCACCATTGTGCCCAATTCGGAGGGAACCTGGTTTGCACTCTTTAACCACCCACAAGTCAATCCATACATGGTAGAACGGTTGACCGGCAAGCGCGTGGCGACCGTCGTGGCGGGAAATCCATATTTCCACCCGTTCATCTGGACAGGCATCCACACCTTTCTTGCCGAGTATGACAGCGCAGGCCATATCCTCTCGGCTACCGAGATCGGCGCCAAGAACGGGGCTCCGAAGCCTCTCGATTTCTCCTGGGATGGGAACCGGCTGATGGCCATCAGCGAACGGGGTGGCACCTATCAGAGGGAGATGCACTATGGGGGTGGCCGGCTTCTCAGCGAGACGGTGCACTACACTGGGCAGACGAGCAAGATTGAATACAAGTACGAGGGGGAGCGGCTGACCGAAGCCAACTGCGATAGCGACGCATCCATCGACGGACGATCTCGTCACGTCTCATTTCGGGAGTAGCCCTTGAGAGTGCATATTCGTAACCTTATTCCCATTGCTGTGATCGCCGCCATTGCGGTGTTGCCGTGCGTGTCCCATGCGCAATCGCGTGAGCCGCTTTTGCTGCCCAACCTGCACGGTGACCGCAACGTCGCGGCCCAGGCGGCGATGGTGCCTTCCACCGATCCGGCGATCAATTACTCGAGTCGGCATGAAGCCGCGGTTGCCGCCCTGAAGGCTGCCGCTCAGATCGCCTCTCTGGGCCGCGGCAACGATCGGGTGATCAACTTTCTTCTGATTGCTGCGAAAAGAGACCCGGCATTCGGAAAGGTCGTGTACGATCTCGGCCTTATGTGCGCGAAAGGCGAGCGTTGGGACGATGCGATCCGGTTCTACGAGCGCGCGCAGCAGATCGATAAGTCTAAGGAAGTCGCGCAATTAGCTGCGGATGAACTGGAACGGGTGCAGCTCCTAAACTCGTTGGAATCCACCCCGGAGGGCAGACGCCGGCGGGAGTTCGATCGCGAGTTTCTGGAGAAATCGAAAATGGCGGCCGAGAATGCCGCGGCCGCGGCGGATTCACTTCGCCAGCTCGCAACATATGACGCCACGCGCTGGGAAGCTCCGGCCTTGCAGGGAGTCCTACAGGCTACGCTGGGGAACTATGGGGCCAGCGCGCTGGCTCTGAGGAGCGCCAGCCAGCTCGCTCCGGAGGAACGCCGTCAGGATCTGCTTGCGGCGGCCGAGTTGGCCACGCGGGAAGCGACTTATGTGGATTCCGAGCATCAAGCCCAAATTGCCTGGGAGAAACAGCAGTACGAGACAGCCGCAAAGCTCTACTCGCTAGCATGGGAAACGAGTCCGGGACGCACCGCTGTGGGCATGCAGGCGGCCGTCGCCTTCCTAATGGGCGACTGGATCGGTCCCGCGGTGCAGATACTCACCCGCATCGGACAGATGAATTCGTCCGATGATGCCGCCCGGGCTGGCGCGATGTTGAAAGAGCTGGAGCCCGTTTCCGCGGACGCCGCTCGCGCTTCTACGCTGCGGCAGAACGCCGCTACCGACGCTCCTGCGGCGGATCCGGCCGAGCGCATCCGTAAGCTGGTCGGCGATCTGACCTCGCCTCAGATGTTGCTCATCTGCAAAGCTCCGCCGCCTTTTCTGCAGGACAACGCCCCTTTTATCAAATTCTTTGACTCCGAGTTGGACTTGAATGGCCCGACGGCGGCGTTTCTCTCCACGGAGAGCATCTTTGCCCGCTATGAGAGGGCTGTCGCTGGGGTCGCGCCTGCGCCGCCGGACGCCGCCACCCCGACGGCGCCCCCGTCCGCTGGGATGGCACAACCGCCCGCTGCCAATCCACCTGCCGCCAATCCGCCGGCTGAGGCCGCTCCAGTCCAGGTACCTGACCGGCCTCCGGCACTCCCTCCGCGGCGTGAATCGCCTGTTCCAAAGCTGGCTCAGGGTCCCAGTTACCCTTTGACAATTACGAGTCGTCCCGCGGGTGCCACTGTCGTCGTCGATGTTGACGGCATTCCATCCAACACCTGTACGACGCCGTGTGATCTCGTGCTCGCTCGCGTTCGACATGGGCTCGGCGCAACGTTGAACGGCTACCGCGAAATTCATAAAGTCATCGACAAAGGTAGCTCGGCGCCATCCGTAGAACTGGTCTTCGAGCGGAAGCAGGGAACTATCAAGGTTACCGGCGTTCCGGTGAGCTGGATCGATTTGGACGGGAATAGGATATACCTGCCCGAGTCGAGAATACTGATAGTCCCCGAGGGCAATCACGAGATCGGAACTGAAATCAACGGCGAGGTCAGAAAGCAGACCCTGCACGTCAACGACGGCGAGTGGGTGAAAATCGTGTTTTAGATCGTTTCCACATGTCGACGAAGCAGCCAATCCGCCTGGTCAGACCGAAATCAATCGGCGTGCTGTGGATCGGTCTGCTGTGTACGGCGCTATTGAGCGTGGCCGCTGCGCCTGCCAGCCTGCGCATCGAACTGCTGCGCGGCGCCGGCGCGAACAACAACGCCGAAACCGGCCGCACGGTATCGCCCCTGGTCAGAATTGTCGACGACGCCGGCAAGCCCGTGCCCAAGGCGTTGGTGGTGTTTGCCGCGCCCTCCAGCGGACCCTCCGTGGAGTTCGCCGGGCATGGCCGGTCTGCCCAGGTCCTGAGCGACGATTCGGGAGAAGCGGCTGCCCCGCATGTTCGTCCCATCGTGGCTGACGGCGAGGTCGAGATCCGCATCACGGCGGCCAAGGACGGAGGATCGGCCAGTGCGTCCGTCGCCCAGATGAATCTCGGAGTGGAGCTCAGAACTGACTCAGACGATGGCGTGGAGTTCGTCATGCTTGCCGGCGCGGGCGACCGCACTCCGGCTCGGCCGGGCGAGTTTCGATCTCCCCACCTGGTTCGTTTTCGCGTCGAAGACCAGTCCGGCAAGCCGGTCCCAGGCGTCGAAGTGCAGGTGATTGTCCAGGCGCTGAAAAGTCCGAACAAATCGCGCGAGCTGGACAGCTTCAAGCAGGTTTCCAATCAGGACGGGCAGATCGTGGCAGTCATTCCTCTGCACTCCGGCAATGATCCCCTGGAAATCGTTCTCAAGACCGGGCGCAATGGCCGCGCCACCACGCGCTATTTCAAGCTGGAGAGTTGAGCTCTCAACGCCGCGTCAGCAGCTCGCGTCCGCGCGGAATCGGCGTGCCTTCCGCGGAGCGTACCAGCATCAGGTCCATCCCGCTGCTCCCCGGCCCTTCGAGGATGATCTTCCCCGCTGCTTCGGGGCTGGTTGATTGGAAGTCCAGCACGATCCGGCCGACTTCCGGTTTGCCGCGCAATTTGAGGTCAACCGCCTTGGTCTGATCGAAGTCCGGCAATTCGGCGCGGTAGCGCCCAACCAGGAACCCTTTCTCCATCCACAGCTCCAGAATCACGCGCTTCGGCTCGGCCACGCCGTTGAACTGCTCAGCCCCTTCGACATACGTCCAGGTGCCCACCACGGCGCTATTCGTCGCCCCGCCGGCCGGCGCCGGCTGCGCGGCGGCGCCAGCACTGGTGCCGGCGGCAATGCTGCCCGCGCCGCCGGCACTGGCGACCAGGGGCGTGGACTGGCCCTGTCTCTGCTCCACCGCCCCGACCAGCGCCTGATAGTAGTGTGTCCAAAGCCTGGTCAGTGCCTCCTGGACCTGACGCTCGGAGTCGCGGTAAACAGTGGCCGAAACCGGACGGGCGGAGGAGTTGGAGCGATCCATCGGACGCTCGATCTGGATGTCCTCACGGCGCTTTCTCTGCAGTTCGAGCACTTCCGAGCGATCCTTCTGTACGCCGCGCCGTATCTGCAGCCACTCCGGCATGCTGCGCAGGATATCGAGCTTTCGCTGAACCGCGGAGATGCTGCTGCCCAGTTGCTGCATTTCGTCGGCGTTCATCGCATCCACGCTCACCAGCGTGCCGGCCCCCGCCGAGTCCGCTGCCATCGTGGCGATGCATGCCGCGACCGCTTCACCGTAGGCGCGCCGCTTGTCGATGTACGCCAGAACACTCGAGAATGTCGTCTGGATGCGTTGCCTCGCGTCCACCATGGGCAGAGCGAAGACTTGCTGCTCCAGATCCTGATCGGACGCCTGCAATGCTTTCCAGGCGCTGTAAAGATCGTTGCTGGCAACCGCCACGGCAGGCTGTGAATAGTCCGGGGGCCGCTCCATCTGCTGCCCTAGGGCCGCTCCCGCGAGCGCCAGCAGCCACAGCACGGGCGCGAATCTCAACCTGCCCCGCCTACTGCTTCGACACCTTGACATGGTTGATCTCCAGAATGTTCACTCCGCACGGTTTGCCGCCCTCGAAGGCCACGCGGGCTTGCCGCACTATCGCGCTCTTCCCATACCGCTGCATAGCCTGCAGACGAATGGCGGCGTACAGGCATTGCTTGTAGTCGATCCCGAACAGCGCGCACGCCCGATAGTGGTCCAACGCGATGGAGTTGCGCTCGGCAGCGGTTCGCAGCACAGCCCATTTCCAGGCCGGATCCATCGTCATCTGGAACTTGCCTCTCACATCGACCAGCGTCCGGCTGACACTCCACTCCGGCGGCCGGATGAGATAGCAAGCGAACGACAGGTCGTTTCTCTCCATCAGGGCCAGCGCGCCGCCCCACTCGCTGACTAGGCCCGGCAGCTGGTTGGCGACATCGTCGGCGATATCGAGCTGGATCGATTTCATGTCGATGTCGATCCGCGTGTCGGCCGTTTCGGGACTGGCCTCGTTCAGCGGCCCCGCATCCAGAGCCCGTGGTGCCGGGTCCAGCTGTCTGCGCCCGGTTTGCTTTGCGGCTTTGGCGGGCGCGAGCGGGATCGCGGAAGGCCGCGCCGAGAGCACATTCTCCCGCATCGGCAAAACGGGGAAGCGCACCAGTAGAGCCGCCACGAGCAACCCGTGCAATGCCGTGCTCAGCGCAAAGCCGGGCCATCGTTGTCCTACCGGCGTCGCCAGCAGCAGAGGGACCTCGGCCCCGGTCTGCGCCGCCGGTTCGGGCCGCGCTGAAGCGGATTGGGTCGATGGCGGCATGCCGGCAACTCCGACGATCGCTCACCGTGGCAGCAGCACTTCCATTCCAGTCGGGATGTAACTGTCGTCCGAGCTGAGCCGCTGTACCAGAAGGCGTCCATCAGATCCCAGCTTCAGCTCCATTTCACCGTGCGCCGCGGGCTGTTGGGAGACCCATTGCACCTTCGCTTCGCGCTCGGATACGAGGCGGCCGCGCAGCGCCAGGTTCAATTGGCGGGTGTCGTGCAGTCCGGGCAGGCGGGCGACATACGTGCCCTCGATATCGGTCCCGGTTCGCTTCAGTTTCAGCCGCACCGACTCGGGCTCGCCAAACCCAGTCCATGCCCCCGGCTGGCTCTCATACGACCACACTCCATCCAGCGTCCTCTGCCGCGCCGGAAGCGTGCCCGGCTGGCTTGCCGCTAGTGCTGGCGCGGATGCGTCGTGCCCGCGCCGCCGCTTGGACGGCTGACGGCCTGGCGCGCCCTGTCTGGGGATATCGGGTGACTGCAGAAGATCCTCCAGATCTTTGTAGTAGCGCGCCCAGGAGGAACGTTCCCGCACCGCCCGCTCGCGCTCATCGGCCCACATCCTGCCAATCTCATCGAGCTTTTCCTCCAGCGCCTTGCCCGCCGCCGGGTCGGCGCTGGCTCGCTGCGAAGCTGCGGTGCGCTCCAGTGAGCGCATGCGCAATGCGATGTTGTTTTGCGCTGCCATCAAGTCGTTCATCTGCTCCTCCATCGCGCGGCGCCTGAACAAATATTCGTCGCCCTTCGGCAACTCCTGAACCAGCGCTTCCAGCCGCTCCTCCTCGGCCAGCAGCCGCGCCTGCTCCCGCTCCAGAGTCCGCCTGATCTGCTCCACCGGAAAGCCGCCGCTGCCGGGGCTCGCCAGGCGCGTCCGGGTCTCCTCGAAATGACTGACCAGGAATCTGAGATAGACTTCCTTCTTCGCCATCACGTCGTCGCGCAGGCCCGCTGCGCGATGGATCCTCGTCCGCATCTCCTCACGGCCCCGGCTGTTCAGATCCTGTTCCAGATTCGGATCGTTGCGCAGCCAGGCCTCCTGCGCTTCGCGGTATTCCGACTCGGCAATCGCCATGTCCGGAACGACGCGCACGGATTGAGCGCCGCCCGCGGCGGTTGCGGCCAGGAGCATGGCGATGAGTTTGCTCTTCACGGCTGGGATCGCGGAGCCGGTTTGGCGCCCGGTAGCGGAGTGCGGCTTGCTCCGGGCCTCTTGGTGTTGCAGACCTCGTTCGCATCCTTGAGTTTGTGCTCATAAAACGCGTCCATCTGCAGGCCATACGATTGTACCCGGTTGACCTCCTGCCGCATGTCGATCAGCTGCGCTGTTAACGAAGCATTCATGCTGGTCACTTTAGCGGTCACTTCGTCATACTCTTTCTGCGCTTCTGAGAGACGACCCTCGCTCTCTTTAATCTCCAACACGATCTCGTCAATATCTTTGATAATCTGTTCCGTTCGTTTCGGGTACTTCTCCAGCGTGGCTTTCTTGCGCAGCAGCTCCTCGCGATCGTTGGTTTCGCCTTCGATCTGTTTCTTCACTATTTGCTGCTGCAGTTCCATGCTGGCCAGGCTCTTCTGCTGGCCTTCGACCCTCAATTGCTCGACCTCAGCCCACTTTTGCCTATAGAGCAGCTCGGCTTCGTTCCACTGACGAAGAGCATCCCTTGTCCTCTCGATCAAGCCGCTAACCCGGTTGATCTGGCACTTGCCGGTCTTTAGCAGGCGCTCGACCTCGCTGATGTTGGCCGCGTCCACCTTCTCAAAGACGGTCTTGAGGCGGTCTGCATTTTCGCGCAGACAAGGGAAACGATCTGAGGAGGCACTCTGGGACTCACATGGCGCCGTCGGAGGGGCGCTTGCATCCTGGAGGGGCTGTGTCTGTCCGGGCGCTCGTCGAATGGAAGCAACAAACAGAAGCGCAAGGAACAGGCAGGTGACAAGTTGGCTCGCATACTTCGGCCGCAAGAATAGATGTGTTTGCCGGGTCATGGTGTGATTTGGAATTCAAAGGTCTGAATGGTCTTCGAATTCATCCGAAGCTTGATTGTATAATGGCCGGCCGTCGGTTCGTCGCCATACTGCATCTTCTGATTAGGGTATACAGTCTTCTGGCCTTGGCAGAGGCCGTCGAGGCACCACTCTAGCGTCAGCTTGCCTCTTGGAGCCGGTCCGTCCACCTTCACCATGGCCGAGAGATCGCCAGATCCCATCTCCCCCAGAGTGGCATCTAGGTAACCGAAATGGCTGTCGCGATCGATCGGCCGTTCGCCGCGGGAGAAGACAGCGATTTCCATTTGCCCGCTGATCACTCGCTCAACCGGCACGTTCGACACCTTGGTCGGTGGCTTCGGTGGGGCTGACGGCGGCACGGGGGGCGCGACCGCAGGAGTGCCGGTTCCTGCGCTGTCGACGGGGGCATGCGGCTTCGAGACCTTCTTAGGCGGAGGAATCAGGACCGTCGGTTCCTTCGGAGAAGGCGGCTTGATGATGATGGGAGACGTCAGCCTCATGCCCGGCAGGGTCAGGAACAGTACGACTGCAAGCAGAGCCAGCAGCACGGCGCCTGCGCCCAGCCACAGCAATGTGGGAGACAGCTTCTCCGAACGCTGCGGTGTAGTCGCGATCGCGATGCTTGCTTCGAGCTCGTCCATGAACAGCGCGATCGAGGCGTACCGCTGTTCCGGCTCCCGGGACAATGCCTTGAGCAGGACCCGGTCGGTGTTCTGCGATAGTCCGGGCCGAATGGTCGACGGAGCAACAACATCGTCGAAGCGGATCGCCGAGTCGAGGTCGCCGGCAGCAGCGCTGAACGGCGGTTGGCCCGTGTACAAATGGTAGGCGATCGCCGCCAGGGAATACTGATCCGACCAGGGGCCAATCGTCTCCGGAGCCAGCAGATGCTCCGGTGACAGGTAGAAGTGGCCCCACTCCGGCGGGAACGACCGCCGCGCCGCCCGGGCGCGAGGCGAAATTGCGAAATCGGCCACTTTGACCCGCTCATCCGGCAGCACGAACACGTTGGAGGGTTTGAGGTCTCCGTGGATCACGCCCTGCTTGTGCGCGTAGTCCAGCGCGTCCGCGATTCGGCGCAGCAGGCAGTGCGCCCGCTCGGTCGAGAATCGTTGCTTGGATAAACACGACTCCAGGGTCGCTCCGGCCACGTACTCCGCGACCACAAATGCCCCGCCCTCCTCGTCGATCACATCGAACACCTGTGCGATCTGAGGGTTCTCCAGCGTCGCGGCCCGGCGGGCGGCTGCGAGGAAACCGTAGCGGTCGGTCTGCGCCTCCGCGCTGTCCGGTGGGTACTGCGGCCGAAACTGGCGTACTGCGACCGTGCCGGAATCGGTCTCAGCCATGTACACGTCCCCGGAAAGCCCGGTCCCGAGTTGCCTGACAACACGATATCTTCGAGCGTCACTCATAGTACTTGCCCTGGCGCGTGGAAGATTCGACGGTTCCCCATTACTCTTTCGCCTCGATGTGTATCACGAATTCACTTCCTGTGGCGAGTGACACACTCATCGCGTTCGTGGACATGCGGATTGGCCCCGTCAAATGGGAGGCCGATTCCTGCTTGCCGCCGGCGATGTGGAGCGCCGAAGCGATCGACGATAGCTTGCCTCGGTGCTCGGCTCCCTGTTCAATTTCAATCGCTAGACCATCGTCATCCAGGCCTTCCCGGCCCTTACTGCTGGCTACACGCAGCACTCTGGCGGAAACCGGGATGGTGGACCCGGACACGTGCAGCGCAAGAAATTGAAACTGGATGCTGGCGTGTTTGCTGGACGCGGCTCCGCCTCGCACCTCGCGCACGTCTCCTTCCAGAATGCTGCCCTGCAGACGGCCTGGTTCTAGCACCCACGCCGACACCATGTCCCCTTTCCGCGTGAATTGTGTAGTCATCGGCGCTAACAGCCGGGCCCGCAACTCAACCGGTTCCAGTTGGCGTGTTGCTGAAACCTGCGCTGCCAGGTTCAGCACCACGAGAATCAATATCCCAGCGCATTCGCCACACGCGCCTGGGACCACGTTCCGCCGCGCTGAAACCCGAGGAAAGTGCATCTCGAACGGACCAAGACTATCACAAAGGAAGTAGTCGCAAGAAGGAAGTGCTGCAAAGTGTCTCCGCGATGCGGCTTGGCCTCCTTCACTGCACCATTGGCGTGGCGTTGATGATCGAGATCGCCGTTTGCCCCCCTAGTCATTGGCGGTCTGGGACGCAGCGTTGTTTTAGCTTGTGACGGCCGTTTTAGCTCCCCTGATGGCGTCAGATAAGTGCGTCCAAAGGATGCCACCAGAGCGGATGGCGCCATTGTGACGAAGCTGCGTCAGGAAACGCAAGCTTGGGCGGCATTCCCTCGGACGAGTCGCTTCGCGACCGGCTGCCAGGCGCACACCATCCGCGGATTCATCTCGACGCTTACCAGCAAGCACGGCTTCGTTGTCACGAGCACGCGCCGTTAGGCGGATAAGGAGCTAGTGAACGCGATCGCGAAATAGTGGCAGCGCCTTGGTTTAGCGTCTTCTCTGAACTGTTTAGGCCAGTGACACCAGAACTCGACGGGCTGGCGTTGAGCCGTTGCGCGAGGGAATGCGCAAGAGCGCGCACTTCGGCCTATGCGGCCAGAAACGCTTTCCACGCCGCCATCCCGTCGGCGTTGTGCGCCAGCAGTGCGCGGTGGCCATCGCCCGGAGCGAGCGGGTCACAGAGAAGATGCCGCCCCACGCGCGCCATCTCCAGCACGTCGTCAACCGGCGCGCGCCAGTAGGCCGGTGCCCAACAGATGGCGTCGGAGACGACCGAGGGGATCCCCTCAGCGATCCCGTCCGCGGTAACCATATTGAAGCTCTCGGTGT
>Ga0182014_10004336_pt1 | contig 16351 bp, 17 predicted proteins | sample 612S2DmetaG_FD_120489 | JGI IMG/M metagenome (GOLD analysis project Ga0182014, IMG submission 120489) | Permafrost microbial communities from Stordalen Mire, Sweden - 612S2D metaG | ecosystem: Environmental > Terrestrial > Soil > Wetlands > Permafrost | place: Sweden: Stordalen | collected... | reverse complement strand
TGATGGTCCCGACTTCATCCACCTGGACCTTCGAGTCGTAGTTCGCGATCTGCTCGCGAAGAAGTTGCGTAATCTCGTCTGCCTTGATCTGAGCCATCTCTGCTCTTCCTGTCTCTTCAGGGATCGGAGATCAGGAATCGGAGATCAGTTCTCCGTGGTCCATGCGCGGGCCACCGATCTCCGACCGCCGACCTCCTATCTCCTCTCCGGTTCCAATTCCTAACTTCCGACACATGCCTACTGATAACTCTTCGCTGCCTGCCGATCGCCGATCCTTGACCTCTGATCTCTGTCAACTACCCGGCGATCAACGCTTCCTTCAACCGATCCAGCCGTCCGCGCACCGAACCGTCGTACACCGTGGAGCCGATGCGCACCACCGTGCCGCCGAGGATCGCCGCATCCAGCTTGAAGCTGGCTTCGACGCGTGAACCGGCCAGTTTGCCGATCTCCGCCACCAGTGCGTCGCGCTCCTCCTTGCCCAACTCGCGGGCCGTCACAATCTCCGCCTGGCGGATTCCCAACTGCTCCTGCAACAGCCGGCGATAGGCCTGGGCCACTTCGCCCACCGCTCCGATGCGATCATTCGAGATCAGCACCGCCAGCAGGTTGCGCAGTTCCTTCCAGAGCCCCAGCTTTTCATTCAACTTATCCAGAAATCCCACCTTCTGCACGGCGGGAATGGCCGGATTCACAAAGAATTCGCGCAATTCCGGGCTCCCGTCCCAGGTGGCGAGAAAGTCGGTGAACCCAGCGTCGATGGCAGCCGTGTCCAGTTTGGCGGCTGTAACCACTTCGAGAAATGCGGTGGCATAGCGGGCAACGAAGGCGGCCATCTAGTTCTTCCCTCCCCTATTCACGTCGCCCACAAACTCGGCGATCAGGGCGCGGTCGGTCTCCGGCGTGAGAACCATTTGTTTGGCGGCCTGCTCGATGGCCAGATCGGCGGCGAAGTGGCGCAGTCCACGCCTGGCCTGAGCGGCTGCCATGCCAATCTCCTGCTCGGCGGCCACGACGATGCGGGCGCTTTCCTCTTCGAGCGCGGCCTTGATGCGCGCCTCGTCCTGCCCGATCTCTTGCTCGACCTCGACGCGAAACTTTTGAATCTCCTCGTCAAGTTTTGAAAGCTTGGCCTCGACCGCGCTCAGGCGGGAGTTGGCGTCCTCGGTCACCTTGCGGGCCGTCTCGATGTTGTGACGCAATGTCAGGGAGCGCTTGCGGATGACCTTGGGAAGAAAACGAGCCAGCGGGATGCCGACGGCCAGAACGATGATGGCGAAGTTGATGAACTCGTAAATCCGCGCCGTGGTCTCGACATTGAGATTGAGAACTTTGGCGGAAGCTTGCACCAATGGCCCTTTGAGCCGGAAGCCGTTGTTCTGCTCTTCCTGGGATTGGCCAGCGTCGGGCTTGGCCGTGTTCGCAGTTTGTGCGGCGGAAGCTTGACCGGCCGGCTCGGACTTGGCCGCAGGAGCCGCTTCCTGCCCCGCGATCCGCAAGGGAGCAATCCACACCCCGGCAGCCAGCACCGCGAAAAACAGAAACTGGAAAACCCGGAACCGGAAAACCCGATCGGAAAAGCGCGATTGCAGAGTCGAATATCTCAACGGGAACCCCCGGCAGCCAGCGGCAGAACCGCGCGCACCACCTGATTGGCCAAATCCCCGGCGGTGGCCTGTATGGTTCGCCTTGCAGCTTCGGCCTCGGCTTCAAGCTCGGCCCGGGCCTGGCTCACCTTGAGTCCGGCTGCCTTGCGGGCGGCGTCCAGAGCGGTGTCGCGCTCGGCGTTCCACTGCTTCACGCGCTGCTCGCGAACCTTGTAGACCTCGGCACGCGCCTGGCGCAGCTTGGCGGCATACTCGGCCGCCCTGACCTCGGCCTGGGCTATGGCCTTGTGCGCGTCTTCGATGGCGCCCTCGGTGCGGGCACGGCGCTGTTTCAGCGTGGCCGACAACGGACCCTGCACCAGGAACTGGTAGGCCAGAACCAGCACGATGAAAAGCAGGACTGTGGGCACGGCGCCAACCAGAAGAGCCCCGACTTGTTGAATGATTTCTTGCATGCTGGAACCGGTCCGCTCAGGCGGTGGGATGAGCCGTTTTTCTCGGGTAGAACACTTTTTTGTATCAGGGGCGGAGCCCCAAGTCAACGAAGATGGGGTCGATCGGGCGGAGTCGTGTGACTGCGGTCACGAAACGGGAATTTTGTGCAAAAAAGGGCTTGCATTCCCACGCAACAAGCCTAAACTAAGAGTACCACCCAGACCCGGTCCAGGGTCCAGCGGGCCACCGGTTTCGGGAAGTCCTTCCACTCCCGAGTCCGGCGGTCCGCCTCTTATTTTCCAGCCCTTTTTTCTACTCTCCAGCCTGTTTTTCGTTTTTTGTCTTCAGGGTGATTCCTGTTCGCTACGGTTTGCCCCCGGCGGCGGATTTGTCCACGGTCAGCAGGCCCTGGGCGCGAAGCCAGGTCTCCAGCAGGTTCGGCCATTGGTCCAGAGCCGCATCGCCCTTGCCCAGGCCGGTGCCGTGGGGTCCGTTGGCAAAGATGTGCGCCTCGGCGGGAACGCCAGCCTTGACCAGCGCCTCATAGAAGCGCAGCCCCTGCTCCACCGGCACGGTCTGGTCGTTGAAGGTGTGATACCAAAAAGTCGGCGGAGTGTCTTTGGTCACAAACAAGTCCGGGGAGTACGCGGCCCGAAGCGCCTCGCATTGATCCATCACGTTGAAGAGCTTGCAGTAGCTCAGGTGCGAGGTGTCGCTCGAAATGGCGCCGATCCACGGATAGCCGAGCACGACGTAGTCCGGCCTGCTGGACGCGCGCTCGATGGGGTCTTCCGCGTCCGGGTTGCCTGTCACAAACTGAGTGGCGGAAAACGCCGCCAGGTGCCCGCCCGCGGAGAAGCCGACGACCACGATGCGGTTGGGGTCGATGAAGTAGTCTCTCGCCCGCGCCCGCACCGTCTGGATGGCGCGCCGTGCGTCGATCAGCGGGACCGGCAGCAGGTAGCCGTTCGAGGAAAGGCGGTAGCTGAGAACGAAGGCGCGAAAGCCCCGCGCGGTGAACCAGTCGGCCACCTGCCGGCCTTCCAGGTTGGCGGCCAGGTGGGCATAAGCGCCGCCCGGAAAAATCACCACAGCGGAGCCGTTCCCGTTGCCGCGATGCGGCTCGAAGATGGTCAGAGTGGGCGTGTCTTCGCAGGCCTTCCCCTTGGCCTGGGGAGCGTCGCCGGGCCAGAGGCGAATGGTCTGGATGCCCAGAAAATCGTTGTTGTTCCCGGCCGTCGCACAGGGCTCCTTCTGCGCCTGCGACGCCGAACACGCCAGCAATCCCACCGCCATGATCGCGAATAACTGTCTCATTTCAAGCCTCCCCACGTTTCGCGAGGATTATAGCCAAACCGCCGTGTGCCCTGGGCAAGAATGCGCGGCCTGCGCGCTCAGCTCTTCCGCCAGCTCAAACCCGTAGCGGGCAAAGTAATAAGCCGCCCCAAGCAGCCGCTCCTGGAGCACACCGCCGGGATAAAGCGCCTGGCAGACAGCGTCGGCGTGCCGCCCCAGCGAGGCCTCGCGCTGCAATTGGAAGTTGGCCGCAAGAGTCCGCAGGCGATTCATCTGGTAGCGCATCTTGCTGGCCGCGGTCTCCGCCGACCGGCCCAGTCCAGCGTCCAGGGCGCCCATCCAGTCAAGCAGCGGCGTAAGCTCGGCGTCCAGCGCCGTGCCCGCGGCGGCCAGCTTTCGTTTTCCTTCGATGGGCATCGACCGGGCAGCCAGCAACTGTGCCAGCGATGCCGGACTCTCCGCAAAGACCCGTTCCAGCGTCAGCTCGTGCTTGCGCAGCAGTTCGCCGATGGCCGGCTCGACGAGCGTCGCGGAAAAGCGCGGGCCAACCTGCGTCACGCGGCCCAGAATGCGCTCAAACAGCACGGCGGATTGAGCAAAGTAAGCCACCTCCGCCGGTCCGCCGATGGTGACCGAGGTAGACAGCAAAAAATCCTGAAAGACGGGCCGCAGCAGCGCAGAGGGCGAGATGCGCTCCGGCTCGGCGTCCAGAATGCCAACCAAATCAGCCGTGGAAAAGCTTTGCCGACCCGCCTGCCACAAGCCGGTCGGCTCCTGCGCGCTGGGCGCAATCCGCTTGAGCGCCAGCCGCGCGCCCGTGCGCTCGTCAATAAGGAACAGCAGGCTTGATTGCGCTCCCACAGCCACCTGCGCTTGATAGCCCGCGGCTTCGAGTTCGTCCTTTCGCTCCACCAGCGCAGCGTGCAGTTCGTCGGCACGCTCCAGAGCCGCCCGCAGCACCGGCGCGCCCATGCGGTGTAATGCGCGCCCACTCGCGTCCAGCACCAACAGCCCCTGCGCGGCAAAAACCTTCGAGTAGAACGCCGCAAAAGCCTGGGCAAAGGTGTGGCCCGGCTGGTAGGCCTGGGCCAGCGCTTCCATCGCATCGGATGGCGCATCGGACGGACCCAGCAACTCCCACGCCTGATCCATCAGCGGAGCGATGCGCTCGTCCAGCACCATGCCGCCCACCGACCGCGCCGCCTCGGGAGCTCCGGAATAAACCAGCTTGCGCAGCTCCCGCTTCGCCGGAAAGGTGACGTGGTTGATTTCGGCAAAGTCGTGGTCTTCGCTCGCCAGCCAGAAGATGGTCGCGTGGGGGTGGCCTGCCGCCGTCCCCTGCCGTGCGCGGGCCACGGCGGTCGCCGCCTTGAAGGGCGTAAACAGCGGCCCTCCGAACAGCCCCACCTGTTGCCCGGTAACCACCGCTCCCGCGCCCCTTCCGAGCGCTTCAAGCGCAGCCGCGGCAGCAGGCGAGGGATTCTGCTCCGCCAGCAGCCGAACCAGCTCCGGCCAATGTGCCGGCACTGGCGGACACGCCTGCCAGTCCCCCTCCCAGTTATTGTCGGGCGGCAGAGAAGCATAGAACTTGCGCGCCCCCGGATCGCCGGCGCAGTAGTCCAGAAACAGCCGGTGCAGGCCCGGCGCCACGGTAATGGGATAACAATCTGCGGTCAGCAACTCATTCTCTTCCGGCAATTCACTTCCGGCTCGTTTCGCCTCAGGGGAAACCCCATGCGCTGAAGCTCAGGGTAATTCGACTCTGTTAAGGATGCCACGCCGTGCGGATTCGATGCACAACCGCCGCATTCTGCTCCGGCACAGGGACTGGGCTGTGCGTATACTCTTTAACTGATCGCGTACGACAGCGCTTTGAGGAGAGAGACAAGAGATGCCCATGAAAGAGAAGGCTGTGAAGCCCGACGAACCCAAGAAGGCCAAGACCGCCGAACCAAAGAAAGTGAAGGCCGCCGCGCCCAGGAAAGCAGAGACCGCCGAACCAAAGAAAGCAAGCGCCGCAAAGCCCAAGACGGCAAAAACCGTGAAGCGGAAGACGCTGAAGGCCCGCAGTCCCGCCGCTGCCGTTGAAACGGCGCAACTGCTCAGCTCCGAGGTCGTCTATCAGGGCCCGCTGTTCCGGGTGCTCCACGACAAACTGATCGAGCCCGGCGGCCGCGAGAGCGAACGCGACGTCATCCGCCACGACGGCAGCGTGGTCATCCTGGCCATCGACAGCTCCAAGAACAAGAAGGACCCCTGGATCGTCGTCGAGCGCCAGTATCGTCACGCCGCTCAGCAGTTTTTGTGGGAACTGCCGGCCGGCAAGCTCGATCCCGGCGAGGACGCCCTCTTGGGCGCCAAGCGCGAACTCGCCGAAGAGACCGGCTACAGCGCAAAGAAATGGAAGCCGCTGGTCGAGTACTACGGCAGCCCCGGCTTTCTGGGCGAATCCATGAAGGTCTTCCTGGCCGAAGGCCTTGTGGCGGGCGACGCCCATCCGGAGGACGACGAACAGATCGAACTCCGCCTGGTCAAGCTCTCCGAGGCGCTGAAAATGATTGAGAAAGGCGCCATTCTCGACGGCAAGACGCTCACCAGCGTGCTCCTGTATGCGCGGATCGCCGCCGGCAAGCACAAGAGGTAGCGGCCTGTATATAGGCGCAAGAAATTGCTTCCGGCATGCACCCGCCTTTCCCCACAATGACTTAGCCTTGCGGGCCGGCCCCAAAGGCCGGGATCCCCAGAGATGCCCTGACCCTGGATGGTACCTCGGCGCCCACTTCGTCGATGGGGTGGAAAGGCCGGCCCGTCTCACTTCGTGGAGACCCATTCGAAAAATACCTCAACCTTTCTCCCCTTTTTCTCGTCATACTAGTTATCGGTGGGTGACCCCTCGCTCGCCGGATCCCCGCAAGACCCAAAGAAAGCAGGAGCCTGTGGCACAGTACAAAGGGAAGGTCAAGTGGTTTAACAACGCCAAGGGCTATGGATTCATCGGACGTGAAGACGGGCCGGATGTATTCGTCCACTACTCATCGATTCAATTGGACGGGTACAAAACGCTGAAAGAGGGCGATGACGTCGAGTTCGACATCGTCCAAGGTCAGAAAGGTCCCCAGGCGGATGCAGTGATCCGCCTCAGGGACGCCGCCCACACCGCAGCCTAGCGGCGCGTAAGACCGGGCGTTACCGCAAGACCGCCGCCAGGTGGTGTACGTAAAGTGCGCCCAAATTCCATCCATTCGTCACAGAGCGCGGTTTGGCTCCGGAAGTATCCTGCTGATCGTGCGTTCCCATCCGGTGGGAGCGAATTCTCACGGGGCTTCTTCCTGGCTGGTCTTCCCTCACGCCGCAGCCCTCTTCCCTGTTCCCTGATCTCTGATCTCTGATCTCTGATCTACTGTCTCCGGAGGCTCACGCAATGGACAACCCCACCATGGCCCGTCTGCTGTCGGAGACCGCCGATCTGCTCGAGATCGACGGCGGCGACGGCTTCCGTATCCGCAGCTATCGCCGTGCCGCCGAGGCCGCCGAACAAACCACCGTGGACCTGACGGCCGCCGCGCCAGAGACCGCCCGCCTGCTTGAGATTCCCGGCATCGGCAAAGGCATGGCCGCCAACCTGCAGGCGGTCGCCGCCACCGGCACACTGCCCTTGCGCGAGGAACTGCTGGCCAAATACGGCGCGGGCCTTCTGGAGCTCCTGAAACTGCCCGGCATGGGGCCCAAGACCGTCGCGCTCCTGTGGTCCGCGGCGCAAATCGCCAACATCGACCAGCTCGGCGAGGCCATCGAAGCAGGCCGCCTGGCCGGCCTTCCCCGCATGGGCGAAAAACAGATTGAAAAGCTGCGCAAGGGCATAGACGACTATCGCCGCAGCGCCGGCCGCTTCCGCATCGACGTGGCCGAAGACGCCGCTGGCCGCATCACGGCCTGGCTGCTGGGCTTTGCAGGTATTGAGAAGGTCACGCCCGCCGGCTCCCTGCGCCGAGGCCGCGAAACCGCCGGCGACCTCGATCTGCTGGTCACCGGTCCCGCCTGCGCACCGGAACATACCGCCGCCGCGGTCGACTACGTCGCCGCCTATCCCGGCATCCACGACATCATTGCCAAGGGCGAAAACAAGGTGAGCTTCCATCTCTCCAATGGCCTGCAGGTAGACGTGCGCCTGCTGCCCTCGGCCTCCTATGGCGCGGCGCTGCAATATTTCACCGGCTCCAAGGCGCACAACGTGGCCCTGCGGCAGCGAGCTCTCAAGATGGGCTACACGCTCAGCGAGTGGGCGTTGGGCCGCCTCGACGACGGCACGACCGTAGCCGCGGCCACCGAGGAGGAAATCTACGCCGCCCTCGACATGGACTGGATTCCCCCCGAGCTGCGCGAGAACCTGGGCGAAATCGAAGCCGCGGCCCGCCACGCCCTGCCCCGGCTCATCGAGCAAGCCGACCTGCGAGGCGATCTGCACATGCACACAAACGCCACCGATGGCCACAACACCATCCGCGAGATGGCCGAGGCTGCCCTGGCTTGCGGCTACCGGTACATCGCCATCACCGACCACTCGAAGAATCTGGCCATGACCAACGGCCTGGACGAAAAGCGGGCGCTTGAACAGATCCAGCGCATCCGCGAAGTGGACCGCCAGATGGAGGGCCGCGTCCGCGTCTTCACCGGCATCGAGGTAGACATTCTGGCCGACGGCGCCCTCGACCTGGACGACGATGTGCTGGCGCAGATGGAGGTGGTCATCGCCAGCGTGCACACCCGCTTCGAGCAAAGCCGTGAGGAGATGACCGCCCGCGTGCTGCGTGCCATCGAGAACCCCTATGTGCGGATTCTTGGCCATCCCACCGGCCGCCTGCTCCTGCGCCGCGAGCCCATTTCGATGGACATGGGCTCGGTCCTGCGCCGCGCCGCCCAGCTCGGCGTAGCCGTGGAACATAACGCCGCCCCTGAGCGCCTCGACCTCAACGACCGCGACCTCCGCCTGGCCAAAGAATTGGGAGTCCGCATCGCCATCAACTCGGACTCCCACGACGCCCGCAACCTGGGCAAGATGGACTACGGCCTTCGCCAACTCCGCCGCGCCTGGCTGGGGCCAGAAGATGTGCTGAACACGCTGGGAGCGGAGGATTTGCTGGCGGCGCTCAGGCCACGGGTGTAAGCGCTTGCGCTTACCTTAAATAATTGAATCTGTTTTCTTTATCTCTTTGCTATCCGCAGGTTTCCAGTCGCTGTGGCTCCGGCCTATGTGTACTCGGTTACGATTATAGTGCTTGACAGGAGGTATCCTTACAGGGATACTAGATTCAACTCACCTACGGCGTGCCGTAGGCCCAGAAGCCGTCGCATGCAAGTGCGGCGGCTTTTTGCATATAGAATTCGCAACATGCGCACAATCGTCTATGTCGACGGGTTCAATCTGTATTATCGAGCCTTGAGAGGTACCGGACACAAATGGCTCGACTTGCACACGCTTTGCGAAGCTGCGCTTCCTAAGATCTGCAACATTGTCGCCATAAATTACTACACGGCTCGCGTTTCCGGCAGCCGTAATCCCTCTGCCCCCAAGAACCAAAATACCTACCTGAAAGCGCTGGGAACTTTGCCCAATTTGCGCATTCATTTCGGCAACTTTCAAGTCACAAACAAGTGGGTGCCCTTGGCACAGCCGTTGCAGTTCTGGCCTCCTGGCGCGACGCCCTATCCCGTTCCTGACTCCGTTTGCGCGGTCAAGACCGAAGAAAAAGGGTCGGAGGTCAATTTGGGTGCGCATCTGGTACGGGATGCATTTGCTGGCACATTCGAGCACGTGGTCATCCTCACAAACGACACCGACCTGAAGGAGCCACTACGCATGGTTGTGCAGGAGGCTAGACTGCCGGTCACGCTTCTTACTCCCGTTGGCAACCCCGCAGTCACCTTGAAAACGCTCGCTACCGATGTTCGCCATGTGGGTCCGTACCTCGGCGTAAGCCAGTTTCCAGACCCAGTGATTGGCCAAGACGGGAAGCCCATTGCAAAACCTGCGGACTGGTGACCTTTGCCCCGAACTCTGGAAACCTAGCCCAATTTATGGCTTTCGTGGACCAAATCCTTTAGATTGAGGTCGCGGAGGCTGTTCCCCTTGCGCAGTTCCCGAATACTGTCGATGGCCTCGGCAACTGTTCGCTGCCTGACCTCCTCAATGGGCCGCGCACTCACGATCTTCTCAATGTGTTGGTCAAGGGCCACGCCGCGAGCCTGAGCTTCGGCGGCAAGCTGGGCCTCGATCTCGGGATGTGACTGAATCTGGATCATGGCCTTTGACCCCTCCAAACCTTATTCTCAGTTTCGAGCGCACCAAAACGGGAGGAGGATTGCCACAATCCTGCCGTAGCGAAGGGAACCGCTTCCCTCGCCAATCCCAGCCCTTCAGCGCAAAATGCACCATTTTTAGTGCAAACGCATCTACAATTCTACCGCCATGCACAAATTCATGGGCAGTCTTGTCTTGGTGGAGATAAGATAAGGTCGCTATGAGCCTTCTCCAGCAGGATTCTCAGGAACTAGACGATGCCGCCCGCGGCGAGGAATTCACCAAAGGTTCCAGCCATGTGGTCTGGGCCGGCATAATCGCTTCGGCGGTGGTCATCGTCGCCATCTCCGTCTATGTGATCGCCGGGGAAAAGCCGCCCCTGGCCACCGGAGAGATCGAGCAGGTGTGGGTCCACCCGCAGCACACCGAAACCCCGGAGTTCGATGCCAACGGCGCCGCCATGCCCAAGGAGAGCTTCGACCAGATTTATGTCTTTGCCCTGGTCAAGCTTCATAACCAGAGCATGCAGCCGCTCTTCCTGCACAACATCATGACCAATGTCAAGCTGGAAGACGGCATCCACTCCAGCTATGCTGCAACCGCGGGCGATTACGACAGGGTCTTTCTCGCCTATCCGTCGATGCCCGTACCGCACGGCAAGGGGCTGCCCCTCATGATGACCATCGACGCTGGGCAGACCGTCGAGGGAACCATCGTTTCGGCCTTCCGCCTGAGCAAACAACAGTGGGACGCGGGCAAGGACCTGAGCTTTACCTTCGCCTTCCAGTACCAGCCCAGCCTGGTGCTCGCGCCCCACGCCGCGGTTATTGACCGGTAGGAGCCGGTCCAGGCGCGCTCTTGGGCGTCGTCAGATACCCGGTGATTGTCGAATTTTTTACACCGACGGAGTTCACCACGATCTCGAAGAGCAGCGGATCCTTGCCGCTGTAGAACTGCAACGGCTCGTTCAGGTTCCTGTCCTTCTTCTCATACTGCTTGTCGTCGGAATACACCACCAGGGTGAACTTGCTCCTTTTGGAGTCGGCCCTCTTCAGCTCCAGGCTCACCGTGCCCACGGGCTTCTTCTGGCCCTTGGTCAGGGTGAACTCGTAGTAGTTCCGGTCGCCCTTGTGCTTCAGGATTTCCAGCTCATCGTGATTGCGGGCGATCAGGCTGGAGTGTCCGCTCAAATCTCCCTTCATGGACGTCAACTGGGTCACCGTCTCGGCCAGGTCGCTCTGCGTCTTGGCCACATCGGTCTTCACTCCGCCCACGTCGGTCTTCACGTCGGTGACCGCGCTGGTGACGTCGGTTACCTGCTGCGCGGTCTGCTTCTCGGCGCTCTCCAGCCGCCGGCTGTCGGCCTGCTCGCGCTGAATGATCTGCTGGGCGCGGGTGTCCAACTGCTTCTGCGTCAACCCCAGCGATGTTTTCAGCGCATCGGTGGCCACGTTCAGGCGGGCGTCGGTACCGCGCAACTCCGCTTCCAGCTTGAGGTTCTGCTGCTTCGCCTCCGCCAGTTGAGTTTGCTGGCTCGTCAGCCGGCTACCAAGCGTGTAGCTCCAGATCAGTCCGCCCAACGCGGCCAACAGGGCCACGGCGATCACTGCCAGCAGTGCGCCGGAATAGTTTCTGGGGATTCTGTCGACTTCTTCTTCTTCACTCATTTTTCCCTTTCTTCTCTCTGGCGGCCCGTCCGGCGACCCGCTCTTTCGAATCCCTAGGCACGGCTCACGCCCTGGTGATGGCGACGTTCTGTCCCGTTTGACGCCGCTATGAGGAGTTTCTTTCTGAAACGTCCGCGCGGCCTCGCGGAGTTCCAGCCCGCAAAATCCAACGCTGGAGATTCCGCCCCGCGCACTTATCGGGGAATCTTCACGATATACCGAAGAACCCAGACCGCGGTGTATCGAAAGGATCAACAGTTTCCGGAAAATACTACCTGTTCCCACCGGCGCATGCCTCCTGGACCCAGTCGCAGGCTAATTTCAGCGCCCTGTCGTCCCGCACTCCGTGACAACCATGGAATCTCTACGTTATAAACATCTTTACTGCATTTTCAGGCGCCGGGCCCGTGTTCAAGTCCAGGGTCCCATCGACCGGGGTCCCCAGGAGGCGATCTTTGCTTCCTGGGGTGGTAGCGATGCCCAGAGAGCACCCACTTCGTCGATGGGGCGGAAGGCCAGGACATCCGCCGCAACCGCCAAAAAAGCATCGTAAAGGGGAGATCCGAAAGTTATGACGACCGCTGTCGCTGGGAAGGGTCTGGAAGGAATTGTTGCGGCAAACTCCGGTATCTGCTGGATAGACGGAGATGCGGGCGTGCTTGCCTACCGCGGAATCGACATTCACGAGCTGGCCGTGAACTCGACCTTCGAGGAGACCACCTACCTGCTCTGGAACGGCATCCTGCCCGACCAGCTCGCACTGCGCGAATTTCAGGCGCAACTGGCGCTCGCCCGGTCGCTCGACCAGCGCATCGTCGACATGTTGCGCGCATTTCCCACCTCGGCCACGCCCATGGAAGTGCTGCGCACCGCCGTCTCCGCGCTCAGCTTTTACGACGCCGACGAGAAAGACAACTCCCACGACGCGAACGTGCGCAAGAGCTACAACCTCACCGCGCAGATCGCCATGCTCGTAGCCATCTACGCCCGGCTGCGCAAGGGCCTTGAGATTGTGCCGCCCGACCGCTCGCTGAACCACGCCGCCAATTTTCTCTGGATGCTGAACGGGGTGAGGCCCTCGGAGACGGCCGTCAAGACGCTGGACATCGCCCTGATCCTGCACGCCGACCACGAGCTGAACGCCTCCACATTTGCCGCCCGCGTCATCGCCGCCACCCTGGCAGACATCCATTCGGCCGTCACCGGCGCCCTGGGCGCGCTGAAAGGGCCGCTCCACGGCGGCGCCAATGAGGGCGTCATGCGCCTGCTCTACGCCATCGACAAAGCCGGCGCCGATCCGGTCGAATACGTGAAAAACATGCTGGCCGCCAAGCAGAAGATCTCCGGCTTCGGCCACCGCGTCTACAAGACCGAGGATCCCCGCGCCACCCACCTGCGCCGCATGAGCGAGCAGTTGGGCAAGGACGCCGGCGTGCCGAAATGGTTCGAGATGTCCCGCGCCATCGAGCTCCACATCAACGCCGACAAGAAGCTGAACGCCAACGTGGATTTCTACTCCGCCTCCACCTACGCCACCCTGGGCATCGACGTCGATCTCTACACGCCCATCTTCGCCATCAGCCGCATCGCCGGCTGGGCCGCCCACATCATCGAGCAGTTGGACGACAACCGCCTCATCCGCCCCCGCGCCGAGTACATCGGCCCCGTCTACCCGTCGCCCTACATCCCCATCGAGGAGCGCGGGTAGGGTCAAAAAGCGATCTTTGATTCGCAGGAAACGTCGTAAAATGCAGGCCAAATGGCCCGTTCCGCGAAAATCACGACACCGATTCCTTCCCTCGCAGAGTTCGGAAAGAGTCTCCACCTGCGCAGAGCCCGGCAGAAGTCTCTCATGCACATTGCGATGGGAGGGGACAAGAGCTCGGTCGTGGCCGCCTGCATCGTCGCATGAACCTGCAGCGCAGACGACTTTTCAGCGATGCTCCAGGAAGCCCGGCTGAACGTGCGAATCCATTCCTGCGTATTCTCCACTGCACCGATGCATAAGAACGAAAAACGGTCTTTGGCCAAGCACACACGGAGAGCGCCCAAGAAATGAGAGGCTTTGGCAGTCGCACCGGCCGTACTCATAGGAACCGCGCTCACGGCAGGTGCAGGTCGCGCACAGGAATCCAGACAGGTACGCGCGGGTGTGCGCGTAAGCTATAGAGAGAGGGTCTTCATGGAGGCCCCCAGGGCAGTTGGGCATCCCCGACAGCATCCGCGTCTTTCCCGGTGAAGGGAGCGGCCTGCGAAGTACCCTGGCACGGTTCCGTCAAGATGCGCGAGAAACTGAAATGGCTGGAAAAACAGGGATGCAAACCGGACAATCTCCAGCGCGCGGCCAGATGCGTCCCATGATTCTAGAAGCCGCGGGGCGCCTGGGCGCATCTTCCTAACAGGACCAAATGAATCCGATCGATCAGGCTCGCCAACACGCCTTCCAGCAAACGCTCCTGAGCGCCCACCGCACCATGCTGCTGAGCGAGATCCTCAAGCTGGCGGTGGACAGCTTCCGCGCCAGCAAGATGCGGTTTGCGCTCACAGCGCTGGGCATGGTCATCGGCACCGCCTCGGTCATCCTGGTGGTCACCATCGGCATGACCGGCAAGCAATACATCCTCCAGGAACTCCAGAAGATCGAGACCAACTCGATCGAGCTGGAATACGCCGGCGGCGGCGCTACAGTTGCGGAGCGCGTGCTCTACAACGACTCCCTCACCCGCGAGGACGAGAAGGCCGTGATAGCCCAGTTGCCTGGCGTCCTCTACTCCTCGCCCATCCTTGAGATGCACGACCGCATCAGCTTTGGCGGAGGCGTGGTGAAAGATACGCTGGTGCTGGGCATAAGCCCGCAATACCAAAACATCCGCAACCTGCTGGTGCCGGTGGGCCGTTTCCTGGACGAGACCGACGACTCAGCCCATATCAAGTGTGCCGTGGTCACAGAACTCTTCGCCCGCGAAAGGTTCGGCAACTCCGATGCGGCCGTGGGCCAGACCTTCGAGATCAGCGGCATCCCCTTTACCATCATCGGCGTCTTCAAGGAAAGTGTGGACGACATGGGCCAATCGGAGATCCAGGACCAGACCATCCTGATTCCCTACTCGGTGGCCCGCTACTTCACCGGAACCGAAAACGTGAAGCAGATTTACTTTTCCATGCGCAACATGGACGAGGTGACCGACGCCGCAAACGAGATCCTACGCATCGTCAAGGCGCGCCACCGGCCCGACTCGGTCTACAAAACGCAAACCCTCAAGGAGATGCTGACCATTGCCGGGAAGATTGCCGACGCTCTGACCGCGGTCCTGGTACTGGTGGCCACCGTCACCCTGGCCGTGGGCGGCGTGGGCATCATGAATATCATGCTGGCCAACGTCCGCTCCCGCGTCCGCGAAATCGGCATCCGCAAGGCCCTGGGCGCCACCTACCGCGAGATCAAACTCCAGTTTCTTTCCGAGGCGATCATCATCTCGCTGGCCGGCGGGATCGTCGGAACGATTGTGGGGCTGGCCGTGCCCCTGTCGGTCCGCTTCTTCACCGACTATACCCTGCCCATCTCGATCTGGTCCGTCGTAATTGCCCTCAGCGCGGCCACTCTGGTGGGTGTCATCTTCGGCACCGTGCCCGCCACCCGCGCCGCCCAGATGGACCCCGTCGAGGCCCTCAAATATGAGTGATCCCGAGCGGCAGCTAGCCAACCCAGAGTCCGATCCAGACGACAAACCCTCCCAGGGCCCCAGCCTCACGCTGATCTATGGGCTGATCGCGCTTGCCCTGGCCGCGGCCATTGGCTTCGCCATGATGATCGTGCTCCCGTTCCATCACCGGCGATAGCGACCGGACGCTTGAGAATCCGGAGAATAGCCGATAATCATTCCATGAGCTACGAGCACCCAACACACGAGGAACTCGCCAGGGATGCGCTTGCCCACCTGATGAGCAGCATCAGCGAGGATTGCTGGTGTGCTGGATGGTTGACCGATCTGGAATTCACGCTGTGGGAGGCGCTGGCGACCGGCGGCAGAGAATTCGGCTGGGGCGGGATCGAAGAACGCGACTTGACCCGCCTGAAGTATTTGCATGAGCTCGCTGGCGGCTGGTGGATTTGGCCGGAAGGCGAGGATTGCCAACGCTTTGTGACCACCGAGGAATGGCTGCCGATCTTTGCCAAGGCAAAGGAAACACGTGCCCAAGACCGACCCCAATAGGCAAATTGAAAACGGAGCCTCCGCGCCAGTCTTTACGTTCCGCGAAAGCGCCCCGCTGCGGAGTCATCCGAATTGGCCGCGAATCCAGTCAGTTCCGCGGATTCTCCTCGCGTCCGGCAATCAGCACCGGAATCCCGTCCACAACCGGATAGACTCGGTCGCAGGCGACGCAGACGAGGCGAACCTCCTCCAGTCGAAGTCCGCCCAGACAGGCCGGGCAAGCCAATTGGCCCACCACCGACGGGTCGAACACGCAAAGGTCGCTGGAATCGGCCGCCATCGAAGTTGGTCTACTGGACGGTCGCATCGGGGCTGGACGCAGGGTCGGCGGAAGCGGCGGAAGCATCCGGGCTGGACGCGGAGCCGGTCACAACACGCTGCGGACGGCTGGCAAACTCATGTTCGATGCGCTCGTTGGTGCCCGCCTTGGCAAACTCGTAAGCCACGCGAATACCGTTAAAGATGGCGCGGTCGTTCGAGGAGCCGTGGCCGATGATGCACACCCCGCGCACCCCGAGCAACTGCGCTCCGCCATACTCTCTGTAATCCAGGCGGCGGCGAAATTCGTTGAAGGCGCGCCGCGACAGCAGCGCTCCCACCTGTGCGGTTACCGTGCGCGTGAGCGACTCGCGCAGCACGTCGCGCACAAAGCGCCCGACTCCCTCGCTTGTCTTGAGCGCCACGTTGCCCACAAAGCCGTCGCAGACAATCACATCCGCCTGGCCGCTGAATATGTCGCGGCCCTCGACGTTGCCGATGAAATGGATGGGAAGCGCCTTGAGCAGCGGAAAGGCCTCGCGGGTCAGGTCGTTGCCCTTGGTCTCTTCTTCGCCG
>Ga0182014_10004335_pt1 | contig 16357 bp, 15 predicted proteins | sample 612S2DmetaG_FD_120489 | JGI IMG/M metagenome (GOLD analysis project Ga0182014, IMG submission 120489) | Permafrost microbial communities from Stordalen Mire, Sweden - 612S2D metaG | ecosystem: Environmental > Terrestrial > Soil > Wetlands > Permafrost | place: Sweden: Stordalen | collected... | reverse complement strand
GATGTTCTTCGAGCAGGCGGAGCCTTCTGCCGGCAGCGTCAACCTCAAGCTGCCGCCCTCCCCTACTCCCGTGGAGATACTTTTCGAATGCACTTTCGATTCCGACTTTGCCAATGTCCTCGTCGGGATAATACCCGCGATATTTTTCGCTCTTGAGCTCTGTTTCGGTAATCGCGCTCAAATACCCGATGAGGTGCGCCGCCGTTGCATTCCATTTGTACTCGCGCTTGGGCTCAAGCTGAATCACCACGCCCGGGAGCCTGATGCGCTGGGCCTCAATCCGGGCCAGGTAATCCCTGTCCAGGTCAGACGCCAGGCGTAGGGGAACGAACTTGGGAGCTGCTTTGTTGGCTTCGATAATTGAGAAAAACTCATCCGGATCACGGTCGCACAGGCGGGCAAGTTCTCTTATCGTCCCTTCCAGATCACTGATGTCTTCCCTGATGATCACGAGGTTGTAGGCCGGACGGTTCTCGACAATTGGCACTCCATTCCTGTCGAATATTATTCCGCGCGGCGCGGCGATCTCCTCGATCCTGATCCTGTTATTCTCGGATTGGAAGCGGTAGGATTCGCCCTGGAGCACCTGAAGATGCCACAGCCGAACCATATAGATCATCATCAGCAGCAGCATAATGGCGCAGATGAGGATGTATTGCTTCTGGAAAGAAACCGATTCGCCGCTTTCCCAGTTTATGAGCTTGAGTCCGTCGAGCTTTGCGCCTTTGGTTTTTATCTCTGTTCGCATCCGACCTGCTCAGCCGCTAAATCGTACTTCGGGGGGTTAACATCGGGTAGATCAAAAAGGGCGCGATTGTAACCGAAAGAAGAGTTCGAATGCCAAGGCCGATCCATATCGAAGTGAGTTCAGGAACCTCCATAGGAACAAAGGATAAATATAACCCGAGCGCAATGGACTGGCCAAGAGCGCACAGCCCGACCAAACCCATCTGATAGGCCGGATTGCTCCAGTCGAACCTCTCCGACGCCATGTTCACCAGGCAAACGGTCGCCATATAGGAGCCGACATGCAGGCCCCAGAACACCCCTGAAAAATTATCCACAACGAATCCCCAAAAGCCGGCCCACAGCACACCCACGAGCGGGGGCCATTCAACCGCGATTGCAAACATAAGCGGAAGGAGCAGGTCAACCCTCAGAGCCTGGTAGGGAAGCCGCGGGATCAGATGAGCCTGGAGCGCCAGTACAAAGAAGCTGTAAAGTGTGGTCTTGATCATCTGTCCCACAGTAATACCCTGAGTAAGAGAGCCGTAAGCGATCATCTTGGATCCACTTTGGGTTTGGGCTTCGCCTGTCCCTGGGGCTCAGTTTGAGATTTCTCTCGCGGCCTGTTCTGTGGCTTAGTCTGCCCTTGGGACTTGGATTTGGGGTTCGTCTGAGTCTGAGGCTTTACCTGACGCTTTGCCTTGGAAGTTGTCTGAGCCGGCGGCTTTGCCGGCGGGGTCGCAAGAGGCTTCGCCAAAGCTTTGGCCACATCCTTCGTTGCAGGATCGGCCCGAGGCTGTGTCTCAGCCGGCCGGGTCTCCTCTTCAACACCCAGCCCAGTCCCACCGCTTTTTATTATTAGCACCTCCTCAAGTGCGCTCAACCGCACCATCGGTTTGACATCGATTTTCTGAAAAAGATCGACTGGGTCCTTATAGACGGCCAGCACTACTCCCAACCGCAGCCCCTTGGGATAAACACCGTCTTTGCCTGAACTGATCACCAGGTCGCCTTCTTTTATATCGAGGTTACCACGAATGTATTTTAAAAGGCATCCGTTTGCGTCTTTGCCACAGAGAATGCCCCGTACGCGATTTCGCTGGTCAATGGCGTCCACTGCGCTACCTTGATCGGTTATAAGCAAAACCCGGCTATACCGGTCCGAGACGTCCAGAACGCGGCCAATCACCCCTTCGTCATTGACGACGGGCATATCAGGAGCTATTCCATCTCGAAATCCTTTATCGACCATCAATGTCTGGAACCAGCCAGTCAGATCGTGCACTATGACCCGAGCAGGGAGCGTTTCAGCCATGGTCGAGGTCTTAAAATCCAGCAACCGTCTCAGCCGCTGGTTTTCGACATAAGCCTCCTGGTAAGACGTAACCCTGCTTTGCAGTTCGGCAATTTCTCTTTTCAACGATTCATTCTCACCGCGCAGATTCTTGAGCCAGATATAATCCTTAAAGAGCTGTTCGATGCCGGAAAACAGTCTGCCGAACAACCGGATCGGAGGGCTCACCGTTTCCGTCACTGAGCGCTGCAAGACGTCCATTTTGTTGGGAGTTCGGAAATTGAGGGAAAAAATATACAAAAAGACACTGATAAACACGAGGATCAGGAGTGCGCCACGCAACCGGCGAAGCCAAACGCCCGTATAAAAAAATTTCATATCCGGCACTTCGATTTTGAAAACTGAGAGCCTGCCAAGCTGCTAACCTGCCCGGGTGAGGCATCGAATATGGACACAATGATAGAAGCAGTGAAGCCAGGTACGGCCACGGGCCGCACGGCGCCGATCCAACAGCAGGGCCGGCCGGTTCAGTTCCACGCCGAAAAAGCTCGCACGCACCGGCCCGGGCTCCGCCTCTCAGGATAGTACGTCCTTTAAGACTGCAATCTCGTCCAAAGCCTTACCGGAACCGAGAACCACAGTAGACAGAGGATCCTCAGTCAGCATTATCGGCAAGCCTGTCTTAAGCCTCAGGAAGTGATCGAGATTCTTGAGAAGCGCTCCTCCACCGGTCAGAACGATCCCGCGGTCCACGATATCGCCGGCCAATTCCGGAGGTGTCTGCTCGAGGGCGACTTTTATGGTTTCCAGGATGGAATCGATTTGTTCCTGGATCGATTCGCGGATTTCATTCGAATTGACCTCAAGGGTTTTGGGAATCCCCGTCACCAGATCCCGGCCCTTTATCATCATAGTTTCAGTTTCCCCAAGAGGATAAGCATTTCCGATGGTGGTCTTTATAAGTTCCGCCGTTCTTTCACCTATCAGCAGATTGTACTTGCGTTTAATGTGCTGGAGAATGTCCTGGTCCATTTTGTCGCCGCCAACGCGCACAGACCGGCTGTATACAATCCCTGCAAGCGATATGATAGCGACTTCGGTTGTTCCTCCGCCTATGTCCACAACCATGTTGCAAACCGGCTCGGTTATGGGGAGTCCAGCCCCGATTGCGGCCGCCATAGGCTCTTCTATCAGGTATACCTCATGGGCGCCAGCCGATTCAGCAGACTCCCTGACGGCCCTTTTTTCGACCTGCGTCACGCCCGAGGGAATACAGATTATTACTCTTGGCCTGATAAGGGCGCGCCTGTTGTGCACTTTGCGTATGAAGTATCTCAGCATTGCCTCGGCTACTTCAAAATCCGCAATCACGCCATCTTTCATAGGCCTGATCGCAGTGATATTGCCGGGAGTCTTGCCGAGCATCATCTTTGCGTCTTTGCCCACAGCCACAACCCTGTTGGCGCCACGCTCATCTTTGCGAACCGCGACAACCGACGGCTCGGTCAGCACAATTCCCTTACCCCGCACGTAAACGAGCGTATTGGCGGTCCCAAGGTCTATTGCGAGATCATTTGAGAAAAGCCCGAGTATCCTGTTGAGGAACATCCGTTAGAGTTCTCCTTTCGATCAATTTTGAATTCTTCATTCATAGCATGTGAATTGCCCATGCGCAATGCCAAAGAGAAAAGAATACACCGGACGGGGATAATTTGCCCAAACCCAAAGCAAAAGGCTCAAAATCCTCCAATTCCAGTTCTTATGCCTTTTCAGGCGCCATAGAATCGGGCCGACCCTGGGAAGATCGGTTTTTGAACGGTTTTTTGCATACTTGACAAACAATGAAGATTTCGATTACAAGTAAAGTTTCGTGCATGCCGGGTCGTTTCAGAAGGCTTTGGGCACGCTTCCCGGTGCTTGATCCAGAGCAGAAAAATATACCTCAAAAGGAAGTTTAATGTCTAAGAGAACATTTCAACCAAGCAATCTGAAAAGAAAACGCACTCACGGCTTCCTGGAGCGAATGTCGACCAAGGCTGGCCGTAGCGTGCTGAAGCGGCGGCGCGCAAAGGGCAGGAAACGGCTTTCGGTTTGAAACGAGATGGGACCCCGGAATCTTCGGGTGAGGAATCTTTGAGGGGCAGGTTCAGTTTCCGGCCTCATGAAAGAATTCGTTGCTCCGCCGATTTCCAGCGCGTCAAAAAGGCGGGAAAACGTGCTAAAATCCCCCATTTCGGTCTGAATTTCATTCCAAACGGTCTTGCATATCATCGATTGGGCCTTATTGTGCAAAAGCGGTTCTGGCCTGCGGTAAGGCGCAACCGCATCAAAAGGGTCACTCGAGAATGGTTCAGGCTGAACAAGGGCCGAATTCCACAGCCGGGCAAAGACATCGTCGTAATTGCCCGCCCTGGAGCGGAAAAACTCTCACCGGGAGATCTCCTTAGGGAGTTCTCAACGGTTTTTCATAAACAGGAAAAATAACTGATGATCCGGTCGATATTTCTGGGTCTGATTCGATCATATCAATATTTCATCTCACCGATGCTTCCCCAGACCTGCCGCTTTTCGCCAAGCTGTTCGCATTATACCAGCGATGCAATCAGAACGCATGGCGTTTCCAAGGGAACTTACCTGGGGTTGAGACGAATTTTGCGCTGTCACCCCTTCAACCCAGGCGGCTATGACCCCGTGCCACGACCTGCGCCTTGGAGTGACAAAGATTAATGGAGACTTCCTGAATGGATTCAAAGGCCCTTTTGGCAATAGTATTATCATTCCTGCTTTTTCTGGCTTGGCATTTTTATTTCGCTCCCAAACAGACTCCCCCACTCCAAGAAAAACAGGCCGCCACCACTACGACTCAACCCCAAGCGCCGCCGTCCCCGGCCGTGCTTTCACCGGCGCTCCCGCCGAAGGTGGATTTTTCAACCCAGAAGACCTGGTCGATCGGGGATTCGCTTTTCAGGATGAAAGTCATTGTCCAGGGAGCGCGCGAGAGTTCTTTCGAACTCCTCAAATTCAAGGAAGAACTCAAACCCGATTCCCCTCCGATGCAATTGATTCGTGACACCGCATACCTTCCTCTGGACGTCGAACTCCTTTTTCATAAGGATTGGGATCTCTACAGGAGGCCTTTTACGAGCGATGTGCCCAGCGAGATCAAGATTGCTCCGGGAGAACCTCCCAGAAGCATTCCCTTCCAAACCGAGATCCCCGGCAAAGTTCGCCTGACAAAGATTTTCACGGTTCAGGCCGATTCCTACGCTATGGATCTGGAAATTCAAATTCAGAACCTTTCGGCAGAAAAACTTTCCGATCAGATGGGACTCAGCTTTTATTTCAAGCCATATTCAGATTCTGCGCATCAAACCTATAACCAATCGCGGCTGACATTCTCAACGAACGGGTCGAATCATGATCTGGGGGCCAAGGATTTTGCAAAGCCCGACGCTATCCCCAGACCTCCCTACGACTGGGTGGGATATCAGGATAACTTTTTCCTACAGGCAATCATTCCGCTGACACCGGGCGGCTATCAGATAATCCCCAGCATAGTGAATGATGATATGCAGCATTCTCAAGTCACCAGGCTGGTTTTTCTGACAGACAAGCTCGATCTCGATCCGAACGAGTCCAGCTCGTTCAAACTCCGGCTTTACAACGGCCCCAAGGAAATAAACGATCTGAAAGAGGCCGGCCATAACCTTTCCGCCGCAGTTGACTACGGCTGGTTTACCTTTCTGGCGAAACCGCTCCTGGTGGTGCTCAGGTGGTTCTATTCTTTCACCCATAATTACGGGACTGCAATCATTCTGCTAACAATCATCATCAAGATAATTTTCTGGCCTCTGACCCAGAAGAGCTACACATCCATGCAAAAAATGAAAAAGATTCAGCCCAAGATTCAGCAAATCCGGGAAAAGTTCAAGGATGACAAGGAGAAGCTGAACCAGGAACTGATGCAGGTCTACAAAACCTATAAAGTGAATCCGATGGGCGGATGCCTGCCGATGGTGCTTCAAATACCGGTTTTTTTCGCTCTCTATCGCATGTTGAACTCAGCGGTCGAACTCCGCCACCAGCCGTTCGCTCTATGGATACACGATCTCACCGCTCCTGACCGCCTGAACCTTGGGTTTTCAATCGATCTTCCGATGATCGGCCATTTAGACGGGCTGCCGGTTTTGACAATCCTGATGGGCGTAACAATGTTCCTGCAGCAAAAAATGACGCCGTCCACAGGAGATCCTCGCCAGGAAAAGATCATGCTAATCATGCCGGTCATGTTTACCTTTTTCTTTATCAACTTCCCGGCAGGTCTTGTGCTATACTGGTTTGTAAACAATATTCTCTCGATTGCCCAGCAATACTGGATCAATCGTCATGCCGGCGCTTAGCGGTTGTCTCTCCGCAAACTATCTTATCTTTTTCCCGTGAATGACGGAGGAGAGCATGTCCACTCTTGAATTCGAAGAAAAATCAGTCGAGGAAGCAATAGAGCTTGCGTGCAGGCAGTTGAAGCTTCCACGCGAGAAGCTCGATATCGAGATAATTTCGAAGGGATCCTCGGGGATTTTCGGGATTGTAGGGACGAGGAAGGCTAAAATACGCGTAACCACTAAAGCGCCTCCCACCGGGCTTGCGGCCGACAGGGCGAAGGAAGTTTTAGACGAGATACTCAAGCATATTGATTTGCCGATGGTGGTCGAATGCGAGGCAAGAGAAGGGTACTACTACCTGAACATAATCAGCAACGGTTCAGGGTTGCTCATCGGCAAACGGGGCAAGACGTTAAGTGCGCTCCAGTTCCTTGTATCCAAGATAGTGAGCAGACAGGCGGGAGAAAATGTTTCCGTCATAGTCGACACGGAACAGTACCGTTCCAAGCGGGAGTTAAGTCTGAATGAACTTGCGCGCCAACTGAGCGAAAAGGTCAAGAAATCCCACCGTTCCCTTACAACCGGCCCGATGAGCGCTCAGGACCGCCGTGTCATTCACCTGGCGTTAAAGGAAGACCACGAAGTCAGGACCAAGAGCAAAGGCGAGGGGAACCTCCGACGCGTTGTAATTTACCCGGTAAAGAAGACAAAGACCTCCCGGCAAGCCGCGGAAAAAACGGATTAGCAACCGCCCGGTTATCATGGACTTCAGACTGCTCCAGGATACCATTTGCGCAATAGCCACCCCCATTGGCGAAGCAGGGATCGGCTTGATCAGATTAAGCGGGTCCGAAGCGCTCAATAGCGCCTTGAAGATTTTCACGCCTAAAGATCCCACTCGCATCTTAAAGTCCCACACCCTCCATTACGGCTGGATCAAAGACCCTGTTTCCGGCGAACTTGTGGACGAAGTGCTGCTGAGCTTCATGGCCGCGCCCAGGACTTATACCCGCGAGAACGTCATCGAAATTAACTGCCACAGCGGGTACGCAGTGCTCAACCGCATCCTGGAGCTTGTTCTGGCAACCGGCGCCAGGCTCGCCCAACCGGGAGAGTTTACTCGCCGCGCCTTCTTGAACGGACGAATCGACCTATCGCAGGCTGAAGCGGTTATAGAGATAATCCGTTCCCGCTCCGAACAGGGAATACTCCTCGCAAACCGCCATCTTCGGGGGGATTTCAGGGAACTTATAGAAAAATGGCGCGAAACCCTGATCCAGGCACAAACACGTCTCGAAGCTTTTATCGACTTTTCCGAAGACCTTGCGGAAGAAGCGGAGCCTGAAGCTCCCGAGTATGAATCGCTTCTGGAGGATGTGCTGGAGGGAGTCACAAGACCCCTCAGGGCCGTCTTGAACAAGTACGAAGAAGGACGCGTGCTGCGAGATGGACTCACTCTGGTGCTGGTGGGAAAACCAAACGTAGGCAAATCCTCGATGCTCAACGCCCTTCTCGGCAAGGACCGGGCCATCGTAACATCGGCCCCAGGCACGACCAGAGACGTTATCGAAGACACATTTCTCCTCAAAGGAGTGCAGGTTCGGATTTTGGATACTGCCGGAATTCGCAATCAGCCCGATGAAATCGAATCGTGCGGGATCGAAAGGACAATTCGCTCCGTATCCGAAGCCGACGTGGTGCTCTGGCTCATTGACAACAGCAGACCTGTTACGAGTGAGGACCGGAAGGTCTACGAGGCCGTAGGGGGGTCGCGCTGCATCGTGCTGCTCAATAAGAGCGATCTTCCGCCAGCCTTCCCCATCCAAAGAGTTCAGCAATGCTTTCCCGGCCCGGGCCCAGTCTTCAGGCTATCCGTAAAGAATCCTTCAGACATCGAGCGCCTCAAGACCTACATGGCCGAGGCGTTCATCATGCGGCCATTAGAGAGCTGCAGATCGGAAATCGTGCCTAACATGAGGCAGAAAGAATGCCTCGAAAAGGCGATGAGCACCCTCCTTAGGGCTGAAGAACTCCTGCGTTCCAACGCCTATGGCGAACTGGTCAGCCTTGAGATCCAGGGAGCGCGAACCCAGCTTGAGGCCGTTCTCGGCTGGGAAAATGACGGCGAATTGCTCGACAGAATATTCCTCCAGTTTTGCGTAGGGAAGTAGCCCGCCGTTTGTATCCAAACGAAGGGCAGTTTGTTCCGGGGTGGGACCGGGAAGTCCTTAGCAGCCTTCCGTGCTTAGTGGCCAAAATACAATTGGAATGAAGGCTATGCACATTTATGGCGACGGCCTTGAACAATGAATTCACCGATTTTATCCTGAAATTCACCGGTGAAGCGGGGATTGCCCTCACTGAAAGACGGGCGCAGCTCCTGAGCCGTCATATTCAACTCATGATAGAGTGGAACCTCCGCCTCAATCTCACCCGTATAACGGGCAGGGAAGAAATAATAGTTAAACATCTTCTTGATTCCATTCTGCCCGCGAAATTTCTTCCCTCATCCGGGTGCGCGCTGGACGTTGGCACAGGCGCCGGATTTCCTGGAATTCCCTTGAAGATTGTTTATCCTGATCTCCAAATGGTTCTACTAGATTCGAGCAGGAAAAAGATCAGTTTTCTGGCTGCTATGACCGCTGCGCTGGGCCTGAAAGGAATCAGGGTTTTGCACGGGAGGTGGCAGGACTTTGCAAAAGTTAAAGAGCATGCGAATAAATTCGAGCTGATCACCATGCGCGCACTAAGGCTGGAGCCTGAACACATCACCTGCCTTGCCTCCACGGTCCTGGTTCCCGGCGGGGTTTTGGCGTGGTGGGGAGTGGGAGACGCAGAGCGCATCGCGGGTGGGTGGGCGGGCTGTGGAGGTTCTGAGACTGGTATGAGAAATCATTGGTATATGGAATTTCAGGACAATCTTAAATATTTGCTCCCTGGCATAAAACAGCAGAGAGCCGTTTGGTTGTGGAGGAAAACCGGTATTGGCAGGCCGGAGGCCGGCGTCACATCATCATGACTCGCAGGAGGGCCTCATCTCTTTGCAACCATACGATTCCCAAGCCTTTCCTCAACCTCCTCATGCCATTTGAGTCGAGCAGCTTTACTGTCCAACTCCTTAAGAGATTGGCAGACTTCAATGGGATAAATATGCCCGGGGTGGTGAACCGCCTTGAATATTTCCGGAAGCTTTTCCCACTCCTCAGAGAAACGCGCCCGGATTTCCAGGAGGGACTCAGGCGCCCTAACCCTTTGCCCTCTCTCAAGAACCAACTCCATCAGGGGCTCCCCTTCCTGCTTTCCGGAGCCGAGCAGGCACACACGGTCAAAATCCATCTTTCCATCGGCGCCGTAGAAGCGAAAGACCTGTTTTTTGCCGATCCAGGTTTTTTTCCCGGTGGAGAGCTTGAGTACGGGTTTGCCTTCATATTCAACCAGCTTGTAGGAAATATCGAGGTAGGGGGCGTCAGAGGAGACGCCCATCCGGGTGCCCACAGCGTAGACGTCGATTTGAGCCCCACCTTTCTGGAGAGTTTCAATCTGATATTCATCCAAATTTCCGCTAGCCATTATTTTTACATCAGGCAGGCCCGCTTCATCCAAAATGAGTCGCACTTTCCTGCTCAAGTCGGTCAGGTCGCCGCTGTCCAGTCGGACCCCCAACAGTTTCTTTCCCTTTTCGCGCAAGGCTATCGCCACTTCGACCGCCTTGAGTGTGCCGGCGATGCAATCATAGGTATCAAGCAAGAGCACTGTATTGTCCGGAAACGCGCGCGCAAAGGCGTGGAAGGCATCAAGCTCACTTGGGAAACTGGTAATATAGGAATGGGCCATGGTGCCGAATACGGGAATGCCATACATTTTGCCGGCCAGGAGATTGCTCGTGCCCTGAAAACCAACCAGATAGCTTGATCGAGCAGCTTTTAGCGACGCGTCGACGCCGTGGGTGCGCCGCATCCCGAACTCTATGAGTCCCTTGCCTGAAGCAACCGACGAGACCCGCGCCGCTTTACTGGCCAACATAGTCTCAAGTTGAATCACGTTTAAAACCAGAGTCTCTATGACCTGAGCTTCTATGATCGGACCGGTCACCTCCAGGATAGGCTCCTGAGCGAAAAAGACGCGTCCTTCCGGAATAGCCCGTATGCTTCCGGAAAAACGAAACCTGCGAAGGTAGTCTATAAACCCTTTGGAAAACTTCCCGAGGGAAACAAGGTATCTGATCGATTCAGCGCCGAAACGGAAATCGGGTAGAATCTGGAGCAGGCTCTCGAGCCCCGCCGAAACGAAGCAGGAGCGATCCGCCGGATAATCCCTTATGAAAAGGCTGAAGGTTGACTCGCCGGTCATTCCTTCCCGAAAATAACTCTCAGCCATCGTAAGTTCATAGAGATCAACGATCAGTTCCGGGGTGTACTGCTTCCAGGGCTTCATCTACCCTCCTTTAGGCTACCCAGCCGTTGGAATTTCCTGTCCTCCAGCGCCAGCTTTCGTCAGCTTGGCGCCGTAGACTTTTTTCATACGCTCCAGTGCGAACTCATGCCATACCGGATCAATGTCGGCAACGGCGTCTACGGGAACCACCGTCTCAAAATCCCGGTCTCGCAGACCGCCGGTCGTATCCATTACGCTAATGGAGGTCAAAACTCCGGTGATCCACACTTCATCGGGCTTGATCTCGGCTAGCAGGTCGGCAAGCCTGTTGCCAAAAAGCCCGGAAAAACGAGTCTTGTCCACTATAGAACTATGAGGACCCGGCGCAAGAGCGGAAATTACCTCAGACCCCCAGTTCCCCTTTATCGCGTGCGGGGGGAAAAGTTTGAACTCCTTGTCGTTCTTAGCGTGGGCGTCCCTCAAAAAAATGACCGGCTCTCCCCCGGTGGTAAACCGGTCAACGAGCGACCGGATTACGGGAATTATCTTCCTGGCCTCTTCGCCGCAATAGAGAGCGCCCGCCGGATCGAGGAAATCATTTAGCATATCGATGACCAAGAGAACCCTTCGCATCATCTTCATTCCTCCCATCCAACCACCGCAGCCGGAAACTTTCCCGATAAAACTGTTCTTTTAACATATAATTCGGTTAGTTTTTAATTATATCTTCTTTTCATTTCATATGCACTGCTCAGATTAGAGCTTAACATATCCCAGCACATTTTCGACCTCCTTGGCCACTGATGCAAACTTCCCTGGCGTGACCCGTATCACCCCCCATTGCGCGAGTCGCGAGCTTTGATGTACTTCACCTAGTCTACCTTACGATGGAAAGCGCCCTTCGATTCGGCCAGCAGGATTCAGCGGACCTGCTCAACAGTGAGCCCATTCAGGCAGAAATTTCGGGATCAGCTAAAAAGAATTAAAGGTAAGTTCAAGTATTTCCGATCTCATTTTGCCAGATCAGCTAAGTGATCGAATTCCGAGACGCCAGCTTATTGGAGAGCCACAAATTGAACGGCGAATCCGACTATTTGCATCAAGTAAGCAAAATCAGGCAGCCAAATCTGTCAGATCCTTTGACTGCTTCCTCTCCTAGGATTTTGATCGTTGATGACAGCCCGACAATCCGATTCGGTTTGAAGAGGGACCTGGGACAAATGGGGGCAATCGTAACCGAAGCATCGGACGGCGGTGAGGGTCTTAATATCGTCGACTCCCAAGATTTTGACTTGATCATAACAGATATTGAAATGCCTCGGATGGACGGATTTACCTTCTGCAGCAAACTCAAAAGTCATCCCACCAAAAATTCAATTCCAGTTGTCATGTTGAGTTCCAAGGAAAAGGAAGAGGACATTGAACTCGGTTTCAAGGTGGGGGCCGCCAGTTATATAAAGAAGTCAAATACAAAAAAATACTTGCTGGCGCGTGTCAAGGAGATATTGGATAAAAATTCACTGTTGAAGGGAAGAACGATCCTTATCGTAGATGATTCACCCGCTGTCCGCAACCTGATCGAGAAAGCCCTCACAAAAGCAGGGTTTCATGTAGAGTCTGCAGAAAACGGCCGAAAAGCTCTCGAACTGCTTAGCCGATGCACTCCGGATATGATCCTGAGTGACTTGAACATGCCGGAACTCGATGGCTCGGGTTTATGCAAAAATGTCCATGCAAATAAGGATTTGTCCCAGATCCCTTTCATTATCATGAGTTCGGACGGTGATCGAGCCACTATGCGGCGGCTACTCCAGTACGGGGCCTCGGCTTACCTTGTTAAACCTTTTAATATCGAACAACTTGTGGTCACTGCTGAGAGGTTTCTCTCGGATCATTTCAGCCGGATTCTACGGGAGAGAGAACGCCTCGAGTCCGAACGGCAATTCTTAATTGGAAGCATAACAAGTCTGATCCTGGCTCTGGAAGCCCGCGATCAGTACACGCGCGGCCATTCGGAATCGGTGTCTGCATTCGTGGTGGATATCGCCCGGGAGATGTCCCTGGGCGAGGAGCTAATCGAAAGGGTGAAAATTGCCGGCAAATTGCACGACCTTGGCAAGATAGGCATTCGTGACGACATTCTGCTCAAACCAGGACCGCTAAATGAAGAGGAATGGAAGGTCCTGAAGCTGCACCCGCTCATAGGGGCAGAAATCCTGGCCCCCATTCAAAGTCTTGCGGATATCATACCCGCGCTCTCAAGCCATCACGAGAGAATTGATGGTAAAGGCTACCCTGGGGGATTGAAGGGCGAAAGAATCCCCCTTTTGGCCCGAATGGTAGCTGTGGCTGACACATATGACGCGTTGACGAGCGACCGCCCATATCGCAAGGGGTTTTCCAATGACGATGCGCTCACACTCATCGAAAACCTCCAAGGCTCCCAGCTCTGCCCGGACTGCGTTCAGTGCTTCTTGAAATCCATCCAGAGAAAAATGCAAATTTGATGCCCGGCTAAAGCCAACATTTTCCCCTGCCGGCCGTTTTGTTCGCATTTCAAGATCAAAGCTCCAGCCAGGCTACTTTCTATGCGGAAACAGTCCTTTTCCACCTGATGGCGACAATCATGACCTCGGCGCTCCGCGCAGAATGGGAAATGACTTTCACGTCTCCGAAACCTGCTTTTAGCCAGCTCAATGTAAACTTTTCCCTTGCCGGACGAATCAGAGGCAGCCTCGGGTAGCTCCTTCTTTTTTAACTTCACAGATAGGCCGGTTTCATTGAAAAAAGGAAGCCAAAGAAGTAGTATCCTGAAATCGAGAACAGGGTGGAAAATGGAATTCGAAAGAATCGAGGTTTCGACCCGCGACCAATACAAAGGAGCGCAGGAACCAGTCTCTTTTGTATGGCGCGGCAAAGAGCATCACGTCGAGCAAGTGGTCAACAGGTGGTATGAAGGGCGAATTGATTCGACCCGCATGCCCATGCTTTATTTCCGAGTGAAAACCCGGTCCGGTGAGATTTTTTTGATCAGGCGCCATGAGTTTTTCCGAGCATGGAGTATTCGGGTGTGAGACAAGGAGAAAACGCTTACCATTCATGGAGGGAAGTTCCTTGATCCGAATTGCTGTCATAGATGGACAGGGTGGGGGCATCGGTACCGCCATAATAAAGAGGATAAGAGAAGTTTTTGGCGAGCGCACCGAGCTATGGGCGTTGGGAACAAACGCCATTGCCACAGCGCAAATGATGAAAGCTGGCGCCAACCGGGGGGCGACGGGTGAAAACGCTATCCGCCACAGCGCGGCTCAGGCGGATGTAATAATCGGACCTATCGCCATCTTGCTTGCAAATGCGATGATGGGCGAAATGACGCCCTCAATGGTGCGGGCTATAGGCGAATCGAAAGCCCCGAAGCTGCTCCTGCCTCTTACCCAGGAACCCATCACGGTTGTGGGAACCATCAGGGAACCCCTCCCCCACATGGTTGACCGGCTTATCTCAGAACACCTGTCGCACTATGTGGCCCCTCTGGGTGAATACTAATGGCGCCCCCCGACCAGGATATCAAGACACCTTTGCTGGTGCTGGGCAGCGCCAGAAGTGGAAAAAGCGCTTGGGCCGAGTCGGTTGTGAACCACTTCCCTCCGCCTTACCTCTATGTTGCAACCGGCCAGGCTCTTGACGACGAGATGAAACTGCGCATAAGGCTGCACAGGGAGCGCCGCAAAGACCTTTGGCAGACCATCGAATCGCCGATCGATGTTTCGGCCGTGCTCAAAAGCCTCAAGGGCTTGAGGAAGCCTGTTCTGGTGGATTGCATAACGCTTTGGCTCACCAATTTGCTCTGTTCGGCATCGACTGAGACCGAATCGGTTGTTGATGAACTATGCGAGGCGATTGAGGCTGTGGACTATCCCCTGGTAATAGTTTCCAATGAGGTAGGCGGAGGAATCGTGCCGGACAACTCGCTCGCACGAAAGTTCCGGGACCTTTCAGGATTAACCAACCAGAGGCTCGCTCGAATCTGCGCTTCGGTTTTCCTGGTTACGGCGGGTCTGCCTTTGCGCCTGAAGTGATGATGACTCTACCAGGTTGAGCGTTCATGCTGAACACTTAACTAATCTCAAGAAACATCAGCAACTGAGGAGATGAGCCGGATGGGGTCGACGAAGCCAACGCAGTTGGAAATTCTGAAAATCCTCAAGCAGAATGAGGGAAACTTTGTATCCGGCGTGGGTCTTGCGGAAAGGCTCGGAATCAGCCGCCCAGGAGTCTGGAAGCATATAAACAGGCTCAGGGAGATGGGCTACGAGATCCAGAGCCAATCCAGGCTGGGCTACAGACTCGTGGCCGTGCCGGACTCACTTGCCCGTGAGGAGATCGTCCCACATCTAAAAACTCAGTGGCTCGCGCATTCGTATCATTACCTCAGGACCATTGGCTCCACAAACGATCATGCTTTGCTCCTGGCTGTGGAGGGCGCCTCTCACGGGACCCTGGTCGTCGCTGAGGAACAAACAAAAGGGCGCGGCCGCCTCAGGCGGGAATGGATATCCTATCCCAACCGTGGGATTTATCTTTCGATCCTGCTAAGAAATCCTCTGCCGGTCCGCGTTGCGCCCCAGTTAGCCTATATCGGGTCTCTTGCTCTTGTGAAGATGCTGTACGAAGAATTCGGCATCACTGCCTCAATCAAGTGGCCGAACGACGTCTTGATAAATGGGCGGAAAGCCGCCGGAATTCTGACCGAGACACAGTCAGACCAGGACTTCACACGATTCAGCGTGATGGGAATAGGAATTAATGTGAATCACAGCAGGGAGGAAATTACGGGACCTTTTCGATACCCTGCGACCTCGATAGCCATAGAAGTGGGGTTCGCCGTCAAAAGACAGAGAGTGCTTTTACAATTTCTCAGCCAATTCGAGCGGGACTATGACCATTTCCTCCAAAAGGGGCTCTCTGTCATGCTTCCCGAGTTTGAGGCGCACTCGGAGGTCCTTGGCAAGATAATAACGGTGGTATGCGGAGACCGTGAAATTATGGGGAGGGCGCAGGGATTTACTCCGGAGGGGGCGCTGTTGCTGCTAAGAGAAGATGGATTACAGGAAACTGTCTGGGCAGGAGATGTCTCGCACGTTGAAGGCGCGGTCTAATATTTATTTGAAAACTATGCGCCTCTGGCGCGCTCCATGGCTTCCTGCTTTCGCTTGCACTCTATGCACAAGGTCGTGACCGGCCTGGCGTTTAATCGTTCTATTCCGATATCGTCGCCACATTCGTCGCACTGCCCGAAATGGCCTTCCTCAATCCTTTGCAGCGCCTCGCGAATCTTCATGATCAGCTTTCGTTCACGGTCACGGATGCGGAGGATGAAGTTTCTGTCCGATTCAAGGGTAGCGCGGTCGGTAGGATCGGGGAAATTCTCCTCGTTATCGGTCATCCCGGCCACTGTTTTTTCGGCTTCCGAATAGAGCTCATCCAGCCTCTTAAGAAGGACTTCTTTGAAATATGCCTGGGTTTCCTTATTCATATTCCAACTCCGCTGGCAGATTTGAACGTTATCGATTAACATAAT
>Ga0182014_10004334_pt1 | contig 16358 bp, 16 predicted proteins | sample 612S2DmetaG_FD_120489 | JGI IMG/M metagenome (GOLD analysis project Ga0182014, IMG submission 120489) | Permafrost microbial communities from Stordalen Mire, Sweden - 612S2D metaG | ecosystem: Environmental > Terrestrial > Soil > Wetlands > Permafrost | place: Sweden: Stordalen | collected... | reverse complement strand
TCAAGGTGACCGTGACCGAAGTCGGCGGCCACTACAAGATGTCGAAAGTTGAGTACGTTCCGTGACGGAAGATACGCACGACTCGGAAAAGGAAGCAGCAGCGGCCGAGATCGAGCCCGAGCCCGAGCCTCAGGTCGAGCCGGGGGTCGAGGCTGAGGTCGAGCCGGGAGTCCCCGAAACGGCGATCGAGGAGCCCGAGACAGAGGTCGACGACCACGACATAGACGTCGAAGAACAAGACACAGACGTCGAAGAGCACGCCCCCGCGCCGATCAAACGTTCGCGGCTTCGCCTACCGCGCCTGCGGCGCCTGCGGCGCGGGCTGCGCGTGCTCGGCAACTCCAGATTCGTCGCGGCGACCCTGGTCGCGCTTCTGCTGATCTCCGGCGGCGTGGCGTCATGGATCTACTTCAAGCAATACCGGCCGGACCAACAGACCGACCCCAGCGTAAAACGGGCCGTGGCCAGCTCCGCGGCCGACGGGACGACCGCGTTGTTGTCCTATTCGGCCGACACTCTCGACCAGGATTTCGCTTCGGCAAGATCGCACCTGGCCGGGGACTTCCTGTCCTACTACAACAAGTTCACTCAGCAGAGCGTGGGTCCGGCGGCCAGGGAGAAGTCGATGAAAACCACGGCTCGCGTGACGGGCGCCGCCGTGTCAGAGTTGCACCCCGACTCGGCCGTTGTGCTGGTCTTCGTCGATCAGACCACCACCACCAAGGACAGCCCCCAACCTACGCTGGTGATCAGCAACGTGTGGGTGACCATGACCCGGATCAACGGCAACTGGCTGATCACGAAATTCAACCCGATCTAAACGGCATGGGGGGCTGGGGCCTCGCTCACATGTGAACGTGGGTTGCCGACAGGGTGGTCCTGGCCGGTAGAGCCACAAGATGTGGGAGGCCCCAGCCCCCCATACCGTTTAGGCGGCAGTCGCCTACATAGCGAAAGCACGGCGGAGTGACCGCGCGTGCAGGGCCCGGTTTTCCTGGGAGACAACCCAATCCGGCACTAATGTGTCAAACCCGTTGAATGTCGCTGCGACAACGTGCAATTCGGTGTGAACGTATGCATGCAGGAGCCGGTTGGCATAGTCGATAGCCTCGTCGCGGCACGGATCGATCTCGGAGCAGCTGATGAACGTGGGCGGCAGCCCCTCCAGGTTCGGGCGGTGCGCGGGGACGTGCTGCCCGTTCGCGCTGGCCGGGCCGAGGTAATGGCCCCACGCCCGGCTCACGGCCTGACCATTGAGACCCGGGGTGCGCTGGAACTCGCGCCGCGAGGAGGTGGCGTCGCAATCAAGCATCGGCTGATGCAGAATCTGCATCAGAATCTGCGGGCCTTCGTCGTCGAACATGCGTTGGCTCAGGCCTGCAACCAGTGCGGCACCCGCGCCTCTGCCCATCACCGCGATGCGGCTTGGATCCGCATCCAGGCCGGCACAGTTCTGGACGGCGTAGCGCAAACCCGCTTCGACATCGTCCAGCGCGGCCGGACACGGATCTTCCGGCGCCAGCCGGTAGTCGACCGAGACCACCAGACAGCCGGCCGCACGTGCCAACTCCACGCATTGCGGGTGATCAGTCTCCAGGTCGCCGGTCACAAAGCCGCCACCGTGCGCGTACACAACCAGAGGTGCCCCTGAGGTGCCTGCCGAGCCTTCCGAGGGACCCCGGTAAAAGCGAAGGTTTAGCGGGCGACCATCCGGACCGTCGACGGATCGTGTCTCGATGGATACGGCGCTCTCGGCAGCTTCGACTTCAGCCGCCGCGACCCGCTCGGCGGCCAGCTGGTTGGCGTGTTCCCGTTCGGCGAACAGCGTCTCCTTGCGGAACTCAACGACGCCAAGCTCGATCGCAACCTCCCGCAAAACCGGGTCGATCCGGTTGAGGCCCTGCGGCCGTGTGAGATTGGTTTGCGTCATGCCCCCGACTCTATCTGGCGAGAGGGGCGCCGGGGCCGGGCCGTTCTCCGGGAAGGGCCTTGACGGTTGACGGCAGCCCGTACAGAGCCGTCGCGTTGCCACGCATGATCCGCTCCCGCTGGTCTGCCGGGAACCGGTTGATGGCATAAGCCGGCGCGTCGTAACTCCAGTGGGGGTAGTCCGTCGAGAACATGAGGTTGTCGCCCAGGTCCATCATTTCCAGATATTCCCGGAATTCCACGGTGTCGGCGTCTTCGAGCGGCTGAGTGGTGAACCGGACATGTTCGCGGACATACTCCGACGGACGCCGACGCACCTGAGGCAGATCGGCGCGGCGGGCCTCCCAAATCCGGTCCATCCGGGACATCACCGGCATCGCCCACGTGAAGCCGCCCTCGACGAATACCACTCGCAGGTCGGGGTGCCGATCGAACGCGCCGTCGAACACCAGGCTCATCAGGTGCGAGACGTAGAGCAGCGGCCAAGACGCGAAGAAATCGTGCCAGTGCGCGGGATTCCCGACCGGGTACAGCGGAATCAACTCGAACGGCGTCTGACCCATCAGATGCGTGGCCACCGGGAAGCCGTTGCGCGACGCGGCCTCGTAGAGCGGATCGAAATGTGGATTACCAAAAGGGATTCCACGAGTCTGCGGTGTCATCAACACCTGAGCCATATAGGGATGGCCCGCCCAGCGTTCGACTTCGCGGGCCGCCTGCTCGGGTGTCTGCGCGCTGACACTGATCGAGCCGCGCCAGCGGCCGTGCGCGTTGTACTTGTCGAGCCAGACGTCGGCGAGCCAGTCGTTATAGGTCGACTTCAGAACATGCTCGGCCTGCGGAAGTTGCGCGTCGCACATCGGTTCCAACGTCGCGATGCTCACACCGGCATCCAGAAGCAACTGCTTGGCGGCAAAATCGGGATCGCTGCCGGCGAATCCGCCCCTGGGCGGCGCGGAATCCATGCGCACCGACGACGTTTTGTACGAATCCGGGGTGTCGTAGAAGTACGACACCGGGTTGGCCCCGTTTCCGGTCGGCCAGATCTTGTCCACCCATTCGGCCGGCGCATAGGCCTTGAGCACCTCGGCCGAAACGGGCACCGGGTGCACGTCGGTGTCGACGATGGTGACCGCTATTTCGTCTTCTTGATCGGTCTGCGGCCCGACCCGTTCGATGGTGGTCATTTGAGTGACTCCTTTACTGCAAGCCCATAAAGCTCACTGGCGTTTCGCCACAACACTTTGTCGCGCTGCTCGTCGCCGAGTCCCGCGGCGGTCAGATCCGGCTCGGATGTGGACCAATGGGGGTAATTCGAACCGTACATCAGCAGGTCGGATTTGCCGGTGAAATCCATCCAGCGCTGCATCTTCCCGTGCTCTAAGGGCCCGTCGAATGCCGACGAGCAGAACCGGACATGGCCGGGCAGGTATTCGCTGGGATACCGGTCGACCCAGGGCGTCTGGTCGCGCATCGACAGCCAAAAAGTGTCCAGCCGCCACATCAGCGGGGTCAGGATGTCGTATCCGCCGTCGGCAAAAACGAATTTGAGGCCCGGGTGACGGCCGAAAACACCCTCGATGATGAGCGTGGCCAGGTGCACGAAGTAGTTCAACGGCATAAACGCCGCGTACCCGGGATAGGTGTGCGCATGCCCAGCGAAGGTGGGCGGATAGTCGACGCCGTTGCCGCCATTGATGTGCACCGCAACCGGCAGTCCGTGGGCCGCCGCGGCTTCCCAAATGGGCTCGAACATCGGTTTGCCATAGGGCTCGCGGGATTGCATCGGAACGCCGACCTGCACAAGTCTGGGGTGACCGGCGAGGCGCTCGATCTCGGCCACCGCGCCCTTCGGATCTTCGGGATTGACCCGGATAGTGCCCAGAAACCGGCTTGTGTATCGGTTGGTGACGTCGGGCTCCAGCCACCGGTCGACCAGCCAGTCGTTGACCGCGGCGCAGATTCTGCTGTTGAGCAGGTAATCGGCGATATTGCCGCGGGTTAGCGGGTTCAGGATCGCAAAGGAAACTCCCATATCGTCAAAGAGGTGGCGGCCGACGGTCTCGGGGTCCGATCCCGGGTAGTGCTCGCCGTACAGATCTTGGCGGTAGTCGCCGCCGGGCGCCTGGTACCACTGCTGCTCGACGTCGGGGATCGCCCGCAGCTTGTGGGCATCGGTGAGATACCGCCGGATCTCGGCGTTGTAGCTAAAGTGCGGTTGCACGTTGGTATCAACAATTGGGCTGATTGGGCTGATTGGGCTGATTGGGCTGCTCATGCGTTTAGGTACACCTCCCCGTCGGTGACATCCACTTGGTAGGTGCGGACGCGGCGTCGCGGATCGGCCAAGTTCTGACCCGTGGTGATGTCGAATTCCCAGTTATGCCAAGGGCACCGGACGATCTGCCCGTCGCGCACCCGGCGGATCCGGTCTGGCTCGTCGGGAGCCGACTCGTTGGTGCCGCCGATCAGGCCAAGGCACAACGGGGCGCCCTCATGCGAGCAGTAGTTCACGATCGCATACAGCGCACCGCGCACGTTGTAGACGCCCACGCCGAACTTCCCGACGTCGACCAGCTTCATGCCGCCGGGGGGCAGCTCATCGAGGGAGCACACAAATCGGCGTTCGGGCACCGGAAATCACCGCCTCACCACGAGCCGTTGGGCTTCGTTGCTATTTATATTATGATAGCGACATTCCACTCGGAACAAACCTGCCGAAGACGTCGGGAGCGGTCAGCGACCGGCCTACGGATACGGCCGTCGCCCAGAAGGAGCGCCGATGACGCTCAACACCGACCCCGTCGACCAGCCCGTCACCATCGACACCACTGGCGAAAACAGTCCCTATCCGTACTTCGAATACATGCGGCGCACCGACCCGGTCTGGCATGGCACGTTCATGGACACCGGACAGATGCCCGAGGAGTTGCGGCCCGAAGACGAATGGGTCTTGTTCGGCTATGACGGCGTGTTCCAGGCCTTCCGCGACGACCGGATCTTCACTTCGGCCACCTACGACAAGTCGATCGGTTTGGTGATGGGCCACACCATCTTGGCGATGGGCGGCAAAGAGCACCATGACCACCGCAGCCTGGTGGCCAAGGCCTTTCGGGCCACCGCGCTGGAACGCTGGGAACCGTCGGTCATCGCGCCGGTCTGCGATCGGCTGATCGACGAGATCAAAAACGACGGCCACGCCGACCTGGTGAAGGCGCTGACATTCGAGTTTCCGACCCGGATTATCTCCGAGCTGCTGGGACTCCCCGCTGATGATCTTGACATGTTCCGGCGGCTGTCCCTCGATCTGATCTCCATCCAGACCGACATCATGGCGGGGTTGACCGCAGCGGCGGAGCTGCACGGGTACTTCCTCGAACAGGTCGAACAGCGGCGGCATAAACCCACCGACGACATCATCGGCGACCTGGTGGCCGCCGAGATCAACGGTGAGAAACTCACCGACGACGCCATCATCGCGTTCTTGCGTCTACTGCTCCCCGCCGGGCTGGAAACCACCTACCGCTCGTCGGGCAACCTGCTGTACCTGCTGCTGACGCACCCCGCGCAGCTGGCGATGGTGAATCAGGACCGGTCCCTCATCCCGGCCGCGATCGAAGAGGGCCTGCGGTTCGAAACCCCGCTGACCACGGTCATGCGAACCACCACCGAAGAGGTCGAGGTAGGCGGCAGGACAATCCCGGCCAACGCCCAGATCGACATGTGTATGGGATCGGCCAACCGCGACGAAAGCCGTTGGCCGGACGCGAACAAATTCGACATCCGCCGGCCGCGGCAGGCGCACATCGCCTTTGCGGGCGGTATCCACATGTGCCTGGGCATGCACCTGGCCCGGATGGAAACGCGGGTGATGTTGAACAGCCTGCTCGATGGCCTCAACGGCCTGACTTTCGCGCCCGATGACGGAACCGGTGAGGAGTCCAGAATCGTCGGACTCACCTTCCGGTCGCCCAACAAGCTTCCGGTCACGTTCACACCGTCCGCGTGACATGAGGAGTCGCGCCGCCATCCTGCACGACGTCGGCGGCCCTTGGTCCGTCGAGGAATTCGAGCTGGACCCGCCCCGGGCAGGTGAGGTTCTGGTCACGATGGCCGCCGCCGGGTTGTGCCACTCCGATGACCACATCCTGAAGGGCGACATGGCGGCACCCAACAAGACGCTGCGTGCGCTCGGGCTGCCCACCATGTTCCCGACGATCGGCGGCCACGAGGGTTCGGGCGTCGTGCGTGAAGTCGGCGACGGTGTAACCGATTTCGCGCCGGGCGATCACGTCGTGATGTCGTTCGTCGCGGTGTGCGGGCAGTGCCGCTGGTGCGCCAGCGGCATGGAGTACATCTGCGACATGGGGGCCAGCGTCCTTACGCCCGGGATGCCGACCGACGGTACATACCGCCATCACACCGCCGACGGCAAGCCGCTAGGCCACATAGCCAAAGTGGGAGCCTTCGCCGAACACACTGTGGTATCGACGAATTCCCTCGTCAAGATCGAGCCGCACCTGCCGCTGGCGCCCAGTGCGCTGCTGTCCTGCGCCATCCCGACCGGCTTCGGATCGGTCGCCAACCGCTCCGGGATGCGCGTCGGCGACACCGTCGTCGTCGTCGGCGTCGGCGGAATAGGGACGGGCGCGATCCAGGGCGCCCGGATTGGCGGCGCGGCGCAGATCGTCGCCGTCGACCCGGTGGAATTCAAACAGAAATCGGCCCTGCGGTTCGGCGCCACGCACAGCGCGGCAACGGCGGCAGAGGCGCTGGACCTGGTGCGCGAGTTGACCTACGGGGTGATGGCCGACGCCGTCGTGGTATCGCCTTCCCTAATCACCGCCGACGACGTCCGCGATGCGGTCAATCTCACCCGCAAGGGCGGGACCTGCGTGCTCACCGGCATGACCTCGCAGTTGACTCGGTCAGTCAAGATCGACCTGCAGGACTTCATCCTGATGAACAAGTCGCTGGCGGGCACCGTCTTCGGGTCCTGTAACCCGAAGGCGGACATCGCCCGGCTGGCCCGGCTGTATGAGACCGGGCAACTCCTGCTCGATGAGATGATCACCAGGCGTTATCGCCTCGACGACATCAACGATGCCTACGACGACCTCCGGAACGGGAAAATCGTCAGGGGCATCATCGATTTCGGGATCGAGTGACCTCAAGTCAGGTATCGATCTTGGCCAGCGAGCGATCCCACAGGTCGCCGGCAAGGACGGGGTCGTAGGCCAGGCGATTAGCTTTCGCGATCTTGTGCTTCGCGTAATACTGGCCGGGCGTCCAATCGACACCCGGTCTGCCTGTTGCCAGCCAGACCAGTTGTTCGGCAGCCTTTTCTGGGCTGGCGATGAATCCGTTCACCAACCGCACGCGGTGCTGCATGAAGTAGAGAAACCGCATTCCCGAGGCATCACCGAAATTGGAATTCACAAAGCCCGGGTGAAACGTCGCGGCCGAAACGCCGCAGTCATGGTACCGGCGGTGCAATTCCATGGTGAACAGGACGATCGCCAGCTTCGTGAACGCGTACGCCATCGTGGGTCGACGCCGCGCGGTGTCCTCCAGGTCGGTGACGCTGGCCCTAGGAACCAGTCGCTGGGACGAGCTGGTGGTGTTGAGGATGGTGGCGCGGGAATCGACGAGCACATCCATCAACTGCGTGGTGAGTAGGAACGGAGCCAGGTAGTTGACCTGATAGGTCTTCTCGAAGCCATCGGCCGTCAGCTCAGTTTCTCTGGCCATGCCGCCGGCGTTGTTGGCCAGCACATCGATCCGCGGGTACTCGGCACGGATTTTGTCCGCCAAGGCTCGCACTTGGGACAGGTCGGAAAAATCGGCCACGAAATAGTCCGCGCCTATTTCCTCGGCCACGGCGGTGGTCTTGCTTTGTGAGCGGCCCACCACGACAACTTTTTCGCCATTTTGACTCAGCCGACGCGCGGCCGCGGCGCCAAGGCCGTCACTCGCACCGGTAATGACAATCGTCTTTGACGTCACGCGGAGAGTGTATGGGCTAGGCGCGCCGAAGTCAGCCCAGGTGCGTCAACTGCGGCTTGGTCCGCACCATGATTACGGTGGGCCCTTCGGCGGTGAGCGCCGCGGTGAACTCCGCTGCCAGCTTTTCTGTGGTGTCGTGGACCGTCTTCGCATTTGCCATTGGTTTTCCCGTCGCTAGGCGCTACATACCTAGCGTCGCGTACCGGTGCCGCAGTGTCGATGTAATTCAGCACAACCTTGCGCGCCCGCCGCTGTAACCGACCACAACGGCACGCGGGCCGATCACACGAGCGAGTAGCGAACCGGCAGGTGTTTGAGGCCGCCGACGAAAGTGGTGGCGGTGAGTTCGGGATCACCGCTCAGCTCAATGGATTTCAGCCTGGGCAGCAACTCAGAGAAGAAGCTGTTGATCTCCATCCGGGCCAGGGCCGCGCCCATGCAGAAGTGCACGCCGTAGCCGAAGGCGACATGTTTGTTGGGCTCACGCCCGACATCGAAGCGGAACGGGTCGTCGAAGACGTCCTCGTCGCGGTTGGCCGACACGTACGACAGCAGCACTGACTCGCCTGCGGCGATCGGCGTTCCGCGCACGACGGTGTCGCTGGCGGCCGTCCGCATGAAATGCTTGACCGGGGTGACCCAGCGGATCATCTCCTCGGTGGCCATCGGCATCAAGCCGAGATCGTCGCGCAGGCGCCCAAGCTGGTCCGGATTGTCGATGAGCGTGTGCAGGCCACCGGAGATGGTGGCACTGGTGGTGTCGTGACCGGCGGTGGCGATGATCAAGTAGTAGGACACCGTTTCCAGATCCGACAGCGGCTCACCGTCGACGCGGGCGTTGGCGATCGCGGAGGCCAGATCCTCGGTCGGATGCTCGCGGCGCGACTCGGTCACCCCGTTGAAGTACTGAAACATGTCGAGCAGTGCGGGTAGCTGATCCTCGTCCGTGGTACCACGTTTGAACTCACTGTCAGCACTGCCGAACAATTCCTGGGTCAGCTTGAGCATGCGCGGAAAGTCGGCCTGCGGCAGGCCCAGCAGCGACATGATGACGTACAGCGGGTAGTTGACCGCGACCTGCTGGACGAAGTCGCACTCGGGACCCTCGGCCAGCATTTTGTCGACGTAAGTCTTGGCCAGTTCATCGACGCGAAGCTTCAGTGCCCGCATCGCCTTGGGTCGAAACCAGTCCGCACCGATGGCCCGCACCACCCGGTGTTGCGGGTCGTCCAGGTGAATCAGCGTGCGTACACCGGCCGCGGACTGAAGTTCGTCGCCCTCGACCGTGGCTAGGACCGGCCGGGGCCAGTTCGTGAAGACGTTGTTGGCGCGCTCGATGTCCATGATGTCGGTGTGCTTGGTGATCGCCCAGAAGGGACGGTAGTCAGGCACGTCGACCCACGACACCGGAGCGCTGGCGCGCAGATGACTCAGCGCCGCGTGCAATCTGCGCTCATCGGTATACGCCAACGGATCTGCGAATACCTTGGCCGCGTCGTCCATCGTCGGTGCGCTCACAGGCGAAACTCCTTCAGTACGGTGGCGGCAATGAAAGCCTTAGAAACACCAGCGGCGGTCATAAAGATCGGCAGGGCGCGGTCGACCGCGCCCTCGCAGCGACTTCGGAGGGCGCCGGCGACGGTGTCGACCGGCCCGACGACGGCGAAAGCGTTCAACATGTCATCGTCGATGAGCGAGCCCATGGCGTCCCACTCGCCTTCCAGGGAGAGGCGGTGGAGTTCGGTCTGCAGGTCGCCCCAGCCATGCAGCTCGAGCACCTTGCGGTAAGCCGGCGTCGACCCGTAGAAAGCGATCTGCTTGCGGGCGGCGTCGGTCGCGGTTTTCAGTTCGGCGTCGTTCTCACCGGTGGCCACCATCACCTCGGCCGAGAGCTCGAACGCGCTGCGATCACGTCCGGCGCGCCGCATGCCGCGCTCCAACGCCGGCATCGTCACCTCGTCGAGGTAGCGCCTGGAGACGAAGGGGTGACCGAGGTGGCCATCGGCGACTTCGCCGCACATTTCGGTCATCGCCGGACCAACGGCGGCGATGAAGACCTTCGGCACGGGATGGGCCAGCGGCTCGGGCGCGAACATCGGGGTCATGATCTTGTGGGTGTAGAAGTCGCCCTCGAAACGAAGCTTGGTGCCGTCCTGCCAGGCCGACCAAATCGCCTGCAGCGCAGCAACGAATTCACGCATCCGAGGTGCCGGATGGCTCCACGGCATGCTGAATCGCTTCTCGATATGGGGCTGGATCTGGGTGCCGAGACCCAGGATGAACCGGCCCTTCGAATACGTCTGCAGGTCCCAGCCGATGTTGGCGACGATCATCGGATTGCGCGCGAACGCCACCGCGATGTTGGTGCCGAGCTCGAGTCGCGACGTGTGTTCGGCGGCCAGCAGCAGTGGCAGAAAGGGATCGTGGCTGGTTTCAGCCGTCCAGCCCCCGTCGTAGCCATCCCGTTCCAGGGCGCCGGCCGCCTCGGCCGCTCGGGCAAGCTGATTGGGAATGCCGCCGTCGACCTTGAGACGGCGGGCGCTAGCCATGTGGGTAACTTTACAGTAAGCAATCCAGTATGTGACCCTGCTGGTACAGGAACAGGGCAGGTCTGAGCACGCGACGGTATCGAGGTGGGACGAAGTATGACGAAAGGCCCGGACTGGGCGGAGACGCTCGAGGATCTCGACCGTCGCCGTCAGCACGCGATGAGCATGGGCGGCCCCGAGCGGCTCGACAAGCACCACGGCAAGGGCAAGCTGGACGCCCGCGCACGCATCGAGCGGCTCCTCGACCCGGGCACCTTCCGCGAACTCGGCACGCTCGTCGGCGGCGAGGTCCCGGCCGATGCGATCGTCACTGGCTCCGGCTTGATCAACGGGTCGCCGGTGATGCTGGGCGCCGAGGACTTCACCACGATGGCCGGCAGCATCGGACCCGGGGGCAACTCCAAGCGCTACCGCATCGCCGAGCTGGCGGTACGGAACAAGATCCCGCTGGTAATGCTGCTCGAAGGAGCCGGCTTTCGGCCCACCGGTGGACATTACGGGCGTACCCCGACCGACCTGCTCGCCCAAGCGCAGTGCTCGGGTCGCGTCCCTACGGTCGCCGCAGTGCTCGGCCCCTCGGCGGGCCATGGCGCGCTGGTGGCCCCCGTGTCCGACTTCCGAATCATGAGTAGGCAGGGCGCGATCTTCACCGCCGGGCCTCCCGTCGTCAAAGAGTCCACCGGAGAGGACATCTCGAAAGAGGACCTGGGCGGACCGGATGTCGCGTTGCCGAGCGGAGTCATCCACAATGTCGGCGAAGACGACGAAGCTGTGCTCGACGACGTCCGCCGTTACCTGTCGTACTTCCCGCCAAGCGCGTGGTCATATCCGCCTTCGCTGGCCGCCGACCAGACAAGCGAGCCACGGCCTACCCCGGAGTTGCTCGACATCGTTTCCCGCGACAACCGCCGCGTCTACGACATCCGCGCCGTGCTCGATGTGATCTTTGACCGCCCCGACTGGTTCGAGGTTCAGCCACGGTTCGGCAGGGCGATCATCTGCGCCCTCGCACACCTCGGCGGCCATCCCGTCGCGGTCGTCGCCAACCAGCCCCAGGTGTTGGCCGGCTCGATCGACGCCGACGCCGCCGACAAGGCAGCGCACTTCATCATGGTGGCCGACTCGTATCACCTGCCGATCGTCTTCCTCGCCGACAACCCCGGCATGCTGCCCGGCAGCCGGTCCGAGCGCAGTGGCGTGCTGCGCTATGGCGCTCGCATGTTTGCCGCCCAGACCGCGGCGACCACGTTGAAGTTGCACCTCACGCTGCGAAAGGCTTACGGGTTCGGCTCTATGGTCATGTCACTGCTGGGCTTCGACGACCAGGCCGCGACCTTCGCCTACCCTGGCGCGACCATGGGTGCCATGAGTGCGGCAGCGTTAAGCCGCGCGTCGCATGCCGATGAGGATCTCTCCGTCAAGCTGAGCAACGCCGAGTTGCAGGCGTCTTACCGCTCGGCTGAACACATGGGATTCGACGAACTCATCGATCCACGCGAGACGCGTGACGCGCTGCTGGCAGCCTTGCAACGCGGCCTGTCCAGCCGGCAAGCGGCGGCCGAACCGGTGACGCGGACGGTCATCCTGCCGTAAGTGCCGTTGCGCGAGCGGGTTCTAGGCGCGGTACTGCGCGACGATCGGCTCGAGCTCATCGGGTGTCGCGCCGTGCATGATCACCGCGTCGGCGCCGTACTCGAACTCTTTGCGAATGCGGTCGACACACTGCCGGGCTGACCCGGTGGCCGACGGCTCCAGCCACTCGTCGGGAATCAACGTCGCGATGTGCTCGATCTGCTCGGGCGTGCCCTTGTGGTCGATTCCGCCGGCGATCGACGTAACCACCGGGTCTGCCCGGAACCGTTGCAGCACAGCGGGATCCCAATTATTGGTCTGTACAAGGAGATCGCCGTACCCTTGCAGGTAGGTAGCCAGTCGCGCAACCGTCTTCTTGAGCCGCAACTGTTCGGGAAGATGGTCGCCGACGGTGGCGAAGCACGACCACACCCGCACGTTGTCTGGGTCGCGGCCAGCCTTTTCGGCGGCCGACTTGATGGTCTTGACGCAGCGCTGCAACGTCTCCGGGGTGAAGTAGGTGTGCAGGATGACATCGTCGAACGCCCGGCCGCCAAGTGCGAGCGTGTTGGGCCCGAATGCCACCAGCGCCAGCCGAATGTCTTCCTTGAAGTCGGGGTCGAGAAACAGAATGTTGTATTTGCCCATCGGGCCGTCGTGGTTGAAGATCACCTCGCCGTGCCAGAGCCGCCGCATGACCTGGGCCCAATCCTCCATCTGCGCGGTCGTTACCGCCGGTATGCCGAAGGCCCCGTAAATCGCGGCGATGCCGCGGCCGATGCCCAGCGTGAAGCGCCCGCCGGAGAGCCGGTGCATGGTGGTCGCCCACGATCCGGTGATCAGCGGATGACGGGTGTTGTGATTGGTTGCTGCGGTGGCGATCTGCATCCGGTTGGTGACCGCGCACGCGGCTCCGACGAGAGATGAGGCCTCCTTGACGTTCCAGCGCTCGGAGATGAACGCGGTGCCGAAGCCCAGCTCCTCGCCACGGCGAGCCTCGTCCATCAGAGTTGCCGGTCCCTCCCCACCAGCGCCGGCCAGCAGGTAATAGCCCAGTTCGTCTAGCGTGCGATCGGTTCCGGTCAATTCCAAACTCCTTGCTTGTAGCCGCAGTTCCACACCTCGGTGATCTTGCCGGCGACGACGCGGAACACCTCGATGCTGGCGATCTTGATTTCGGTGTTGGTCTCGGTGCCGTCACTGGTCTTCATGGTCGAGTCGTAGACGATCGCGACGTGCTCTCCGTCGTCTGACGCGATAACGATGTTCAGGTCGAAACGCAGCGAGTCCATGGCCTGCCACACATCCGCTACCCGTTGGACGGCCTGAGCGCGGGTCAGCGTGTGCGCCTCACCAACCTCGTGCCGAATGACGTTGTCAGCGAACAACTCCTCGGCCAGGTCGAGGTTGTGGTCGTTCCACACCACGAGGTTGTACAGTTCGACCACTTCACGGGCAGTCCGGATGGCAGCCATCACCCGTCGCACACATCGTCGGCGACTGCACGCAGGAATCGATCCGACACCGCGTGCACTCGCCGAGAGAAGATGTGACCAACATGGCTGCCGTCATACCAGTACAGTTCGGCGCCCCAGCGCTCCTGCAACGCGGTCGTGGGCTCGCGCATCGCCATCCGGTCGTGCCACGCTCCGACAATGAGGCGGCGCTCCGGCGGCGGCGCCGGGTCGACGCTTAGGGGATCGATTACCGAGGTCAGTTGCGAGACCACTGGCGACTCCAACAGCTCCCGCAGCCCGTCCCGCGATGATCCCCAGCGCGACAGGTGTCGCGCGATCATCGCGTTGAGCCCCAGAATCGGGGTATACAGGGCGACCGCGTCGACCTGTCGCTCCAGATGCGACACCAATGCCGCCACCGGCGTGCCCATCGAAATCCCAGCCACCACAACGGCGGTGGCCTGCGGCTGCACCCACTGCACCACGGCGCGCACCTCTGACACAGCGCGCATCATGCCCGCGACGTTGCCTAGTGGATCCATGTCCGGATAGGCCGGCCAGTCCCGGCGCCGGCATCCGTGGCCGGGCTGCACCGGCATGGCGACGTTGAAGCCCAGCTTGTTGTATATCCGGCCGATCCTGGACAGCACCAGGTCTTCAGTGCCACCCTGACCGGCGCCATGGACCCAGATCAGCCACGGCCGCGGACCGTCGCTGTGCCGGCACAGATGCACTACCGCCCGCACCGGGCCGCCCAGTCCGTCGGCCTCTAACGTCTTGGGCAGTTCTGGGTCATGCTCGAACGTCATCCGCTCATAGGACAACCCGGCCCCCAAAAAGGGCAAGTGTCGCTGCTGTGTCGCGGCGGCCCGTAAAGGTTTGGGGTCGGCATGCGCGCGGTCGATGCCCAGCGTCGACAGCTCCTCGGCCGCCGGTTCGCACTCACTCAGTGGCCGTAGCGCCGGCGGCGCCCCGCCGAGCAGCGAAAAGCCGGTCAGGGCAAGCTCGTCGAGCATGACCTCACCGAACTGGCGCACGCCGCGGGGCGACGCCGGGGACCAGCCGGTCGATTCGTTGAGACCGGCCACCGTCCGCGGCAGCACCATACCCAGCTCACGGACAATGTCGAGACCCCGCGATGCCAGTGACAAGCCCGTCATGTCGCTCACCCTAAACCAGCTCCCAAAATCAATTACGCCAGCTTGAAACCGGTGTATCCGCCGGCGGCGATTTCATCACAGCGGCGCCGGTATTCGGGGATTCCGCCGGTATATCCCATGTACATCCGCTTCTTGCCGGGCACATTGCCACCGTTGTACCAGGAGTTGCAGGAGGAATGGACCAGCACCGTCGACGCGACGATTGACGTGGCGTGGTCGATCCATTCCTGCTGCGCACTGGCCGACGCCTCGATGGTCCGGAATCCGTTGTCGCGCAGATGCACGATGCAGTCGCCGATCCATTCCACATGCTGCTCCAAAGCGGCGACGAAGTTGCTGGCGGGACTCGGGCCGCCGGGTCCCTGAACCGTGAACAGGTTCGGAAAGCCGGCCACCGCCAATCCCAGGTACGACAGCGGACCCTCGCTGGCCCAGAACTCGCCCAGCGATATTCCGTCGCGACCGCGGACATCGATGCGGCTCAGCGCGCCGGTCATGGCGTCGAATCCGGTGGCGTAGACGATGACGTCGAGTTCGTGCAACCCGTGCTCGGTACGGATGCCGGTCGGTGTCACCTCGCGGATGGGCGACTTACGCAGGTCGACGAGGGTGACGTTATCCCGGTTGAAAGTCTCGTAATAACCCTGGTCGATGATCGGCCGCTTGCACGCGAACGGATGCACGGGCACCAACGAGGCCGCTGTCTCCGGATCTTTGACGATCCGGGCTACGGCCTCGCCGTACAGTTTCGCGGCCATCTGGTTGGCTTCGATGTCGAAAAAGATATCGCCCCAGCTCAGCGCACCCAAGATGCCGTTCTCGTCGATAGCGCGCAATTGTTCTTCCCGCGAAGCCGACTTCAATGCCGGCTTGCTGAGCATCTCGAGTAGTACTGAGAACGCGCTCAGCCGCGCGGCACCGATCGGGTGTGCCCGTTGGGTCGCCCGGATTTCGCCGTAGCGGGCCTTCATCTCGTCGAGCTCCCCAGGCCGGAATTGGTGCACCCGCCACGGCAGGGTGTACGTCGGCGAGCGTTGAAATACCCCGAGCTGCAAGGCTTCCCGAGCCACGACCGGGATCAGCTGAACACCGGTCGAGCCGGTGCCGATGACGCCGACCCGCTTTCCGGTCAGGTCGAAGCCCTCCTTCGGCCAGCGGCTGGTGAACAGCGACGTTCCGGTGAAAGCGCTCATCCCGGGAATGTCGGGTTCCAGCGGCACCGACAAGATGCCCGAGGCGGCGATCACGAAGGGGGCGGTAAAAGACTCGCCGCGCTCGGTTCGCAGCACCCACGCGGCGGGTTCCTCGTCAAAGGCCATCGCGACGACCTTGGTACCGAACTGGATATCGCGGCGCAGGTCGAGCCGGTCGGCGACGAAATTCAGGTAGGCCTCGATCTCGGGCTGGGCCGGCATCGACTCCGTCCAAACCCACTCCTGCTGAATCTCTTCGGAGAAGCTGTAGGAATATTCGATGCTCTCGATGTCGCACCGGGCGCCCGGATATCGATTAAAGAGCCAGGTGCCGCCGACATTTTCGGCCATCTCCAGCACCCGGGCGCGTATTCCGAGCTGCCGGAGACGATGCAGCATGTACAGGCCGGAGAATCCGGCGCCGATCACCAGCGCGTCGAACTGCGCTGCATTCACCCGAACATGCTCTTCAGCCATAACGCTCCTTGCCGT
>Ga0182014_10004333_pt1 | contig 16362 bp, 7 predicted proteins | sample 612S2DmetaG_FD_120489 | JGI IMG/M metagenome (GOLD analysis project Ga0182014, IMG submission 120489) | Permafrost microbial communities from Stordalen Mire, Sweden - 612S2D metaG | ecosystem: Environmental > Terrestrial > Soil > Wetlands > Permafrost | place: Sweden: Stordalen | collected... | reverse complement strand
GATCTCCGCTCAGCCGGAACGCCTGAGTTCGCGGTTCCGCGTCTCGCACGCGATGCTGTTGAATGTGCTGAGCCGGAAAGGCGACGGCTGCCGCGCCATGCAGCAGTTGATCGCCCGCTGCCACGAGTCGCCCAAAGCCAAGAAGGCCCACATCAAGCGCGCCTGGCAACTCTTCCGCTCGCTGGTCGAGCGCAAGATCATTGAGATTGTGCCCCCCGCAGCACGGCTAGCCGCCGGTGAGAGCGCTGGGAAGCTGCGCGTCAACATCGAGTTGCAGGATGATTTCTCCATGGACCAGACGCTGTCCTTGTATCTGCTGGAGACCCTCCCGCTGGTGGACCCGCAAGCGCCCGATTATCCACTGGTCCTGCTGACCCTCGTGGAATCCATCCTGGAGGACCCGGACATCATCCTTCGCAAGCAGCTCGACAAGCTCAAGGGCCAGAAGATGGCGGAGATGAAGATGGCCGGGATCGAATATGACGAGCGGATCGAGGAGCTGGAGAAGCTCGAATACCCCAAGCCGAACCGGGAGTTCGTCTATTCCACCTTCAACGCCTTTGCCGACAAGCATCCGTGGGTAGGCCAGGAGAATATCCGGCCCAAGTCCATTGCGCGGGAGATGTTCGAATCCTTCCGCTCCTTCTCCGATTACATCCGCGACTACGAACTCCAGCGGGCCGAAGGCGTCCTGCCGCGCCACCTGAACAGCGTCTATAAGGTCCTCGGCCAAACCGTCCCCGACACCGCCAAGAACGACGCCGTCCGGGAAATGGAACTCTACCTGGGCACCATGATCCGCCAGATTGATTCCAGCCTGCTCGACGAATGGGAGAAGCTGCGCAACCCCAGCTACCAGCGCGCCGAAACCAAGGAAGTGCGCCCGCCCGGCGCGGAGGAAGCCGCCGCCGACATCACGCGCGACGCCAAGGCCTTCACCGCCACCATCCGCAACCGCGTCTTCATGTTCCTGCGCGGCTTGGTGAACAGGGATTACGAGCAGGCCATCGCCAATCTCTCCTCACCGCAAGACCTCGACGGCGCACCTTGGACTGCCGAGCGCCTCCAAGCAGCGCTCGACGCCTACCACGCCGAGCACCAATACATCTGCCTGGACCCGAACGCCCGCAACATCCGCCACACCTACGTGATCCCCGCCGAAGACAAGCGCACCTGGCGGGTCCAGCAAATGCTGGTGGACCCGGAGGAACACAACGACTGGGTAGCAGAGTTCGAAGTGGACCTCGCCCGCTCTCGCGAGGCCGCCGAGCCGGTGCTGCGCCTGGTGAGGCTGGGCAGCTTGACCTGACGGAATTACCTCAGCGCTTCGACTGCGCCAGGAGCCTTGGATTGCCGGAGGCGTCTGGCACCGGTGTTCCGTGTCACCCGTGGCGTGCGCCACACATGACGCGGCGGTGCGATGGCTCTCCGGGATGGCGCTGCTACCTGCCGGGGTCTGGCGGCGATAATACGCCGGAAGTGTCTCCGCGTGGAATGCGTAACTTTCTGATGTTGCTGCACTTGTGATGGCGGCGCCGCCTGGCCCATCCTGCGTTCTGCACACTTCCTTACCCCTCCACTCCTCCGCGCCAACCCGATGCCCAGACGGCGAGGCTCTGGGGGGACTCCGGCGATGCTCCGGTGTGTACCCGAGGTTGATCGCGTAACCCTCTGCGGCTGCGGCAGTTGCGGTGTGGTTTTGGCCTTCGTAGGCTTGACATTAAGTTTTGCATGTATGGAGTCCTTTTTGACCCAATACTGCTGCCCGGTCAGCGGACCCGACTGATTCAGCCGTGAGCGGCTCCGGAGCTTCGCCCCCGCGGCAATGCAGGCAGCCTGCTCTTTGTCCGTCAGCGAGCGGCCGTACCTTCTGGAGGAGGCGCCGAAGCGTCCGCGGGAGAGCAGTTGCGCCAGTGTGCCCGGGTCCTTGGGGCGGGTGTAACGGCGCCGACACTGCTTGTTGCCCCGGAAATACCACACCCAAATGCCGCACCGCCCACTCTTGCGTGTGGAGTCAAGGCATCGGCCTGTGGGCGCGCGAAAAGGGCAAGAGCGGCACGAGCGCTTGGCTTTAATCTGCATGCCGTTCATAGGCTCATTTGTTCAGGTACTTCACTACGGCTTCGGTGCGGGAACTCACATGCAGCTTGCGGTAGGTGTTGCGGACGTATTCGCGCACGGTTTCAATGCTGATGCCCAAACGGTCGGCAATCTCTTTGTAACGATAGCCCTCGGCCAGCAACGCGAGGGTCTCGTGCTCGCGGCGGGTGAGGGCGGTCATTTCCGAGGTGGCCGCGCCCATCTGTTGAAAGTAATGCGCGACTTTGCCGGCCATCTGGCGGGTCAGGGGCACGCCGCCCAACCGGGCTTCCGTGATGGCCTCGACCAGTTTCTCGCCTGTGGTCCGCTTCAGCAGATAACCGCTGGCCCCCGCTTTGAGCGAGTTGAACAGATGCTCCCCATCGTCATAGACCGTCAGCATGATAATCGGCAAGGCGGGCAGCACCGCTTTGAGCTCGCGCACGCAGTCAATGCCCGACATGCCTGGCAGTCCGATGTCCATCAAGACGACCTCGGGTTTCTGCCGCGGAATTTGCGCCAGGGCCGTCTCGCCGTCCGGGTAAGCGGCAATCACCTGCAGCCCGGCCACCCGGTTGATCAGCTTGGTCAAACTAGCGGCCACCCCAGCCTGATCCTCGACGATGGCGACGCGGACGGGCGGCGTGGAACGGACGGGCGCAAGGCCGGGCTCGGACTGGATGCTTCGCTCCATACAGGTAACTTCAACAACGCTGCGGTTCGTCAACTCATCAAATGGGCCATTGGGGCAAGTTACACCGGCCTGAGTGGCCTGGCTATCACATGAAAGGGGGGACGAGCGCGAGGCCGGCCGAGGCGCGGAGCGCGGAACCCGGCGACCCCTGCGAACCGGTTCGTCGGCGTGAAACCGCCGCAAAGGTCGAGTTCATGGGTTCGCCCTGGCGCTCTGCGCGCCAGGCTTCAACGGGATCGTCAGGGACACCTTGGTTCCCGCCCCGGGCTTGGTTTCCAGCGTGAATCGGCCGCCCAGGTCCGTGAACCGTTTGCGCAGATTGCGCAAGCCGTTGCCGAGCGCGGCATTGGCGGCGGCGTCAAACCCACAGCCATCATCCTCGATCTCCACGTGCAACGCGGCTGGCTGCACCGTGACGCGCACCCGCACCTCTTTGGCTTGCGAGTGCTTGGTCACATTGTGCAGGGCTTCTTTGCAAGCCAGGTAAAAGCTGTGGCGGACCTCCGCCGGCACCGTGATATGCGGCAGCTCGCTCGGCGCCGTAAACCAACACCGGGTGGGCGTGTTTTCAAACAGCTCATCGGCGCGCCGGCCGAGGTATTCGACCAGGCTGGTCAGCGTGTCATTCTCGGGCAGCACCGCCCAAACGATTTCGTCGAACGATTGCACCGTCTGTCGCGCGGTGCCGGAAATCTTCCGCGCCTGCGCTCGCACTTCGGCCGGGTCAGCGGCGTCCTGCTCGGCCACCTCCGCCAGCCAGGCGATCTCCGTCAGGTTCGCCCCGACGCCATCGTGGATGTCCCGCGCAATGCGGGCGCGTTCCTGCTCGACCGAAAGTTGCAGCTCGACGCGTTGCAGCCGCCGCTTCCATTGGCCGCGCATGGTGAAGAACACCGTGCCCGCCACAGCTCCAACCAGCCCCAGCACCGAACCGGCCAGGAACCACCAGGTCTGCCAGAAATACGGCAGGACGCTGAACGCCTGCAGGGCCCCGGCTTCATTCCACATTCCCGCCTGGTTGCACGCCGTGACTCGAAACCGGTAAGCGCCGGGAGACAAATGATTGTAATTGGCCGTGCGCTGTGCGCCCGCCTCCATCCAGTTTTCGTCCAAACCTTCCAATTTGTGCCGAAAGCGGACCTGTTCCGGCGCCATGAAGCTCAGCCCGGTATAGCGGAACTCGTAGCGATGCCACCCCGGACGGATCCTCAGCGAGGTGGGGGAATTCGGCACCAGGGAAGGAGCACGGCGGCCCCCAGCGGGGCGCTCGGTGCCAGCGTCAGTCTTGCCGCTTCCGCCCGCGACCAGCACCCCATCCACCAGGACCTCCTCAATCAGCACTGGAGGCGCGACCGAGTTGGTGGGCACCTGTGCCGGATCCACCACCACCAGGCCCTTGATGGTGGGAAACCACAGCCGTCCGTCGCGGGTCCGGCAGCCGGCGGGCTGGAATCCGCCGGGGCACTCCAGCGCCGGCAAGCCGTCCGATTTCCCAAACGCGACGCATTGGATGCGTCGGCGGGCGCCCTCGGCGAATTCATTCAACTCTGCCTTGCTCACCCGAAAAATCCCCTGGAAGGAGGTGAACCAAAGGCAGCCCCGCCCATCGTCGGCGATATAGTTGATGACATCGTCCACCAACCCATCCCGCGTCGTGCAGGCGACAAAACGCCCGTGTTTGAGCCGACCCAGCCCTCCATCCACCGTGCCAATCCAAAGGGCTCCGTCCGGCTCGGCGAGCAAGGCGCGAACGCTATTGCTCGGCAAGCCATCCTGGAGCGTGAAACGGCGGCACTGGCCATCCTTCCAGCAGAACAACCCGTTCCCGTCCGTCCCCGCCCAGATACCGCCGGTGGCGTCTTCCGCGACCACTGTCACGTCCAGCGCGGGGGCCGGGTTCGGCAAATCCACCGCCAGCGCGGCGCCCCGCTCGAACCGCACCAGCCGGTTCAGCGTCCTCTGCCCCAGCCACAGGCGTCCCAGCGAATCCTCGAACAGGCTCGCCAACACCATGTCTCCACCAGAAAAATCGCGCACCGGCACGAAGCGGGCGCCTTCGAGTCGAAACAACCCCCCGGGCCACGAGCCCACCCACAGAACTTTTTGCCGATCCAGCAACAGCGCGCGAACGTGGCCACCCGTTAAGCCCTGCTCCCGGCTGAAATGCTCCACCGCGTTGTCCCTCAAGCGGTCCACGCCGTCCCCGTCGGTGCCGATCCACATTTGGCCCGACTCACCCTCGGCAATCGCCGTGACCAGGTCGGTCGCGAGTCCTTGCTTGCGCCCGTAAGTCTTGAAGAGCGCCGGGCGCACCCGGTTCAATCCGCCCGCCCGCGTGCCCACCCAGAGATTTCCTTCCACATCCTCGAACAGCCCCCGCACCAGATCGCTGCCCAGGCCCTCGCGCATGGTGATTTGCCGCGGCGGACGGTTGGTGGAGTAACAAAACAGTCCTTTGCCCAAGGACGCTACCCAGACCTCGCCTCGCCGGTCCTCGAGGCTGCACTCCACCCGCCGGTCCAGCGGCACCCACTCACCCGCGTCGGCTCCCCACTCCCCATCACGCCATAGACGCACTCGTCCGCCCGATTGCACCCACCAACCCCCCGAGCGGCTCGGGCAAAGAAACTCGTATTGCCCGGACTTGCCTTGCAGCACGGGCACCAGCTTGTCCTGCTCGATGCGTGACAGGCTTAGTGGGGTGGTCGCCCACGGCCGCCCGGCGGCATCCCCATGCACCTGAAACACCACCCGCGTCTTCGGGTTCCACCGTTGCGACACCAGGTCAAATTGCCCGTTCGCTAACCGGAAGACGGCCCCGTCCTCCACCGTGAGCCAAAGCGCGCCCGCCTTGTCATCCGTCATCAGCACGATCGTGCGCGCCGTGCTTTCGCGGGGCGGCAGCGCAAAAGCCGTGAACTGCCCCGCCTTAAAGCGCACCAACTCTCCATCGAAGAGCGCGATCCATAACGCCCCTCCACGATCGACGAACAATTGCCGGATGCGGCTCGTCCCAAGTTGCGGCGCGTTCTGCGCATTGAAGACCTTGAAATTGACACCATCGAACCGCGCCAGGCCGTGGGGCGTGCCGCACCACAGATAGCCCTCCGGGGTCTGGGCAATCGCATTGACGGTATTTTCCGGCAGCCCGTTCTCAGTTTGCCACACGTCAATCAAGTAATCCGGGCTCGGCTGCCGATTTTGGGCGAACCCCGCCGCCGGCAGACAACCGCACAGCCCCGCCACGCAAGCCACCCTGAACCAAGGATGCCGTGCCACGCTCACGGCGGCGGGAAAGCTCTTTTGCAATCGTCCACCGACACCAGCCATTCGCGGGGAACAGCGCCCAGAGCAAGGTAAGTTTCAATCGGCTGAGTCGCCGTCAACGTCGTCATAGAAAGGACTGCTAGCGTGGCTAAGGCTACGCGACGCTTGATTCAAGCGCAAACCTGATTCCACAACGGTCACCTGGCGGCTCCAGCCCCCCTAAAAGGGGGGGTTGTAGCCAAGCGTCTTTCAGCTACACTGGCGGCTAGTCGAAGACTGAACCGGTCCGCAGATAAGCACACATGAAACACAACTCCGTTTCTTCACTGGTCGGACAGTGTTCCTTTCGCGCGTCGCCGCGGCCGGGCCGGCCGGCATCATCAGCCCCCCGCGGGCCTTTACCCTCATGGTGTGAGCCTGCCGCAAGCCGTATGGATCATCTTGTCGATCACCCCCAAACTTGAAAACCCCCTCAATATTATGAGCCGAACAATGAAAAGCACATTCCAAGCCCTCAGCCGAAAGGGCCTGGGTTTCCGGGCCGGCCGCCAGGCGGCCGGCGTAACCGCCCTCCTGATGCTGCTGGCCCCGCACGGTTCCTTGCGCGCGGCGACCAGCACGTGGAATGGAGGGAGCACTTCCGTCAACAACTGGAGCGATAAGGCCAATTGGGGCGGCACGGCGATAGCCAGCGGCAACAGCGTGACTTTCGGTGGCACCGTAAGACAAACCAATACCAACGACATCTCCGGTTTGAGCCTGGGCGCGGTTACTTTGAGCACCGCCAACTGGAGCATCAAAGGCGACCCGGTGACACTCTCCGGCAGCGTCACCTTCACGGCCAGCGTGACCGGAACCTCCACGTGGGGGCTGGACACAGCCAACCCGACCAAGCTCACGGTTACCCAAAGTGGAACCGGCGACATCCTCAATTTTGCTGGGGTTATCTCCGGTGTCGGCGGCTTCATGAAGACGGGCGGCGGGTCCGGGCAAGGGACGGTGTATCTGTCCAACACGAACAACAGTTTCACCGGCGCAGTCACCCTTTATTCGGGTCCGGTTTACATCTATAGCCTGGCGCCGGGGGGCCAAATCAGTTCCTTGGGGGCCGGCACCAGCGCGATTCAGTTGGGCCAAGCCGGCGCGAACTACCCGCCCACGCTAACGTATCTTGGGACCAACAACGGCGCCACCGACCGCGGCCTGGTATTTGGAAACTTTACCACCGGCACCATCGCGATTAACAACAGCAGTCCGAATAATTCGAGCCTGACCTTTAATGGCACGGTCAGCTTTCTTGACGACGGCACGGTGGGCGACGTCTATACCGTCGCCGTGGGAGGATCTTCCACGGCCACCAACACCTTCACGGGCACATGGAATGGATCCGCTACCCAGCCGTTCCCGGCCAACCTGCAAGTCAACGGACCGGGCACTTGGGTTTTCAACAACTCAATCGGTCTCATCGGAAGTCTTACCATGTCCGCCAACTCCCATGTGGCTTTGGGTTTTAATGGCAGTCCCTCCCCCCTCTCTTTCTCCACCATGAAGTTGAATTCGGGTGGCACCCTGGATCTGAGCGCCTTCGATCAGAACTCCTCGGTGTTTACGCTCGGGGCGAATTCTGGCGACCCGCAAACGCTGATTGCCGGGCACACGAACACGCCGGCGACGGACATCTACGGCAGTCTGAGTCTCTCCGGCAACGGCCCAGGCACACTGAACATCGCCGGCCAGGGCGTTCCCGCCACGCTGACCATCAGCAGCAATTTTATCCCGGCCGCGGGCATCATCGCGTTTGACCTGGGTACCAATACTACCGCCGGGCTGGGTAGCAATGACCTCATTGTGGTTGGCGGCAATCTGGATCTGAGTCAGGGTCCGACCACGGCCTCCATTTTCCCCATGAACGGCACGCTGAAGACCAACGTGCCCTACACCCTCATTCAGTACAGCGGTTCGTTGAACGGGGACGCCTCCGGGATCACTGTCCAGGCGCCAGGCCGGACTTACAGCGCAACCGTTTCCACCGCGGTCCCGGGCGTGGTGACTGTCACTTTCAGTTCGAGTGGGGCCACCGGCGCCAGCCTCGTCTGGCAGGGAAACAATAGCGCGGATTGGGATATGGATATCACACAAAACTGGTTGAACGGCGGGGTTGTTGACTATTTCTACAACGGCGACAATGTCATCTTCAATGACAACGCCACTCAGTTCAATGTGAATTTGGCCGGCTCTCTTATCGCAAACACTGTCACCGTGTCCAATGGGGTCAACAACTACAGCTTCTCCTCATCCAGTGGCGGGGCCATTAACACGCTCCTGGCCGGTTCCCTCACCAAGCAGGGCTCCGGGCAATTGATGATCAGTACGGCCAACAGTTATTCCGGCAACACCGTCATCAGCGCGGGAACCGTCTTGGCCGCCAACAACACCGCCCTGGGGTCCAGCACGATAGTGCTGGGCGACAGCAATTCCGGCACCAATTCAGAGAGTCTCCTGGTGACCAATGGCGCGACGACAGTGGCAAACCCGATCACGGTCAGTTCAAGCAGCACTGGCACTGCCACCATCGGATATGCGGATGGAACCACCGGCAGCATCAACATCAATGGGCTGATTGCCCTTCAACGCGGCCTGACCATTTACTCCGCCAATCCTATCACCGCCTCTTCGATTATCATGGGGGGTGGGATAAGCGGGACCGGCGATGTGACGGTGACCGGCGGCGGGTCGGTCAAATGGCAAGCGCCATCTTTCAGTTATTCGGGTAACCTCTATCTCGCCGGTTCTGGCACTTACCTGGGAGTCAATACCACGCTCTCCACCAACACCAGCCTTACGGTGGCCAGCGGGGCCATATTCGGAGATGTGAGTTCTCCGTCCGTTGATGCCCTTAACGGGGGCGGCGTGATCCAGCCCGGTTATGGCGCCGCGGCCAATTCCACCCTAACCATTGGAAGCGCCAATGGCTCGGGAGCTTTTTCGGGCTACTTCAACACTAATTCCGGGGGGGTTTACACTTCGCTGGTCAAGAATGGCACCGGAACCGAAATCTTCACGGGAGACAATAGCCGCTCGCCTGCCCTTACGACTATCAATAACGGTGTGCTGGCTATCAATAACCCGACCGGCTCGGGTCTTTGCTCCGGGGCCGTCACTGTGGCCGCCAATGGCACGTTAGCCGGCACCGGGTCGGTCTATTCCGCGGCCAACAAGGTATCGGTCAACGGCGTGCTTTCCGTTGGAAACGCTGGCGACAGCGCCGGCGCGGCCTTCACCCTCACCAATACCGGCGGCTTGTTCATCAACTCCGGCGGCGCTTTGAGAGTTGATTTGTTCAGCGGCGCGGGGGTGGGCGATAATACCGCCAACGCGGCGGCCGCTGATGTCCTTAATGCCCAATGCCCGGTTACGCTCAACGCGAATTCCAGCCTCAACGTTTCCAATGTGAACCACCTGACAGCATGGGCCATTGGCGACAAATGGAAGATCGCCAACTGGAATTCCACCCCGGCCAACACCTTCGGCGTCCTGAACCTGCCGGCCCTGCCACCCTCCATGTTGTGGGACACCACCAATCTCTACACCTCCGGGGTTCTGGGCATCACCGCCAATGTTCCGGCTTCGCCCACCCAGCCGGCAACCATTACCGGCGTCACCGTCTCGGGGAGCGATCTCATCTTCTCAGGCACCAACAACAATGTCCCCAGCACCAGCTTCCATTACGCGGTGTTATTCTCCACCAATATGGCCTCCCCGCTGACCAACTGGACGGCGTTGGCCACCAATCCGTTTAGCGCCAACGGCACCTTCACTTATACCAACGCGATCGACCCGGCAACACCCGCGATGTTCTTCGACGTCAAGGCCGTCCCTTAAGGTGAATCTGCCTTGCAACGGTTTTGTGGGGCAGACCGCCGGTCCGCCCCACGTCTTTGCTCGAACAGTTACCAGGCGCAGGCCAAGCCTCCGGCCGTTGGCTTTGCGAGCCGGGTAGAACCGCCTGATATCCACAAATAAAATCCACCATGATTAAACTCCCGGCGCTATTGAGTCTTGCCGCCGCTCTTTTGGCTCTCTCGCCGGCCGCCCTGGCCTCCTCCCTTTCCTGGAAAGGCTACATCTGGTCTTTCAAGTCAGGCAGCGACTCGGCTCCCGGCCCAAACGATTGGAACCCCAACAACGCTTTTGTCGATACCAATGGGTATCTGCACCTGACCATCACTTCCAATAGCGTCTCCGGACATTGGGATTGCGCCGGTCTCTATACCACGAGCAACCTCCGTTTCGGCACTTACCAATGGGAGGTGGAATGCCGGCTCGATGAGTTGGACCCCAACGCGGTCTTGGGACTATTTCCCTATGGGGGACCTCCCGATCTCAACGAGATCGACATTGAATATACGCGTTGGACTTATCAGAAGACTAATTGCTGGTGGACGGTTTACCCGAACTCAGGAACCAACGTTACCAAGAATAGCGTCCTCTTTGCTTTGAACGGACCCTACACCACTTCGCGGCTCACGTGGAGTTGCAGTGGCGTGCATTATTGGCATATGAGCGACTTCGAGCCGATGGGGAGCACCACCAATCTCTTCGCCGAATGGAACGACACGCCCGCAAATCCGTCACAAAATATTCCCCAGCAGGCCATGTCCACGCATATGAACCTCTGGCTTAACGAGACGCGGGCCCCTAGCCAGTCCGTCGAGGTGATTATCCACGATTTCACCACCACCGGCACTCCCAACGCCAGCCTGTCCTGGCTCGGCGACGGCAGCAACAACTTTTGGGACACGACTAACAGCATCGACTGGCAGAAAGCCGAGGTGACGGATTACTTTTATGCCGGGGACACGGCGACCTTCGCCGACAGCTCGACCAACTTTAGCGTGAATATTTCGGGCAATGTCCTCCCTGCCGGCACCACGGTGAATACCACCAACACTTATAACCTGGGTTCGACCAGCGGCGGAAGCATCGCCAGCGGTTCTTTCCTTAAACAAGGGGCCGGGCAACTGGTTCTCACCACGGCTAATACCTTCAGCGGCCCCACCGTCCTTAGCGCGGGCACAACCTGGGCCGGCAATAGCTCCGCCCTTGGTTCCGGCACCATCACCCTCGGCGATACCAATTCCGGCTCCAGCCCGATCACCCTGCTGGTGGACAACGGCGCTGCCTTGAACAACGCCGTTACCGTGACCACTAACGGCACCGGAATGGTCACCGTCGGTTATGGCGCCTCGGGCAACTGCAAGTTCAGCGGCCCGATTAGCCTCCAGCGCGGCATCACCTTTTACAACAGCAATGCCACCGTCAATTCCCTCTTTGTCCAGGGCGGTATCTCGGGAACCGGCGTGGTCATCGTCGCCGGCGGGGGATTCCACAAGTGGCAGACTGTCAATTGCCAGTTTACAGGAAACATTTACGTAACCAATGCCGGCACGCTGCTGGACGTCAACACGGGACTGGGCACCAACAATGTGGACGTTGCCGCCGGAGCCATGTTCGGCAATGTCAGTGCCCCCTATCTCAACGCCCTCTCCGGAGCGGGCCTGGTCGCGCCCGGCCCCGGCGCCGCTTCGACTCCCGCCCTGCGAATTGGATATGCCAATGGCTCGGGAACGTTCTCCGGCTCTTTCACCACTAACTCCGGCGGCTACTCCTGCAACTGCAACAAGGGAGGCACCGGAACGGAGGTCCTAACCGGCGACAACAGCGCCTCGGCCGGATCAACCACCATCAACGCCGGCACCCTCGCGGTCAATAATGCCACCGGCTACGGCTTAGGCCTCGGCGGCGTTACGGTGAATGCCGGCGGCACCTTGGCGGGCAATGGGACCATTTATGCCGCCGGCAATAACACCTTCGTCATTAACGGCACGCTCTCTGTCGGCAACGCCGGCGAGGCTGCCGGCGCCACCTTCACCTTGACCAACAAGAATGGCTTGTCCATCAACTCCGGCGCCGCCATGAGCGTGGGCCTCTTGAGCGGAGCGGGCGCAGGCGACAACACCCACAACCCCGCTGCCGCCGACCTGCTCAATGCGCAATGCTCGGTTAGCTTGAACTCCGGCTCCATTCTCACGATCGCCAATCCGAAAGGTTTGACTGCCTGGGCGGGCGGTGACAAGTGGAAGATCGTCAACTGGCTCTCCTCTCCGACCGGGACCTTTACTACGCTGAACCTGCCGGCCTTGGGTGGTAGCCTGGTCTGGGACACCTCGCAGCTCTACACCAGCGGCGTCATTGCCGTCGTGGCCACAGCGCCAACCCGGAGCGCGCAGATTCTTGGCGTGACGGGCTCGGGCACCAACCTGGTGATCAACGGCACCAACAACAATATTCCCAACACCAGCTTCCATTACGCGGTTTTGTCCTCAACCAACGCGGCGCTGCCGATGACGATCTGGACGGTGCTGTCCACCAATCCGTTTAGCGCCAACGGCACCTTTAATTACACCAGCGCCATCGCCCCCGCAAAACCGGCGATGTTCTTCGAGATCAAAGCTGTGCCTTAAGGTGAACCCTCGTCGCTCAATCCATCGAATCATCGGCCCCTTGGCGCAGACCAATCATCTGGTTATTGGCTTTGCGAACCGGGTCGAACCATTTGTTATCCGCGAACCAAATCCAGCATGATTATTCCTAAGTTCAAAAGCAGCCTGGTCCTGGTAAGTCTTGCCGCCGGACTTTTGGCGATCTCGCCGGGTGCCCGCGCGGCCTCCATCCGGTGGAAAGGTTACTCTTGGTCGATCAAGTCAGGGAGACACTCCAATCCCGGGCACAACGACTGGAACCCCAATAACGTATTTGTCGATACCAATGGGTTTCTGCATCTAAAGATCACTTACAATACCAACTCAGGGAATTGGGACTGCGCCGGCTTATACACCACCAGCAGGCTCCGTTTTGGCACCTATCAGTGGGAGGTGGAAGGCCGGCTGGATCAGTTGGACCGTTACGTAGTGCTGGGACTATTTCCTTATGCCGGACCTCCGGGCCTTAATGAGATTGATATTGAATATACTCGCTGGGGCAAAGCCGCTAACCATGATTGCTGGTGGACCATCTACCCGAATTCAGGGACCACCGTCGCCCGGAATAATGCCAGTTTTAATCTCTCTGAAACTTATACAACCTCGCGGCTCACCTGGAGCAGCAGCGGGGTGCATTATTGGCACATGGGCGGCTTCCAGGCAATCGGGACCATCGCGAATCTCTTTGCCGAGTGGAACTGCGCTTCGTCAAGTCCAGCTCAAAACATCCCCCAGCAGGCCATGCCGTTGCACATGAATCTTTGGCTCTACCAGGGACACGCTCCCGCTAACGGCCAGTCCGTTGAGGTGATCATCCACGACTTCACCACCACGGGCGCCACTAACGCGGCCCTGACTTGGGCAGGCGACGGGATCTATAACACTGGGACACGACTACCAGCATTAACTGGCAGAAAGGCGAGGTGACAGATTGCTTCTATGCCGGGGACCACTTGGGGAGGATCCCCAAGCCCAGAAACCAATGACTTGCGTCGCAAAAACAGTTGAACCGAGGGCCGAATCCGCCAAGTCGGGCTAGCGTGTTGCCTTGGTGTTCTCTCGGTGTTCTCCTCTTGTTCTGCCCCTGTGAGCCCCGCTGGGCCCCGAGACCTCCCTCGCGGTCACCCCGAGTCGAACTGTTGGTTTGACAGCGCTGGTTTCGCCGCTATTCAAGCGGAGTCGCGTTTTCCCATGAACGGCCGGATTTGGACTTTGCTTCCGGGCGGCCTTAGAGTAGATATTCCTACCCCCTTTAGCGGGGATACTTATGAAACCCGAAGTGGAAATATACGATACAACTCTGCGCGACGGCAGTCAGGGTGAAGGCATCAACTTCTCGGTGATGGACAAGCTGCGCATCGCCGAGAGGCTCGACGCGTTCGGGATTCATTACATCGAGGGCGGCTGGCCGGGGTCCAATCCCAAGGATATCGAGTTCTTTGCCGAGGCCAAACGGAAGAAGTTCAAGCACGCCCGGTTGGCGGCGTTCGGTTCGACGCGGCGCAAGGGTGTCGCGGTCGAGAGCGACGACCAGGTCCGGCTGCTGCTCGAAGCCCATACGCCCGTGGTCACGATCTTCGGCAAGACCTGGCTGCTGCACGTGAAGGAAGTCCTGCGGACGACGCCGGAGGAGAACCTGGCCATGATCGGCGACACGGTGCGCTACCTGAAGGACCACGGGAAGTTCGTCATTTACGATGCGGAGCACGCTTTCGACGGATACAAGGATGATCCCGATTACGCCCTGGCGACGTGGCAGGCGGCCGAGAAGGCCGGCGTGGATTTCGTCGTCCTGTGCGATACCAACGGCGGCTCTCTGCCCCGCGAGGTGGCGGCGATCACCACGGCGGCGCGCAGAAAGCTAAACGCGCACCTCGGCATCCATACGCATGACGACATCGGACTCGGGGTGGCGAATGCGCTGGCGGCGGTGGAAGTGGGCGCAACGCATGTCCAAGGCACCATCAATGGTTACGGCGAGCGGACCGGCAACTGCAACCTCACGAGCGTGATCCCCAATGTCGCCTTCAAGATGAAGAAGCGGTGCGTGCCGGAGAAGTCGCTGGCGCAGTTGCGGGAGCTTTCGCAGTTCGTGGACGAGATCGCGAACTTCCGGCACAACCCGCACCAGCCCTGGGTGGGCCAGACGGCGTTCGCCCATAAAGGGGGCATGCACGTCAACGCGGTGCAGAAGGTGGCGCGGAGCTTCGAGCACATTGACCCGGCGCTGGTGGGCAACCGGCGGCGCGTCCTGATCAGCGACCTGGCTGGCCGGAGCAACATCGTCATGAAGGCGCAGGAGCTGGGCTTCCGTGTCACCAACGACACGCCGGAGCTGAAGACCATCCTGGCGCGCATCAAGGAGCTGGAGCACGAGGGCTTCGAGTTCGAGGCGGCGGAGGCTTCGCTGGCGCTGCTGATCAGCCGCGAACTGCAGCACAAGAAGCCGCCTTTTTCCGTGGACGGCTACCATGTCTCCATGCGCCGCGACGGGCCGGGTTCGATCTGCGAGGCGACCGTCAAGGTGCGCGTCGGCGCCGAGGCCGGCCACACAGTGGCCGAGGGTGACGGCCCAGTGAATGCACTCGACAAGGCGCTGCGCGCGGCGCTCGTTAAGTTCTATCCGCGCCTCAAGAAGGTGGTGCTGACCGATTACAAGGTGCGCATCCTTGAATCCTCGACTGGCACCACTGCGCGAACGCGGGTGCTCATCCAGTCCACCGACGGCAAGGAGGAATGGGGCACGGTCGGCGTGGACGACAATATCATCGAGGCCAGCCTCCAGGCGCTGGTGGACAGCCTGGAATACGCGCTGACGCTGAAGTGAGTTACTATGGCTGAAATTCCCAAAGCTTACGAACCGCAGGCGGTTGAAGAGAAGTGGTATGACTTTTGGCTGAAGCAGAACTGCTTCGTTGCCAACCCCGCTTCGCCCAAACCGGCGTATTCCATCGTCATCCCGCCTCCCAACGTGACGGGCATGTTGCACATGGGGCACGTGCTCAACAACACCATCCAGGACATCCTCTGCCGCAAGGCACGAATGGACGGCAAGGAAGTGTTGTGGCTGCCCGGCACCGACCACGCCGGCATTGCCACGCAGGCCGTGGTGGAAAAGACGCTCCGGAAGCAGGGCGTCATGAAGCACCGCGACGACCTGGGCCGGGAGAAGTTCCTCGAACACGTCTGGGCTTGGAAAGAGAAGCACGGGGGCATCATCATTCAGCAGCTCAAGAAGCTGGGCTGCTCGTGCGATTGGACACGCGAGCGGTTCACCATGGACCCCGCCTATTCGCGCTGCGTGCAGCAGGTCTTCGTCGAGCTATACAAGAAGGGGCTCATTTACCGCGGCAAGCGCATGGTGAACTGGGACCCCGCCGCCCGCACCGCGCTCTCCGACGAGGAAGTGGACATGATCGAGGAAAAGGGCCACCTCTGGCACCTCAAGTATCCGCTCCTCGATGACAAGGGCCAGCCCAAGGCCGGTGAATTCCTGGTAGTCGCCACCACTCGTCCGGAAACGATGCTCGGCGATGAGGCCGTGGCAGTGAACCCGAATGATCCGCGCTACCAGAAGATCGTCGGCCGCCGCTGCCTGCTACCCTTGCAGAACAAAGCCATCCCCGTCATCTCAGATGAACTGGTGGACCCGAAGTTCGGCACGGGCTGTGTGAAGGTGACCCCCGCCCACGACCCGGCGGACTACGCCATGGCCGTGCGGCACAACCTGCCGCTAACCATCGTCATTGGTCCTGATGGCAACATGACCGCGGTAGCCGG
>Ga0182014_10004331_pt1 | contig 16364 bp, 17 predicted proteins | sample 612S2DmetaG_FD_120489 | JGI IMG/M metagenome (GOLD analysis project Ga0182014, IMG submission 120489) | Permafrost microbial communities from Stordalen Mire, Sweden - 612S2D metaG | ecosystem: Environmental > Terrestrial > Soil > Wetlands > Permafrost | place: Sweden: Stordalen | collected... | reverse complement strand
TTGGTCGGCCCGGTGCGATTGGCGCGCGATCTCGTCACCAACGCCGAATGGCTCGCCTTCATGAAGGACGGCGGCTACGCGACGCCGACGCTGTGGCTGATGGATGGCTTTGCCACCGTCGACAATGAAGGCTGGCAGGCACCCGGTCACTGGCGCGAAATCGACGGCGAGTGGCGGGTGATGACGCTGGCAGGCCTCAAGCCGGTCGATCCCGAAGGCCCGGTCTGCCACATCAGCTATTATGAGGCCGATGCGTTCGCGCGCTGGAGCGGCAAACATCTGCCGACCGAAATGGAATGGGAAGTCGCCGCCCGCGCCGGCCATCTCAACGATGCCTTCGGCATCGTCTGGCAATGGACCCGCAGCGCCTACGCCCCCTACCCCGGCTACCGGGCGATCGAGGGCGCGCTCGGCGAATACAACGGCAAGTTCATGGTCAATCAACTGGTGCTGCGCGGTTCCTCCTGCGTAACACCGGCCGGCCACAGCCGTATTACCTATCGCAACTTTTTCTATCCGCATCATCGCTGGCAATTCACGGGATTGCGCCTCGCCGACTACGCCATGTGATCTCTACGTGATCTTTCAAGTACGAGCGCGCCCGAAAGCGCGCTGCAGGAGACCGTCATGAACGTGCACGCCACAGCCTTGGCCGAAACCCACCGCCTCGACGAGCAGACCTCGGCGTTCGCCCGCGACGTGCTCGACGATCTGTCGCAGCACCCCAAACGGCTGTCGCCGAAATATTTCTATGACGCCGCGGGTTCGGAGCTGTTCGAGCAGATCACCCGGCTGCCGGAATACTACCCGACCCGCACCGAGCTTTCGATCCTGCGCGACCGCGCCGGCGCCATCGCGGCGACCCTGCCCAAGGGCGCCGCACTGGTCGAGTTCGGCGCCGGCGCCACCACGAAAGTCCGGCTGCTGCTGAACCAATGCGCGCTCGGCGCCTACGTTCCCGTCGACATTTCCGGGGATTTCCTGAAAGCCCAGGCCGACGTCCTGCGGCAGGATTTTCCCGGCCTCGACGTCTATCCGGTCACCGCGGATTTCACCGCGCCGTTCACGCTGCCCGAAGCGATTGCCGCGATGCCGAAGGTCGGGTTCTTCCCCGGTTCGACGCTGGGTAATTTCGAGCCGCACGAGGCCTGCGGATTCCTGCGCAGCGCCCGCGACATTCTCGGGCACGGCGCGCAGATGGTGATCGGCGTCGATCTCGAGAAGGACGAGCGCGTGCTGTATGAGGCCTATAACGACAAGGCCGGCGTCACCGCCCGCTTCAATCTCAATGTGCTGCATCGCATCAACCGTGATCTCGGCGGCAATTTCGACTTAAGCGCGTTCACCCACCGCGCGATCTACAATCGCGACCGCCACCGCATCGAGATGCACCTGATCAGCCGCAAGGCGCAGACGGTGCGCGTGCTTGGCCACAGTTTTTCGTTCCGCGCCGGCGAAACCATCCATACCGAGAACAGCTACAAATACAGCCTCGAACGCTTCACCGCGCTGGCGCGCGGCTCGGGCTGGACGCCGCGCGCCACCTGGACCGATTCGTCAGGCCTGTTCTCGGTTCACGCACTGGTGGCGTCGGACTGAGATTCTCCAGACGGGCTGGCCGCGCCCGCTCCCAGCGAGACCGATTCCCACACCGCGACCATGATCATGATTGCGGAAGTCAGGATCGACAGTGTCAGGGGCGACAGCGTACTTGCGAACCAGGTGAGGATCACGAGTGCTGCGATGCCGGCGCCGTGCGATGGCTGCAGCCAGCCCCTGATCGTGTGCTTGAACAGGATGGTGCCGATCAGGAACAACAGCGGTCCGCCGATCGCGCTCAACACCGTCCTCAAGTCGGAATGATCGGCCGGATGCGTCAACACCAGGTCGTCCGCGACCGCTGACAGAATGATGCCGGCCACGATCGGCATATGCAGATAGGTATAGGCGAGCCGCGCCAGCCGCCCCGGCTCGCTGGACTTCGAGATCAGCTCGGAGCCGGCCTCGGCCCCCCTGTGGAAATAGATCCACCACATCGCCAGCGCGCCGATGAAGGCGGACATGAAGGCGCCGACGGTCTCGACGGTCCATGCCAGGTCGGCAAAGGTGGCCCCTGTCACGACGATGGATTCGCCGAGCGCGATGATGATAAAGCCGGCGCAGCGCTCGGCCATGTGACCGCCCTCGACCACCCAGTCCGCGACCTCCGACGCGCCGTATTTCGGTATCCAGAACCGCACCGCGGGCGAGATATATTCGATGGCGAGCGCGATCGCCCAGAGCGGCAGCCGCCAATGCCCTTGCGCCAACCCGCCGACGATCCAGAACACGGCAGACAGCGACAGCCAGGCGCTGATGCGGACCGCGTTCATGCGCGCCTGGCTTCGCGAGCGCGGCGTCGAAAGCCACAGGAACACGGTCTTGCCGACCTGCATCGCGGCGTAGGCTGTGGCGAACCACAATCCCCGGGATTCGAAGGCCTTTGGGATCGAGGTCGAGAGCACGAGCCCGCCGAGCATCAGCAGGAACAACAGCACCCGCACCGGCGTCGTTTCAGGATTGAGCCAGTTGGTGATCCAGGAAGTGTAGACCCACACCCACCACACCGCCAGGAACAGCATCGTGGTCTGCAGCGCCCCGATCGGCGTGAAGCGGCCGAGCAGGGTGTGCGAGATCTGGGTCACCGCGAACACAAACACCAGATCGAAAAACAGCTCGGCATAGGTGACGCGGCTGTGCTGGTTCGGCCCGACGGCGCGAAACAGTGCGCCGCGATCGATGTCTTCCGCCATGCCGCCCCCTGACCCACGCAGCAGCTAGCCTTCGGGTACCCCGGTCTGAAGCGCCAGCGCGTGCAGCACGCCGCCCATCTGGCCACGCAGCGATTGATACACGATCTGGTGCTGCTGGACGCGGGATTTGCCGCGGAACGACTCCGAGATCACGGTCGCCGCGTAATGGTCGCCGTCGCCGGCCAGATCGCGGATCGTCACCTCGGCGTCGGGAATTGCCGCCTTGATCATCGATTCGATATCGTGGGCGTCCATCGGCATTAAGTGGTTCTCCCATCCGTCGGTTCGAATCGCGGCCGTCGAGGGCCGCGGCTGAGCGGGAACTTAGCGCGGTGGCCCTTCTACGTCACGCTCCCTCGCACTATATTCCCGGTCCGATCCCTGCAAAGCCGCCCGGACCGTGGCGCACGATCACAACGGGCTGACCAAAAAAAGGGCTGATCATGAAACTCCCCGGTCCCGACCACCCGATCACCATCACGGCGAACCCGAAGCGGATCCGCGTCTCCGCCGGCGGCGTCGTCATCGCCGACACCACCCACGCCCTGACGCTGAAGGAAGCGAGCTATCCCGCCGTGCAATATGTGCCGCGCCAGGACGCCAATATGGCGCTGTTGGCCCGCACCGACCGGGTGACGCACTGTCCCTATAAGGGAGATGCCAGTTATTTCAGCGTCAAGGCCGACGGCAAGACCCTGGAAAACGCGATCTGGACCTATGAGACGCCGTTCCCGGCGATGGCCGAGATATCCGCCCACCTGGCGTTCTATCCCGACAAGGTGAAGATCGAGGAAGTGGTGTAAGCGGCGTTCGGAAGATCGTAGCGCCTCAAACCCTGAAGATCGTGAGGCCGAGGATCAGCAGCACCAGGAAGATCACGACAAAGATATAGAACAGCACGCGGGCGACATCCGCTGACGCCGCCGATATGCCGGTGAAGCCCAACAGGCCGGCGACGACAGACACCAGGAAGAAGATCAGCGCCCATTTCAGAATTGTCATCGCACGCTCCTCCAGCCTCGGCGCCCGCCAACTCCCGGCGCCACCGGTGTTCCAACTTCGGAGCACGGAACTGGTTCCCGCAACCAGACGGAGGCCGGCATCCGGATCGCCGGCTGACAGGCGGTTCGGTCATCCCGGGATCGCACGCGGCGCGACATCGCCTGACGATTGGGCCTTGCTGAATCCGGTTCCCGACGGCAACATCCGGCTACGATCACCCTTGCCGGGGCATGCATGTCGTCCATTTCCACTTCAGCGGCATCCGCACAGGTTCGGGCGGCGCCGCAAGCCAAATCGCGCAACGCCGCGCTCGATCGCGCCCGCGCCTTCATCACCATGCTGGTGCTGATCCATCATTCCGTGATCGCCTACACCTATTACGGCCACACCGACAAACAGGCGTTCCTCGGCCTCGACTGCGTGGTGATCTTCAACGACAGCTTCTTCATGGCGGCGATGTTCTTCCTGTCGGGGCTGTTCGTGTGGCCGAGCCTGCGGCGCAAGGGAACAGGCTGGTTCCTGCACGACCGGCTCTGGCGGCTCGGCCTGCCCTTCGCGGTCTGCGCGGTCGTGTTGATGCCGCTGGCCTATTACGCGGTGTCGCTGCGCTACCATCCGGAAATCAGATTCGCCGCATTCTACTGGAAGACCATTACTGTCGGCCCGTGGGACAACGGGCCGGCATGGTTCGTTTGGGTCTTGCTGGCGCTCGATTGGTTTGCGACGGTGGTCTACCGGGCAGCGCCGGGATTGGTGGAAGCCGTTGGCCGGCTTTCGCGCGCGAGCTTCGCCAAGCCCGGATTGTTTTTCTGGGGGCTGTTGGTCGCCTCGATCCTGGTCTACGTGCCGATGGTGCAGTATTTCGGCGCCTCCAGATGGTGGGGTATCGGGCCGGTCGCCGTGCAGACCAGCCGGATCCTGCTCTATCTGTTGTATTTCTTCGCCGGAATCGGCATCGGCGCGGTGCCTTTCGACAAAGGCCTGCTCGCCGGCGATGGCGGACTGGCGCGGCGCTGGCCGGTGTGGCTCGTAGCGACGATCGCGACCTATGCCAGCATCCTGGCGCTGATCTACGTCAAGCACTCGGTGTTGCCGGACCCGAACCATCAACCGTTGTGGTGGGAAACCGCCTATGCGCTGGCCTTCGTGTCCTACAGCGCGGCGCAGACGCTCAATATCCTGGCGCTGTTCCTGCGCTTCTCCAACGACGGCTCGAGCATTCTCGATCCGCTGCGCGACAGCGCCTACGGCATCTATCTGATCCACTACGTCCCGGTGCTGTGGCTGCAATACGCGCTGTACGATATTTCGTTCAGCCCGGTGATGCAGGTGACGGCGATCATCAAGGCGGCGATCGTCTTCGTGCTGACGCTGGCCCTGAGCTGGGCCGCGACCGTGGCGCTGCGCCGGATTCCCGGCGCCACGCACGTGTTGTGAGAAGCGTCAGGCCGCCGCACCGTTCATGTAGGCCGGAAGCCAGCCCTCGAAACCGGTGCTGAGCGAGGCGATCGAAACCGCCGCCTCGCCCGCGATCGCGATGGTCTCGCCGCCCGTAGTGCCGATGCGCACGCAGGGCACCTCGGCGCCCTTCATCTTCGCCAGCACCAGGCCGGCCTCTGCGGCAGGCACGGTCACGATGTAACGCGCCTGGTCCTCGCCGAACCACCAGGCATGCGGCACGATCGCGCCGGGTGCGGCCAACAGCTCGGCGCCGATGCCGCTGGCGATCGCCATCTCCGCTAATGCGATCAGCAGGCCGCCGTCGGAGACATCGTGCACGGCCGTGGCGGTGCCGGCGTGGATCATGCCGCGCACCACGTCGCCATTGCGCTTTTCGGCAGAGAGGTCGACCGGCGGCGGCGCGCCCTCTTCGCGGCCGCAGACGTCGCGCAGGTAAACCGACTGGCCGAGCCAGCCATGGGTTTCGCCGATCAGGAGGATCGCCTCGCCCTCGGCCTTGAACGCCAGCGTGGCCGATTTGGTGAAATCATCAAGCAGCCCGACGCCGCCGATCGACGGCGTCGGCAGGATGCCGCGGCCGTTGGTCTCGTTGTAGAGCGAGACGTTGCCGGACACGACCGGGAAGTCGAGCGCGCGGCAGGCCTCGGCGATGCCCTTCAGGCAGCCGACGAACTGCCCCATGATCTCGGGCCGCTCCGGATTGCCGAAATTGAGATTGTCGGTGATGGCGAGCGGCCGGCCACCGACCGCGGTGATGTTTCGCCAGGCTTCGGCCACCGCCTGCTTGCCGCCTTGAAGCGGATCGGCCTCGCAATAGCGCGGGGTGACGTCGACGGTGAGCGCCAGTCCCTTCGGTCCGTCCTGCACCCGCACCACGGCGGCGTCGCCGCCGGGACGCTGCACGGTATTGCCGAGAATGACGTGGTCGTACTGTTCCCAGACCCAGCGCTTCGAGCACAGCTCGGGCGTGGCGATCAGTTTCTCCAGCGCCGCCGAAATGCCCATGGGCGCCTTGACGTCGCGCGCGTGGATCACCGGCAGCGGCGGCGAGGCCACATGCGGCCGGTCGTACAGCGGCGCCTCGTCGCCCAGTTCCTTGATCGGCAGGTCGGCCATAACACGGCCGCCATGCTTGACGACAAAGCGCTTGCTCGGCGTGGTGTAGCCGACCACGGCGAAATCCAGCCCCCATTTTTTGAAGATCGCCTCGGCCTGTTTTTCCTTCTCGGGCTTGAGCACCATGAGCATGCGCTCCTGGCTTTCCGACAGCATCATCTCGTAGGCGCTCATGCCGGTCTCGCGGGTCGGCACCGCATCGAGATCGAGATCGACGCCGAGATCGCCCTTGGCGCCCATCTCCACCGCCGAGCAGGTCAGGCCGGCAGCCCCCATGTCCTGGATCGCGATCACGCAATCGGCCGCCATGATTTCGAGGCAGGCTTCGAGCAGCAGTTTTTCCGCGAAGGGATCGCCGACCTGCACGGTCGGGCGCTTCTCGGCGGAGTCGTCGTCGAATTCGGCCGACGCCATCGAGGCGCCGTGAATGCCGTCGCGGCCGGTCTTGGAGCCGAGATAGACGATCGGCATGTTGACGCCGGAAGCCGCCGCATAAAAGATCTTGTCGGTATCGGCGAGGCCGACCGCCATCGCATTGACCAGGATGTTGCCGTCATAGCGGGTGTGGAAGCGCACCTGCCCGCCGACCGTCGGCACGCCGAACGAATTGCCGTAGCCGCCGACGCCGGCGACCACGCCCGACACCAGATGGCGGGTTTTCGGATGTTCCGGGGCGCCGAAGGAAAGCGCGTTCAGGCAGGCGATCGGCCGTGCCCCCATCGTGAAGACATCGCGCAGGATGCCGCCGACGCCGGTGGTCGCCCCCTGATACGGCTCGATGTAGCTCGGATGGTTGTGGCTCTCCATCTTGAACACCACCGCCTGGCCGTCGCCGATGTCGATGACGCCGGCATTCTCGCCCGGCCCCTGGATCACCCAGGGCGCCTTGGTTGGCAGGCCCTTCAGATGCAGCCGCGACGATTTGTACGAGCAGTGCTCGTTCCACATCGCCGAGAAGATCCCGAGCTCGGTGAAACTCGGCACCCGGCCGATCAGCTTCAGGATGCGCTCATACTCGTCGGGCTTCAGCCCGTGGCTGGCGACGAGTTCCGGGGTGATCTGGGGCTGGTTCATGAGGCCTTATTAGGGAGATCGGGGCAGCTGGAAAAGGCCTTTTATGGCGCAATTTCGCCCTTTCCATAGCTTTGCGGGCGACCCATGCAAAGCCATCGATTTGCACTTGGCGGACGGATCGGATTTAAGGACTGAAATTCTCGAACCAAGGCCTCAACGCGTGGACGACCTGACCAAATCCGCATTCGCAAAGCGCCCCGATCTGCATATCGAGACCGAGGGCGAATTCGCCGGCTGGCGAACCTGGCGCCGGGACAATTTCGAGACCCATAACGGCCCGTTCTGGCACCGGATCGAGGACGACGGCCAGATCCGTTGCGCCTTCCGGGTCGAGAAGAAGCATCTCAACGGCAGCCAGCACAACGTCCATGGCGGTGCCTTCATGGCATTCGCCGATTACTGCCTGTTCGCCATCGCCGGGCCGGTGCTGCACGGACCGGCGGTGACGGTGTCTTTTGGCTGCGAATTCCTCGATGCGGCGCAGGAAGGCGAACTGGTCGAGGGGACCGGCGAGATCACGCGGGCCGGAAGCTCGATGATCTTCCTGCGCGGTCTCCTGAAGAGCGGCGAGCGGACGCTGTTCAGCTTCTCCGGCACCATCAAGCGGGTGAGGCGGCGAACGCCGCCGGCCGCCAGCAACGACACCCACTAGGCACGCTCACCAGGACGCCGCTTATTTCTTCTCTTCCAGCAGCTTGCGATATTTCTCGACGTCGCGGCTCACCAGTTGCTGCAGCACTTCCGGCGTATGCTCGCCCGCGTCGGGCGCCACCGTCGACAGGTCCGCAAAACGCTTTTTGACGATGTCGCTTGCCACCGCGGTGCGGGCGGCGGCATTCAGCTTCGCCACGATCGCGGGCGGCGTGCCCTTCGGCGCAAACAGGCCGTTCCAGCCCTGCGCCTCGAATTCGGGCAGGCCCGCTTCCGCTGAGGTCGGCAGTTCCGACAAGCTCGCAAGCCGCACCGTGGAGCCGACCACCAGCCCCTTCACCAGTTTTCCCTCGATTGACTGCGACACAGATGCCGCCGCATCGCAGACGCCGTCGATCTGGCCGCCGATCGCATCCGTCAGCGCCGGCGCCGCTCCGCGATAGCCGACCAGCGCGACATCGACGCCCGCCGCCTGCACGAAACTCTTGCAGATCAGGAAGTTCGAGGAACCGATGCCGGCATGGCCGAGATTGACCTTGCCGGGATTGGCTTTGGCGTAGGCGATGAATTCCTGCACATTGTTGGCGGGAAAGTCCTTGCGCAGCGCGATGATGCCGAAGGTCTTCGCCACCATCGCGATCGGCACGAAGGAATCCGGCGTGAACGGCAGATTCGGATAGATCGTGTAGGCCGCCGCACTGGTGCCGGCATTGCCGATTGCGATGGTGTAGCCGTCCGGCTCGGCGCGGGCGGCCTTCGCCAGCGCGATCGAGCCGCCGGCGCCGGCGACATTCTCGATCACGATGCTCTGGCCAAGCGCCACGCCCATCTGGTCGGCGACGCTGCGCGCGACCACGTCCGAGCTGCCACCGGCCGCGAACGGCACGATCATGGTGAGGGGGTGCTTCGGAAAATCCTGCGCGGCAGCGCCGCTGGCGCCGAATGCAAACACCGCGGCGATCGCGAGCAGCCTTGCCATGGCAGAGGAATTCACGCGGCGCGTTCCAGATGCGCCACCAGCCCTGCGAACAGGCCGCGGCCATCGGTGCAGCCCATGATGTCTTCGACGTGGTTTTCCGGATGCGGCATCATGCCGAGCACGTTGCCGCGCGCGTTGACGATGCCGGCGATGGAATGCGCCGCGCCGTTGATGTTGGAGTGCTCGTCGACGGCTCCCTCGGCGGAGCAGTAGCGGTACAGCACCCGCCCCTCGCCCTCCAGCTGCTTCAGCGTCTCTTCATCGGCCTCGTAATTGCCCTCGCCATGGGCGATCGGCACGCGAATCACCTGTCCGGCGTTGTAGCCGCGCGTGAACGGCGTATCGGACCGCTCCACCCGCAGATGCACGTCATGGCAGATGAATTTCAACCGCGCGTTGCGCATGAGCACGCCGGGCAGCAGGCCGGCCTCGCAAAGAATCTGAAAACCGTTGCAGACGCCGAGCACGAGGCCGCCCTGGGCCGCAAACGCCCGCACCGCGTCCATCACAGGCGCGCGCGCGGCGATGGCGCCGCAGCGCAAATAATCGCCGTAGGAAAACCCGCCGGGAACCACCACGAGATCGGTTCCCCTGGGCAGCGAGGTCTCGGCATGCCAGACCATCGCGGGTTCATGGCCTGACGCCAGGCGGAGCGCGCGCGCCATGTCGCGCTCGCGATTGATTCCGGGGAAGACGAGAACGGCGGATTTCATCGGCGGCTAGCTCAGAACCTCGACCCGGTAGTTCTCGATCACCGTGTTCGCCAGCAGCTTGTCGGCGGCGTCTTTCAACGCCGCCTCGGCCTTGGCCTTGTCGGCGCCCGACAACTCGATGTCGAATACCTTGCCCTGGCGCACGCTGGCGACACCATCGACGCCGAGCGACTTCAGCGCCCCTTCGATGGCCTTGCCCTGGGGATCGAGGATGCCGGATTTCAGTGTAACGGTAACGCGCGCTTTCACTGGCGACCTCAGCTCTTCACCAGCACCGGGCCGGAGCCCGCCGGCCGTTCGTTTTCCATCAGGATGCCCAGCCGCTTTGCCACCTCGGTATAGGCCTCCAGCAGGCCGCCGAGATCCCGGCGGAAACGGTCCTTGTCGAGCTTCTCGTTCGACTTGATGTCCCACAGGCGACACGAATCGGGGGAAATCTCGTCGGCGACAATGATTCGCATCATCTCGTTCTCGAACAGCCGGCCGCATTCCATCTTGAAATCGACCAGACGGATGCCGATACCCAGAAACAGGCCGGTGAGGAAGTCGTTGACGCGGATCGCCAGCGCCATGATGTCGTCGATTTCCTGCGGCGTAGCCCAGCCGAACGCCGTGATGTGCTCCTCGGAGACCATGGGGTCGTTGAGCTGGTCGTTCTTGTAGTAGAACTCGATAATCGAGCGGGGCAGCTGGGTACCTTCCTCGATGCCCAGGCGCTGCGACAGCGATCCCGCCGCCACATTCCGCACCACCACCTCCAGCGGCACGATCTCGACCTCGCGAATCAGCTGTTCGCGCATGTTGAGGCGGCGGATGAAGTGGGTCGGCACCCCGATGTCGTTGAGGTGCTGAAACAGGTACTCCGAAATCCGGTTGTTGAGGACGCCCTTGCCCTCGATCACCTGGTGTTTCTTGGCATTGAACGCGGTCGCATCGTCCTTGAAGTGCTGGATCAGGGTGCCCGGCTCCGGTCCTTCGTAAAGCACCTTGGCCTTGCCTTCATAAATGCGGCGTCGACGGCTCATTGGGATGTACCGTGTGTTGTTGAAATCCATGAATTTGGTGTGCTCCGGATGACCTAGGGATTGCGACCCACGACGGAGCTGCCGTGAAAGCCTGGGACAGGAAACAGAACGAGAACCGGGCCTGAGGTCAACCTAGCTGATTGGTCTACCCAGCACAATCGATCCGGTCACCCCGGGGGCGAGTTTTACCGTGCCCCTGCCAATTTGCCGCTGTTGTTTTAACCATTTGCTCCCGTTATCTAGGCATCCAGGAAGGCTGCCGCAACGAGGGCCGCCATCACCATTTCGGCCAGGGATCGGAACCGTTGGATCATGACCACATTCGATAAACGCGAGGAAGGCTTCGAGAAGAAGTTCGCGCTCGACGAAGAGCAGAAGTTCAAGGCCGAGGCGCGGCGCAACCGGCTGCTGGGGCTGTGGGTGGCGGAAAAGCTGGGCATGTCGGCCGACGCCGCCAGCGCCTATGCCAAGGACGTCATTGCCGCCGAATTCGAGACCTCCGGCGACGCCAACGTGGTCCGCAAGGTGATGGGCGATCTCGCCGCCAAGAATGTTGCCGTCACCGAAGCACAGATTCGCGCGAAGATGGACGAGCTGCTGGCGCAGGCCATCGTCCAGGTGAAGGCGGGAACGTAACGTCTACGTCATTCCGGGATGGTCCAAAGGACCAGACCTCAGATGTGCAGTTGCACATCGGGGAATCTCGAGGTTCCGGGTTCGCGCTTCGCGCGCCCCGGAATGACGGCGAGAATTGTTCTCACCCTTCCTTGAATCCATATTCCGGCACGTTGCCGCTGGCGCCGTAATATTTGTACGGCAGGAATTTGCCCGACATCGTGATCTTGACCCGGTCGCCCTTGGGATTGGGCAGGCGCTCCATCACCATGTCGAAATCGATCGCCGACATAATGCCGTCGCCATATTCCTCCTCGATCAGCGCCTTCCAGGCCGGCCCGTTGACCATCACCAGTTCGTAGAAGCGATAGATCAGTGGATCGGTCGGCGGCATCGGGATGCCCTCGCCGCGCATCGGCGTCTCGTTCAGCATCGCCGTTTCCGACTTGGAAAGGCCGAACAGTTCGCCGGCATTGGCGGCCTGCGGTTTTGTCAATTTCATCTGGCCGAGAATGGCGCCGACGATCAGCACCTCGGAATAGCCTCCGATCTTCTCGCAGATGTGCTTCCAGCTCCAGCCGTTCTCGCGCTTGATGTCGAGCAGCTTCTCGGTGAGGTCGGATCGTTTCATGTCTCTCTCCCTGACTTGATGAATGCTAACGCGCGATCGCCTTCGCGGGGCTGGTTTCGACCACTCTCGGCGCCGAGACGATGGTAGGCTCGTTCAGGCCGATCCGCACCACCGGCACGTGGCGCGGATCGTGGCCTGGCACGTCGGTGGCGAAGCTCTTGCTGCGGCTGACCAGGAAATCGACGATGTGGTTGCGCACGGCGTAATAGTAGGGATGCCGGTGCAGGTCGGTGCGGCCGCGGTCCTTCGGCAGCGGATTTTCCACGATCTCGGCCAGCACCGCGCCGGGGCCGTTGGTCATCAGGAAGATCTTGTCGGCCAGATAAATCGCCTCGTCAACGTCATGGGTGATCATGAAGGCGGTCTGTCCGGTCTCCAGGCAAATCCGCCGCACCTCGTCCTGCAAGGTGCCGCGCGTCAGCGCGTCCAGCGCCGAGAACGGCTCGTCCATCAGCATGATCTTCGGCGTGATCGAGAGCGCGCGCGCAATGCCGACGCGCTGCTTCATGCCGCCCGACAGCTCCGACGGCCGCTTGTGCTCGGCGCCGGTCAGGCCAACGAGGTCGATGAAGGTCTGCGCATGGGCTTTCACCCTGGCCCGGTCCCAGTTGCGCCATTTCGAGGTCACGGCATAGGCGACGTTGCCGAGCACGGTGCGCCACGGCAACAGCGCGTGGCTCTGGAAAATCACGGCGCGGTCGAGGCTGGTGCCCTCGATCGCCTGCCCGTCCACGATCACCGCACCCGCGCTCGGCTGGTCGAGGCCGGCGAGAATGTTCAGAACCGTGGTCTTGCCGCAGCCGGAATGGCCGATCACGCAGCCGAATTCGCCGCGCGCCATCGACAGCCAGAGATCCTCGAACACCGCGATCTCGCCGCCGGCCGCGCCCGGATAGCGTTTGGCGATGCCCTCGATGGAGATGAATTTGTCGGAGCTCATGCTCAATCGCCCCACCAACGCGGTGCGCCCCCTCGCCCCGCCAGCGGGGAGAGGGTTGGGGTGAGGGGCTCTCTCCAAGCACTCCGCTCGTGGAGATTCCCCCTCACCCGGATAGCGCGCTGGCGCGCGCCATCCGACCTCTCCCCGCACGCGGGGAGAGGTGAAGAAACGGCGATGCCTGTGCGCTTCATGAGAACATCATTCCGGGAACGTGACCATGTGCGCAAAGCGCGCGAGAATCTGGTCCAGCAGCATGCCGACGACGCCGATCAGCAGAATCGCGATGATGACGTTGGTGATCGAGAGGTTATTCCACTCGTTCCAGACGAAGTAGCCGATGCCGGTGCCGCCGACCAGCATCTCGGCGGCGACGATCACCAGCCAGGCGATGCCGATCGAGATCCGCATCCCCGTCAGGATCGTCGGCGCCGCCGCCGGCAGGATCACCGTAAAGGCGCGCCTGACGGTGCCGACTTCGAGCGTGCGCGCGACGTTGATCCACTCCTTGCGCACGGCGGCGACGCCGAAGGCGGTGTTGAGCAGCATCGGCCACACCGAGCAGATGAAAATGACGAAGATCGCCGACAGGCCGGAATCCTTGATGGTGTAGAGCGCCAGCGGCATCCAGGCCAGCGGCGAGATCGGTTTCAGTATCTGGATGAAGGGATCGAGCGCCTTGTTGATCAGCGGCGACATCCCGATCAGGAAGCCGAGCGGGATCGCGACGATCACGGCGAGGAAATAGCCGAGCCCGACGCGCATGATCGAATAGCCGAGCTGGATCCCGAGCCCCTTGTCGTTCGGCCCATTGTCGTAGAACGGCCGCCTCAGATGTTCCCACAGTTTGGCGCCGACATCGAGCGGGCCCGGCATCACCGACTTGCCCTGCGTCGCGGTCAGGCCCATCAACTTGGCATATTCCGGGGTCATGGTGGCGACCGCGCCGGTGCCGCGCGTGGCGATGTGCCAGACGCCGAGGAAGGCCAATAGCAGCGCGATCGAGACGATCGCCGCGCGGAAACGAAGCGAGGCGGTCATTTCCCTCTCTCCGCTTGCGGGGAGAGGGTTGGGGTGAGGGGCTGTCTCAACGAGCACAGGATGCGGAAGCTCCCCCTCACCCGGATCGCGCGCTGATGCGCGCAATCCGACCTCTCCCCGCATGCGGGGCGAGGTAAGGAAAGGGAAACCGACCGACTCACGACGCCTTCCTGATCTTGAAGCTCGCGAGATAGTCCTCGGGCTTGGCGGGATCGAAGGTCTTGCCCATCACGGCGAACGATTTGTACGCCGTCGCCGGCGGCGTCAGGCCCATCTCGGCCATCACCTTGCCGGTGTCGGTGGCGAGATAGACCTGTTCGGCCACCGCCCTGTAATCGACATCGCCCTTGATCTGGCCCCAGCGCTTCATCTGGGTGAGCATCCACACCGCGAAGGACTGCCAGGGGAACGGATCGAAATCGACGCGCTTGGGATCGGTTTTGACGCCGCCGAGCCCGTCCGCATAGGTCCCGGTCAGCACCTGTTCCAGCACGGTGACCGGCGCGTTGATGTAGTTGGCCGGCGCGATGGCTTCGGCGATCTCCTTGCGGTTCTCGGCCTTCGAGGCATAGGCGGTGGCGTCGACGATCGCGCGGGTCAGCGCGGCGAAGCTGTTGGGCGAGGTGGTGATGAATTCCCGGCTCGCGGCAAAACTGCAGCAGGGATGGCCGTCCCAGATTTCCTTGGACAGCAGGTGCATGAAGCCGACGCCGTCATAGATCGCGCGCTGGCAGATATTGTCCGGCGCGAGGAAGCCGTCGATGTTCTCGGCGCGCAGATTGGCGACCATTTCCGGCGGCGGCACCGAGCGTAATTGCACGTCGGTGTCGGGATCGAGGCCGTGTTCGGCGAGGTAATAGCGCAACAGGTAATTGTGCATCGAATAGTCGAAGGGGATGGCGAATTTCATGCCCTTCCAGTCCCTGGGGTCGCGCTTGTCCTTGTGCTTGATCGCCAGCGTAATGCCCTGGCCGTTGATGTTCTCGATCGCGGGCACCGTGAACGGCACCGCATTGGCACCGAGGCCGAGCGAAATCGCCAGCGGCATCGGCGCCAGCATGTGTGCCGCGTCATATTCCTTGTTCAGGGTCTTGTCGCGGATCACGGCCCAGCCGGCGGTCTTGACTACCTCGACGTTGAGACCGTGCCTGGCATAGAAGCCGAGCGGAGCCGCCATGATGATCGGCGTCGCGCAGGTGATCGGGATGAAGCCGACCTTGAGATCCTTCTTCTCCGGCGTGCCCGCATCGGCGAAGGCCTCGGTCGCGGTCTTGATCGGGAAGAATTGCGAGACCGCGGCGAGCGCGGTCGAGGCCCCGACCGCTTTCAGGAACGCCCGGCGCGCGGCATCTTTCGGAAACATCGCGCGCATCACCGCGGACGCCACCACGCCCTCGTAGCGCTGTTCCTCCGTCGGCACCGGTTCGCAGCGCAGCGTCGGCGCCGCCCGCTCATGCTCGTCGGCGGAGCGATGCTGGCCGCAAACGCAGCCCGACCGCGAAAGCCCGCGGTCGGCGTCAAACGGATCGTCGAAGGTGGACATGCCCATTCCTTTGCGTGGTATCGAGATGACCAAAGGCGACACGCCGCTGGTAGCGCAATCACCGCCCGGCCGGGCGAACCCGGTCGGGCGATGAAAAATCATGCAGTTTTTATGCCGCTTTTTCGGTCAGCTTGGCGTCCGTAGGCAGCCCTTCCTCGATCGGCAGCGACGGATCGCGGGACCATTCGTTCCACGAGCCGAAATACATCCGCACGTCCTTGACCCCGGCATTCTTGAGCGCGAGGAAGGTGTTCGAGGCCCGCGCGCCCTTGAAGCAATAGAGATAGACCGGGGTGCTCGGCGAAATACCGACGGTGGCGCATTCCGCCAGGATCTCGTCCTTGGACTTGAAGCGCGGCCCTTCCGCCGTCGGCTTCATCATGCGGTACCATTCGAGCCAGACCGCGCCGGGGATGCGCCCCTTGCGCGGGCAGAAATCCTTGCCGTAGGGCGACGAGCTGTCGCCGATCCACTCGTCGACGTCGCGCACGTCGAGCAACGCGATGCCGGGCTTGCCGACCGCCGCCAGCATGGTCTTCGCATCGATCAGGATGTCACCCGCCTCCGGCACGACGGCGAACGACGCCGGCGCGGGTTTTGGGACTTCCGTCGTCACCGGCAGGCCGGCGGCAGCCCAGGCGTCGAAGCCGCCATGCAGCACCTTGATCTTGGGATAGCCGAGCATGGTCAGGAGATAGTAGCCGCGGCAGGACTGGCCGAAGCCGGAATTCATCGACTGTTCGTAGACGACGGCGGTTTCCTTGCCGGACAATCCGGCCTTGCA
>Ga0182014_10004329_pt1 | contig 16371 bp, 11 predicted proteins | sample 612S2DmetaG_FD_120489 | JGI IMG/M metagenome (GOLD analysis project Ga0182014, IMG submission 120489) | Permafrost microbial communities from Stordalen Mire, Sweden - 612S2D metaG | ecosystem: Environmental > Terrestrial > Soil > Wetlands > Permafrost | place: Sweden: Stordalen | collected... | reverse complement strand
CACGGCGGTCGACGTACAGGCGGGCGCGCGCGACCGCGGCGGTGTCGAGCTCACGAGTGGTCGGCGTGTAGGCGCCGACGGCGTTGATGTGAGTCCCGGGGGCCAGCCACGAGCCGTGCAGGACGGGCTCGGTCGCGGTCGTGACGGTGCAGATCAGGTCGGCGTCGCGAACGGCCTCTGCGGCGCTCTTTGCCACCTCGATGGCCGTGTCGGAAAGGCGCTCCTCGCGCCGCGCGAACTCGGCGGCGCTGCCGGCCGGCAGGCTGAACACGCGCACGCGACGCAGCGACCGCACGCAGCGCATCGCCTGAAGGTGGGTATGGGCCTGGGTGCCGGCGCCGATGATGGCCAGATCGCCGGCCTCGGGCCGAGCCAGCAGGTCGGTGGCCACGGCGCTCACGGCCGCCGTGCGCAGAGCCGTGATCGAAGTGGCATCGACGATCGCGCGCAGCAGGCCGCGCTCGGTGTCGAAGACCAGCACGACGCCCTGATGGGTGTCGTAGCCGGTGCCGAAGTTGCCGGGAAAGGCGGCGATCACCTTGACGCCGACAGCCTGCAGACCGCCGAGGTACGAGGGCATGAGCCCCAGGACCCCATCGCCGCCCGGCAGGGCAAGCATGCTGCGCAGCGGCAGGCGCGCGTCGCCGTCGGCTAGCATGGTGAGCGCCCCGCGCATCACCTCGATGGCCTCGGCCATGGGCAGCAGGTCGGCGACCTGCTGCTGGTCGGCGATAAGCACCTTCATCGGCGGCCTCCGGAGACGATGCTCACCCCATGGCGGGTGAGCGCTTGAGCGCTGGCGGCCGGGCCGAGCCGGCGCCCGGAGCCGGGCGCCTCAGCGCACGACCAGCGTGTTGGCAGCGGTCGCCGTCGGCGGATTGCCGGCGGCATCGGTAGCCGCCACGACGAAGCGGTAGGTGCCCCTGGGCAGCCGGCAGACAAAGATGCAGTTCTGGGTGCGGTCGACCTTGACGGCGGCCAGCACGAACTTCTTGGCGAGCGCGCCGTGGGCGTGACTGATCCGGATCGTGACCGTCGCCGTGGGGCTGCCGGGACGCGGGTCGCTCACGTAGAAGCGCAGCACGCTGCGGCGGCCGCGAACCGCGCTCGCCGGCCACTTGGCGATGGGCGTCGGCCGGCGGGTGTCGATGAGCACCGTGCAGAGGCGCTTCGCTCCGATGTTGCCCACCTTGTCGACCGACCGATAGAAGACCTTGTGGACCCCGTCTCCGGCATGGTCTTTGGGGGCGGGCAGCGTGACCGCGCCGCCCCTGGTCCAGGTGACGCCGCCGTCGAGCGAGTACTCGCTGTAGGCGACCCCCTGACCACCGGGATTGTCGGTCGCCGTGAAGTGGAGCGTCACCGGCGTGTCGTGCCAGCGGGCGTCGGTGCCGGCAACGGCGGTCGTGGGCGGCGTCAGGTCGGTGGTGACCGTGAAGCTCGCTCCGTCGGCGCCCAGCGCCGAGGTCCTGGCCGCCAGCGCGTCGCCGTAGCCGGATGCCATGTCGATCTGGTTCCAGTCGAAGGCGCTGATCGGCTGGCCGTTGATAGCGCAGCCGCTGAACGAGACAAGGCCGAAGTCGGAGACCGGCACGATGCCGCTGCTGCTCGACGGCGCCTCGGCGATGACCTCGGCCGAGGCGAGCGCCGGCGGGATGCTCATCAGCTGCCCGGTAGAGTAGGAGGCGCCCGTCGTGTGGTTGAGCAGTGACAGCGTAAAGCTTGCCGGGCTGGCCCAGGTGACGGCGCCGGTGAGCACGTCTCCGGGATGGATCGCCATATCGATGGTCACCGGGTAGAGCGGGTACATCTCGTACCAGGCGTCGTAGCCGGTCACGCCCTGGCTGTAGCCCTCGGTGCCGATCTGCTCCACGGTGCCGGAGGTGTCGCCGTCGAGACCCACCCAGAAGGCGGCGTCGCTGAAGGTCGCACCCGTGACGCGCACGCGAGGCTGCACCCAGGTCGCCGTGATGGTCGTAAAGGGCCCATCGGTCGAGTCGTCGTAGCCCGACCAGTTGTTCGAGGTGGTCGTCGTGCCCAGCAACGCGCGCGCGCCGACGGCCGCCCGCGCCGCGGACGCCGGTCGCGAGCCGATCAGCGGATGCGTGTGGGTGGCCGGCCGTGTCGCGGCTGCGGCAGCGGTTGGCAGGGCGACCGCCACGAAGACCGCCGCTGCCGCGAAGAACAGCCCCAGCAGACTAGGTTTCATGGCAGCTCCAAAGAACTCCGCGCCGGGCGGATCGACATGGCCGTACTCTTCAGGATAGCACGCGTATGTCGGCAGCAGGTCGTCTCGCGACCGGCCCACTGCTTTTGTCGGCGCCCGGGCGCGACCCCCGCAGCGGGGGCTCAGAGCAGCCGCGAGAACAACCGCGCGAACGAGTTGCGCAACCGGGCCCGCCGGCCGAGCGCCCACCAGTCGTCGATCGTGAATCGGCGACACTGGTCGAGGTCGTCTTTGTAGACCGCGGCATAGTCGGCGGCGACGGCCTCGTCGTAGATCACGCAGGAGACTTCGTCGTGGAGGACGGTGCTGCGCACGTCGAAATTGCAGGTGCCGATGATGCACCACTGCCCGTCGACCACGACCGTCTTGGCGTGCAGAAAGCCGGCCATGTACTGATAGACCTTCACCCCCGAGTCGAGAAGCTGCTTGTAGTAGGCGTGGGCGGCGTGGAACGGCAGCGTTCGGTCGGGCACCCCGGTCATCATGAAGCGCACGTCGGTGCCGGCCAGCGCCGCCGCGCACATGGCGGTCATCAGGGGCTCGTCGGGCACGAAGTACGGCGACTGGATCCAGACGCTCTCGCGGGCGCCCAGAAGGACCACGATGTAAGCGTCGCGGATCGACTTGAACGGCGTCGCCACGCTCGAGTACAGGACCTCCACCGGGGACGCGGCGGCGGCGGCGGCGCGCGCCGGCGGCAGGTAGCCCGTCAGCAGGTCGCCCTGCCCCTTGTTGAAGCGCCAGACCGCGGCGAACAGCACCTCGAACACGGCCACGACGGGGCCGCTAAGGCGCAGCGACGTATCGCGCCAGACCGCGAAGCGCGCACCTCCGTCGATGTACTCCTGGGCCATGTTCATGCCGCCGGTATACACGGCCCGGCCGTCGATCAGGGCGATCTTCATGTGGTTGCGGTAGTTGATCTGGGCGAGCCGCTTGTAGCACGGCTTGACCTCGGCGCCCGCCGCAGCCAGCCGCTTGAGCCCGTCCTTGGGGTAGGCAAAGCAGGAAAGCCAGTCGTAGAGGATACGCACCTGCACCCCATGGGCGAGCCTGTCGAGAAGGATGTCGGTGACCCCGGCCGTTAGCTCGTCCTGCTTCCAGATCAGGTACATGAGATGGATGTAGCGCTCGGCCCCCGCCAGCTCGTCGAGCAGCCGGGCGAACTTGTCGGCGCCGCGCCGGTAGACCTCGACCGAGTCGGCCGGCAGCAGCGGAAACCCGGTCACGTTGTGGCCCATCACGACGAGCTTGCCGGCCGGCGTGCCGGCGAGGCGCCGTTCGACGGCGGCGGTGTAGGCGGCGTTGGCCGCGTAGGCCGGCGCCAGGACCGCGGCGGCGCGGCCGGCGACCTCGGCTCGCTGTCTGTCGCGCTCGGGCGTGTCGCGGCGGTAGTTGCGGCCGATGAAGAAGTACAGGACGATGCCCAGCACCGGCACCAGCGCGATGACCAGCAGCCAGGCGAGGATGGTGGTGGGGTCGCGGTCGTCGGTGACCAAGGCGACCACGACGCCGCCCGCGGCCGCCAGAAGGCCGAGGACCAGGAACAGTGCGACGATCTGCGCGATCGAGACGGCCGCGTAGGCGGACAGGGCGGCAGGCAGGCAGGGCACGATGATCACGGCGCCATCCTAGCAACCTCGCCGGGGCGCCCGTGGAGAGGCGACGGCGTCCCCGCGGCCTGTCTCAGGCGCGCGACGAGACGGCTGTCGCCGGTCCCTCGCGCGCCGCCCGGCTCACTCCTCGAGCGGCTCGTCGGCCGACCGCGTCCGTCGCTTGACGAGCACAAAGAGGCCGCCGCCCACCGCCGCGACCACCACAACGCCAACGACGACCAGCACGCCGATCAACCCGGCAGGGGTGCCGCCGCCGCCGGTCTTCGGCCTGACCGACAGATACGTGGCAAAGCCGTAGGGCGGATAGACTACGTTGCCCACTTTGGCGGGCATCTGCACCCAGCCGGTCCACCTGGAGGTGTTCCAGGCCTCGGTATCGTCTGAGTAGGCCAGCGGAACGTAGGGCGACTGCTGGTAGATGATCTGCTGGGCCTTGTAGACGAGCTGCAGGCGCTTGGCCGGATCCATCTCGGTGGATTGCGCCTTGTAGGTGGCGTCGTAGAGCGGGTCCGACCAGGCGCAGTCGCTCATGTTGTTGATCTCCGCCGTCGTGAAGTAGCTGAGAGACGGGCCGGGGTCGATGTCGTTGTACCAGCCCCACTCGAACATGTCGTAGTTGGGCGTGAAGACACCCTTGACCGTGTTGTACAGATCGCTCTCGAGGGCGCCGTCGTCGAGTGTCGACAAGGTGATCCTGAGGCCGAGCTGGCGCAGCCAGCCCGTGATGAACTCGCCACAGGCGATGCCCTGCTGGTAGTTGCTGCGGGCGTAGAGACGCAGCGAGATCGGCTTGCCCTGCTTGTTGAGGCGGACGCCGTTGACCAGCTTGTAACCGGCGGCGGTCAGCATCTGCGAGGCCTTGGCCAGGTTGAAGCTGTAGGCCTGGTCGACCGGCGGCGTCCAGTGCCAGTCGGGGTTGTGGTAGTAGTTGGCGGTGATGATCGTGTCGGCCGGCTTGGCCATGCCGCCGTAGGCGATCGCGCAGAGCTTGTTCTTGTCGATGGCCCACTGCAGCGCCTGGCGGAACTTCCAGTCCTTGAGGACGGGGTTGCCCAGGGATGGGCCACCGCTGTAGCAGTTGAAGCCGAGCTCGTCGTAGCCGTTGACGTACACCGGCCTGACCTCGACGCCCTTCACGTGCGACAGCATGGTCATCTGCGCCTGGAGCAGTCCGTCACAGCCGTCGATGGCGCCGGACTTCATGTCCTCACCCATGGTGTCGGCGCTGGTGTACTCCTCGAAGACGACGTCGTCGACGTGCGGCGCCCCGCCCCAGTAGCTCTTGTTGGCCTTCATGACGAGGAAGTTCGACTTGCTCCACTGCACGCACTGGAACGGCCCGCTACCGATGATCGGCGGCGAGTTGGGGAGCGTGTGGATGGCCGTCTTGGAAGGGATCTTCGCCCAGATGTGCTTGGGCAGCACGGGGACCTCGGCCAGATTGGCCAGCAAGGCGGGTTGGGGAGCCGAGCAGACCACGCGCACCGTGTAGTCGCCGACGGCCGTCGCCTTCACGACACTCGTCATGTAGCTCGTCCAGTTGCCGATGGCGTTCTTGATAATGAAGTTGTAGGTCCAGGCGACGTCGGCGGCCGTCAGCGGTACGCCGTCCTGCCACTTGGCGTTCTGGCGGATCGTGAAGGTCCAGGTTCGGCCGTCGGCGCTGGTCGTCCAGCCGTTCGCCAGACCGGTGGTCTTGTTCGGCGTCACGTCGGTCGTGTTCAGACCCACGAGGAAGTCGTAGTTCATGTTCCAGATCGTGAACGCCGACGAGTTCGAGCCGATAAACGGGTTGAGGTTGTCGGGGCCGGCGGTCCAGCCCAACCTGAGGATGACCTTCCCGTTGACCGGCGATGGGCTGACACTCGACGCGAGCGCCGAAGTCAGGCCCCAGATGCAGCCGGCCACGAGAGCCAGCATCGCTGCCGCAAGGACCGCGCGAATCCAGGACGGGCGCGTTCGTCTCATCAGAGCCTCCCCCCTCGACGGGCATGCGCAGGCCCTCGCCCGCGCCGTCCCGCACAACCCTGCCCCGGCTCACACACCGCGGGGCACGAGGCGATTCTATACGCATCCTCGCGTCCGGCAAGGCCGCCCGTCGACGAGCTTGCCACGCTCACAGGCCTCCTATATGTTGGCGCGGGAGGGGGGAGACGAGAGTTGTGAACAAGCGCGCCTACTTCTTACGCAAGATCGCCAACGCGCTCCTGACGATCGTCTTGGTCGCCTCGTTTAACTTCGTCCTGTTTCGCGTCATGCCGGGCAACCCGGCGAGGCTCCTGCTGCCCAAAGGCAAGGTCTCCGCGGCCGCGATCGCCCAGCAGGAAGCGGCGTTCCACCTTAATAAGCCAATCCTGGAGCAGTTCGTCTACTACTGGTCCGACACCGCGCGGCTCCGGTTCGGCTACTCGTTCGCCTTCAAGGTGCCGGTGACCCAGATCGTCGCCGAGCGCATCTGGCCGACCATCATCCTCTGCGGCCTCGGCACGCTGCTGGCCACCATCATCGGTATGGTCGAGGGCGTGATCGCCGGCTGGAAACGCGGCAAGACCTTCGACACGGCAAGCACCGACATCAGCATGATCATGTACGCCATGCCGACCTTCTGGCAGTGCCTGCTGGCGATCATGTTCTTCTCGGTGGCGCTGGGCTGGTTCCCGGTGGGCCGTGAGTCGACCCCCATGGCGCACTTCGCGATGTGGGGTCCGATCCCGCTCGACTTCACGACCTTCACGACCCTGCTGTACCACATCACGCTGCCGGTCATGATGTTCGCCCTGGGCTACTACGGCGAGTACCACCTGATCATGCGCAGCTCGCTGACCGGGGTGATGAAAGAGGACTACGTCCTGACCGCGCAGGCCAAGGGCCTGAGCAGCAACAGCATCCTTTGGCACCACGTGGTGCCCAACGCCATGCTGCCTACGGTGAGCCTCGTGATGATGAACCTGGGCTTCATCGTCTCGGGCGCCATCCTCGTCGAGAGCGTCTTCAACTGGCCGGGCATCGGCCTGCTCTCGTTCCAGGCGATGGACGCCCACGACTACCCCGTCATGCAGGCCGTCTTTCTGCTGGGCAGCGTGGCGGTGATCGTCGCCAACCTCGTGGCCGACATCATGATGTTCTACATCGACCCACGGGTGAACGCCTGATGCCGCGCCGCATGAAGCTCTGGATCGTCCTGTGGACGCCGGTCGTCTGGCTTGCCCTCACGCTCATCAAGTACCCCAAGACCATCCCGCTCTCGAGCGGTATCGTGGCGATCGTGAAGGGCTTCTTCGCGCCGTCGATCGGCAACTACCCGCCGCTCTACCTGCTCGCCGCCGCCGTGGCGGTGGTGGCCTGGGGCGTGGTCCTGCTCGTCGGTCGCTCCGCCACGAGGGGCTACCCCGCTACGGTGATCGCGACCGGCTGCGCACTTGCCGTCTGGGGGCTCGTCAACGGCGGCCTCTTCAGCCCCGGCGGATTCAGCCTCGCCAACCGTACCGGCTACTTCACGTGGCTGTGCCAGACCGTCGCCGTGGTCCTGGTCGCGGCCTGCGTGTGGATGTGGGGCCTGTCGCACCCCGAGCGCGCCCAGCTCGCTGTGCGCAACGCGCGCCGCACCTGGCAGCTCTACAGCAGCAACCGCCAGGGCATGCTCGGCCTCTGGATCATCGTGGCATTCGTCGCCGTCGCTCTCCTGGCGCCCTTCCTGGCCAACCACGCCCTCCTTTCCCCCGGCGCCGGCATAGGCCCCGCCTTCGAGCACCCGACGGCCAGCTACTACCACCTCATGGGTACCGACGAGTTCGGGCGCTCGATCCTGGCCGAGTTCATCTGGAGCGCCCGCATCTCGCTGGTCGTCGGTCTTATGGCGACGGTCATCTCGTCGGTGCTCGGGGCGGGGATCGGCATCGCCGCCGGCTACTTCGGCGGCTGGACCGGCGAGATCTTCATGCGCATCACCGACGCCTTTCTTGTCATCCCCTGGCTGCCCCTGGCGATGGTGCTGGCAGCGGCCTGGGGGCACAACTACGTCATCGTCATCGTCATCATCGGGGTGACGAGCTGGCCGGGCACGGCGCGCGTGGTGCGCGCCGACGCGCTGCGCGTGCGCGAGCTGCCCTTCATCGAGCGCGCCAAGGCGATCGGCTCGGGCGACCTGCACATCATGAACCGCCACGTCCTGCCCAACGTCTTCCCGCTGATCTTCGCCAACACGATCCTGGTGGTAGCCGAAGCGATCACCGCCGAGACCGAGCTATCGTTCCTCGGCCTGGGCGACCCGCTCAACTTCAGCTGGGGCACCATGCTGCACTACGCCTGGGCATCGGGCGCCGCCACCCTGCCGGCCTGGTGGTACATCCTGCCGCCGGGCATCGCCATCGTCTTCGTGGTGCTGGCCTTCACCTTCATGGGCACGGCCTTCGACGAGATCCTCGATCCCCGGCTGCGCAGTCGCGAAGAGACGGCCGGCTACGACGGTGGTGGCCAGCCGCTCCTGGCCGCCGACGTCGTCGTGCCGCTGGGCGGCTTTGTCTTAAACGAAGGCGCGCCGCTCATGCCGTACGGCATGGAGAACGAAGAAGAGCGACGCGAGCGGGAACCGTAGGCGGTCAGGCTTCGGGCGGCTCGCCGCGCCGCGCGCGCAGCGCCGCCCTGACCAGGCGCAGGCGCTCGCGCAGACCGGCCCCCCAGGCCATCCAGCGCCGCGGACCAAGGAAGATCGCCACCATGAACGCGGCGATCAGCACGCGGCCGAGGTTCACCTGACCGGCTCCTTCTTGATCATCGAACCGGCTCTGCGCGGCGCGCCGGTGGCTAGACGCCGAAGGCGCCCGTGCCCCACGGCGAAGCGGCCACGGCCGCGGCCACGGCAAGCGCGTCGTCGCCTTTGCGCAGGGCCGCCAGGATGGGGCCGTACAGGCCGTTGTCGAGCGTGGCGACGGTGGCCGTGAACCCCTCGGCCCAGCTCGTGTAAGCCTTGACTCCCACGCTGTTCATGGCGCTGGCGCCGGGTTCGTCCATGGTCGTGTCGAGCGGGTTGTAGCGCGCCGAGTTGAACCAGTTGCCGCCCTCGGCGAGCTCCCAGGCGGTGATGGCGGTGAGGTTCTGCGCGGTGACCGGCAGGCCCAGGTAGCCCAGCAGCGCCTGCGCCCAGCTGAGCGGTGTGTAGGCGCCGGCGACGCCCGTGACCGGCCGGTAGCCGACCGCGGCTTCGGCCCGCCGGGCGGCCGCGGCCGCCGCTCTCGCGGCGGCCGCGGCCGCCGCCTTGCGGGCCTTCATCTGCTTGACGAGGACCTTGACCCTGGTCTGCGCGGCGGCCAGCAGAGCCTGGCCGCGCTGCACTTCGGCGGCGATCTCGGTCCGCTGCGCGGCGACCTGGGCCAGCAGCTCGACGGCCTGCCGGCGATCGCCGGCCAGCCGCACGCCCTGCCGCTGGACCTCGGCCCTGGAGCGCTCGACCGTGGCCACGGCGACCCTCCCCTCGGCAAACACGCCGTCCCACAAACGCATTCTGCTGACCAGATCGTCGAAGCTTCTGGCCGACAGGGCGACATCGAGATAGCCGGTCGCGGGCGCCTTGTACATGGCGACCACGCGGTCGGCCAGGTTGCGGTGCGCGACGGCCAGCTCGTAGCGCGCGACGGCCAGCCGGCGCTGATTGTCGGCGATGCGCCCGTCGACTATGTTGAGGCGCTGGGCGGTCGCGTTAAAGCGCTCGGCAACGACCGCCATCTGACCGTTCAGAGCGGCGATCTCGCCGCGCAGCCGGGCGGCCTTAGCCCGGGCCTGGGAGATCGAGGGGGCGGCGGACGCGGCGGGGGAAACGGCGACTGAGACGGCAAGGATGACGACGGCCGTGAACCCGACGGCGGACTGCGCGAGTCGTCTGTGAACCACGCCGTCATCTCCTGGTCGGGACCCCGGGCGGCCCGCGACCGCGGGCCGCCGAACGCCGCGCGGCGCTCGGGTCAGCCGGTCGCCGGCCCGGCGCTCGCCGTGCGGCCCAGCACTTTACCAGCTTGGACCGGCAGCGACAAGCCGCGGCGCCGAGAGGGCGCGCCCGGTGTCAGTCGGGGCACTCGCGCAGACGTTGCGTTTCGCCGCAGCTTCTCAGCTTGGCGAGCGTCCTGGCCTCGATCTGACGGATGCGCTCGCGGGTCAGGCCGAACCGCTGGCCGACCTCGTCGAGGGTGCGGGGCCGATCGTCTCGCAAGCCGTAGCGCAGTTCGATCACACTACGCTCGCGGTGGGTCAGGCCGGCCAGGATCTCCTTGAGCTGCTCCCTGCGCATGGCCTCGCCGACGGCCTCCAGCGGAGCCACCGCGGCGGCATCTTCGATGAGCTCGCCGATCTCGGCGTCGCCCTGCGCGCCGGTCGGCGTTTCGAGGCTCACGGGCTGCTGGCCGATCTTGAGCATCTCGTAGACCCGGTCGCTCTCGACGCCCATCTCGGCGGCCATTTCGTCGGGAGTCGGCTCGCGACCCAGCTCGAGCGTCAGCTGCCGCTGGACGCGCAGCAGCCCGCTCATCTTCTCGGTCATGTGCACGGGAATGCGAATGGTGCGACTCTGGTCGGCGATACCGCGGGTGATCGCCTGGCGGATCCACCAGGTGGCGTAGGTCGAGAACTTGTTGCCCCTGCGATAGTCGAACTTCTCGACCGCCCGCACCAGGCCGAGATTGCCCTCCTGAATGAGGTCGAGCAGCGGAATGCCGCGGCCGACGTAGCGCTTGGCGATCGAGACCACGAGACGCAGATTGGCCTCGGTCAGCTTGCGCCTGGCTTCAGGGTCACCGCGCTCGATGCGCTTGGCGAGGCAGACCTCTTCGTCGGCGGTCAGCAGCGGCACCCTGCCGATCTCACGCAGATACTCACGCACGGCATCGACGCTCGGCGCCGGTCCGCAGCGACGCGGCGGCGCCTCGGGAGAATCGCCCGGGATCGGCGACCCCGAAGCCCCGACCGAGCCGCCGCCAAAGCCGGCCGCGAGCTCGCGCCAGCCTTCCGCGGCGACGCCTCGCTCAGTCTCGAGCCCCTCGGTCGCCTGCCAAACACCCATACGCATCTCCTCGCCGTGACACCGAGTCGGCTAGACACGATATCAGCCCTCACGCTCGCCGCGGCGAGCTCTTAACAAGCCTTAACCGATTCTCCGCGCGTGCTACGCACGATGCCGGGCCGCCCGCGCGCCGACGAAACGCCCACCGGACGTGACACAAATCGATACCCGCCACCGGACCGACCGACACCTGTCTCCCCTGCGACCATCCGATCATGATCAGCGGACGCCCCAGCGGGGTACATTTGCCTGGACGTGAACGATTTCCCTGAAGCTGCCGGGGAGCAGGCCGGCCCAGGCGCCGCGCAGGCCGCCGTCCGCCGCGATCACGCCGCGCAGATCTGCCACGATCTGCGCGGCCCTCTGGCGGTGCTCTACCCGGCACTGGCGGCCCTGCGCGTGCCCGAGCTGGCCGACGGGCAGCGGCTGCTGCTCGACGCCGCCGAGCGTAGCGTCGTGCGACTGGCCCAGATGGTCGAAAGCCTCGGCGGCAGCGGCTGGCTCGAGGTCGACAGACCACCCGCGGTCGCGGCGTCGGTCGATCTTCGTCTCGTGCTCGAGGCGCTCCTTCATCAGCGCGCGGTCTCGGGCGCCGCCGGCTTCGTCGTCGCGCTGCCGCCGGGCCTGCCCCCCCTCAAGGTCGACGAGGCCCACCTGCGCCTCGTTCTGGGCGCACTGCTGGCCAACGCGGCGCGCTTCGCCGCCGACGGCGGCACGATCACGGTGAGCGCCGAGGCGCGCGGCGCCGACGTTCTGGTCTCGGTGCGCGACGATGGCGGCGGGATCGCGGCCGACGAGATCGCGGTCGTGTGCGCGTTCGGATACCGCGGCGCCAACAACCCGCCGGGCTGGGCCGGGCTGGGCCTGGGCCTCTACGCCGGCAAGACGCTCGTCGAGGGCTGGGGCGGCAGCTTGACCGTCGCGTCGGGCGGCGGCTTGACCGTCGCCTCGGGCGGCGGCCGGGGCACAACGGTCCTCTTCAGCGCGCCGGCGGCCGCGTGACAACAGTGTCGTCGCCGGCCTAAGCGGGAATCCAGGTTCATCTACCTGGTCGCCGCGTCGCGCGACCGAGAGTGAGCCGTCATGCGTGGCAAGAAGCGCGTCCTGCTGGTCGACGACGACCGTGACTTCGTCGTGGCCCTGTCGGCGATACTCGTCCGCCACGACTTCGATGTGGTCACGGCCGCCGACGCCATCTCGGCCATCTCGGTCGCCATGAAGCATCTGCCCGACATCGCGCTTGTCGACATGCGCCTGCCGGGCGGCGCGGGCATCGTGGTGATGCAGCGACTCCATGCTCTCCCTCAGGTCGCCGGCATGCCGGTGATCGTCATCACCGGATATGCCCCCGAGGTCTGCCGCCAGCAGGCCTTTGCCGCCGGCGCCGCCGCGTTCCTGGCCAAGCCGGTGAGCGAAGAAGCGCTGCTCGCTGCCCTGCTGCAGGTCGCGCCCGACGACCGCCGCGACGACGCCTCCGTCGGCGACGGCGCGGGCGACCGGGTGCTCGTGATCGACGACGATCGCGACCTGCTGGTCTCGATCGTCGGGCTGCTCCGCTCGCGAGGCTACGAGGTGGTGGCCGCCGCCGACGCCATCTCGGCGATCTCCACGGCCGCCAAGCAACACCCCACCGCGGTGCTGCTCGACATGGGGCTGCCGGGCGGCGACGGTCTGACGGTCATGGAGCGCCTGCACGGCCTGCCGCAGATGGCCGCCGTGCCGGTCGTGGTGCTCACCGGCCGCGACCCCGACCGTTACCGCGACCGCGCCATGGCCGCCGGCGCCGCCGCGTTTCTGCGCAAGCCGGCGCCCGACGACGAGCTCCTGCGCGCGCTCTCGGAGGCGCTGCACCCCGCAGCGCCCTGCTGAGGCGGGCTCAAGCCGGGGCGCCGCGCGCGGCCGGTGATCCTGCCTGCGCCCTGTGCCGCGGCGCCCACCCGCGCTCCCGGCGGCACGTTTGCTTGGTCTGAGGAAGTCGGCCCTCGTTACCTCAGCGGGACTGACGGATCTCGTCGAGGGCAAGCGGGTTCTCGACGCTCGAGAGGTCCCCGACGTCGTCGCCCAGGAAGGCGCGCCTGATCAGGCCGCGCACCGTCTTGGCCGAACGCGTCCGCGGCAGAGCGTCGACGAAGCGCACGTCGTCGGGTCGCAGCGTCTTGCCCATGACCTTCACGACCTGCGCCTTGAGCGCCGCGCGCAGCTCCTCGCTCTCCTCGACTCCCGAATGCACGACGCAGAAGCAGACGACGCCCTCGCCCTTGATCTCATGGGGCACCCCGATCGCCGCGGCCTCGGAGACCGCGGGGTGCTCGGTGAGGGCCGACTCGATCTCGGCCGGACCGGTGCGCCGGCCGCTGACCTTGATCGTGTCGTCGGCGCGGCCCCGCAGGAACCAGAAGCCGTCGCCGTCGACGTAGGCCCAGTCGCCGTGGAACCAGACGTCGGGTCCGAAGCGGGTGAAGTACGTCTCGATGTAGCGGCCGGGGTCGTTGAGGAAGCCCTTGGTCATCGACGGCGCCGGGCGCCGGCAGACGAGATAGCCGAGCTCCTCGCGGACTGAACGGCCCTGGTCGTCGACGCAGTCGACGGCCATGCCGAGACCGGGCCCGCGCAGAGTGGTCGATTTGAGCGCGGTGATGGGCAGCGGCATGAGGAAGCAGCCGACGATCTCCGTGCCGCCCGACATGTTGATGATCGGGATGCGGCCGCCGCCGACGTGACGAAAGAACCACGCGTAAGAATCCGGGTCCCAGGGCTCCCCGGTCGAACCCAGGGATCTGAGCGCCGAGAGATCGTAGCGGTCGACGTTGTCGAGGCTCTCGCGCATGAGCAGACGGATCAGCGTCGGTGAGATGCCGAGCTGCGTCGTGCGCAGCGCGGAGCACATCTCCCACAGGCGTCCGGCGTGCGGCCAGTTCGGCGCGCCTTCGAACAGCACCACGGTGGCGCCGAAGAAGTGCACGCCGATGAGCTGCCAGGGCCCCATCATCCAGCCGATGTCGGTCACCCAGAAGAAGACGTCGTCGGGCTGCAGGTCGAAGGCGTAGCCGAGCTCCTTGGCCATCTGCGCAAGACAGCCGGCGTGGGTATGGACGGTCCCCTTGGGACGCCCTGTGGTGCCCGAGGTGAAGATGATGAGGGAGCGGTCCTCGGCGTCGAGGCTCTCCGTGGGGCAGCTCGTGGGCTGAGCGGCCAGAAAGTCGCTCCACCAGACGTCGCGTCCGGGCGTCATGTCGACCCGCAGACCGGCGCCGGCGCGCCGCTGGGCGCCGAGGCGATCGACGACTACGACCGTCTCGACGGCGGGGCAGCTCTCGAGCGCGCGGTCGGCCTCGGGCTTGATGGCAAACGCCTTGCCGCGCCGCACCGAACCGTCGGCGGTGACCAGCAGTCGGCAGCCCGCGTCCTGGAGACGGGTCGCCAGAGCCTGCGCGCCGAACCCTGAGAAGATCGGGATGATGACCGCCCCGATCTTGAGCGCCGCATAAAAGGCGACCGCCATCTCGGGGATCATGGGCACATACAGGCCGATGGTATCGCCCTTGTGGATGCCGGCGGCCTTCAGGGCGTTGGCCGCCCGGCAGACCTGGGCGTCGAGCTCCGCGTAGCTCACGGTGACGTGCTCGCCGCCCTCGGAGACCCATTCGATCGCCGCGTGCTCGCCGCGCGGCCCGGCGGCATGGCGGTCGAGGCAGTTGCGCACGATATTGAGCTTGCCGCCGACGAACCAGCGCGCCCAGGCAAAGCCGGCGGACTCGTCGAGCACCTGATCGTAGGGCCGGTCCCATTCGACTCCCAGGTCGCGCAGGGCGGCGTCCCAGAACCAGGCCACATCGCCGACCGAGCGCTTGACGAGCTCCTCGTACGACGGGATGTCGTGGGCCGCCATGAAGCGCCCGACGTTGCTGTGCTGCAGGCAGTCGGCGGCGGGCTGCCAGATGAGGCGGTCGTCGGCGGCGGCGCCGTGACGCGCTTGCGAGTCGGCTCCGCCGTCGGCGACCGGCGCGCGACAGGGGCGCGATGCGACGAGCTCCCCAGCCAGCGCCGGCAGAGGACGGGGCGCCGCCCGATCGATGAGCCCAACGGCTTCAACCGGAAAACCGGCCACGCCACTCATGGCGCCGGCGATGGCGCCGGCGAGGGCGCCGATCGTGTCGCTCTCGCCGCCCAGGCGGGCGGCCTCGACGCAGACCCTCCAGGGATCGTCGGGCCACAGAAGAACGAGAGCCAGGGCAGCCGGCACGACCTCGTGCATGTGCGGGCCGACGCCGATGACCGTGGCGACGGCTTGGGGGGCGCCGGCCGGATCGTGGCGACCGGCGAGCTGCAGGCTCCAGGCGATGCGCTCCGCCACGCTCGCGCCGGCACCGGCGTGCCCCCGCAGCTCGCCGAGCTGCGCCGCGCGCAGAGCCAGCTCGACGGCCTCACGGGCGGTCGCGCCGTTGAGCCCGGCGGCGAGAGCCGCGGCCGCAGCCGCGGCCCCGGCGATGACGCGGCCGTCGCCGTGGCCGACCTGACAGAACGCCTCGACGCGGTCCACGAGCTGGGGCAAAGCGTCCGGCGCGGCGCAGATGCCGAGCGGCACGGCCAGCAGAGCCGCGCCGATCGGCCCGCCCCAGCGACGCAGCAGAGCGGGCTCGCGTTCTCCGAGTCGGGCGGCGAGGGTCCGCGCAACGTCGCCGCCGTCACCCTCCGCGATCAGCTCGGCGACGAGCAGCGCGACCTCGGTGGGCAGCGCCAGTCCGTGCTCCGGAAGCCCCTGGCCGACCAGCTCCTGGGGCGCCCCCGCGACGAAACCGTCCAGCTCGGGGGCGAGCTCGCGCAACCTCGACGGCGGCGCCGCTCGCGTGACCGTGCCCAGCGCGCCGCCGATCGCCGCCCCGTACAAGGCTCCCAGAGCGCGCTCGATCTCTGCGGCCGATTGCGCCGCCAAACGGGCGCGGTCGGCGTCGCTCGGAGCACGCTGCCCGCGGTCGAGTCCCGCGCCGACCAGCGGGTCTGCCGGCCGAGCCTGTCGCGTCGTCGTCTCGCCGTTTGCCATCGCTTCCGCCCCTCCGCTTTGCCGCCGGGTCGCGGCCGCACGGGCGACCGGACGTGTCGGTACTCAGACTAGGGGCCGCGCGGCGGGCGGTCAGGACGATGGTTGCACACGACTACGCGCTGCCCGTGGTCGTTCGCACACCGCCAGCTATGCGGCGGCGGCCCGGCGGCAGCCACGATCGTCCCGGCGCTGGCACGCCCGGGAGACAACCGACGGTCTTCGTGTCGCGCACGCTGCACACTCTCCTTTCGAGGCGGTGGTCGTTCGCACACCGCAGGCTCGCCCGACGTCCAAACCGGGCTGCGTCCGGACACGGCCCCCGTCGCAATCGCGCGGCGCGCTGCTATGCTGAGACACAGGGAATATCCAGGGGGATCGCCGATGGACCAGACCGATGTGCTCACCGTGCGCGAGCTGACACGCGAGTCGGACTTCGACT
>Ga0182014_10004328_pt1 | contig 16372 bp, 16 predicted proteins | sample 612S2DmetaG_FD_120489 | JGI IMG/M metagenome (GOLD analysis project Ga0182014, IMG submission 120489) | Permafrost microbial communities from Stordalen Mire, Sweden - 612S2D metaG | ecosystem: Environmental > Terrestrial > Soil > Wetlands > Permafrost | place: Sweden: Stordalen | collected... | reverse complement strand
GACGTTCTGCCGCAGCTTCTTCGATTGGTATAATCAGGATCATCACCATGCCGGCATCGGCCTGATGACGCCGGACCAGGTCCCCTACGGTCAGGCCGACGAGGTCTACGCAGCCCGCCAGAAGACCCTCGACCGCGCTTTCCATTCCAATCCAGAACGCTTCGTCAAAAAGCCGCCAGAACCGCCGCTCAAACCAACAGCCGCCTGGATAAACCCGCCAACCCAAAGGTTGGCAATTCGAGTTTAAATTCAAACCCCGGATGTCTCAAAGTCGTTGACACGTTCCGGGTTTGCACCAGAGCCGGCCATTGCGCGGCCCGTCCAATGCGTGGCTTCGCCCGGCGGTTCGGAGCAGGTGAGCGCCAGCACTTTGGCGACGACGCCGGTCGAAAGCGACGCCCGTCCGGGCTCGCGCGTCTTGTTGCGCAAGAGACCAGCGATCCCCTCCTCGCTATATCGCTGTTGCCAGCGCCAAACGGCCGGGCGGCTGACGCCGACCTGATGGGTGATTTGCAACACCGGCAAACGCTCGGACGAAAGGAGAATGATCCGCGCCCGCTGCGCGCGCTTGAGCGGGCGGCGACAGTCGCTGGCGATGGTGAGCAGACGCTCTCGATCTTCGGCTGCGAGGAGGACGTTGACGGTCTGGGCCATGCCGCCAGACTTGCACACCCCGCAACGTTTGTGAATCCTATGTCTGCTTCAGTGCACTAGCAGGTCTCGCGATTCCGTGCCTGTCTCCCCAGGCTCCTTAAATACCCGAGGCGCATATTCGGAGAGGAGCCTCGCGAGGTATTCGTCGCTGATTGGCTCACAAGCCGCAAGTCTGGGCGAATGTAAGCATGTCGCATCGGTTACTAGCGGTGTCAACCGGTCTGAATAGGCTGCAATCTCCTGTAAGAAAGGCCAAATGGAAACAAGGCTGGGATGCTCGTCAAGGTGTGGTTCTATCTTCTCTAGCCACAGGTTCAGAGGTAAACCGGCGCCTCCTTGCATAAGGCACTCGGCCGGCCGGGGCCGCGGATTCGCAATATGATGCAGGTTGACGTTTGGGACCGACATTAATTCAACCATAACTTCGCAGGCAACGTCGACCGGAACCCAATCTATGGGCAAAGGCAGCAGTGGAATGCGGCCAAAGGTTTGCGACGCTCTCAACACGATGGGAATATGTTCGCTGTCATCCCATTTCCCCGTCTTCGTGTGTCCTGAAATTTGCCCTAGCCTATGAATCTTATGACGCACGCCAGACCGGATGACCGCCTGCTCGGCCTCCCATTTGGTCTGCGCGTATCCGAAGGGAAGGCAAGCCGAGGGGGAAGGTAGTGGCCACTCCTCGTCCACCCGGCTCTTGGATGGATGCAGCATGACCGCGACTACACTCGATAGAAAATGAAGGGTCTTTCCGTCTTGGCGTGCAAAATCGATCAGGTGGCGGAGGGATAAGAGAGCCGATGCCGCCATTTGTTCATAAGTGATGTTGAAGTCAACGGGCCAAGCGCCATGGATGATAGTGTCCACTCGGCTACGCAGGGCTTGATAATTTTCTGGGCCAAGGCCAAGAAGAGCGTCGCAAAAGTCGTATCCCGGATAATAGCTAACCTTTCTGAACGGCGGCAACTCCTCGGGATTCTTTCCCACGGGGCAATATATGTGCTCGACATACTCGCATCCGCTCAGGGTTTCCAGAAGCTGCCGGCCGACAAAGCCATTGGCACCGGTCAAAAGGATATGCCGGGCCAGGGGATACTCCCAACGGGCTTGATTGATCTCTTCTTGCCGAAATGGCGAAAACACGGGAGGAACTCGAGTGGATGGCTGAGCGCCTTGCAGATACCGCGTTAACCCATCGAGTGTTGGATATTGGTAGACGACGTTGAGGGGAATATTGCGCCCCGGAGTAAGGTTCGCGATATGGTTGCGTAGCGCTACGGCTCGCACTGAATCAAGACCTTGATTGAAGAGTGACACGTAGCGGTCAAGATTCTGGGGTTGTTCAAAGAATGACTCGATGCTAGTGCCAAGTGAGACCGGCTCTAAAGTAGTATAGAGATGCTCTATCTCCACCTGGAATTCGATCTCCGCCTTCTTCCTGGCGACAGTCTTCTTTCCAGTCAGAGGCAAGCGATAACCCTGCTCTGGCAGCAAGAGCAAAAGCAAACTTTTTTGCACGTGTGAATGAGTGGGCAAACCGGCATTGATTTTAGTCAAACCCTGCAGGAGTTGCTCATAATTCGCCGCCGTTGGCTGTGCCTTCCATAGCATAACGCAGGCAAGCCGTAGACGGCCGTTGCCTATGATGGCCACATGCTCAATGAGATCACCAAACTCGGCGAGCAACATAAGTTCGATGGCTAAAGCGTTACTCTTCTCGCCAGTTTCATGAACTAGAATATCCTCAGTGCGGCTCTCGTAGCAATATCCCCCTTCAAGCGAGGGGTAGAAAAAATCTCCAGTGCAGAAGTCCTGCGGAGATGATAGCGCTAGCGTCGGGCAATCGGCGTGGATTATAAGCTGGCCGTTAGCCTTATCGAGGTGCCAAAAATTTGCAGGAATAACCGGATGCATGTTCCGCCAGTCGCCCCTTTCGGGCGAGCTCATCAACACGGCTCCCAGTTCCGTCATTCCATAGCCCTGAACAATGCGGATGCCCCCGGCATCCAATCGCTGTCCTAATGTTTCGTCGAGTGCCGCTCCGCCTAAATTGACATAGCGTAACCGGCTCAGTGCGTCCGGTCCGCCGGGGATGTCAAGGAGTTGCCGCACCATCCAAGGGACGGTGAATAAAAGTGTGATCTTACCCTGGCCCTTCTGTAGGGCCTGAAGAATATCATACGGGTTCGTCCCCGAAAAATGGTATTGGCAGCGCATTCGGTAGGCGTGCAGTAGCTCCGAGTAAAGTCCATAGACGTGAAACAGAGGCATGGATCCGAGACTGGCATCGTCCCCGGTCCACATGTTCTCCCAAGCCGCGTAATAGAAGTCGAGAGAGGCGAGTAAATTGCTGCGCGTAATGCGCACCAGTTTGGGTACGGTCGTGGTACCCGATGTATGAAGAATAAGCGCGGTCGTCTGCAGCGCGGACCCAACCGCAGGAAATTCTCCGCCATTCACAATCGTGGTCGTCCGCGGCGAGCCGCCGCATACGGACGAAAAAGCGGGCACGTCGCCAACCCAACGCGCGGGATCAGGTGTTAACAACGCATGTGCCTGAGCTTTTTCCAATAGTGCGGAGACAATTGTCGAGGGCAGGCGCCGCGAGATAAGAAAAGGTATCGCCCCTGCTTGCCACAGGGCGAAGAGATTGATCACAAAATATGGGTTGTTATCCTCCCATAACCCAATTGTGCGCCCGTGCCAGGAAATGAATGTGCCGGCGCGTTCGCTTACGAGGGCGCCAAACTCGGAATAGGTTGTGGGAACGTCGTTGAAGACGTAGAAGACTCGTGCACTCATGCCTTAGTACTCTTAGCTGAAATATTGACGGAGATTATGAGTGGCCTACATCGCGCCCAAAAACTGCATCGACACCCGGTAATGCCGCAAATTGTGTGACGCCCGAAGAATGCGCCTGTTTGATCCCCGGCGTCAAGCAACTGCTTACCGACAAGGTCCAATGCTTGGATTGAAGCGCTTTCGGAACGCCTCAATCACCATAGCCGGCATCGAACTGATGCATCGGATCAGAAAAGGTCAATTCAAACTCGGCAAGCTTCTCGTCAAAGGCAAAACCGCACGCGGAATCTGGAATGCAGTTCTCGCTGCATGAGGCGACTCATGCTCCCCATCAATTCGTTGCGTTGATTCCGAAAATTTGGACCAGAGCCTATTCGCGCCTCGTCGAAGGCGCGCTCGTGGCCCGCCCGAAGACGTTGGCGGACCCTGGAGCTATTCCGACTTCCTCGAAGTGATCGCCGATCCTGGCCACGAGGAGCATGCCGAACTCAGCGAGTGGAGCGGCGGCAATTTTGATCCGGCCCAGTTCTCTATCGACGATATCAATCGAGGGCTCGCCGAACTCGCATAGCAGAAGAAGCCGCGATCAAAAAAATCCTCCCTGGTCAAGAAAAAACTCAATTGAAAAGACGGCGGTCGTCATCCGACGCTTACGCAAATAGCCACACCCGCACCAGCGATGCTGCTAGGTCTGAAAGGCATAGGGGCGCAATTCGCCACGATCCTCTGGTCTGAAGGCCTGTACCCCCACTTTGACAACCGACGACAGGTTGCAGCCTATGCCGGTCTGGAGCCGACACCCTGGCAGAGCGGATTAATTGATCGCGAACAGGGGGTATCGAAAGCGGGCAATCCGCGACTGCGCGCAACATTGATCCTCCTCGCTTGGCTTTTTGCTGCGCCATCAGCCCGGTTCGTCGCTCACGCACTGGTTCTTGGAGCGGGTCAAGGCAAACGGCGGTCGTCTCAAAAAGACGATGATCGTGGCGCTCGCTCGCAAGCTGCTTGTCGCATTATGGAAATATGTCACGGCCGGAGCTGTGATCGAGGGCGCCGTCATAAAGATCGCCTAACGATCCCTATCCCCGACTGAATTCCGAAATTCTCCAGGATCTGATCAATCCTGGCGGATCCAGGTGGATGAACCGATCAACGATATGGCCCCAAACGCCGCCTCAAAGAATGGTTTCATCTCCCTGAGCCCATGCCCGCCGCAAGCGGAATATTGGTGCAGCCGTCGTGAACGGCGACCGGATGTGAGTTTGATCGTGCTCGGAAACGAGCCGCGTCAGGTTGAATGGGCTCAGACCTCGGATATCGAAAAAAGTGGAGAAATGCCGATGTGACCCCAATATGAACCCCTTGACGCGTGAATCCCCATGTGAGTCGTTGACACGTTCCGCCACACCAGCATTGTTGACCAGAAGTGTGATGCCCACGTTGCTCTTCAATACGGACTCGACCCTCGCGAGACAAACCGCGTCAGTTAGATCGGCGGCGATGATATCAATGGAGCGACCGCTGCCGGCGGTCAGCCGGTCGGCTATCGCCCGCAGGCGCTCGGCATTGCGGGCGACGAGGATGAGGTCATATCCGGCCTTCGCCAGGCGGTCGGCATAGACGGTTGCGATACCTGCGGAGGCACCAGTGATCAGGGCGATGCCCTTATCTGTGTTGACGGTCATCATCGTATACATTGTTGAGTGCACTTAAACGAACGACAATAAAATCCCAAAGGTTTTCGAGCGGCGGTGAACCCGTCTTTTCAAGAGTCCCGTCCCACCATCGCACCCGCGGCCGGAGCACCGAGGTAGACCTCAAGATCCCGGCTACTTCTGCATAAGAGATGTGCGCGTATCGTCGCCAACCCTTGTGCCGCTATCGCATGGCCTTGAGACTCGAGTGCATGGAGATCGTCGAGCGCCGGAATGAGCGCTTGGCTCAGCTCGCGGTGACGCCGAAGTAATTCTTTGTACGCAGGCGTCTCTAGTGTCCTATAGGCCTTTAGTGTTCGTCCGCGCTCCTGCATCCGAAGCCCCTCCGGGGATCGATCAGTTTCCCAAAGATGACCCAACGCTGCGAACAGATCGCTCATCTCCCGGATCTCTTGGGCAAAAAGCTGTTGTTCGGTCGGTACCAACCGCCCCGCGCATTTCAGCACCGCAACGCACATCTCCGCGTCTTGGAGCGCTTTCGCATTCTTTACATGAGGCAAGACGTTGCGGCCCAGAGTATTCACCACGGACTCTAACATTCGACTAACATTTTGGCTTGTGTACACGTTTTCCTCCTCATGAACACGCTTCGCGTGGTCTTACTTCCCGTACTGTAGGAGTTGCGAAAGCGCGTTCTGAGCCCAAATGGGTTCGGCCAGGAAATACATTGCCGAGATCTCATCGTGCTCACCTTGAAGGCCGCGCCGAATCGACGAATAGGGGCCGTAACTGACGTCGGAATGGCTGAAGACAGTGAAGTAATCCAATTCTTCCTCCGTTACTTGAAACCCGGTAAGTTTGTTATAATAGCCAAGATATCCGCCATCCCGCTTGATGCTTTTAACGAGGCCTGTTCCCGCCATCGCCTGCTCGAAGTACCGGAACCAAGCCAAGTCTTCACGCGGGTCACCCACATGAGAGCGTTCCCAATCTATCAAGCCCACGACCTTCCCCTCAGCGGTTATGAGATTATTGGGATTTAGCTCACCATGTACGATCACCAAAGGCAGCTGCCGCGGTTTGCTTTTTTGGAGCGAGAGCAAACCGTCGTAAATGACCGGCAATGTGTCGAAGGCGATCTCGTTATAGCGATCCTTCCACGCCCGGCAGCTAGAGTCGACGTAGTTATCCCAATTGTCAGTTTTAATGCCCCAGCCATTCGGGTCGGATAGCAGGCCGTCGGAGTTCAACACTTCCAGCGGCGCGGTATGCAGCTTCGCCATCAGTTCGATAACGTGCTCCGACACGGACTCGATTTCCTCCTTTAGGATCGAGGAAATGCGAGGGTTTCCCGGCAGGCGTTCGATGATCATGGCTTCGGCCCCAAAAAATTCGCCCGTTCTGTCCACCATGTAACTGCGTGGCACCGGCAGTACCGTGTGTTGCCGCAATCTCCCGAGCAGCAAATGCTCAACGTAGCGGCTATTGCGAAGAATCGCGGAATTGTCGGGAGAGTTGATACGGAGGATCAAAGGCAGAGTCTCGGTCTTCCCGTTGCGTCTTAACTCGACATCTGTCGCGTACATCTCTTTGGACCAGCCGCCCATAATTCTGACAACGGATGTGACGCTGATTTCCTCAGCGTCACTCCAGCCCCGCTTCAGAAAGCATTCTAATTTAGACTTCATTTCGGTGTTCCTCGCGCTTCCGGACAATCCCGGTCTAAAACTTTCTTATCTTTAAATCTATTTGCTCGGGGCCAGATGCCTTGTTTGCCCGGGGACAGAATCCTCTTCGGATCCAGCACATCCTTGATGACCGTGTTTAGCCTCATGGTCGCGCAATCGTTGAAGTCGTACATCTGAGCGACAACGTCCATATTCTCCAAATGTGAACCGTATTCACCATATCCCGCCGATGATGCCGCCTTCATCAAGGTTTCGCATCCTTGTCGAGCGTCGCGGACCTGCTGCTCATCGGCAGTATCGTATATGAACTCAAAAATTTGCAGTGTGCTGCGTGGCGTAGCGATGAGCCCACCCATGTACTCGAATCCATGCTGCGCCTTGATCGAGCCTAGCAAGTCGCATTGCCGCCGTAGGTCCCGGCCAATTAAGGGAGACACAGGTGAAAAACCCATATGCCCGCCGGCCTCGCCCTTCCATTTTGCGGCGGCAAGCAAATCCAGGGACGGTATGCCGATTTGGGATTGGTCCATGGCCGGACTTTTATCACGCGGTGTGTCACCCTTGTACTTGCAGCCGTCGACATATACATCATGTATCCCCGATAGGGCCGCCTTCACGGCCGCAAACTGGGCATCCACTATCGCTTCGGAGCCATATAAAGCGAACCTCATGTTCCATCGGCCGAGACCAGTCTCCCGACAGATGTTTTCAATCACGGCTTCTGGAAGGGGATCGGCACCTTGATACCATCGGTCCCGAGTTGGAAAACTCGCAGGTGCCGAAACCGCGTTGGCCACGACCGGATAGTTTTCAATAACTCGATCCAAAAGCAGTTTGCGGACAATATTAATGAGCGGTTCGAGATCGGCTTCCCTTTTTACTGACACTGATCCGGACAGATAGTATTTGGGCGTTGGCATGAGCCACAGCCCCATCTTCGTCACAATGCCAAAGTTCGATTGCAGGAACAGGCCGTCGAGGGCGGGTCCAAAACCATATTTGTAAACGTGCCACGATTTGCTGCCGCTCATCCCGCTCATGCCCGTTCGGGTGAGGTCGCCGTTCGGAAGAACGACTTCGATCCCGCAGTGGCTAGCGGTATGGTCTCCGTGGGGAGCGTACCCCCGTCCACATTCAAGGGCGTACCCAACGATGCTGCCCCACCCAGGATCGGGCACCGACGCGACTAGCTTGTGGCCGTTCAACTGCAGATGCTCGTAAAGGTCCATGTAGGAGACACCTGGTTCGGCCACAGCGTAGGCTCACTCCTCGTTGACCTCGATAACACGGTTCATGCTTCGCAAGCTGACAACGACCGAGCCGCGCACCCTGGGAGCTCCACCTCCATAGCCGAGGTTACGCCCCTGCGAGAGAGTCCACAGTGGTATCGCGTGCTTGTTGGCTATGCTCACAATGGCGCGGATTTGATCGACGGAAGTCGGCAGAAGCACCGCTGACGGCATGAAGGCGTCATCCGCCGCAAACGCACAGGGATCGCGGTACTCTTTCAACACATTTTCGGATTTCGTTATGCCACCCTCAGCCACAACCCCCGCAAAAGCCTGAAGGCCGGCGGCGAACGCTTCTTGGGTCATCCCCTGAGGCAGAATGGTCGACATATCGGATCCTTGAGGCTAGAAGGAGTGCGTTTGTTCCAAGCCGTTCGTGAGCTCGTACATGGAAGTTACGTTAGATACAGGTAACTTCATCTCGTTTCAGATGGCTCACAGAATTGAAAGCAAAGAGGTTAAGCCGCTGGTCGCGAAAACGAAGTTCGGTGACGCCGCTGTTCGCAGTCGCAATGCCGAGCCTCACCATTGAAGCGCTGTCCAGATTGAGGGCCAGCCGCATCGCCATCGATAGAGGACCAGCAGAAGTAACCACTGCGACACATTGGCTCGGAGCGGCCCAATCTGTTACGTGTTCGAGGGCTCGCCGAATGCGTGTTTCGAAGTTAACGAACGACTCGATATCGCCTCCGTCGACCCGTCCGTTTGCCCAAGCATCCAGCACCAATTCAAGCGTCGATGAAAACGCACCTTCTGTTGTCGAAACTCGATCGATTCCGTCCGCTGATTGAAGCTGTCGATCCGCCGGGTGCTTGTGCTTCTCCAATTGAGGAAGGACTTGCTTGAAGAGCTGACTGACGGGAAGCTCGCGAAAATCGTCGAGGATCTTCGGCTCGGAAAGTTGGAGCCCTTCGTCCGCTGCTGCATCGACCAAATAGCGCGCGGTATCGATTTGACGCTGTAACGGTCCAGTCCAGATTGCATCGACATGAGTTGCCGTCCGTGCGAGCCAGCCCCCAAGTAGGCGAGACTGCTTTATACCCAGCGGTGAGAGGACATCATAGTTTTCGGCTCCGAACGATGCCTGCCCATGACGTACCAGAAGCAAGGTGCTCATGCCGCTGTTCCCGTCTTCTCTACGTTATGTACAGCTGCGGAGTGTACACCTGCGGAGATTAGAAAATCCCGGGCATGGGTTGGCGGCCGGCCCGTCAGTTCCGCTATGGCGTCCGTCGTAAACCCGAGATAACCGCTGGCCACGCCGATATCGAATGAAACTCTTGAGGCAGCTCGGGCCTTTGACATTCCACCTGCTACGAGATCGTTTATCAGTGCATCTGGGTCCAGGCCGACAAAGCGGATGGTTTTCCCCGTAATTTCGCTTACCATCCGTGTCAGCTGCTCACCGCTGATTACTTCAGGGCCGGTAATCTCAATTTCGCCAATCGGAGGCGTTTCACTGGCGAGAGCCGCCGCCGCAGCCCGGGCGCAATCCTCCCGCGCAACGTAGGCGACACCGCCTCCACCTACCGCTCCCACCAACTCACCCCCAGTCAGCATGGCAGGCACCCGGCGCAGAAGCGACTCGGCGTAAAGGCTGTTGCGGAGCGCCGTATAGGCGAGGCCGCTCGCCCGAAGCGACTGTTCCGTGCCATGATGATCCACACAGAGTGCAATGGGCGAGTCTGCCTCGGAACGCGTGAAGGATGTGTAAAACAAATGTCCTGCCTGGGCCTTCGTAGCCGCCTCGATGGCTGCTTGATGCTGCCGCAGGCGCCGCCCCGGCTCGGCTACCGCGTCAGTGCTCACTATCAAGATCCGGTCTACACCCGCGAACGCCGCCTTCAGCCCAACCGAATCCTCGAAGTCCACCCTTCGAACCTGGGCTCCTCTTTCACGCAGGCCGGCGGCCTTTTCAGGTGTGCGTGTGCCGGCAATGACCTGCCCGGCACCGGCGTCGAGCAACAGCTCAACTACTCTCCGCGCGAGTTTTCCCGAAGCACCGGTTACCAGAATTGTTTTGTCACTGATCGGCTTCATGAACAGCTCCTCATCCTAAAGTGTAGGTACGCGGAACGCGTCCTCGGCGTTCTTTGGCATGATCGCCAATTGCATTACACTTCTTCGCACGTTTTCAACCGTAAAGAAGCCGTTTAGCAAACACCGTACGCCCCAAAGCCTTAGCGGGCTGATTGGCGGACGGCGAATCACGCAGCAAAGATCAGTTGAGATCTCGGGCCTCGTCGTAAACAACAGCCCACGGCGGGCGGGGAAATGAATTTCGAGCGAGGCCACTATTCCGAGCAGCATTTCCTTCGCAGCGACCTGGGCAAATCGCTCGGCAGGACAGCGTGTCTTTCCCATGCCAAATGGCATGAAGTTCGCCTCTTTCTTCTTGTCGTCATCCCACCTTTCGGGGATGAATTCATCAGGCCGGTCAAATCCTATGCGATGGTACCGTCCGATATCGAATAAAATGTTCGTGCCGCCTTCAATATTCACGCCTTTACTTAGTGCGATATTTTGTGAGGCAACACGGTTTGTGGTACTGATTCCTGGAGTAAGGCGCAAGGTCTCCAGAATCACCGCATCCACATACGAACCTGCCTGTCCAACCTCCCGTTTGACATTTTCCATGCATCGCGGGTTTCTTGAGAGGTGACAGATGGCGTTGCTGATTAGCCGCATGATCTGTCCAACCGCGGTGTGCATCCAAACTCCTTGTAAATACCGCGCTCTTTGTTCGACGGACAGCGTGCAATTGTCACCAAAGATGTCTGGCCGCCCTCCTTCAGCCTCTAACACGCTGGTTAGATGTGCCAGGGCGTCCGCCCTTTTGGGCAGATTGCGCCGGCTTAGAGATCTCGTCGCGGCGATGACGTCAGTAGTGCTCGCCATGAGCAAACTTAGGGCTTCCGGTGGGCACTTTCTTCCCAAGATGAATTCGTAACAAAAGGCCATAACAATCGGACCGACAACAGTGCGCAACCTTGTGACAGACCAAACGGAGCCGTGGTCAAGCTGTCTTAACATTGCTTCTTCGACGTAGGTGCGCGCCAATTGTCGTACGTCTGCGACAGGCGCGGATAGCAGGCGCGATGTGATCGGCCTCAACTCCAGGTAAAGTTCGTTTCGCTCCATAAGTTCCTGGTGACAATCCGCTGAGGGAGCGTGCCACCAGCGTATAAGCTGCCGCAATCCATCCGCCGATTTTAAGCTGACATCGGGGTGCGCGAAGAGCCGCTTGACACTCTCCCCTTGGATCGCCGTATTCGGAACTACAATAGTATTGCCGGTTTCGTTTCTCTGCTTGAATTTCCAACGCTGCCTGTCGACCAAAGCTGACAAGATGCGCGTGAGAAGGTCGACCGACATCATCAAACCTGCAAGCGTGGTGACCGCAAGCAGGAGAAACTTGGCCCAAAGCGTGGGAACATAAATTCCGCCAGCGAGAGAGGCAGAGAATGCGATCAAAAGAACCAGCCAACGAAGTCCGTCCGGAAGAGCGGGCGCAGTAGAACGGTGTCCAAAAGAACTATTTATGTCGGTCACCGAAAAGTCTCCTACGGTTCGTTTGTGGAAGATGTACCTCGAAAGATCATCTATACTCAGCATCCCGATGCGCCTCCTCAAAAGCCGACTTGGCGGCGAATATGCCCCGCTTCGAAGTGGCCTTTCTCTAAAAGCCCTTGCATTAAGCGAGTTTGTTTATTTGATTGGCGACTGGCTCAACCATGCCGAGGCGCGTCAAGTCGTCAAAACATTTTCGGATGAAGGCGGACGATAGTTTCGGTATATCCCCGGAGGGATGGACGCCAAGGCGACGGACTTTTTCGCGGAAGCGCGGGCACTCGGTTTGCTTTTCGCCGCCGGCGGGCACCGGAGAGCGGAGTTGCTCGATGACCGCAAGCGATGATTGCTGGCGTTGTTTTTCGGGGAGGTCTCGAAGCTTCTCCTCGAACCGGCGCAGCCAGTCGGCATAGGCGGCAACTCGCTCGATCGGATAGCCTTCTGCCGACATCCAGTCGACAATCCAGTCGAGTGATATGCCATCATCATGGGGATTATTGACATGATAAGTGGCAAAAACCGTTTCGTTACCGGCGCCGATCGCAGCGATCGCGGCTGCGACGAAGTCCACCGGAAGGCCATTGTAATGGCCTCTCGCGCGAACGCCGTTGGCGTCTGGCTCATAAAATGAATGCGGTGCCAGGCCTGTGCGGGCCACGCTGAACAGCAATCGCGTAAAAATGTCCGAAGCGTTGATCTGCCCAGCATATTCGCTGTGCGCGAGGATCATGTCGGAACGGTAAACGTTCACGGGTAAATGAAAACGCTCGTGCGCGTCGCGAAGCAGCACCTCACTTGCCCATTTGCTGATGCCGTAACCGTTGGCATAACTGGCGTTGTCGAGGCGCCAACTGGGGCTCGCCACGCGTATATCCTCATCCTCGCCCGCAGACCCGCCCGCGGCCAGATAGGACGCCACCACCGTGGAAACATAATCGATCCGCTTCATTCGCTGGGTGAGCGCAAGCGCGATCAACCCGGCAGTGCCGACCACATTGGGTTCGAACAATTGGCGGTAGCCTAGCCTGTGATTTACCAAGGCGCCGGAATGGACGATCAGATCGACTTCTTCCGCCAGTCGGTGGTAATCGCCGGTGGTGAGCCCCAATCCGCGAAGAGCCAGATCGGCGGTCAAAACCTCCAAATGCCCGGCGGCAAGTTCCGTAAAGCTCTGGGCAAGCTCCCGGTCTTGCTCGCCTAGCGCCGCATCGAGCCGTACCCGGGCTTCCTGGGCATCCGCTGCCCGGATCAAGCATATCACCTTACCGCCGAGCGGCGCCACCCTTTTTAGCCATTCAAGACACAGAAAGCGGCCTAGAAAGCCTGTCGCCCCGGTCAGTAGCACAACGCGGACCCCCGACCGCATGGAGGAGGCGGACGGCGCGGCGGCAAGCGTGCCGGCGTCGATGAAAGTCTCCAGTTTAAAATCGGCGGCGAAAATCTCAATGGCGTTTTCCCCATGCACCGTCACGAAGCTCGCGGTAGCTGGCGCGCCGCTCCGAAGCGCGGTCTCGATAAAGTCCGCGAGGGCCTTCAGATTGCTCACAGGATTGAGGATCGCACTCACCGGCACTGGAATCCCAAACATCTTCTCAAGCAAAAGCGAGAGCGAGACCGAGGCGAGTGAATCGCCGCCGAGTTCGGCGAAAGTCGCCCGTGTAGAGACATCGAGATCGGTCAATCCCAGCGTCGCTTCCATCGCGCGGCGCAACCGTTCAGCGACACCCTGTTCCGAATCGCCTTGGCCCAGCTCTTCGAACTCGCGCCGGCGGTTCGCCTCGAGCTCGCTGTAGAGCGCCTCCAAACGCTCACCATACTTGGCTTTCAGGCGGGGCCGCAGATGCTTGCCGACCGAGGATAACAACCCGTTCACATTGCTGAAGGGCTCTGACTCGACGAGGAAATCGCGCGGCACCTCATAGGGCCGCAAGCGCTCGGCTTGGGCGATTTCGCGGATCGCGGCACGCAGCAGATTCTTGATTTCACTCGCCTCTGGCTCATGCCCCAAACGCTCCCGCGCCACGGCCCAATCGGGAACCAGCACCCCGAGCAGGAAGGATCTCGTGCTATTGCCATAAAGATAAACTTGGCGGATCAACGGATCGCGGCTGGCGAAAATGGGCTCCAGTGTGGTGATCGCCACAAACTCGCCCTGTGCCAACTTCAGCACAGTATTGCGCCGATCGACGATCGAGATCCGGTCCGGTCCGCGTTCCTCCACGATGTCGCCGGTTCTCAGATAGCCTTCGGGGTCGAAGAGGGCTGCGGTCGCCTCGGGGTGCTTGAAATAGGCGGGAATCGCCGTTGCCGTCTTCAAATACAGTTCACCGCGCGGATAGGGGCGATCTGTCCGAAAATAGCCAAGTTCGGGAACGTCAATCAACCTATAGTCGATGATCCGGGGGCGCAGGAATTGGCCATTCAAAGCAATAGGGCCCGCTTCGCTGGATCCGTAGGCGTCCGTAAGTGAAATGTCGAAGCAGTTCGATATAAATTCCTTGAGCTCACTGCTGGACGGCGCGGAGCCGATTTCGCCCATTTTAATCCGCCCGCCCAGAAAATTGGCCCGCATTTCCAGCATCAAATCTCCGCGAACGGAATCAGCGCCAGTTTCGCCGCGGGCCAGCCGCCGCGACACTTCTTCTTGAAAATGATGGTAAATCATTTCCGCGACCCGCGGCACAAGTTCGAGCAAGGTCGGCCGGACCAGCCTTATGTCTTCGAACAAGGTAGACATGTCGCTCTTAGCGGCGAAATAGCAGACGCCACCGCTGGCGAGGGTGCGAATCGCGGTCAAACGGCCTAGAGCGTGATTGAAGGGAAGGAAGGAGAGGCTGATCGTGGCTGTGGGCATGGCGCCGTTGGCCCAATACCGCCTATATAAGCTATCAGGATACATCGCTCCTTTGGGGGACCCGGTGCTGCCGGAGGTATAAAAAATTGTCGTCAGCGGGTCTTCGCTAGGAGCAGGCAAATAGGCGGGAACAGGCGGCAGCACCCTACCACGCTCGATCAGCTTGTCGAGCGTGGTCAAATCGGTCGCGCTTCCCGTCAGTGCTGCTTGTGCCTCGTCGTAGCTCCGCCTCTGATCGTCATCGCCTGGTTCATAATCCATCACCACTATGCTCGGCACCACGGCGCCCGCGCGCACAACAGCCACGATCTTTTCAAGATGTTCAATGCTCGCTACGAAACAACGCGGTTCCGTCTCGGCGACGATCCTCTCCAGATCAGGCAGACGCATGTTGGTCTGCAACGGAACCGAAGTCGCACCGGCATGGAAACATGCGAGATCAACGACCACAAAGTCCGTGCTTGCGAAGCCAAGAATGCAGACAAACTGACCAGAGCTAACTTTATGCTGTTCGCCGGCATGCCAGCTATTGGCGAGCGCTTGATAGCGGTCTTGAAGTTCACGATAGCTGATCGTCCGATAGGCGGGCAGGTAGCGTAGTGCCATGCGTCCGGTCGAAGGGTCGGCCACTAGTTCATACATCCGTTGGCCCAGAGCTTGCCTGCCGGCATAGGCTCCGCAGATATTGGCAACAATCTCGATGCACCGCAGGCCGACGCGTTTGTTCGCCTCGGTCACGGCTGGATCGGGAGTCACATCTGCGAGCTCCGGCTCCGCCGCCGAAAACTCCGCAACGCGCGCGTTTGAGCGTTTTAAAATATTCTCATCAAGACCCACGCTATTCACGGCAATGCCCCCTTCATGTTAGCCGCCGGGCCCCGCTAAGATTCTCGTTGACACAGTGGTGGTTCCCTCCGGTTCGTGCTCACGCGGACCACCATCTAAAATCCAAGCTCGGTGTCCCGGCATATCGCGACGGCAATCCATTAGCAGATTTCGATGACATGACAACAAACCCCAACGCGCAACTACAGTTGCGCAGTTCACACACATGGGCAGAGTATAGTTACGCGCTCATGACGCTATTATTACGACCCTATTTTTCTAATGGTTGCAGGTTTTGGGGCTTCGGATTGCTCAAAAATTCATCGCGAATGAGCTAGTCGCCCGCGTCATTGAAATTGGGGTATAGCCTCCTGAGTTTGACTCGGGCGTGTTCGTTTGTGAATTGCCAGTCGGCCTTGGCGTGGTGTTTGTTTCGATGACGCTCCCAAGTAGCGGCCTCTTTTTCCAGGGTCGGCGTGTCGGGGATGCAGCGGCTCAGGCATTGGGTGGTCAGAACGGCGAGTTCGGATTCGGCCATTTCGAGCCAACTCCCATGTTTGGGCGTGTAATGGCATTCGAACCGATTGGCGAGGCGCCGCACTTCTGGTGCGGGTAAGGCCGTGTCGAGCGAGGCGGGCGTGTGGTTGCTGAGATTGTCTTGAACCAGGACGATTTTGTCGGCGTCGGGAAAATGCAGGTCCGACAGTTCGCGCAGCGCCTGTGCGTAGTCGACGGCGGCGTGATGGTCGGTCGCTTTGACGTGTCGACCGGGCCTCCAGCGGCGCGAACATCATGAATAGATTGGCCACGCCGTTGCGCTCATATTCGAAATCGTGGCGCGCGGGTTGTCCAGGCTTGGCCGGTATCGGCGCGCGCGTCTCGATGATTAATTGCTTGGACGTCTCATCCAGAGTAAGCGGCGTTTTCAGGCCACGTCTTTGATATCTTGCGCTGGCGCGTAGGCCCAGGGCAGGAGATCGTCGATTTGGCTGTTGGGATGGCCGTTGACGATCCGCGTGATGACGTCGGCGAGAT
>Ga0182014_10004327_pt1 | contig 16373 bp, 10 predicted proteins | sample 612S2DmetaG_FD_120489 | JGI IMG/M metagenome (GOLD analysis project Ga0182014, IMG submission 120489) | Permafrost microbial communities from Stordalen Mire, Sweden - 612S2D metaG | ecosystem: Environmental > Terrestrial > Soil > Wetlands > Permafrost | place: Sweden: Stordalen | collected... | reverse complement strand
TTTCGACTCTCTCTCGCGACGTAGATCGTCCTCATCCAGCGCAGCTAGGCGCACTGCAGTCGAACGCGCAGCCGCCAGCCGATCCCTAAGCGTCCGAACACGAGTTCCGCTCTCTCCCGCCTCGACGCCAATCCGGTCGGCGGTTTGTTCGATGCGAGAGGCGAGCTCGCGCGCATCCCGATCGATGCCGTCAATCCGTCGGCGCAGAAGTTCTTCGGATGCCACCGCCTCTCGCAGTTCATCCAGAAGATCAAGAACCGTGCCACAGGTCGCCACGTCGAGTTTCAGACCGGCTTCGTTCACGGCTGTAGTCCAAGCCTCAGCGTTCGCCGCTACGTCGGGACTGAGCCGTTGCTGGCGCCGATCCAGTGTCACGGCATTTGCCTCAATCTGGTCCAGCTCGGATTGGGCGAGACGACGCTGTTGCACAGCCTCCTCGATCCCGGCCCGTCGCCGCTCCGCCAGGGCAAGAACCGGAGCGAGTGCGCCGCCGGTGTCTGCAACCCGGAGGCTGTTGTAGATCGCAGACCTGGCCGCATTACGCTGGCTGTCGGCGCGATCTGACTCGGCCTCAAGCTCTCTCCGCTCCCGACCCAATTCTTCGGCACGCGAGCGCTCACCCTGCCAGCTCTGGAAGCGAGTCGGCTCCAGGGCCGGAAGACCGGCTTCCGCCAAGCGAGTGGTCCAGCGGCTTGAAATCTCAGTCTTGCGTCCCCGCACCTCCTCAGTGCGCCTGTCGCCCTGCGACTTCTCTAACTCGTGGGTCGCCTTTGTCTGTTCGAGGATCGACAGCTGACTGGACGCCTCCGCCAGTGCAAACCGGAGATCCAATTTTTGGTCCGCAGCCGCCACGCTGGCTTCAAATTCCGAGACTGCGGCACTCGGCGCGTCGAGTGGCACACCGGTGAGGACATGGTGGCGCAGCGGCTGCCACCGCTGGTCACGGGCTGCACGCGCATCCGCGATCTCCTCTGGTGAAACCGCCGTGCCCCTGACCACCTGAGCAATTTTCAGGGCAACCGCATCTGCCTGGTCGGATGCTCTACGAGCCTGCTCTTCCTCACGGTGCATTTCGTTTGAAACTTGGGCGAGAGCGTCCCGCGAGTCATTGATCTCGCGTGTGTCTATAATCGGTAGTTTCGCGAGATCTGAGATATCGCCCGTCCAGGGAGCGAGCCTCGCGAGCGACGAAATCGTCAAGGTTGCGGCTGTGGCCGCCCGCCGGCGTGCGGATTCGCACCGGGCGTCGGCGTCGGCGCCAAGTGCCCGTGCTGCATCGACTGCTTCAATGAAGGAACCAGAAGCGTCCTCGACCAATTGTTCCGCCAGTTTTGCCTTCGCGCGCGCGAGACGCGCATCTATGTCCTCGCGGCTTTCGGCGATTTGACGGGCCGCGGCCTGGAGCTCGCCGTGGACTCGGGCAAGCTCGCGCAGACGCGCCGCCACAGGTCGCTGCGGCGCCGCGTCCGCATTTCCTGTTGCTTCCTTCCGGAGTCGTGCGACGAGCGCGACGACAGCGGCGTGTTCCCCCTCCAGCCCCACCCGGTCGCGCGAGGCCTTGGTCTCGGCTCCCGCGTCTGCGACGAGCTGATCGACCTCATCTTGCGCAGCGAGCACCGTCGGGTCGGCTGCCACCTTCGACCGGCGCTCGGCAAGTTCGCCGCGAAGCTGATCGGCGGTGGCTCGCGCGCGCTGCGCCTGGTCTGCTTCCTCGATCAGCTTCTCCGCGGCATCTTCTCGCTGCCGTCCAAGGTCCAGAATGCCCTCGTGGGATTTGAGAGTCTCAAGCAACTCCTCGCGTTGTCGTATCAGCGGTACAAGCCTGCGCACGCGTTCCATCGCGCGGAGTTCCGCCTGTACTGCGTCGCGATCTCTGCGCGAGGCCTCGAGTGAAGTACGCGCGTGGTCGGCGGCGCTCTTTGCGTCCAACCAGGCCTTTGGCTTCAATGCGCCGTCCTTTACTGCCTTCATCGCTTCGGCGTACTGGCGGTTGGCTTGCGTGAAGGTGCGTGTGCCCCGGGTCGTTGCGCCCCAGATGCTGTCGGCTTCGGACTCAAGCCCGTTAAGCTCGGCGGCGATACCTGTCAGTCCCGATCCCGCGGCGAACAGCGTGCGTCCAAGGTCGTTGCGGGCCTCGACCATAGCCTTACCGCCTGATCGAAGCGCCAGCTGATCGAGACTAAAAGACAGACTGAATGTCTCCCGGGTCTGCCCTTTGAGCATGCCGGCAAGCAATGAATCATCCATAGTCGCGTCGTTGCCGTTAAGGAGCGTTCCGCTCGCGCCCTTCTTTCTTCGACAGACGAGGGTCCGGCCGTCCTCTTCAAGCGCTGCTCCAACGCGGAGCAGTGAGTAGTCGTAAACGAAATTGTATGGTGAGCGTTGTGGGAAGCCGAAGAGTAGGTCCGAGACGGCGGCAAGCGACGTCGTTTTACCGGCTTCGTTGGCGCCATAGATGATGTGAAGATCCGGGCTGCCCGACCTGAAGATGAGTTCGCAGTCCTTGAAGTGGCCATAGCGCTCCAGCGACAGACGTGAGAACCGCATACTCAGACCTCCGGCGTCAGACGCGAGCGGAGTGCGGCCGAAGCCGTACTCAACACGGCAGTCCAGTCGCCCTGTGCAGCATAAAAACGCAACTCGCCTTCCTCAGGGTCGCCGAGAGTCGTATTGGCCGTGAGCATGAACCGCTCAAGGTCAGTTGCCAGCGCCTTCGCAAGCTCCGGATCAGCCGTTACCTCGTCGATGAGCGTACTTAAATCGCCGCCGATGGCGGGCTCGCTCCTGGTGGGCTCGCTGACGGTTACCAACACCTTCTCGACAAAGAGGTCTGGGGAGATCGCCGTCGCAATGGCTCGCACATCGTCGCGGAGCGACGCCGCGCGGTTGCTCAGCGCGCCAGCATCAGATGTCTCTCCGGTCAAGATGACTCGGGCAACCAGCGGACGCCCCGAGCCGTTAATCCCATGAGCACGGGCGAGTTCGGCATGGATGCGGCCGGCAACCTCAACGCTTCGTGCGCCGCTGCAATCGACCTCGAGCCGGACCCATCGGATGACGTCGAGCTCAATGCGATCGACCGCCGTTACCTCTTGATCTACGACCGTGACGATGACCGCGCCCTTTGCCCCGGTTTCTCGTATTGTGCGGCCTTGCAGGTTACCCGGGAATACCACGTACGGATCGGCGTTGACGATTTCAAATTCGTGCACGTGGCCGAGTGCCCAATATCGGTAGTGCTTGCCGCGTAGATCGTCCAGGCTGCATGGAGCGTAGTCCGCGTGACCCGGCCGCCCGGCGAGTGCGGTATGCAGCACGCCAATATTAAAGCTGTGCGCGTCAGCCGCCGGGTAAGCGGTGACGAGGTTGTCGGTGACGGCAGGCGTCGAGAAGCTTTGGCCGTGAATTGCGACGCCCAAGTCCGGCAGGCGGTATGTCTCAGGACGCCGCGATCCAAACAGCCGCACGTTCTTCGGCCAGGGGATCGTCCGGGAGATGACCGAGGCGGCATCGTGATTACCCGCGATAATGAAGGCAGGAATCCTTTTCTGATCGAGAAGACCCATTGCACGCGCGAAGTACAGGCCTGTCCCCATGTCGCGCCAGTCCCCATCGAACAGATCCCCTGCAATAAGGACGAAGTCTACGGCCTCGTTGATAGCGAACTGGACTAAGTTGTCGAAAGCCGTGCGTGTAGCCGAGCGGATTTCCTCAACGGGTAGCCCCTCGTAACGCGAGAGCCCGTGAAGCGGACTGTCCAGATGGATGTCCGCCGCATGCAGGAAACGGAAGCGTGTTATCACCTTATTCCTCGCCCTTGTCTGTGTCGATTTGTGAATGTAAAAAGGAGATCTGATGCCCCTAGCGTCTAGCGTCTCATGCAACTCATTTCTCGGCCTTTCCAGCGATCTCCTTCCACGGACGCAGGACATAGGGCTGACCATTGTCAACAGGCACTCGAAGGCTTTCTTCCCCATATTCACCCGGTGGCGCAAACGCAATCACTAGACGATATTGATAGTCCCGAGGTTCGCCTTCGGGTTGGAGCGTATCGCGCTCAGGTAAAGTACGGTGCACCGTTGTCGTGTAGATCCAGATGTCATTACCGCGGAGCAAAACCATTAGCTCGCGAATCCTTCGACGCAGTGCTATCTCAGAGACAGGATCAGGCCTTTCCAAAATGTTACGCCGCGACCGCGTCCGCTGGACCAATAAATCGATGAGTTCCTGCGCATACCCGCTCGTCGCATCGGTAAGCCGCGCTTCGAAGATGCACTCAACATCGTGAGAACTGTTGGCGTCCTTGAACAACACCGCTTCGTCCATCGTTGCTTTCGCATAATCGAAGTCGTGACGGGGTATTATTTTGCACTCGTTACTATCAAATAGTGTTGAGATTTCGGCGGAGAAGTCGGGAAGCGCCAGCACCACCGTGCGCCCCATCGATATCGTCTTATCCTCGTCTTCAACAACAATTTGTTCTCGGTGCACCCCTAGCGCCCTCGCCAGTTTCGAAGCGGTTGCGATGGAGATTGGAGCGTTTTCGTTTTCTATTTTTCGCAATTTTCTAATGCTCACTCCAACTTCATTCGCCATCTCTTTCTGCGTCGAAAGCTTTTCAAGGCGCAATCGTAACGTCTGGATATCAGAACCTTTTGAAATGACCCGTTTCATCTATTCACCATCAGTGTTGCTTCTAGGAAGCGACACAATAACTCGGGAAAACTCACGCGTGGCGGTCCAAGACCGGCACCGCACCGGCACGATAGCGGCAAACTGCCGCTCCCGCTTCGATCACGGCCTTCGTCGGCCAGAAGGCCCGCTAGCATTCCTTGTATCCAGAGGTCGCTTTTATGTCCTAAATATGGCTACCAAGTCCCGGTGCCGCTTTCGCCATACCAGATCTCGACGCGTTTATGGGCGATCTGTGAGTTTTGTGCGTAAATCTGCCACAGAGATCAATCGGTCTAACGCAACCATGAGCCTTGATTGCCACCGATGCCACCGCTCATGCAGTGTCCCTTCCCTGCTCCTTGGCCGCCCTTGCCATCCCGCCCCGGGCGGCCATGACTTGCTCGCCGTACCGCATCGGCATCCGCACCGTCTTCTACCGCCCCTCGCGCATGACCGACGCCAAATCCACACTCAGGGCCAAGACGTCCTGCGTCGCCCCGACCCGTACCGAATGCCCGCTGACGCCCTCGATGGCCTCGGCCGGCAGTTCGAGATACCGCGCCACCGCCTTGAACGCCCGAGACACTGCCTCCGGGCTCAATCGACCCCCCTATCCGGCCCTCGCCCATTTTATCGTACGTGACGGTTCCGCGCCCGATAAAACGCCGGAACACTGTCCCCTCTTTTATTCTGGCGACCTTAAGCCATGCTTTGAGATAGCGGACGCTGTCACAAGAAAGGTAGGCAACGTGCCCTTCCCCCGCCTGGTCAGTCTTCGAGCGTCGGATCAGGAGCCGTCCCGACCCATCATCCACGAATTTCGGATCCTCGACATCGATCGCGATCAGTTCGCTTCGCCGCGTTATGGCGTCGTACGCGACGCACAACATGGCGCGCTCGCGGATTGTGGGAAGATTCACGCTGGGCGAACTCAAAAATGCCTATACGCACCTGCCGAGTCGTTGCGCATGGCGTTGAGCGACATTTCGCTCTGGGCCCCTCATCGGGCTGCCCGATTGCTGGGCAACGATCTCCCAAGCGACGGAGGGACCCCCGATTCTGCGGAACTTTCATGACGTTTGTTTAAGTTCACCCGATGTACGGTGAGGCCGACTGCCAAGATAGACAGATCTCCTGTCTGCCGACAACCTAAAGCCGTCACTCATTGCAGTTCGCGAATCCCAGGATCGATAGGGGAATAGCTCGCTTCCTTAACGACGGTCCAGCACTCCGACTTCTTTGCCCATTCGGAGACCATGCGGCCGCTTGCGCTTCGGTTCAACACATCGCTAACTTCTGACGCCCAAGTCTGCAGTTGACCTTTCAATCCTGCGGATATGTCTTGATGATTCCAAATTTGATCGAAACTGAATAACCGTCCAGCCTGCTCCGAGAGCAGCGAGATGGTATACGCGACCACGTTCGCCTGAAACGCCGGCAAAGATGGACGAATTAATGCTTGAGCTCTTTTAAACAGTATGGCCTTCGCGACCATTGTCTTGTAGATCGCCACGTTTGGAAGTGCCACTGTCGCGCCCTCTTCGCTACGCGTACCCTCCATGAATTTCTCGAAATTCTTCTGCGAACCGAGACTCACAAGATCCGGCCTTTTATCCCACGCGTTAAGGTACTTTGCGAGGTCCGTCTTCGTGATCTTCCGTGCAGGCGGAATAGCTTCCCTAAGCTTTCGAAGTTGCGCGGGAGTGCCGCCTTCGCGAGCGAGCATCGTGTTGTAACTCCCCGCCGCCCGCTCGTAGAACCAACGGCCAATTCCATCTGGGCAATATATCGAGAGCGCCAATTTCTCCATCTCGATGTGGAAGGGCTTGTTCGCGGACAGATCCGATTGCTTAACGGAATTTTGGCTGTTTGCATACCTTGATATGTCTGAAATCAATGCCTCTTCCGCGACCGGATCCTTGGACTTCATCACAATGATTTTTGCTGGAACCCGGACCAGCCGTAAATCCAACTGTGGTTCCTTTTTCTTGGTGAAGTAGATTGATGCGGTGGTCTGCCCGCCGTTCACGATCTGCATGCCCTTTAGCCACAGCAGCCCGGCTCCGCCGTCGGCGGCAGTGCTCCAGCCTGCTTCGTCCGCGACGATTACGATTCCATTGTTGTATGCCATGAAGCGCTCTGGCTCCGCCTTCAGGGTTTCACGGATGCCTTTGTTGACCTTTCCCGTCGCGCTCAAAAACGATCGGACATTTGCCTCGAGCAGTCGCGCCCCGTATTTGTCATAGACGAACCGCAAAGTTTCACCCGGGATCACGGTTAGCGCGTAGTCATATTCCCGAGATTCGCCTGGGACATAAACGCATGGGAGTGGGCGTCCGGACACTTGCTCAAAATTGACAATGAGCTCATCCCGTGGAGTTCCGGCTGACCAGTGTCGATGCAGCCGTTCGATATCCATGACTTCGAGCTTGACGGTCTTGCCAACGATTTCGCGGGGCTTGAAATTCTTCGCTTTTGCTTGGCGATCCGTAAGCACATAGACTCGAATCTGATCGAGATTCGCGTACGAGCCCTGTATCGTGGTAGCGAGCGCATATGCGTCATTGGACGGCTCCATTTTTTCAGCAAGCCGATCTTCGACGCATCTGGCGAGAAATCGAAAGCATTGTTCCGCCGCAGTCTTCGTTTCCGCATCAGCAATCGGTGCCAGCTGGTCTGTGTTTGAATACAGACTCACAAAGAGGTCCAATTGGTCCGCCTCTTCGGAGATCGAGAATCCGCTCAACCTCAGTACGGCGTTGCCGATTTTTGCGCTGTAATGACAGATTTGCGGTTCAAATGTCATTCCAATCTCCGCCATATGCTGCATCACAATCTCGGCAAAGACGGATTCAGGAAAGGGATATGGTGGCGTTCCCGCGCCGCCGCCAGATGCTCCTATGCGCTCGGCAATCTCGGCGCGTACCTCGGCTTGGGTCTGATGCAGAAAGTCAGCAAGTTCCATTAGACTAGAACTCCCAACCTGCGAAGAACTTCCTCGCTCGGTTTCGGAACATGAGAGACGAGGTCGAGGTCGAGTTCGTAGTTCGCCTTTGTCACACCTCGGGGCGCCGAGTTACGAGTCAAATGGGGGAAGCTCTCCCCAACCTCGTAATAGCTCACTGAAGTCACTTCAAAGGTCCTGGCATAGCTGCTTCTCAGCGAATCTACAAATCCCGCCTCAATCAGACGGCCGTCGAAATCCGCTCTTACATCATTGTGGACTGCCAATAGGTCCCGCACTGAGTCAACTCGCTGCGGAAGCGTCTTGCCTGACGGCGCAACAATTAATCGCACTGCTGCGAGGTATAGCGACCTGGCCAGCGACTCATCTAGTTGGTCAAGCGATGAGATATGTACGGGGAATCCCCGGCCGGCAATCGCCGTTTTAACTTCGATGACCCCGCCATCTAACGCGAAGTCGTGGAGGCCGCGTTGCGGTCCTTTCCATGCTTCTACTGTCAGCGCGACCGGGTATCCGGATTCTAAGATTACGCTAAGTATTTGAAGCTCCCCTACCAAGCCGACCTCTGCTTCGGGGGACAACAAACGCGGTATCCCGCGTCGCATGAATTCCTGCCATGATCGGATTCGGGCCACAAAGATCGAGAAACGACGCGAATCGTCCGAAACGTAACGCGATTCCAATGTTCCGAGAACATCGGCCGCCATGATGGCGAACAGGTCTAGGTCCCCCCCTGGCTGCCTAGCAAGACCAATCCAAGTGCGATCCCTCCCCGCCGCCCCCAACTCCGGACATGTGACCAAGAATCCTTGCCCCTGAGGCAGAGACTCAGCCGGCGGCCGCTGGATGCCTTGGAAGCCCACAAGAATCGCCTCCTCATTTCCCGGAAATTCGCGGCCGGCCAGAATTGGACATACGCGCCCGCCGAGAATGGGTATGGTCCGCCAGCCAGCACCGGCAGACTCGTATTGCAGAGCGCGCCAAGCGGATCGCAACTCATCGAAGTCAATCTGCGGGGCCATATTCCTGGTCCCAAAGTACGTTGTTAACTTTGTACTCCACCTTGGTCCCCGACTTGCTTCCCGGGAAACTAATGCCAAATGCAATGATCGCTGGACACTCCGGTGGAAAGTCCAGTTCGGCCAGTTTAGGGTCCAATGCATACAGAAGGAGCAAGCCGCGTTCTGGGTGTTTTGGAACGTATTCGTCACCGAATCCCCGGACTGCACGCATCGCTGGCCCGTTCGGCTCGTCAGGCTCCGTCTCTCCGCGCCGCCGCGCCGAATCCTTGTGCCACGCCTTTTTCGAAAGACTAAGCGCTGCCATCCACGCCGCCTCATCTAAATCAATGCTTTCATCACGCGTTGAAAGTAATCGCCTGATCGAATAACGACCCTCTGCCCCGGAATTCTGCTTGCGCTTGAGCATACTCACCGAAACACCCGGGAGCAATTCCAGCGGCCTTCCCTCACCTCCGCCGATCAAGGCCACTGTCCACTCGGTAAGCTCACCAACTTTCACCATTGACCCAATGAACTCCGCGAGCATAAGGCCGTTTACTTTGTACGCATCAGAATGGGTTCGGTACTTGCTGAGAAAGTCGATGACGCGTTCTGCTCCCACATCGCGCCAGAGATAGCCTAGCCATTTCTGAACCGATCCCCCGCGTACTCGTTCCGGATTCACCTCAGGGGTTGGAAGGTCGCTCACCAGCCGTCTGGCGACAGCAAGATTCGCACTGAGAATAGTGGTATCCCGGTGTAAAGCTACCGTCTCCAACAGTTGTCCGCTGAAAGACAACATCAGATTTCGGGCTGCCCGCATTTTTAGCCTGGATGTGACCATCAGAACGGAATGAGATTGGACCTTCAAACCGTATTCTCTCGGGGTCGCGCCACTGGCGGCCATGAGGTCAAACTCCTCTCGGAGTTCCTCGGCCGCTTCAGTGATGTGTCGGAACCAGAGAATGAGTTCATCCGTCGTATAAAGTCGGCAAAGATCAAGATAGCCGGGCCGATATCCAAACCAACGTCCCATCTGCATCAATGTGTCATACATCCTCGACGCGCGCAAAAAGTAGCTTGTGCACAAGCCCTCAAGCGTGAGGCCTCGTGCGAGCTTGTCGCCTCCGACTGCGATCACCTTCAGACCGGTAAGACGTCGTTCATGGTAATCAAGCGCATCCTTGGCAGTGCCATTGATCATTCGAACCTCGATTTCGGCAACAACGTCAGGCAGAGCCTCTCTTATCGCAGACCAGTCCAAAGGTGCGCCCCACTGGTCATCAGGAAGGTCCCGTCTGACCGCCGCTGACGTCGGTACGAAGTCACTAATCCAAAGCCCTTCGAGCGAGGCATAGTCGGACTCTGCACCGATGTTCCTGGTCAGCCTTTGCCGCAGACCCCTTACAAAACTCTCGATCTGATCGTGCACCTCCCGCTGCACTGAGTTGAATCGAGTGACATGAACGAGCATGGAGCAATGTTCCTTGCCTTGGCCGCGGATTCGTCGCGCTGCGCAAGCGAGAACGAACGCGCAAATTGCCTCCATGAGTGATTGCGGTAGGACCTGCTCCCCATTGATCTGCGGCATATACCCGTTCTTGTGCTTCAAAGGCATCCATCCGCCGGTTCCATCCGATGAAGCGAAATCACTAACCGGGTGCACGAGAGGGAGACCGGTCTGTCTGCCGTCGGCGTCGGACAGGCCAAATATGCGAACCGGACCCACATAGTTCGAGGGCGCCGCTAAATTAATTATGAAAGACGATGGAAATAGATCTTGGCCCTCTTCGCGGGTGGCACCTCTCTCGTGTATGAAAATGTTCGCAAAGGGAGTAGCGGTATATCCAACATATGCGGACCGGGCAAAGGACCGGAGAATCTTGCGGATTCGACTGTTGATCGCCGTTGGTTCATGTTCATCGTCCGGGGCACCGTCCTGACCGAAGACTTGCTCGCCAGTATCGACTGAGGCGTGATCTGCTTCGTCGTCCACGATAAGAATGGGCAATTGCGCAACGAATCGACGACCGGTTTGGTCGGCCGAATCGGCGACATGGTTGCTAATCCAGTCGAGCAGGCGCTGCAACACGGTCTTGTTCTTTTTGACAACGAAGAGCCACGGACGCTGCTCAGGCGTGATGGCCAGATGCCGGGCCACTTTGGTGTTAAAGTCTCCAGCCTGTGTGCGGTTGGTCGCACAATTGGGCTTGATGTTTGCATCGCGGCCGCCGAATCCGACGCCAACAAAATGCAGAATCTCTGGATCCGGGTTCGTCGCATAGCCAAGAAACCCTTCATCTAGTCGCGCCTGTGTCTGAGAACGAAGGTTGTTGTGCAACCCTGCCAAGACGATGATGATTTTGTAACCGGCATCGGCGGCCTTACAAATGACCCCGGTGTAGTGTGCCGTCTTACCGGATTGCACATGACCGACCACCAATCCACGGCGGTCCCAGTCTCCCAATCGTATCGGATCCTCCAGCAACTCAAGCACCGCGTCGGTGGATTTGTCGAGAGCATCTGCCACTTTCCACGACAGGCTGCCTTCCATCCATTCACGATAACGCTGCCAGTATCGCCAATCCTTTTTTCGTTCCGAATTCAGCCAAGGCTGATGCCCCTGTTCGCTTTTCAGGGTCGTGTCCTTGCCAATCCAAAGGCTGTATCGTCTGATCAGCTCATCGATAACCGCTTGGCGATCGAGATTTTGGCCCCACTCCGGCTTTATCGACAGGACTAAATCGATTTTTTCGCTGATCAACCCAGGGGTGATCGCTGTCCGCTCTGCCTCGTCAAGAATCAAGTCTTGAACGAATTTGATAACTCGACCCATGGCCATTTCGATACTGCTGGACATCATTCACCGCCTGGAGTTAAAGCTTCAATCGTAGGGAGCGCGTCGACTAGAACTGGGTAGTTGCTGAAAGGCTCCATTTGCTTGAGTGCGCTTCGCGCCTCTGCGCACGACACGCCTTTGCGAAGTACCATGTTGCGATAGATGACCGTGAGGACGGCGTCCACATCACTTGCTGGAGCTCCCGCAAACCCAGTGCGTGGGGTCTCACGCTGCTCCGACGTGTCAAGCCAAATTCGTTGCACAGGGACTGTTTCTTCTATGACTCGAAGCATGGCGCGAATCTGTGCCGCCAATTCGCCGGCTTCCAAGAGCGTCTCACTAATTACCGGGTGGGCAAGATCGAGCCGGTAGCGAAGTCCCCCATCGAAGCGCTCTGCCCGCCACGCCTGCACTATGGCGATTCCCGTTGGACCGCGTGAACCCGCGCCTCGATGAGCGAATACCCTGCGCGCGCGATGGCGGCTGTCCTCCGCCAACAGTGTAAGTCGCTCCCGGATTTCGATCGGCGGGCGAGCGACAGACTTGCGCACATCAATGCTCCAGGCCACATCAGCGGAATTGGGTATATCTAGCCTGATCCTCGCCAGGCGTTGTGACTCCTCCTTGGTCCACGATCTGCCGCGACCTAGTCCGAGCCAGCTCCCAGCCACAAGCAATCGGCGATTGCGGTAGACATAAAACCCCTGTTGAGCGGTCCATCCATGAGGGCCAGCGGCTTCCTGCTGCTCCCGAGTCGTTAGGCGATCTTTGTGAGGAAGCACGTGACATTGCACTTCGACTTCGGATCCTGCAGCGAGCAAACACTCTACGGGCGACGACCAAGTGGCCGCATGATCTAGCAAATATGGATCCCACGCTTTGATTGGCCGGCCGTTGATCGTCAGTTGAATGGTCTCTGGATGTTTGAGGAAGCGATGAAAGACCATTGCGAGGTGCGCTTGCACTCGGTCAACAAGCTCTAGGAAGTCTTGTTGCAAGAAGCCGGGCGTGACGATTCGGTCCAAATTCTCCCAAAGCACAATGGTTCCGTGTCGCGTTTGATGAATGGGCGCTATCAGTTCTTCTGCACCCGCAGCTGGACCTTCCAGCAGGAACCAGCCATCGCCTTCCGCAGTCGCCAAAACGTCAAGATCCCAACGTAGACAGCTGCTCGCACCTTGCGTACTGGTCGCGACGGTAAGTCGTCGACACTGTGAAAACGAGGCAGTCTTGAGCCCCAAGCCAAATCGACCGAGATCCAATGAGTGTCGTTCGTCGAGCGGACTTCTGTGCCCCAGTCGCATCGCAACGTCGAGTTGTTCGGCTGTCATCCCAACGCCATCATCGATGATGCGAATTGAACTTTTGCTGCCTTTCCAATCGAAAATTAGGCTCACAACGGTCGCGCCGGCTGAAATGCTATTATCGATCACATCCGCGAGCGCCGTCGCCGTTGAATATCCCAGTCCGCGCAACGACTCCAGCATCGCGGCGGCCCTTGGCGGGGCATGGCGTACCCTATCTCGTGTCACGATTGCCCCTCCGCGACTGCGCAGGGTACTTTTCGATCAATCTCGTCGAAGAATGAACGGAGCACCGCGTTCCTCGCTGGATGACCCAGAATCTTCAATCCCTTCGATTCAATCTGCCTAATGCGCTCTCGCGTCAAATTGAACTTTTCTCCGATCTCCTCGAGGGTGTGGCTTTCGTCATCAACCAAACCAAACCGCAGTCGGATAACTTCGCTGATTTTCGGAGGAATATTGGCCAGAGTTTGGGCGACAACAACTCGAAGCGCTTCGGTCATCGCCATTGCCTCCGGTCCCGCAGTTGGGTCAATGAATTGCTCGGGCACAATCTCGCAACACGTCAATCCATCAGCAGGATCGTCAATCGATACATAGTCCATATCGACTCCCAAGATTTTGGCGACTGTTGCCGAATTCATCGATGCGCGCTCACCGATCATACCCATCGACGCGGGCATACCGGTGGTCCGTTCAATATCCTCTTGTATACGGCTCACTCGATTTAGTATTTCGACCATGTGGACTGGAATTCGCACGAGTCTGGCTTGGTCGGCGATCGCTCGCGTTATTGCCTGACGAATCCACCAAGTTCCATACGTTGAGAACTTAAACCCTCGTCGATGATCGAACTTCTCGGCAGCCTTCATCAGGCCGATGTTGCCCTCCTGCACCAGATCGAGAAACGAAAGGCCTCGGTACATATATCGTCGTGCCAGTGAATTCACCAGCCTCAGATTGCTCACAACCAAACGGTTCCGAAAATCTCGGAAGGTGGTCAATTCCTTAGAAAGCTTAATTCGAACATCCGAACCAACGTCATCAGACAGAGACTCGCATGTCCGTTCGATGAAGGACATTTTTAGTCGGAGGCTTCTTAGATTCGCCGCGATCTCCTCGACGGGTACTTCAGCTTGAGAAAGCTCTTGTCTAAGGCTCGTAATTTGAGATGCGACATCCGCAAGCAAAGGCGGATCATCGGCCGCGGACGCTGGCTCGTCTTCAATGGCATCGTGATCGCCGACGTCGTGGGCTACCTCTAATTCCTCTGGATCGCCGTCGACACGTGCATCCGGCGAATCCTGCTCAACCACCGCGGAAAGCGAACCTACCCCCTGCAAGCCACGCTCGGCTTGTTGCACAAATTCGTTCAGCAATTCAGGATTTCGACTTATGACATCAATCGCTCGATACTTCGCCTCTTCCATGCCTAGCGCGAATTCGACCTCTTGGTCCTTGGAAATAAGGTCTTCATGCGCCACTTCGCGCTGATAATAGCGACCGGGATCATTCGATGCCGCGAGAAGGTCAGCCAAATAATTTAAAGCTCCTTCGATACCACCGGCTACATTGTTGTCCGCGGTTAAATCAGTGGCCGGCAGGCTAATTTCGGCGTCGTCAATGCTAATTCCCAAATCCTGCAAAATGAACACGAGGCATTTGTGAAGGTTCTGAATAAAATCATCATCAGGGCTTTGGAGCGCCATCTCCAGCGTCGAACTTGAGAGCCGTCCATCTTGCAAGCCAACCGACAGGATCCTGGATATCTGCGTGCGCATCTCCTCATCGATATGAATTGACCTTGCGGCGTGCACCACAGGTTCGGGCAGCGTAATTTCAACTTCATCCCAGTTTGGATCAAGGTCGACCGGCCAATGAGCCGACATCGCTTCTTGAATTTCCGATAGTGCATTGAGCGATGAGACTTCCGCTAATGGCAGAAATATTTCGTCGGCGTGCTCCCACCGGTCAATTGCCAACGCGTCACTCGGAATGGGAGCGGCTTCAGCCCCCGATGCTGTTTCCGCGCCGCCTGAGTCAAGATCAACCCGGCTTTTTGCCAAGTAATCTTCGAAAAGGGCGACGACATCACGATTTTTGGACAGCTCGGCATGTTGCGAAGCGTTTTTACCGAAGGCGTCGACCAAATCCATGTCCGCGCCGGCGTCTAACAACAGCCGGCAAACCTCAATATGACCACGAGATGCTGCCAACATCAAAAGGGAGCGCCCATCCTTGTCCGTCATATCAACTTTAAGGCCGCGTTGAATTTGGAGACGAACCGCGTCTGTCGCTCCAGAGACAACAGCAAGCTTCATCAGCGGGTTCACTTGGCCAAGCCGTCGTCCGACGACAGGTAATCCAAGATCTTCGCGATCACCCAGTCGCGTTGAGCTAGCTGATGTTCCCACAGTCTAAGTACGGTCCACCTCTGCCGGCGCAGCAAACGGTTTACGAATCGGTCGCGTGTCCGATTGTCCTTGAGCTTTTTCACCCAGAATTCTCGGTTTGCACTGGGGCTGGTGCAATGGAGCGGACAGCCATGCCAGAAGCATCCGTCTATGAACACGGCAACACGGCGATCTTTGAACACAAAATCCGGCCTTACCTGGCGGCTTTTCCCTTCAGGTCCACCGGCACTCGGCAGCTTGATTGCGAGATGGCGTCGCCAGCCGGTAATTCGTTGGGCGCGCAGTAGTTTCGCGAATGCCAGCTCCGTAGCCTTATTTCCCCGGCTGCGAATCCGTGCCATGACCTCCGAGCGCTTGGACTTTGAGAATACGTCGGACATCATTCGTCCATGAACTCCAGCTGCTTCTAATCCCTGTATCGCCCGACGGCAGCAATTCGATGGTGCGTTACGCGGTGTCTGATGCAGTCGCGCAACAGCATAGCCGAATGGCAACTTTTTGCACCTGCTGCAATCTATTGCACTGAGTGCCTGTCGAGCTTTCCCACCACCGCGCTTGGAATTCCATCGGAGAGCAACACCCCGCCGGACAATTCTCGCTCCTCAGACAAGCGGTTAATGAGAGCCAACACGACTTTTTGCTCCTCCTTGGTGGCAATTCGCATTAATTCGTCCTGCAGCTCTTGAATCGTCCAAAGCCGGGCACCGACCCTCAAACGCTCTGACTTCGACTTGGACATTGCCCCGTCGGAAACCGGCTTCAGGACCTTCGCGTGGCCTTCTCCGCGCACGGGTTTGACGGCGACCGCGGACCCTAGATTGCGAATTGGCGCTTCAATATGGCCGTTGCCGCTGGAACGCCGATATGCGGCCTGAGCGGTCTTGACAACAGGAGCTATGGCCTTTTCGATCACTTCACGTAATTGACGTGGCAACTGAACACGCATTTTCGCCACGTTGATTCGAAATGCATCATCCAAGCGTGGATCAAAGCTCAGGGCTACGCGCGCCAGCTTTGTGTGCTCATCAATCGTGCGCAGGTTGCTCCATCCGCCACTTTGCACCATGCGGTCAGCGCGGTAGATGTAAAATCCCTGCTGTCGGTTCCAACGCAGCGATCCGGCAGCGCCGGCGTGCGCTTCTGGCGACGAAAACTCGTCTTGGTGAGGCAAGACAT
>Ga0182014_10004326_pt1 | contig 16377 bp, 14 predicted proteins | sample 612S2DmetaG_FD_120489 | JGI IMG/M metagenome (GOLD analysis project Ga0182014, IMG submission 120489) | Permafrost microbial communities from Stordalen Mire, Sweden - 612S2D metaG | ecosystem: Environmental > Terrestrial > Soil > Wetlands > Permafrost | place: Sweden: Stordalen | collected... | reverse complement strand
GGGCTGCGATCACGTCAGCGATCGTCATCGTCACGTCAGGTTGATCCTTGTCTCGCCCTGCTTGTGCTGGTTGCACTGATATTTAAAGGTTCATCCTGTCTCACACGAGTTTGGCAGAGAGGGAGACGCCATGCTGGCCCGAGGTGTGCCGACCGGATACAGCAAAACGGTCGCCACCACCTGGTCGCTGGCTTTTACGCAACTAGAGCAATCCGCACCCTCGGCAGTGGGCCTGTTGCGGCTACTGGCCTTCTGCGCCCCAGAGGCCATCCCGCTATCCCTGCTCCTTCAGCCCCGCCCTGGCCTGCACGAAAAATTCGGTGCTGAGGTGGCGGCCATGCTGATGCCGCTGCTTGACGATCAGCTAACCGTCAGTGACGCGATCGCAGCCCTGAGCCGGTACTCCCTGGTCATTCCCGCCGGAATTGGCGCTGTCTCAGTACACCGGCTGGTGCAGGCCGTCACAATCCAGCAGATGTCCGCCGACGTGATCGCCCAGTGGAGGAAGGCCGCCGCCACCTTGGTCGAAGCCGCTATCCCAGCCGATACCGTGGCACCGGAGGGTTGGCCAATATGTGCCACCTTCCTGGCGCACGCCGAAGCGACGCTTAGCGATGACAGCCCCGCCATGGCCCGGCTGGCGGACTACCTTGGCCGAAGGGGCAGTTACACTGCTGCGCTTGAACTTCAGCAACGGATACTGGACGCTGAGGAGCGGATCCTCGGCCCCGACCATCCCGACACCCTGGCTTCCCGGCATAACCTCGCCTGCTGGACCGGGCAGGCCGGCGACGCGGCATCGGCCCGCGACCAGCTCGCCGCTCTGTTGCCCATCCGCGAGCGGGTGCTCGGACCCGACCACCCCGGCACCCTGATAACCCGTAACCGGATTGCTCGTTTCACCGCGGAGGCTGGCGACGCGGACCAGGCCCGCAACCAGCTCGCCGAGCTTCTCCCCATCCAAGAGCGGTTCCTCGGTCCCGACCACCCTGACACTCTGAGCACCCGGAATAACCTCGCCCACCGGGCCGGGGAAACGGGCGACGCAGCATCGGCCCGCGATCGGTTCGCGGAACTGCTGCCCATCCGCGAGCGGGTCCTGGGCCCCGACCACCCCGACACCCTGGTAACCCGGGGCAACCTCGCCTGCTGGACCGGGCAGGCCGGGGATGGTGCCGCGGCCCGCAACCAGGTCGCTGAGCTGCTGCCCATCCGCGAGCGGGTCCTGGGCCCCGAGCACCCCGACACCCTGGCCACCCGGGGCAACCTCGCCCACTGGACCGGGGAAACAGGGGACGCAGCATCGGCCCGCGATCGGTTCGCGGAACTGCTGCCCATCCGCGAGCGGGTCCTCGGTCCCGACCACCCCGACACCCTGGCCACCCGGGGCAACCTCGCCCACTGGACCGGGGAAACAGGGAACGCAGCATCGGCCCGCGACCAGCTCGCGGAACTGCTGCCCGCCTTCGAGCGGGTACTTGGTCCCGACCACCCCGACACCCTGGCAACCCGCGGCTACCTCGCCGCCTGGACTGGGGACGCCGGGGACGCGGCATCGGCCCGCGATCAGTTCGCGGAACTGCTGTCCGCCTTCGAGCGGGTGCTGGGTCCCGACCACCCCGAGACCGTGACCGCCCGGAACAGCGTTGCTTATTGGGAAGGGAAGGCCGATCACGACTGAAGCTGAGAAGTACGACAACGTAATGGGCTCGCACCCTCAGCTGAACGTGCCAGCACAATTGGCCGGGGGGCGGACCCTTCGTGTCGCGGGGCAGGTCTTTCCGCTTCACTGCTTCGCGGCGTCAGGCGTATCGGCTCCGGGCATTTGGGCGGCTCGCTTGTCGATGTCGGTGGCTGTCAGCTCATCGGTGATGCGGAGCCAGCCGCGTTCGTAGACGACCCACCAGGAGCCGTCGTAGCGGACTAGCCAGGGAATGGTCGGGGAGAACGGGACGGCTTCGCCGGTCTCGTGGGCGGCGTTCATCTGGGCGTGGGTGATCTCGAGCGGGTGGTCGACGGCTGGTGCTGGGGTGGCGGGCCGGGTGGTAGTGGTGTCGTCCCCGGCCGGGTGGTCACGGTGCGGCTTCATCATTTCCTCACTGCGGACGGGGCTGGTGGCCGTTGCGGCCTGGCTCACGGGCGGAGGGCGGCAGCATGGGGGGCACGGCAGGATGGTTGGGCTCACCGAGATGAGGGCTGCTGAGCTCTGGATGCTGGTGGCCTGGATTGGTGGCAGCTGGAGGTTTGTCGCTTGGGAGGCTCGCGCTGATGTGGTCGGCGAGGCGGAGGCTGCCGGCCAGGAATGCGGAACCGGGCTCGACGGAGACAGTGGCCAAGGTGAAGACGGTTTCGGCGCTGGCGGCGATGGGACTTCGGCTGGACGCGGGCGCCTCGCCGAAGCCTGCGGTTCCTTCGGAGGCCTGGCGCATGCATAGCTGCCAGGCGACAGTAAGGGCGTCGACGGGGGCACCGGTGCGGACGACGGCGCGCAAGGCCTCGTAGATCTCGCGACGCGGGCCGGGGGCGAAAGCGCGGGACGGCAGCCACTTCATGACCTGTTCGCATTCGGCGGGGTGCTGGATCAGGCCGGCGAGGACCTCAGCCTCCCGACGCGCTTGCAGTTGCTCGGGAAGGCGGTGTGATCGCGCCGCTGGGGACTCTCCCGTTACCTCAGGCCACCGGTCTGGGTCCATGCGCCTGGTGTGCCGGATCATTGCCTCGGCCAGCCGGGCAAGCTGTTCGGGAACGGTTCTTTCCTGGATGGTCCTGGTACCGGCGCGGCGGCGGATCAGGTCGGCGGCTCCGCGGGCGATGCGGTGGGCGTGGACGTCGAGTTCGCGGATCATGGCGGCTTCGGCGACCATCCGGCCGTAGGCCGCCAGGTGCGCGGGGACCGGGCATCGGTCCGGCAGGCTGGAAAGGTAGCCGACGTCGATCTCCGGGGTGCTCTGCGCGACGAGCACCATGAGCCGCTGGCCGGTGGCTTCGGGATGCGCGGCACGGGTCTCGGCGATCGCATCGAAGATCCATTTGTGGGTGGCGTCGCTGAAGTCTGAACCGGCCAGGTAAGGCACCTGATCTATCAGGGTGTGGTCGGTCAGCAGGGCGCCGAGGACGGCTTGCTCGGCGCGGACGGCGAGGTTCGGCATGGCGGATCCGTTCCTCCCGGTTACTGGCGTGGCTGCGGGCCGGGCTGGCGCGTGGGACCAGGCGGCGGTTCGATCAGGTCGGGTTGCCGGACGGGTGGGACACCGAATGACGGCGGTGGAGCGGCGACCGGGATGCGATGGCTGCGAGCACCGGGCGTCGGCGGCAACTGCCGGTCAGGTGAGGCAGCAGGTTCTGGAGAACCCTTGACTGTGGACGCGCCTGCGGTGGGAGCGCTTGCCTGTGATCGAGTGAGGCGTTCGAGCAGTGCCCGTCCGGTCATGGTGGCCGCTCCGTCGGCGACGGGTACAGCGGCAAGAAGGCCGATGTAACCATGAAGGTCCGCCAAGTTCGCTGTCCCGGTCCTGGCGCCGGGTTCGGCCGGGCCGGGTGGGGCGTGGCTGGACCGGCTGCTGGCCAGGTGCCATTCGATGGTGAGCTGGTCGATCGGCTGCCCGCCGCGCGTGAGGGCCGCGATTGCTTCGTACACCTCGCGGCGGGGACCTGCGGTGAAGGCGTCAGCGGGCAGCCAGTCCGGCACGCTGCTGTTCTGCCAGTAGTGCTGGATCAGGTCGGCGAGGACCTCTTCCTCCTGCTGCGCCTGCTCCTGACCGGCCGCTCCCCCGGCAGCAGCAAGTGACGACCTGGCATCTTTAACGGCCCTTTCCGGGTCGGCTCCGCGCTGGGGACCGTTCGGGATCTCCGTGGCGGGATCAAATGTCGTCGCGTGGATCCACATGGCGTGGGCCAGTCTCATTAGGTGGGCGGGAAAGTCCTGCACGCTGTTGTCCGGGGCGGCCGCCTTACTGAACCGGCCGATTTCGTAATGCAGGTCGCCGGCGTCGTGGGAGAGCCGATCGGCGTGCGCGCGGAGCTGGCGGCGGAGGCTGGACTCCATCACCATCCGGGCGTACGCGCGGACGTTGGCCGGGTCGGGGCAGTTTTCGGACAGGCTTTGCAGGTAGCGGACCGAAATCCCGGGCGGCGGGGCACTGAAGGCCACAGCGAACTCGAACGATACGTGTGAACCGTCCCGGGACTGGGCGTTCGCGGCAGCGATCGCGTGGAGGATTTCCCGGTGCTGATCGGATGCGAAGTCGTCTGCGGTGAGGTACCGGATGTCGTCCAGTGCGTCGGGGTTGCGCAGCAGGGCGCCGAGCAGGGCCCGTTCGGCGCGGTAGGTCAGGTTTGCCATGGCACTCGTCCCCTATTCCGGTTGGCCAGCGCGTTGACTGCTGGCGTCCGTATTTGGTGCTGCCATTTGTGTGGCCCACGCGCTGAGGCGGGCGACCAGCCCCGCTTCGGTGACGCGAGTCCATCCCCCGGCCCCGGGGCGCCACCAGGTGCCGGCGCAGCAGATGTGATCGGGCAGCGCGCTGCTCAGTGGCTGCGCGGTTCCGTTGTCGAGCGCCTCGGCCATCGCGGCCTGGCTCAGCCAGTAGCCGGGGTGGTCTTTTTGCTGGCCGGCGTCCAGGCACGCGGCGGGGATGCCGGTCAGCGGGCTGGTGGCGGCCCAGCGCTGCTGCAGCCGGGCGTCGTCGGCGGCTGTGCTGCGGGCGCCGCGGTGCCCGGTCCGGCAGCCGGCGGCGTAGACGCTGGTCGCGGTCTGGATGACCTGCCGTAGCTCGGTGTGCCAGTAGCGGGCCGCCTGGCCGGAGGGCTGGCTGGCTTCGTAGATTTCCTCGCGCCAGGCTTTGAGGGCCCATAGTTCCTCGACCAGGCCGGGATGCTGGGGCCAGCACCGCGGCAGGCGGTCCTCGACACCGAGCTCGTAGCGGTCGTGCAGCCAGGTGACCCAGGCCCGGAGCTGGCACCAGGCGACGTGCCGTTCCCCCGGGCTCATCTGGTGCCATTCCGCCAGCCGGCGCGGCTGCGGAGCGGGCGCGGCCTGACGGACTGGGCGCACTCGGCGCGTCCTGGGGCCCAGCCGCAGGGGCAGCGGGACCGGCGGCGGGAGACTGTCGTCGCCGGAAAGGGATTCGGCGGTCATCGGATGCGCCCATCGGTGGGGTAAGGCGCTGTATCTGCCGTGGCCGGGATGTCGCCGGAGCTGGGTGGCATCCCGGTGCGGGGTACCAGCCGGGCGGACGGGCGCGGGCTGAGACCGGCGATCATCCTGGCCTTCTCAATCGCGGCGGCGAACAGTTCTTTGTGCGGTCCTTCGTAGTGGCGGGTCATCTGGACCTTGACCGCCGGTGTGGTGGCGTGGATGACGAGCGCTTCGCGGCGGGCGGCGGACAGGGTGCGGATCTGGCCGGGGGTCAGGGTCTTGCGGTCCTGCAGGGTGGTCTGCACGCTGTGGTCGGTGCGGCCGCGCTGGGAGGTGGTCAGCAGCTCCCGGTATTCGCCGGCCAGCTCGGAGATCTCGCGGAGCTCCTCCCCCGCCAGGCCGCCGAGGATGACCTTGACGGTGGCGGCGCCCCAGAGCATTTCGGCGGCGTCGCGGCCCCACCGGTTGCGGGCCTGGGCCATGCTCTGCAGGACCGCGGCGAGGAAGATGCCGGTGCCGCCGGCGAACGACATCAGCGCGGGCAGCTGCGGGAGCGGGACGATGTTGGCGACCTCGTCGAGGAACAGGCCGCACGGCGGGTCCAGGCGGCCGCCCGGCATCGGGTCGGCGAGCCGTTTGCAGGTCTCGATGTAGTCGTCGGCGAACGCGGAGATCACCGGGGCGAGGGAGGCGGCGCGGCGTTCGTCGGCCATCAGGTAGCAGGTGCCGCCGGCTCGCAGGAACGCGGTCAGGTCGGTGCCTGCTCCCTCGGCGGGGGTGAATACGGCCCGGGCGGCCGGGGACAGCAAGGGCGCCATCGCGGTCTGCGCGGTGGTCCACAAGCTGGCCCGGGTGGTGTCGGCCGGGAGCCGGTACAAGGCATCCAGCATGGCGGCGGTGCCGCTGGCGGCCTGCGGATGGCTGGCCAGGATGCGGATTGGGTCATCGCGGCGTTCATCGAACGCCCACCCCAGAACGTCGCTAGCCGATCCGTTCGACAGGGCGGCGGCGTGCAGCCAGCCGGCCAGCAGGTTGGTGGCGTTCAGGGCGAAGTAGCCGCCGTCGGTGGAATCCGACGACTGTTCGGACTTGCCGACGGTCACCATCACGTCGGCGCGGGTCCGGGCCTTGTCAAAGTCCGCGCAGCCGCTGGTCGGGGACCAGGTCAGGACCTCGGGCCACGTGATCATGCCGGTGGGGGCCATGACGGCTACCGGCCCGTTCGCCCGGCGCAGGGTCGCGGTGGCCAGCAGAACATCGGGGCGGATCGTGGTGGCCAGCGCCGGGCCGGGCCAGGTGTGCAGCCAGGGGATGATGACCTGGCTGGTCTTGCCCTGCCGGGGCGCGGACAGCACCAGCACCGAATCTTCGGCGGACACCGCCAGCGGCATGCCCCCGGGAAGGGCGCGGCCGAGGTGCACGCCGACGTCGGTGACGGTGATCTTCTGGCCGGCGGTGCTGGGCCGGATCACGTCGCCGCGTCTGGTAACCGCCCGGTGGGACAAGGTCTCCCGCAGCCGGGCGGGTGAGGCGAGGCCTTGGCGGGGATGCCGGGCGGCCAGCCGGCGCACGAGAACGGTCACGGCGCCGCACAGGATGAGGGCGATCACGCTGCCGGTGGCGGCGAACGCGGGAGCGCCCGGCAGCGAGGTCCTGGCCGCCGCCGGCCAGGCCAGTCGCGGGTCAGCCCAGTGGTGGGGCAGGGCGAGCGCGGCGGACAGCGCCTCGCCCGGGTTGACCGGCGGCCAGGCTTGGCGGAACAGCAGTCCGGCCAGCTGTCCGGTGGCCCAGGCACCCAGCATCAGGACGGTCACCAGGACCACGAGCGCGGCGATGGCGTAGTCGTAGGGGCTGTCCAGCATCCCGGACCGGGCTACGGTGCGGTCGGCGCGCGTCACAGGGCCATCCGCTCGTTGGTCCAGTACAGCCGTTTCTCCTCCGGAGTCAGGATCAGCTGGACGACGTGGCTGGCGGACCGGCCGACCTTCCAGACGGCGCGGCCGATCTGCTGACCGGTCCAGGAGGCGATGTGGGCGCATTCGGTGTCGGTCAGGCCGATCGCCTCCCGGGTCATGGCCAGCGGCGCGGTGTCCTGGTGCAGGCAGATCCGCACGTCGCAGGAGGCGATCAGGTTGGTGGCGATGGTGACTTCTTCCGACCCGGCCGCGCCGACGGCTTCGAAGTCGGCCAGCCGGTGGGTGGCCAGCACCTGGATGGTGCCCTGCGCGCGGGACAACCGCAGGTCAGAATCGACCTTGCGGATCATCGCGGGGACTCGCAGGGCCCGCCACAGTTCGTCGCGGACGACCAGGCGGACCGGGCCGCCCGGTTCGTCGACGGCCGCCTGCCCCCACGACGACACGCACGCCAGGGTCATGGCCACGGTCTCATCCGCCCGCCCGTTCAGCCGGGACAGGTCCACGGTCTGGATCGGCGCGGCGAAGTCCAGGCGAACGGTGGTCGGGCCGTCGAACAGGCCGGACAGCGAGCCGCGAACCATGTTGCCGAGCGCGTCAGCGACCGGGCGGATCATCTCCCGCAGCTCACCAATGCTGCTACCGGGAACGCGCAGTTCCCGGGCCATCTCCGGCAGCGGATCCCGCAGCAGGTTCCACACCTGCGGGATGGTGGGGCTGGCCAGGCGCGCTCCCCAGAACACCTGGCCAGCCGCCTCCCCCGGCCCGCCGACGGGCTGGCCGGAAGCGTGGTGAATCGCCAGCGACAGTGCGGCTTCTTCGGTCGGGGACAGGTTCCGGCCGAGCCGCATCACCAGCAGCGAGGACAGCAGGGTCAGGCGGCGGCGGTGGATCTCGGTGAGCCGTTCGTGCAGGCTGTCCGGGTCGGCGGGCAGGTTGTCGCCGAGCGGCCCGGCGTCCAGCGGGTTGAGGCGGGCACGCAGGCCCGGGCCGAGTTCGACGGGCTCGGCGCCCAGGGCGCGGGCCAGCGGGGCGTATTCGTTCTTGAGGTCGCCGAGCACGAAACAACGGACGCCGTAGGCCATCAGCCGCATCGCCAGGGCCTTGATGGTGGCGGACTTGCCCGCGCCCGGGACCCCGGTGACCAGGAGGTTCGGGTTGACGATCAGGCCGCGGCGCAGCCATTCGACCGGGTGGGCGGTGAACGCCCCGCCGGTCAGGCAGTCGATGCCGATGTAGGCGCCGGCCGGGGGCATGCTGGCCCCGTACAGCCACGGGTACAGGCCCTGCACCTGACCGGTGGACCCGCGGAAGACCGGCACCGCCGGTAGCCGGGGTGCCCGGCCGCAGTTCGGTCCGGCCGGGCCACGCTGCGGCGGAACAGATTCAGGACTGCTTGAGGCAAAGGTCCGTTCAGAATTCTGATTTTCCGGATCAGCCGGGGCCGGGCCTGTAAGCCAGGCGGGACGGGGCACCGGACCGACATACGGGGTGCGGTCGAAGACGGGCACGGCGGCGGAGGTGCGACGGGGCATCGTCACCACCGCCGCTTCGGCAGACCGAACCCGAGCGGCAGCGCGCCCATAGCGAACCCGGCGTCCTGCGCGAACCACATGCGGCGGATCTCGATACGCGCGGCGGCCGCGTCGGCCTCGAGCGCGGCGCAGGCATCGTCGAGCTGCGCCGGGTCGGTGACGGTGACCGTCACGTAGGCGGTGAACCGGGCCAGCCCGTGACCGGCGGCCCGGTCGGCGTCCTGGGCCCGGGCCCGGTCCATGGCGGCCTGCTCATGCTCGGGCACGATCTGGCCGGTGCGCTGCCGCATCCGGACCGCGACATGGCGGGCGGTGCGCTCGCGCATCACTTCCCGTTCGGCCGCGTGCGGGCTGAGCGGCTCAATCACCAGGCTGAACGAACGCCGGTGACCGCCGCCGCCGAGCAGGGGTGCGAGCGCGGTGCAGTAGACCTGGCTGCGCGGCCAGTCGTGCACCCAGTAGGTCACCGAGGACGCGCCGTCGTGCAGGTAGACACCGGGACGGGCTTCGGCACCGGCCGGCCCGACAGCACCCGGATCGACACCGGGCGGAAGGCCCGGCCAGGCGCGGCCGGCGGCCGCGGCGGCGAACGCGGTGGCGCGGCGCTCGGCGAGCGGCGTCAGGACGTGCGGGTCGAAGGCAGTGCGGATCACCTCGGCCAGATCACGAGGACCGAGCCAGCCTTCGATCTCCAGTTCGGCGTTGCCGATGGCCGCGGTCAGGGCGTGCAGGCGGCGGATCAGGACGACCGCGGCACCGGCCGGGCCGCCGCCCGCGGCGCGGATCGAGGTGGCGGCCCGGCGTGCGTCCAGGACGAAGGACAGGTACGCCTCCCGCTGGGAGGTGGCCAGGGTCGAGGTGGCCAGCAGTTCGGCCGTGATGTGCGACGCGACCGCCGGTGCGCCCGGATCGAGGTGATCGTGGTGCCAGCGGCGCAGCGCCGCGCCCGATTCGGGCACGATCCGCTGCCAGGCCTGGACCCGGATGATCGGGTTGCCCTCGGTGCACAGACCGGCCAGCAGGGCGCCCCAGCCGGCCACCCGCTGGTCGCGGCGGGCCGAGTCGGCCAGGCCAAGGCCCGGGACGCGGATGCGGGCGACGGCGGTGTAGGTCCGGTCGTAGCGGTTGTGGGCGATCGCGATCTCGCGGCCGGGGCCCGACGGGACGGCCAGGATGCGCAACGGGGCCAGGATGCCCGGCAGGTCCATGGGCGGTGGGCTGGCCGGGGCTCCGTAGGGAAGGGGCGCGAACGGGCCCGAGGCGAATATGTGCTGCCGCCGGAAAGCGCCCATGTGGTACGACACTGCGGCGATCAGCCACTCGTCCGCGGTGCGGCCGCCGATTCTGAGGAACGCGGCGAGGGTGAGCACGGCGGCGACCGGCCAGGTGACGACGCCTTCACTGGGGCGGGACGCAGCGATCGGGAGGATGGCGGCCAGCAGGGCCGCGGCCATGGTGAGCGCTCGCTGGCCGGACAGGCCGAAGATAAAGGCCACCTTCTCCTGCTGCCAGCCGATGTAGGTCCGGGCCGCTGGCTGGGGGGTGGCCTGGCTGGTGAGGGGAGCTGTGCTCATTCAGGACCCCGATCGGTGGTGCCGGGGCCGCCGCCTGTTCCGGTGGCCGGCGGCTCGTGGTGGACTTCGGGCGGCGGCGGCGCGGAAGACGGTGACGGGGCTGCCTCGGGCGGCTCTGGCGGCTCTGAGGTCGGGCCCGGCGATTGGGCGGTCGGCGGGACGGGCGCTGGCGCGCTCGGGGGGACGTGTGGCAGGGGCGGGCTCTGGGGGGCTGGTGATCCCCCGTCGGGTGGGGTATCGCCTGGCGGCGGCCCGGGAGGCACGTGCGGTCCGAATGGCCCGGTTCCGGGTGCCGGGCCGGGCGGGACCTCGGGCTGCTCGGGCTGCTCGGGGGCCGACGGCTCTCGGTTCTGGTGGCCGGGGTAGCGGGGTGTACCGGCCGGCTGGGCGTACGGGTTGGCCCCCGGCAAGCCGGCGTGACCGGCCATCTGCTCCATCCGGCCGGTCAGCGCGTTCGCGGCACGCTGGGCCGCCGAGGTCGCCGCCACCGCGAGACCGGCCGGTCCAAGCGCTGCGGTCCGGCCTATGCCCGTGGCCGCCGTTACGGATGTGCCCGCGCGGACCGCGGCGTTCTCCAGTCCCGCCATCGTGCGGGCTTCGAGCCGGCGGCTGAACTCATCGGGTTCGGTCCCGGCCGGGGCGGACGGCCCGGCGGTCGCCCGGGCCGCGGCAAAGCCGAGCATCGCGGCCAGCCCCGCACCGCCGCCCACCTGGACGGACGCGAAAGTGAAGAAACGGGCAACAGCGGGCCAGGCAAGGACGGCCAGGACCAGGACGAGCATCCCGGACAGCAGGGTCTCGACGTCGCCGGATCTGCCGGTGAGGGAAAAGCCGAGGCAGAAGACGAGCGCGATGACCGGCTTCAGGATGATCAGCTGCGCGGTGGAGGCCGCGAGCTTGGGCCACCATCTCTCGGTGGTGCGGGAGACCTGCCCTGCCGCGGCGATGGGTGAGGTGGCCACCAGTACGGCGATCGCGGCGTTCCGCAGGAGCAGTTCGAACCACAGCACGACGGTCAGCAAGATGCCGACGACCGCGAAGATGAGGATCAGCGTGCCCGACAGGCTGACGTTCCACGCCACGAGATCGCTGATCTTGGCGGACAGCGCCTGCACGGACCCGAACGTCCGGGTGACGATGAACTGGGTGAGCTGATCAGCGGCTTCCAGCGCGGTCGCGGCGATGGTCAGGGTAAGCAGCGAGGCCAGCGCGGCCTTGCCGACCCCGGTCAGTCCCTGGGCCAGTCCGCTGCCGTCGTGGGTGACCGCGGTCCGGGCGACCTGGCCGAGCAGCAGCAGCGCGGCGACGACCGCAGCCAGGCCGAGGGAGATCGCGTACACGTTCCTGACTCCCGCGGAGCCGAGATTCACCGGCGGGATCGCGACGAACGCCTTGCCAAAAGCGCCCAGGAGCTGGGAGGCGGCGCCGGCGAAAGACTGGCACACCTGATCCCACGCGGAAGAGGCAACGCTGCCGATCGCGCCGCCGGCCAGGCCGGTGGCGCAGTCCAGAGGGCTGACCGGGCAGGTCACGGCGTCATCTCCTGCCAGCCGATGCCGGCCGCCTGCGCGGTGCCGGGGACGGCGCTCAGGTGCGAGTAGCTGGCGTGAGCGTCCGGCTGGAGGATCTTCCAGTCGTCCTCGGTCCAGTGCATCCGCAGCGGGTAGACGCCGACCCGGGTCTGGGTGCCCTGGCCCGGCAGGGTCAGCACGTCATCGCCGAGAAGGAGGACGGTGACCTGGTTGGCGGTCACGGCCCGGACCTGGTACTCGACCGGATCGAGGACCACGGACGCCCCGGATGGCAGCTGGCCGGTGGCGGGCAGGCCCAGCTGCTTGCGTTCACTGATCGCGCCCTGGGCGAAGTCCTGCGGGCCCGACGGATAGGACGGGTCGGCGGTCAGCCGCAGCACCGCGGACACGCGGTCCGGGTCGAAGGTGGAACCGATCTGGGCCATGAACTCCTCTGCGGCCGATACCGCGCCCTGGGTCGTGTGCGGGAAGCCCAGGTAGACGCCGTTAACGAGCTGGCTGCCCTGGATGATCTGGATCGGGCCGGTCAAAGCAGGGGCTGGTGCCGGGCTGGCTGAGGTCTGCGTGGCGGGCCCTGCGGGGATAGGGACCGGGGCCGGTGGCGTCAGGTTCTCCTTGGGCTTTGGGCCGAGAGCGGTCTCGATCACCAGGCCGACCGCGACGAACGCCAGCACGGCGAGGACCGCGAAGATCACGAGCCTTCTGCGGTGGCTGGCGTCTCCAGGGAGGCGGCGCGGGCCTGCCGGAGCGCGGCCCGGGCCGGGTGGGAAGCTCATATCGGACAGGTCCCCTCTCAGTGCACGGCGCCGAAGACGGTGTTGATGACGGGGATGGCGATCGCGGTGATCACCACACCGCCGAGCGACCAGAGCAGAGCCCGCTTGCCGCGGTCCGCGTGGTCCGGCCGGTTGCTGAGTGACCCCACGGCCATCAGGCCGCCCGAGGCCAGCGCCGCCCCGGCGCACGCGATCAGGGCACCCCACTTGGCGTAGGCCAGGAGCAGTGTCACGCCGTTCGATCCGTTGGTCGGGTCGACCGGGCCCGGGTTCTGAACTGGTCCGCCGGCCGCCAAGGGTGCCAGGTGGCGGCCCGGCTCCTGGGCCAGGAGGAGCGCCGGGGTGTTCGCCGGCTCCCTGGTCAGGTGGAGGATCAGCTCCGGGCCTGGCGTCCTGGAGAAAATGACCGGCGGCCTGGTCAGGATGAGTGGCAGGTGAGTCACAAGCGCGTGCAGCATCATGGGTCCCTCACGCTGACTTGATCGTTTGCTGTAGCAAATCCAACAGAAGGGACCATACGTCCCATCCGGGCGCATCGTCAACTACCGCAAACAGAAAAGGCGCTGACCTGGTATTGCGTTAGCTACAGCGAATGAGGCATGCTCAGGCGGTACGGGGAGGACGAAAGGCCACCGCTGATGATCGAGAACGCTGCCCCGAACCTGATCGCGCAGCGCCTGAACCACCTGCTGGAAACGGTTCACCCGCCCGGCCGCGGGCCTTACAGCCTCCGCGAGGTTGTCGATGCGATCAACCAGGAGGCCGGGACACGGCTGATGTCCGCGGCGTACCTGTCGCAACTCCGCACCGGGCAGCGCACCGAACCGAGCCATTCCCGGCTGGCCGCGATCGCCAAGTTCTTCGGGGTGGACGTGCGGTACTTCTCCGACGATGAGACCGCTCAGGCAACCGACGAGCAGCTCGAGTTCCTGGCCGCGATGCGGGACAACGGTGTACGGGCGGTTGCGGTTCGCGCCGCGGGACTGTCGGATACCGCGCTCGAGGCGGTCAAGGCCCTGATCGATAACGCGCGGCGACTGGAGGGGCTCGACGAGGTTGAGGGCCCGGTCCATGGCGCACCGGGGCAGGAGTCCCGCAAGCAGGCGTAGCGGGGAGTCGCGTCGAGCCCGGCGAGCCTGGATAGCGGCGGGGGCGTCGGCCGAGTCCGGCGAGCCGGCCTGAAGGAGCCGCCGCGCCTTGGGCCCACATGGCCATCGGAGGTCTCGCTTCAGCCCGTCTCGGCGTGATCTTGTTCGCTTGAGCGTACGGTCCGCAGGCAACGCCCAAATTGACTGTTTGCTGTAGTTGACATTCGAGTGCGCGTTCTGCAAGCTAGTGCCGTTTGCTACAGCAACTAAGTTGTCGGCATTGCGCGACGGACGTCAGCGAACGGGGCCTGCGACAGGCCCCGCAGTCGGCTGAGGTCAGCGGTGCCGCAGCGTGGCAAGGAGCAATCCCCATGGGCTTCGCTGAGCTGCCTCCGGTCAACCCAAACGCTGCGTCTACTCCGCTGGCCACATGAAAACCGGCAGGAACCCCCTGGCGATCACGGCCACGATCACGGTGCTGCCACTTGCCATTCTGCTCGGAGTGGCCCTTGCCGCAGAAGCTTCCGGGGCCCTCTCCCCTACTGCAGCCTCTCCCCTGACCGCCTGTGGCATCGCTCCGGTCAAGGCTGGCGTCAGCACGGACGGGCGCCCAGCGCTCGATGCCACCCAGATCGGCAACGCCCAGATCATCTACAACGTCGCCGAGGACCTGCAACTGCCCGCGCACGCTCCCGTTATCGCCATCGCGACCGCCATGCAGGAGTCCGGGCTGCGGAATCTGACGGGTGGCACCGCCGATTCGCTGGGCCTGTTCCAGCAAAGGCCGTCTCAGGGCTGGGGCAGCCCGGCCGAGATCCTGAATCCGGTGTACGCGGCGTCGGCGTTCTATGCACGCCTCGTTCAGGTCGCCGACTGGCAGACGCTGCCGCTCACCGTCGCGGCCCAGGACGTGCAGCACTCTGCCACCCCCGGCGCCTACGCGAAGTGGGAGTCGCTGGCCGACGCTCTGGTCAGCACCGTGTCCGGCGCCGCCACCGCCTGCCTGACCGATAGCGGCGGCCACGTGCCCGCCTCCGGAAGCATCCACCTACCGGCCGGTTTCACTCTGCCGCCAGGCACGCCAGCCGCCATCCGGACCGCCATCGCGTACGCGGCCGGCCAGCTCGGCAAGCCGTATATCTGGGGCGGCACCGGCCCGGCCGGGTACGACTGCTCGGGGCTGGTAATGATGGCTTACAGCGCGGCTGGGATCTCGATACCGCGGACCACATTCCAGCAGGTGCTCATCGGCTCGCCCGTGTATGGCATCGGGCAGCTGGCTCCAGGAGATTTGCTGTTCAGCGCGGGGAGCGACGGGACGGCGGCCAACCCGGGGCACGTGGGAATGTACATCGGCTCTGGGCTGGTGATCGAGGCGCCGCAGACCGGGGAGCCGGTCATGATCACGCCGCTGGCGGGATATTGGCAGCAGAACGCTGTCGCCATCCGGCGGGTCGTTTAGGTGAGCCGGCGTGCGCAGGGAGGCGGATGGCGCAAAGAATCGCCACGTTCATTGACAGCGCAGCTGATGCCTAACTGCCGGCCGACGTGTGCGATACAGAGGATATGGTACTTGCCGCTCGCCAGGATGCGATCCGCGAAGGCACGCCCCCATGGCTGGCGTCCACCCGAGCTTGCTTAGTCTATGACTTAATTCACATGGTTATTGCCGGCATGACCAAGAGCTTCAGGGGCAGCTAGCGGTGAGTGTGGCCTTCTGGATGAAACACGCCCGCAGGACACTCCTGCTGCATCTGTTTTTCAACCGTACAAGCAGTTTTGCCGTGCCGACAGTACGATAGTTTCACCAAATCGCGGATAGCATGATTTAATACCGGATAATTAGATCATTGGCCGATTCGGTGAATGCCGATGACGTTTCGTCGGGCAGGATGCCTGAACGAGAAGGAGATGACCATGGCTCAGAAGATTCAGGTAATGCTGCTCTGCGACCTGGACGACGGCAACGTGGACGCGGAGGAGACGCTGCAGTTCAGCCTGGGCGGCAGCGCCTACGAGGTCGACGTGTGCGCGAAGCACGCCCAGCAGATACGCGACGGCCTGGAGCCTTTCGTCGCGCACGCCCGCAAAGCCAGCTCGGCAAGCAACGCCCGGCGTCGGCCTGCGCGGACGGCGGCTGGCCGTGACCAGACCGCTAACGTCCGTTCCTGGGCCAAAGACCATGGAATTGAGGTCAACGGCCGCGGCCGGATCCCCGCTTCCGTACTCAAGGAGTACGAGGCAGCCCACTAGCAAATAGCCGCATGCGCATCGTGCCGCTGGCTCGTAGCGGGTGTTTCCGGCAGGCCGATTCTGTTGATGCCGCTCCAGTGACTACTGCCCGGCGATGACGGTTCATGGCAGGGACATGAACACGTTGCGCATTCGAGCTAGGTCGATCAGTTCGAAATCGGATTGCCGGACCCACAGCCGAGTGCCCTGCGGGAGCCATAGGTAGGTGGCACGAGCCGTAGAAAGAACTCGGTCTGACCGCCGTGGCCAGCCGGTGGTATCAGCAACGTTCTGCAGCGTGCTGCTCAACTGCCCGGGTGTGAATCGGCCGGTCCAGCGGCGCAGATGCCCAACTCCGGCAAAGCTCGCAGATTTTGCGTTATTACAGGCGGCATGCGCGGCCACGAGATTATCGATGGTGTTATCAGGATGCCGGGCCCAGGGCAGGAAGTGATCCACCTCCCAGCGGAAGCTGTCAAACCGGATGAGACATCAGGCTGCTTCTGTGGTTTGTGGTGAGGTCTCGGTCTGGAGGGTTGCGGGTGGTTTGTTGATCCACACTCGGGCGGGCAGCGATGGCGGGCAGG
>Ga0182014_10004325_pt1 | contig 16378 bp, 19 predicted proteins | sample 612S2DmetaG_FD_120489 | JGI IMG/M metagenome (GOLD analysis project Ga0182014, IMG submission 120489) | Permafrost microbial communities from Stordalen Mire, Sweden - 612S2D metaG | ecosystem: Environmental > Terrestrial > Soil > Wetlands > Permafrost | place: Sweden: Stordalen | collected... | reverse complement strand
GGTCTCCTTGACCGATACGTCCAATCCAGCAAAATGGTCCATGCTGCGCTTCTCCTTCTGATGCTTGAGGCCGTCACCACGGACCTCGTTTTCACCATCAGCCTGAAGCGCAGCACCCAAAATCTTCAGCTATCCACAAGCTGGGCCGGCCGATTACACCATCTGTTAGCCTTGGTGATTGGATTCTCGTCCTTTATGGCTCGGGTTAGAGCCGGGGCGGAAGACTGAATCCTTCCCCTCGGCTTGCTTTTGTGTTAACACGGTTTCCATGAAACGTAAAACCGTGATAACAAAGAAACGTCGTGGGCCTCCCGCTACCGGCAAGGGTACGCTCGTGGGAGTCCGCCTGCAGCCGCCGCAGCTATCCGCGCTCGATGCCTGGATCGCCAAGCAGGACGCTCCCCTGACTCGCCCTGAGGCTATACGGGCCATGATGGAGACGATCCTCCATATCCTCTCGAAAGACCCGGGCGAGAAACCGGCCAAGAAGGCGAGGATCCGATGAAGGAAAGCACGCTGTCCAAAATCACAGCGTCAGTCGCGGTCGCAAAAGGGATGGCACAAAGAGCGCTAGCGGCCAGCCCAAATCCGCAGTGGACTGAGTACGAAATGCAGTCAGTCGATGAATGGATCGCACGTCAGGGCGTGAAACTAGATCGCTCCGAAGCCATCCGCCGCCTGGTCGAGCTCGGGCTGAAGGCGAAGAAGTAAAATTGGAATTCGGGCAAAACATTCTTCATACTTCGGCTTTCGCTCATCCCCAATCTTGCCCACTCGTCTCAGTTGCGATTGATTTCCTCTCTCGCAACATCCCGTCACAAGGAGCGATTTGAACGCGCTATGCCCAATGATCCACCTGTGCAGACGGAAACCCGGGATCTCATTCGTCCAAGGTTGACGTTTGAGTCGATCACATTCTCTGACGGCCAAACGCTCAAACTCGGAGACGACGACATTATTGTTTTCGTTGGACCAAACAACGCCGGCAAGAGCGCGGCTTTACGCGAATTGGACCACTACGTTGGACGAACCGAACCGCAAAAGGTCATTACGAGCGTTAAGATAAAGCAGGAGGGCGATGTTCAGACCTTCCGCGCCTGGCTCGAAAACAACACACTGCGTGTTGGCGTAGATGGTCAGCACTCATATACGGGTATGAATTTCCAAATTCACCATTCGCACGTTCAATTTTTTTCGGTCGGCCAGCCGAATGCACACACGGTAGCGACATTCTTCGCTTCGAGGATCGGCACGGACTCAAGGTTGACGGGCTCGAATCCGGCCGGTCCACGACGATTGCATTTTGAGCCTGTCGAACACCCGATACACTTGCTGCTGACCGATGAACCATTGGCAGCTAAAATTTCGGAACACTTCTCTCGCGCGTTTGGGAAAGACTTAATCGTATTCCATGGGGGGGGCTCTCAGTTTCCATTAATGGTCGGATTTCGACCGAGCCTGCTGCCGGATGAACACGAGCTCAGCAAGCGATATATCGAGTCCTTACTGGCCAACTCCGAACCACTCGCTGAGCAGGGCGACGGAATGCGCGCGTTCGCCACTATTCTTCTCCACGTGCTGGTCGCCGACAATTACTCGGTACAGTTTTTAGATGAACCGGAAGCCTTTCTTCATCCGCCGCAAGCACGTTTGATTGGTGAGTACATTGCGAAAGAGAGAAAGTCGAAAGCACAGTTATTCGTCGCCACCCACAGCCCAGAGGTACTAGAAGGAATTTTGGCCGCGGGAAGTTCGAAAGTGCGGATAGTCCGCATACGGCGCGAGGATTCGATCAATAGGATCAAAGAATTGAGTCGCGAAAAAACGGCGACGATCGCAAATGATCCCCTAACCCGCTTTTCTCGAGTTCTAGCTGGAGTCTTTCACCGGCGTGTCATCATCGCTGAATCCGAAAGCGACTGCCTCTTCTACACCGCTGTGCTCCACTCCAAATCGATAAGCGGCTCCAGCTTCCCCGATGTACTTTTTATTCACGCTGGGGGTAAAAACCGTATGCAGAAGCTTGCAAGCCTTCTTCGGTCCTTGGACGTACCAGTTTCAGTGATCGTAGATATTGATATTCTCAATGACGAAGGAACATTTCGGACGCTGTTTGAAGCCCTTGGAGGAGAATGGGTGGCCGTTGAGCAAGATTGGATATCGCTAAACAATACCGTTTTGGCAACGCGGCCGCCGCTAACCGCAGATCAGGTCCGCAACAAGATTGAAGCCGAACTTTCGACCGTCGAGGGCAAGCAGCCTTTCCCAAAGAGCGTCGAGCGCAGCATCAAATCATTTTTCCAAGGACGCTCGCCTTGGGGCCAAATCAAGAAGCTCGGCCGGAATGGCTTCGATCGTGGATCTCCCCTAAAAATGTTTGATCGCATTGCCGAGGAATGCGGCAAGAAGGGTTTATGGATCGTGCCTGTTGGAGAACTCGAAGGTTTTTGCAGAACCATTGAGGCACGTCATGGCCCTGATTTCACTGAAAAGGTTTTGGGTGAACGTGACATTGAGGCCGACCTGGAGCTGCACGAGGCTCGTGAGTTCGTGCGTAAAGTCTGGCTTCACGAATAATTGCAATAGGCTCGAAGCGAAACCAAGTTGCCTTCTTTTGACGGACCGAATGGGCCGCCCCATCGGCAGTGTCCGCGCCTGTTCCGAGCCCCAATCTATAGGACGATTTGCCTAGCCGTTTCAGTTGCGCTTTGATGGGGCATGCCCGCCCTCGCCCGCCAGAAAATCACCTTCGCTGAGTTGCGCGCCGCCAGCGTGCGTGGCCTCCTGGTGTACTGCTCCGACTTCAGGTGCTCGCACTGGACCGCCATCAGCGGCGACCGACGGCCGGATGCCGCCCGACTTTCCGACATAGAGCCGCGGTTCACCTGTCAGGCCTGCGGCGCCAAGGGCGCCGACGTCAGACCCGATTGGCAATCGGCTGAAGCGTATGCCTGACAAGGCGCCGACATTTCGACGAGCCGATCCCACCCGCTTCCCCGCGGTCGCCAGCTTGTCACCCTTGAGGATGCCGGAAAGTACATCACGAAGCTACCGAAGGCAGAGCACAAGGCCAAGGAATGGCAAGCGGCGATGGAAGCCCTGGTCCTGGTCACGACGCATGGCGGGCCGACGATGCTTGCGCGGATCGGCGTCATGCAGGCGCTCAATCGCCACGTCGAGCGGGTGTTCAATTCCAGCCGAAAAGATCCACACTGGGGAAAGCGCAAACCGGTGCGCGATCGGTGAACGGCTGTTGAGAGGGCGGGGCATCCGGCGACCACGACGGCCCTGTCCGAAAGGCTGCGCACCGCTACTCCCGCTGGTTACTGCCGGACCAAGTGCAGCAAATACGCATTTTTAAGTTGCGTGCCCGCTATGGTTGCGCTTGAATAATGGCGGGTCTTGGGGGCAGTGAAATGCGTATGATAGGGATCGTGGCGCTAGGCGCCGCGCTGCGTATCTGTGCGGTGCGCACATTTCGGTCGTTTTTGGCGGTATGCCTTGTACTGACGCAAGTCGGTTGTGCCGATATGCTGCTGTGGCCCGGCTTCGAAAGTCATCCCGGGATTTTTAGTTACCCTGAACAGCTCCCAGCGGCCGAGGTGGCCGAACAGGTCCGGTGTGAACTCGCTCAATATTTGCGAGAGGAAGAGGACCGGCAAAACAATGACAAATCCGAAGGTCCGCGTTTCCTTGATCCAAACAAGGGCGCGCAAGTTCAGTTAAAGTTGACCACCGATCTTCAGGGTAGTGTCAGCTGGCTCGGCATCGACTTGAAGAGCTTAGGATTAGGTTCGGTAGCAGCACTCGTCACACAGGCCAATAAGGTGCCGTCCCTACAACTGAAGGCGCAAGGGAAAAGCACACAAATATCTCAAGTCGATTTTATTATCCCGCAGACAACGGATAATATCGTCAATGTAGCTAGTAAACCGCATTCATTATTGGATAAAAAAACCAAGAAGCCGGTAGTGGATAAAGACGGCAAACTCGTCTTCGTAGATTATGACCCGGTTGACCTCCCCAAAACAATACAACTACCAAACGCCAACGATTGCTCCCGCGGCGACCTAAAGCACTTCCTTGAGTATGCATGGTTTCGCTTGTGGCTTGCCAACGCACTGCAGCGCTATAAACAACGTCTTGGCCCTGAGGTTTACGGACCTGGCGAATCGTTCGCAGACAACGTCTGCCAACCCAAGCTCACTATCAGCACTCAATTCCAACTTTTGTTCGACCTATCCGCGGGCACCAACGTCCTTCAAACCCTCCCATCCTCCTCCCCGTCACCGGCTTGAACGTCGATGCGAGCCCGGACTATACACACTCTATTCAAATTATCTTCGCTCTGAGGCCGCGCGGCAGGTTTAAGGAGAACGGGATAGATACGATTGGTACCGACACCCCAGCGCGCATTGCTGCCTGCCAAGCATTGCAAAGCCCCAATCCGCCCAGCCATCTATGAGCTGAAACTTCTCGCCTTGCCCGTCGGAATGCCGTTTGCCAGATGCTAACAGCAACACCCGTTCAACGAAGACAATTCGTAGCCCTTATTTTAGCGGGCTTTGCCATAGCATTTGGATTGCTTCCATTGGGACAAAGTTACGAATGCATTTCATTTCAACAAAGCATTAAGCAACCCACCGACTATGACGTAACGCCGAACGATATGGCCAGAAGCGTTAATTTCAAACTGATCTTCACAATATGAAATCGATACCAAGGCATCGCTTTAGGAACAGCGAGTTTTCGATCCGATCACATTGCCGGGTCGAAAACCGCTCGTCACGCTCCCCGACGCCGCAAACTACATCGTGAAATTACCCGACGCGGAACAGCAAGCACCAGAATGGCAGACGGCTGCCGAAGTGCTGATGCTGGTCGGCGAGCATGGTTTGCGCTAACGGCTAGGCTGCGACGCCCCGCTTCGCAACGATGAGCGTAATGCTCCAGCGCGCTCGGTCGCTCGACTTGTCTTCCCGGAGCAAACGGACCAGCCCCATGACGAGCATCCCTTTTACTTCCCCGGCCTAATCCGGCATCACAGCGGCGTTCTGAGATGCTGCAAACCGCCAAGGCTGATGTTCTAGTTGTTCATCTCGATATTTCAATTCCGCCTCGATCTCGGCAAACAACGGCTTGAATCTTTCGGGTGGTCCTTCGTGGCCCCACCTGCCAAGCTCCGTCGCTAGCGTTCCGCGTAGCGTTTCGGTGCGTGCATTTCTAACTGTAACGCGGGGCATAGGTGCTTCCTGTCTCTGGCTTCATGCAATCGACGGATCCAACGCTAGGGCTTAGATCGGTCGTCATATTGATCTGGAACAAAGGTGCCCCGCCGAACAGCTAACGATCTCCGAAAAGAGCGATACGCCGAGCGCAGCAACGGCCTTGCAGCGCTGGGCGCTGAACGTCGATGGATTGACCGGCGGCAATCCCGATAACCGGCATCCCTGACGTCTGCGCTCGCGCCGCTAACGGCCATGCTGCCGCCGCGCCGCCGACCAGTCCGATGAACTCCCGCCATTGCATGCCGCCCCCAAGGATCCCCCCAATAACGGATATCCCGTCGGCAGCGTTTTGCAAAACTCAGCCGGGACGAGGATATCTAGCGATGCGAGGACTCCCGACTTGCCAAAAGTCCATAATGAATTGGACGAAGTCTGGAAGCAAAGGCAAGATAGCTTCTTCAGCGGTATCGAAGTCCGTTTAGTAAGAACCATCAGGCAGGTAGTGCGGAGAGCCCCATGCAGCAAAGAAAAGCTATTTTGGCTACCGTCATCGGCGACGATCAGCAGGTCGGTTTCCGGGCCATGATTATGAAGCAGGCGATAGAGTACAATCTTGCGGGATCCGCAAAGAACGAAGCAAACGGAACCGTTCATTTCACGCTTCAAGGTAACTCGGATCGGTTGGATGAGGCGCTCGTCGCTATTCGCGCAGGAACGAAGAAATCGTCGAATATAGGAGTCAGTGCAAATCAAACCGTAGTAGACGGCGGTTTGAGCACGTTTACGATCATTGACTGGACATCGACAAGCAGAAATATAACCACTCCATATACTCTCGTCTTTACGCTGAGAACCGATGATAAAACGATTTCCAAATCGGAGGCCAAAGACGTTTGGTATCAAATTCTTCGGACAACCCTGCATGGAGAAGATTTGCAGAAGTTGGGCGGGGAAGACTGAGTTTGTGGAAAACGACTCCCCGTGCTTTCGTCGGGTACCGCCTCCGGTTCAAAATCGGTCCGCCGTTCATTCAGTTTCTCCCGTTTCGAAATCAGTAATCAGTGCGGGCCGGTGCATATCCCGCGGCTCCTAGGACTTTGCTTCGTGATCGCTGCAACGATCCCACAGTTCCTGCAATTCTTCATCGCGCCTAGCCAAATAGATCCGCTCAGCGTCTAGCTGGAGCCGGACAGGCCTTCCGTGCCTCTTTCAAAAGCTCTCGCATTTTCTCGAAGTAGCTTTCGTCATCACTGCGTTGCATGTCGTTGCAGATATATTGCATGTGATATTTTACGTCTGTCTCGAAGCTTCTATGCCATTCAGGCTCATCGTAAACCCTAAAGATTTCATCATAAGCAAACAGCATGTGAGCCACGAAGCTTTTATAGAGAACGTAGTTCGTAGGCACACTCTTCAATTTTTCAAGGTCCGGTTCGACAAGTTCTGGATGTCTAAGCGCGGCTTCGCTGTATGACATGTAGACCTGCCGCGCAGCGGACTCATTGAAGTTTTTTCGGATCGCGTAGGCTTGCCATGCAATACCGACTATCGCGATCACTGCGACCCAAGCGGACGTAATTTGCGCCCAGTTAGACCTCGGGCGCTTGTTTGCTTGCGTGTCTACCATCACTGCCCCCACCTTTATGCTTTGCTTACTATTTTAAATTCGCCATCGCGACTGCCCATCGGCTCGACGGCGGTAACTAACGTTTTCTGTATGGCAAGCCGCATCCAACTACCAACTCGATAACTTTTCAGTAAAATGTTGCGAGTTGATCGGGGGATTTTTGAGCGATCGGAGTTACGCAGTCTGGCAGGACTTCGAACGGGTACGACCGGCAGTCGGCAGATTCATAATTGCCGCTGCCGAAACAGGCAGTCCACCCCACGTCTGCTTCCCCCCGTTAGCGACCGAACTGCGGACATCGCTGGTGGTCCGGTTCGTGCCAAAAGGCGAAACGGCGAGGTCACGGGCACCTCGTAGCTAGCGGCGGAGGTTCGTTCAACCAGCTACCTCAAGCCACTTCAACGGCGAGGGACGGGTTTCGCCCGAACAGCTCCTTCAATCGCTTGATCGGAACTGCGGGACTAAACAGAAATCCTTGCATTTGGGTGCAGCCAAGCTCACGAAGCATGATGCGCTGCGCCTCGGTCTCCACGCCCTCTGCCGTCGTACTCATGTTTCGCGCTAAAGCCATTGCCACCAGAGCCCGAACAATGGGCGATGATCCACCGGCTTCGCAAACATCACTGACGAAACTGCGATCTATCTTGATCTTGTCGAACGGAAACCGCTGCAGATAGCTCAGCGAAGAATACCCGGTTCCGAAATCATCCAGTGAAATCCGTACCCCTAGATCCCGAAGCTGAAGCAGGGTCGCCAGCGCCTCCTCGTCGTCGCGGATCAGCACGGCCTCCGTGATCTCAAGCTCCAGGCGGTGAGGAGATAGCCCGGACCGGGCAAGTGCACCGGCGACTTTCAAGGCCAAGGCCTTGGACTTGAACTGCACCGGCGACACGTTCACGGCAAGCAAGACGTGATCCGGCCAGGTTACGGCATCGCTACAGGCCTTTTCGAGAACCCAATCACCGAGCTCGGTGATCAGGCCAGTTTCTTCAGCCAGGGGAATGAACTCGGCGGGCGACACAGAGCCGCGCTCGCTGTGATTCCAGCGTAGCAGCGCTTCGCATCCCGTTACCGTGTTGCTGGTGAGGTCGACCAGCGGTTGATAATAGACATCGAAGGCGCGCGCCGCGATGGCCTGGCGCAAGTCCAGTTCCAGGGCACGCCGCGCCTCCATCCGCGCGCCCATTTCCGCTGCAAAGAAGCGGAAGGTACGGCGTCCGCTCAGTTTGGCATGGTACATCGCCAGATCAGCATTTTTGACCAGCTGATCGAGGCTCGTTCCATCATCAGGGGCAACCGCTATGCCAATACTGGCGTCCGTCGTGACGTCGTGGCCGCAGCATGTGACAGGGGCGCGAATTGCGCGATAGAGATTTTCGACGAACGTCGCCAGGACTTCTTGGTCGCCGAATCCGACCTTGACGATCGCAAATTCGTCGCCGCCGAGGCGCGCAACCAGATCGCCGGGGCCGACACTTTCCCGCAGACGCGAGGCGATACATTTGAGCAGCTCGTCGCCTACTTGATGCCCCAGAGAATCATTGATGGATTTGAACTCGTCGACATCGATGTAAAGAATTGCAAATCTATCCTGTTCCGCGAGGCTCTTTGACAATCTGTTCTCGACATGCTCGCGGAATGACACTCTGTTGGGCAAGTCCGTCAAAACGTCGAAGTGAGCCAGATGAGCAATCCGTTCTTCCGCCCGGACGCGCTCGGTGACGTCTTCATGGGTCGCCAGCCAGCCACCATCGGGGACCGGCTCGTTCCTGACCTGGATCAGTCGACCATCCGCCGCTGCGACAATCGTCGTGGCTGATTTTGCATGGTTGCGCAGGATGTCGTCACAGTAACGCTCAACGTCGCCGTGAAAAGAACCCGTCGCCTGTCGGTGGCTAAGCAGTTCGCGAAGCGTGCAGCCGGGTTTGACGACATCTCGAGACAGACCATACATCTCGATATATCGCCGGTTGCAGATGATCAGCCGTTCCGACGGATCAAAAAGCAGAAGTCCCTGGCTCATGTGACTAATGGCTGTATCGAGCCGGTGCTTTTCAACGGCGATCAGCCGTTGGGAAAGTCGTCGCTGCCGCATCATCTGGCGAAAGATGAGATAAAGCATCAGGACGGTCACGAGTAGTGACAGGACCGCCGTGCTCATGAAGAATCGGGTCTGGGCCCGCCAGGTCGCGAGCGTTGAATCAACGGTTTTCGTCGCGACAATGACTAACGGAACGGAGCTGAGCATCCGCGAAGCGACAAGGCGCTCTTCGTTATCCATCGGGCTGCGCAGTTCGCCTGCGAACTGCGGGTTTTCGAAAACGGCCCGTTGTTCAGAAGGTCCCTCGTTGAAGTTCTTGCCAATCATTCGTTCGACGTGAGGGTAGCGTGCCAACAGAACGCCCGCCCTTTCGTGCATCGCGATCGTAGCCCCAGGACCAAGCCCCGCGGAGGCAAAGAAGCTCTCCAGCGATTCCGGCTTGAGGCCGCGAATTATCGCACCAAGGAACTCGCCGTTCGGGCCCAGAATTTTGCGCGCAAAAACGACTGAAAATCCCGCAGTGAATCGGCTCGGCACGACGTCGACCGTCTGCGAGAGGGAGGCATCATCTCTTAAGCTCCGAAAATAGGCTCGGTCAGAGATCTCGATGTCTGCAACCGGCCAGTTCTGCGATGAATTGATCAGGATACCTTTTGAGTCGAAGAGATTTACACCGGCCAGATCCGTCCATCCGCTTGCCTTCTCCCGCATCATCTCGTGGATAGCGAGAGTTCCCATCTCGCTTCGGAAAACGTCGGGTTGCGAGATTTCACGAGCCTGCAGCTCTTCGGCGATTTCCTTTTGCAGAACCGAAAAGTCGTCGAGATGCTGATCGAAATGACGCGTGAGCAACAGGACGGAGCTCTCAAGGCCCTGTTTTCCCGTCTCGATTGCGCTTTCCCTGAACTTGGAAATCGTCACACCGGTGCCGATTGCGATTGCCGCCATAAGGACAACGCCACACAGCATGAGCCAACGCACCGGCGCATATTCGGCGGAATTAGGCGGCCAGGCGGCTCGAAGGCGTCTGCGGGTGTTTGCTATCGATGACGTATTCATGTGTCCCCCCACCACCACAGATAGCGGCGAGGACACAAAATGCCGTTGATATTCGAAGTTAACGAAACGTTAAAAGTCGAATGTTCAAAGTCGACCGTAAGCCGATCTAGCAAGAAGGGCGCGATGTCCGCGTTGGGTCAAAATCGGAAGTCGAGGAGCGCCCTGCCCTCGTCCGGTGTTCCCTCGATAGTGTTGCAAAAGTCATTTTTCAGAAGGTGGCAAAATTTCTAAGAGTCTGACTCATAATGATTACGTATGATTTCAAGCTCTTGCGAGCCGTCTTGTGAGGACTCGGATGTGAGCGACGAACGCCCAGGCGACGGCACTGGCGATTGTCGTCTCGAAATCTTTTGCCAATCTGCGGCAGCGACCGAGCCATCCGAAAGTTCGTTCGACGACCCATCGGCGTGGTAGAATTTCGAAGCCCTGCGCCGTATCGGATCGTTTGATGATTTCTATCGTCCATTCGCCGATGCGCTTCAGGGCTTGACGCAGCTTATCTCCGGCATAGCCGCCGTCGGCAAAGATATGGCGCAGCCAAGGATAGCGATAACGTATCGAAGCAAGAACGCAGGGGGCACCATCGCGGTCCTGAATGCTGGCTTCGTGCACAAACAGCCCGACCAGGTTTCCTTGCGTGTCGGTGACGATGTGGCGCTTTCTCCCCTTGATCTTCTTTCCTGCATCATAGCCCCGGGGGCCACCGCTTTCGGTGGTCTTCACCGACTGGCTGTCGATCACCCCGGCTGACGGACTCGCCTCTCGACCAGTTGCCTCACGCGAGGCCATGACAAGTGTGTAGTTCAGCGAGGCAAACAATCCTGTGCGCGACCACGCGTAGAAATAGCCCTGCACCGTCGAGTAGGGCGGGAAATCCTTGGGCAACTGCCGCCATTGGCAGCCGGTCGACGCAATATAGAGGATCGCATCCATCACCGTTCGCATATCGGTGGCACGCGGACGCCCGAGCGCAGAAGCCGGCGGCAACAGCGGCTCCATTACAAACCACTCGGCATCCGTCGTATCGCTTTCATATCGCAAGCTCGCGCGCCTATAGTGTCGGCGAGTGATTTCTGTCCAGACCATCGTGCTCTCCATCGAATCTTTGCAAATCCGACGGAATCACAACTGGCTGAAATCACTCAGCTTCTTTTTCAGTCAGCCTCTAAGGGCCATAGGCGCGGTTTTCGTGTGGGGATCTGAGGGACATCGTCGTCACACGCTAAACTCATAGGCGACTTCGGCAATAGGACTGAGGTTGCTCGAATCGTCGATCGCTTCGCGCTTCAAGGTTTCACCAAAACTTCGGACTGATGCAACTTTCGACTTTTGCGACAATATCCGCTCAATAGCAGACATTTGCCCCGAGCGTTTATATTTTCTTCTCAACGATGCCATCAGGCGGTTACGAGACGTTCAAGAGAATATTGACGACATGCGCAGACCTTTTCCCTGACAACGACGGCTAAACCACCTTAGTCATTGGTGCCCACTCTTCATCGCGTCGCGCTGTCTCTTACGGTGCTTGAGCCAATCGATGATCTCGTCGTCGAAATGTTTCAGTTGAACGAACGAGGTTACGCAGTCTGAAATCAGCGTTGCATTTCTATCGCGCCTCTCAACCAAACACCATTTGCTATTGAGACTTCGTAACGAATGCGATACTTTTTGTTTTGCTTTTATATCGAGCCATCATGTCAGGCAAGCAAGCTAAAATTTTGCTGCATCGTCACGCTAGCGTCTTGCTAAATTATGCCTCCACCCGTCGGCATCCCGAAATAGCCCGGGTCATTGTCCTGCTATCGCTCAAGGCGGGAATGCGGGCGGGAGAAATTGCCAATCTGACCTGGGACATGATCATCACGCCCAGTGGCGATATCAACTCGGCAATCGAACTTCGCGACTCAGCTGCTAAAATGCGTAGCGGTCGACTGATACCAATTCATCCGGAGCTTCATGACGCACTTAGCGCGCTAAGCCCTTTAGATCGTTTCGGTCCTGTGATCCGGTCTGAGCGCGGAGGGCCAATGCGTGCAACTAGCATCGTCTGTTGGTTTGCCAGGGCATATGCGGCGACCGGCCTTCAGGGTTGCTCGTCCCATTCCGGGCGGCGCACATTCATCACACAAGCTGCGCGCAAAATTCACCTCGCTGGTGGCTCCCTGCGTGATGTCCAATTACTTGCAGGTCATCGATCTTTGCAAACGACAGAACGCTATATCGACGGCGATAGTGACGTACAGCGCCGCCTGGTGGCGATGCTATGAGGCAAAAATGAACAGCAGTAGAAGGGAAAAGGGCATGGGAGCGGAGGAAGCGGCAAACCTGGATCCTACGGCGCTGGCGCATGCGGTCGATTTGATTTTCGGAGCGTGTTGTCTTGCTGGTGCGCCAAGTGCCATTGCGGACTATATAGACGATGACAAACTAAACGCCATCGGCGAACATGACACTGCCGCTTTGTTCAACCTGTTGGTAAGGGCGTTCAGCCACCAAGGAACGTCGGACGTGGTCGCTCATGACTACATGCAACGGCACGGCAGCCCGACCTGGCGTGGCATCGAATCTGAACTCAGCCGAAGTCCTGAACCGAGCTGCGAAAAACTAGCGAGCTATTGGCAATTCAGTCAGTGCCGTTACGACAAGACCAGCCGGACCTGTTCTGAGCCGGATCATCTAGACGATTGCCCGCTGCCGACCCACATGTTGCGAAATGGCCGACTTAACCAAATGGCCTACAGCCTCTTCTTGTTCATGCGGGATATCGCGGCTGGCGATTTCGTTGGCTGGATCAACGACCAACTGGCGACCGTTCCTGCTTCAGAGCATTCGACCCTGGATCGACAGGAGGCGCTGATCGGACCGCTCAGGAACGTGTATGCCGTGTCGGACAAGGTTTTGACGATGGCCCTGTCGGGGCTTTTGATTACCGGTTCGAAGCATTATCCAGCTTGGCTTGAAGTCGGTGTCGGGATGGTGGCCGTTGACACCCTGGTTCACAACTACCTCCACCGGACTGGAATTCTAGACCGGTTCGATGCGGGCCATCAGTATGGACCGCGGTGCTACCAAGCCGGTTATTGCGCCGACATTTTGCAAGTTGCGTCCCGCCATATCGACGCTCGCCAATTCGACCCGAGCTTTCCGGCAGTATTTCCACGCTTTGTTCAGCACTCAGTATGGCGGTATTGCTCTCAAAATGGCCGCGACATTTGCAACGGCAATCGCATCAATGACCGCGTGTCATGTGATAACGTATACTGTCAGCTAGCAAGTAATTGCGATAAAAATTCGCTGAAAATTGATCAAAATCATAGTAATACTGACGTATTGTAAAGTATTAAACTATTTTACGGCTTATATATTGTTTGATACGATCGACGTGTTAAAATATTTACTTTGATCGAATGGAATTAATCTTGCGTTGCTGGAAATGTACGAGATAAAACCGCCACCAAATACCATCGGCCAGGTATTGGCCACGACACCCACCAAGGGGTCCCAATCGGGGCCCCTTTATCTTTATGGAGAGCAGAAATGACACGCCATACCTCTGAGTCCAAAAAACGCGATGGTGACCCCAACATCACCGTTCTGTTTGGCACTGACGAGCATGGAAAACCTCGCGCTGCGTGGTTCGAAGCGGCTAATCCGGAGTTGATCGCCAAAGCGGCGGCTGCGATGAAGTTGCAGCTGCTTCGACCGGTGACACCAAGCCAAATCGAGCTTGCCAAAAAACTGCCGGTTGGTCGCATTCATGCGAATGGCACCGGTTTTGTCCCACCGATCCGGGGCGACTTGTATTCGGAACTGAAATTGGCAGCCGAACCGTCTCAACAGTCCGGCACAGCAGCTTCCACTGTTGCCCCACCGCCAGCTGCGGCACCGGATGCGCCAGCCCAAGGGCTTCCGAAAGATTGGGACAGCATCGAAGTCGGCCACTTGGTGATCGCACCGGAAGACGGCGGCCCGAAGGAAGGCTGGTGGGACGCGATCGTCCTCGCAAAGGACGGCGACATGCTGACCCTGAAATGGCGCGACTTCCCGAAGGAGGCCAATGCCGTACGCCATCGCACCGCGGTCGCACTGATGAAGCCCACTGCGGCTGACGCCTGACGTTCTTGACCATGGCTCGGGCTGCAGAAGTGGCCCGAGCCGGTGGCTCAGCTCACAGCATGTCAAGGAGACCAGCCGTGGCGAATAGTACCCAGCGCATTCGCGAACTCAATGATGAACTGCGTCAACACCTGCTCAGCGGCCTTGCGGTTATGACACCCGGTGTCGCTGCACTTGGCCAGCAAGCAGTCGAACGCATCATTCAAACGATATCCGTCTTTGATGACTTTTGTCACGCCAACGACCCGCACGAAGAACACGACTTTGGCTCATTCGAAGCCGAGGGGCGAACGATCTTTTTCAAGATCGACTATTACGACAAGAGCTTGACGTACCACTCACCCGATCCATCTGACCCTTCCGTCACCGAACGCGTCATTACGATCATGCTCGCCGACGAGTATTGACTAAAAACGACACTGACAAGAAATGCCGTTCGCTAGGCCAGGGTGTGAATTCCTAAATACATTGGGCATTGGCTGACGTCCGCTTTGGTGCCCATTACGGACTCAACTCAAGTCGGACGTCGCACCATGTCCATTAGGTACCATTCAGGACGTTGCACCGATCGCCGGGAAGTCCCGGACCCCGTTCTCATCGAGCGTATGCAACGGCTCATAGGTCGGCTTGCTGGTGCTATCGACCAAGGTAAGGGTTTCGTCGTCTAGGATCAGCCATTGCCAGTCTACCCACACCACGACGATCAGGTGCGTCTCTTTCGGGTGCGCCGGGTCATAGATGATCACCAGCTTCCGATCGGCCGGTGCAATCCCGGCCTCGCCGAGGGCAGCGTATTTGGTCACCGCGTAGCTCTTGCAGTCGCCGGGCACTACCATCGCCGCCAGCGGTGACAGCCACGGCACGTCATGCCGGGTGGTCGCGATGTCGGAATTAACAGCCCGGTTGATATGTCCGACCAGAGCGCGCCCCTGAAAGGTCATCGCCTCGTCCACGATCGCAATGAACCGCAGCGCGGCAGGCGACGCACAGGAGGGGTTGGACCGACAGGCCAGCACCATCTCGTCGTCGATCAACATATCGAGCCGAAGCCCGTGCCACATCGTCGAGAGAGAACCGGGTGACGCGGTAACCGTGACGATACCGAATGGCGGGACGGTAGGTGGCAAGATGATCGGGGCTGTGCTTATCAAGCCGGCGAGCGCTGCGATGAGCGGGGCTTTCGTCATATAGTTTTATAATGCCCTGTCGGCTCGGTGCCGTTGATGTGGATCAACCTGCGCAACTACCATCGCGTAGGCATGTCCACTTTGCATAACGGACTCAAGTCAGACAACGCGCCATGTCCGTTCGGTGCCATGGAACGAACCCGCTTCGCGGGAGCCCGCTGCGCGGGGAGCAAACCATTGGCGCCGATGGAGTGACGAGGTAGGCGGGAGATAGTGACAAGCCGAGCATCCTGTCTTGAGAATCGAGGGGTTCAAACAACCTCCACCTCAAGACAGGAGCATCCCGATGAGTGATAAGCCCATCAGCCCGCTGCGCCGGCGCATGATCGAAGACATGACGGTGCGCAATTTCGTCGAGGAGACGCGCAACAACTATATCCGGCACGTCCGGACATTTACAGCCTTTCTCGGCCGCGCGCCGGATACGGCCGCGCCTGAGGATCTTCGCCTTTTCCAGCTGCATCAGACGCAGGCCGGCGTGGGTGCGCCGAGCATCAATGGCTCGGTTTCGGCGCTACGTTTCTTCTTCAACGTGACGCTCGACCGCCCCGAGATAGCACGGCACCTCACCTTCGTGCGGGAGCCACGCAAGATCCCGGTGATCTTGAGCCTGGAGGAGATCGCGCGGCTGCTGGAGGCGGCCCCCGGGCCGAAGTACAAGGCCGCGCTGAGCGCCGCTTATGGCGCCGGACTGCGAGTTTCCGAAGTTGTGGCCCTGAAGGTGTCGGACATCGATTCCGAGCGGATGCTGCTGCGCATCGAGCAGGGCAAGGGGCGCAAGGATCGTTTTGCAATGCTTTCCCCGCTGCTATTGGAGTTGCTGCGCGATTGGTATCGCATCGCCCGGCCCACGGTCTGGTTGTTTCCGGGCCGTGATCCGCTGCTACCGCTGACGACGCGGCAATTCAATCGCGTCGTTCATGTCGCTGCCGATAGGGCCGGGATCAAAAAGCGAGTATCGCCCCATACATTGCGGCACTGCTTTGCCACTCACCTGCTAGTACCCACTATCTGAAGTGAGTGAGTCATAATTGCACTATCGCGGTGTTTTGCGCCGTGATTCAAGATGGCATGATATCGGATGCCATGAAAGTGCGGCTGCGGCCGGGAGATCGCGGGG
>Ga0182014_10004320_pt1 | contig 16388 bp, 11 predicted proteins | sample 612S2DmetaG_FD_120489 | JGI IMG/M metagenome (GOLD analysis project Ga0182014, IMG submission 120489) | Permafrost microbial communities from Stordalen Mire, Sweden - 612S2D metaG | ecosystem: Environmental > Terrestrial > Soil > Wetlands > Permafrost | place: Sweden: Stordalen | collected... | reverse complement strand
TGCTGGGACGTTATTCGAACCTCCGTGACCAGGGAGAACGCATCCAGAACCTACTCGGAATGGTCCCCGGCGGGTCCTCAGAGACCGGTTTTCGAACCGCAAGGCAGGTCCAGCGCCGGCTCAACATCGACGAGGTTGACGACCTGGTGGGGCGGTACCGAGCCGGCGCCAAAGTCGGTGAACTGGCAGCCAACTTCGGCGTCCACCGCGACACGGTCTCGGAGATACTCGACCGTCGGGGTGTCGCTCGCCGGCAGAAAGGCCTCGCTCCCAAGCTTCTCAGCGAGCTGATCGCTCTGTACCGGTCTGGCTCCTCCCTGGCCACCATTGGAGCCAAGATGTCCGTCGACCCCGGGACGGTGGCTCTGGCTCTACGAAAAGCGGGCACACCGCTCCGCCCCCGGCGAGGATGGCTGCACTCCACTGATCGTGGGTCCTTGATAGACCTCTAGCCACCCGTCAGACCTTCGAGCCAGGGGGCGCCTCGAACCGGCCGAGGAGCCCTGGGACCAAGTTCTCTTAGATATCTGCTCGCGATCACGCCACAAGTGAGTGCACCACGTCTGCCGCGGGTTGTTCCACTAGCAACTCTGGCACCAAAGGAGGACGCCACGCTGAAGTCCATACGCAGACAGCAGGACAACGTGAGCCTCACGGCGGTTCTCGTTAGTGCTACGTACAACAATCGTCGCTGTTCCTCGATGGCAGTCTCCAAGTCTGCACCTTGCCTGTTGGCGACTGTTGGTACAACGCCCTCGACGAGACCCGCAACGTACACCCGAGGGCTCGTGAGTCCCTTGGACTTGTGGAGACTCATAATCCTCACAAAGGCCGGGTGCTGGGGCACCTCGTCCTGGGTTATGACGACAACGAGCCGGTCCAGCAGCTGCTGCGCCGTTATCACGCCTTCGAGTTCCGCTAGGGCAACTTCTCTCAGCTCTGCAGTTTCCACAACTCCATCGGGGAAGAGCCTGTCGACTAGGTCTCGCAGGTTCTCGAGGTCGAGTTCCGACACTTTGCGCCGTGCTGCTCGGAATCGATCAACGAGCGCCGACGCCCTAAATCCGAAGTCATCTCCCGCATCGAGACGTTCGAGAATAGCTCTGGGCGTCGTTCCGTCAGTTCTACTCTGGGCCCAGACCTTCTGGTAGGCAGCAGACCGTCCGGTATCGTCACCGATTCCCAGAATCACGCGAAGCGCTGGAAGATCCTCAGGATTGAGAGCCAGCCGAAAAAGAGCCAGAGCCTCTTGAGCTGGTTCCGCCTTCAACTCCTCCTCTGTGAAGAAGGACTCCACGGGGATAGACAGCGCACGAAGCCCGTCACGAATACGCTCCCCTATCAAACGACGGTGAGCTAGTACGAGCACCTCCCCAGGCTGGAACTTCTCATGCTGAAGCTCCGACGCTATGGCAGCAATGGTTCCGTTGATTTCATCATCCAGCGTGTCCCACTGAACGATATCCACCTCTCCAATTTCCGGACGCGAGCTTACGAGGTCCTCCCTCGACCGCGCGGCGACGCTACATCGAACGAGGGAGTTAGCCAGCGCGATTACGAGTTGAGGACACCTACCGCATGAAAGAATCTCAAAAGAAGTGACCTCGCTTCGATCGATGAACTCCAGAATGCCAGTGGGATTTGCATACCGCATGCCGTAGATCGACTGATCATCGTCCCCCGCGACGCACAGCGATCCATTCTCTGCCAGAACGTCGAGGAGCTTCTGCTCGCACGTATTCAAGTCCTGGTATTCATCAACGATGACGTGATCGAACGCAGAAAGTTCGGACGATGCTGGATTATGTCTCAAAAAATCGTACGCTAGTGGGACGACCTCCCCAATAAGTATCGCCCGATGATCTTTGAGCCAACGAAGAACGGCGGCTTCGAACTGGCGGTCCTCGGGAACGGTCGCTAAGCCCGGATGATCCTGAGTACTCCGTGCCCATCCAGCCTCGAAGGCCTTCAATAAAGCCCGACGCTGACGTATGTCTCCGAATGACCCACCCAAATCGCGAAGCATGAGGTCTGCTTCGTGAGCCATCAGTATCCGCGGAACTCGCTGAGTGTAAACGAGCACTGCCTCACGTGTCAGCAACCTTAGACAATAGGCATGCAGTGTTGTTGCCTGGACGTCGCTGACGCCAGTCTGATCGAGTTCTTCGATCTTGTCACGTAAATCGGCAGCCGCGACCCTGGTGAATGAGATCACCAAGATGCGTTTAGGGTTTACACCTTCCGATAAGAGACGGGCGACCCGCCTCATCAGCCCATACTTAGTCTTTCCCGTGCCTGGACCAGCCAGAATGCCAATTCTAGAACTCGTTGAGCGCGCAATCTCCAGGTGAACGCCCTCTAGATCGGCGTCCCAGCCTCTTCCTAAATCCTGTCCAGGCATGCTTCTCCGTCATTCAAATATAGACCCAGTATCGATTAGTGGGCTGATTCTTGCAAGCATAAGTCACTACATTCTTGGCTCTCTCTCGGGTCGAAGGCCTCGTCCAGCGCGATCGCTTAGTAGCGTCGTCTCATCTACTTCCGGCCCGCGTGCCCCGGTGCTCTCGCAAAGTGGCTCCGGGATAGCACTTCCTCGCCAAGCCACTCCGAGGATGAGCGGCAGTACTGCACAGCGAAAGTACAGATAAAGGACCCTTTCCTCGGCGGCGCTTCCTTGCGACCTGCACAACGCTCGAAGGCCGCACTTAACGATCACACAAGCGGTAATCTCGCGAACGTGGCTGGGTGGTTATTCGTAATCGGGGAAGAAAACGCGCTGCATTGGGTGCTTGCCGAGAAGAGGATGGCCTTTCGCGGGCACGTGAACACGACTCGGCTGAAACCGGGCGATTTGATCGTGGTCTATGCGACTCGTGGTTGCTGGCACAACCCAACCCGAGATCGGGGACAGGTGGCGGCTGTTGGAACGATCGCCTCCCCAGTAGTTGCGGCCCCCGTCGAGGTCAGCGGCGAGATCATGCCCCACAGCTGCGACCTGGCTTTCGAAGTCGTGCTGCCTGAGCGTCATGGCCTGCCGTTCGACACGTTGGTCGCACGCCTTCCACTAACGCGTTCTCGAACTCACTGGGGCCCCATGCTTCGCCGGACGATCGTAGGGCTTAGCGACACGGACGTTAAGGTGATCCGAACAGCAATCCATAAAGCTGCTCGAAACCGTGAATCGCGGGCCTGAGCTCTTCACCCTGCGGTCGTCACCGACGACCCACCGGCGGAGGTCGGCCGACCGACAATCAGTTTTGAACCTAGGCTTCGTCCGCTGTGGTCTCAACAACGCCGACTCTGAACTTGATGTCGTAATTAATCACAAAATCCAGCTCGGCGTCCGTGAATCCGTAATGAGCGGCCAGTAGCGAGTCGATTCTGTCGATGACCGGCTTCGATTTTCGAGCAACATAAGTCTTCTGCTCAACCGCACCGCGAGTTTTCGATTGTATGGTCTTAATGACCGCGTTCGTTTCAAGAGAGCGAATCAGGTCACCACCTAAAGCGTCCAAGCGCGCGCCAATGGGCTTCTTCGGATCCGAGAACGGAAACGCCCAGATCATGTAGTCCTTTAAGTTATACATGTCGAAGTGTACGGAGTAGTACCACCAGAAGGTTGAACTACCGATTAGAGCCGCAGCCTGTCTCCCCGTCAGCCCATTTAGATAAGAGGTCTTCCCGCTAAGCGTGTCAGCAGGAAACGACGAGTCGAGCGCTACCTTCCAATATCGACCGCCTGCCGTCCTGTACGCGACCAATTCTGAAGTGTGTTGCATGCTCCGGTATTTGGCGATCGGTTTGTTGGTATATAGCTTTGCCAACATACCGGCTTCGAGCTTTGCGTCTCGCACTTTACAGATCGATGCCGTCCGCATCATGATGCTCTTCGGCTGGAGCGTGTAGGAAATCGACGCGAAGAGCCATGGCCGAGTTTCGGACGCCCAACGCATGATGCCAGTCGTGAAGAGTTGTGGGGAATCCGTCCTCGGACCTATTAGCTCGATGACCAGCCTCTGGTCGACGCCGACGAATAGGTTGCTGGGGCGCTCATCGAACGCAGATACCCAGAGACTGCGGCCCGTTCCCACAGTTGGGGGCTTAATGATCTCCTGCAACGTAACCATCCGTTCGGTGTTGATCGAAGGTAGCGGAACGATCAAGCCGACACGGCCGCAGGCTGAGACAAGCGCCAGACATCGCTCGGCGCAAAAGGCGTGCAGATTCCCACACGGGAGGGTGCGGTACCCTCGCACGGTGTACTGACGCTGTACCTCGTCGCCATATTCGACATAGGGAGGGTTGCCAATCACTACATCGAAGCCACCGGTCTTCACGATCCCATAAAATTCGACCCACCAATGAAACGGCCGGAAGGATGCTTTCCAGGCCTCCAGCTTTTCCAGCTTGTCGGCTGGAATACCGTACTCCGAGGACAAGTAGCGGTCGAGTTCCTTCCTCAGGTCGTCAAGACGTTCGGTCAGTTGGTGCTTTGCGGAGCTGAGCTCTTCGGAGGTCAGCGATCGGTGCGTTTGCATTTCTCGAAAACTGGTGAACGCCTCCTCCGCTAGGCGGCCTCGCCCGTCGATCAAGTCCATATCTCCGCCGAGATCGAGCCGCTTTTGCGCGGTGCCTAACACCGCTGCCTGCACACTGGCGTAGTCAACAAAGCCCACAAGTGAATTGCCCGCTCGAATGTTGAAGTCAATGTCTGGAAGAGGCTCGATCGCTGCTGCGCTATCGACTTGGGCGACGAGCTTCAGAAACAGTCTGAGCTTGCAGATCTCAACTGCCTCCTCCATGATGTCGACGCCATACAGGTTATTGAGGATGATCGACTTCAGCACGAAGTATCGTCGGTTCGGATGCTGGGCTACGCGCTCTAGCAAAGCCCGGAAGTCTGCGAAATGATCTCCTCGACGTCCTGCGGTTACGTTCAACTCGTCGACGAAGGACTGCATCCTGTCAAGACAGGCTTCGTAAAGGGGCTCGAGCACGTTAAGTGCCGCAAACAAGAAGGCTCCAGAACCGCACATCGGGTCCAGAATCGAGATCTCCGAAATCGCTTGGTACATGGCTCGAACCAGCTCTGGGCCTTCCGAGTTCTCGATGAGATCCTGGCTGAATTGGCGGAGATCTACATTCAGAGCCACTAGACGATCGGGTTCGCCAAGTCGCCCTGCAGCCAGTTCCGCCCGCAGTTCTCTCACCCTCTCCCGCCGGCTGACTACCTCTCGCCAGGTCTCAGTTGGTAATCCAGCCTTCGCGGAAGCAAGGCGATTCCAGCCCTCCCGCGCCGCCCTATTCTTCAGCCCCTGCGAAACGTCCGCCGGCAAAGGCTCTTCAGTTCCTTGCGACAAGTCGTCGTATATGTATCGGTCTGGATCGCTCTGGAGAAGGCGCCAGCAGGCACTGCCTGCTTTGAACGCTACCTCACACTGCTCTCGGGCAGCTTCGAGAACACGCGGAATGACGGTATTCTTCGCAATGTATTCGGTGATGTCTTCCTTTGTGTAGTAGGCGCCCATCTGCTTTTGATTGATGTACTTCTCGAAAATGTAGCCAAGTACATCAGGATTGATTTCGTTGTCCGCTCGAAGCGGTCTCTCATCTAGGTGCCATTGGTAAGTGTCAAAAAAGTCAAAGATCTTCTCGAAAGCCTCGTCTGGAATCTCGATATCCGGATTATCTCGTTCCAGCTTGTGGACGTCGAAAAGGCCACCGTTGATATAGGGGACCTTTCCGAGGAGCGCATCAAGCTCTGCGTCGTGATGCCCGGCACCGAGCCCTTCGTGAAACAGCCGCAATGCGAAGTGCCTATAGAAGGATAGAAACTGATCCCTCCCGCGAGTCGCCTGCATCATGCGGAGACGGTTCCTTAGATAGTCCGGATCGTTGTCCAGGAAGTTCTTCTTTTGGATGAAGTAAACGAACATCAGGCGGTTGAGCATCAGCGATGCGTACCAGTCGCGGTCGCCCCGAGCCTGGATACCCGCGATGAAGCTGAGGAACGAGTCGTGCTCACGCTTGAAGCGGTCGTAGAACCGCTTCGTGACTCGCTCGACATCAAAGGCAGCGCGAGCGCAGCCTGCGACGGTTGTGATGTTCAGCGATTCCTCTTCCGCCAGGCTGAAAGCAATGCGTTCCAGTTTCTCGATCAGCGCGTCGCCTTGCTGACTGGTCGAATAGGTGTGTTCACGGCAGGCGGTGGGCGTGCCCAGTTCACGGCGGACCCATTGCCAGACTTGCCGACCCTGTTCAGGGTCCGCGTAAACGATGATGTGCTCGTGAGCACTACGACGCACTTGATTCTCGATCTTCCGACGCACTGCGTAACTCGGTAGGCTGTCGCCTTCTGGTGGCAGGTAGAGATAGATAACCATGCCGCGCTTCTGAGCGGCGGGCTTAAGTCGGTAGGCGGACGCGTCGACGGCTACATGCAGGTCCGCCGCGATGTGGTTGTCCCAGCCGAGCTGATTGAAGATCGTCGCGAAGTCGAAGCTCTTGAGTGCCAACCGAAGCGTTGCACGGGCTGGGGGCATTGCTAACCTTTCCCTTTCGCGTCGAATAGGCCGAGGGAGCAGATAATTTGAGGCTCGACTTCTTCTTCCTCCTCGTGGATGATGCACAGCCGGCCGTCTTCTCTAAGCGAAAGCACTAGCTCAGCGAGTGTGTCGTTGCTGATTCCAGATCTCAGTTGACGGTTGAGGGTGTCTATCGCGACCTGCCGCAGGGGATACCGATAGATTTCGTCGATGGCTACTAGCAGGTCTGGTGACAGAAACAGTGTTCCCTTCTGTTGATCCGCGTACTGCTTGAGCCGTTCATATGTGCGGAATCGTGCGCCCGATGGTCTACCAAGCTGTCCACCAACGTTCTTCTCCTCGGCAGCGATGAGCTCAACTCCACGTCGAACCAGATCGTGATGTTCGCGGTCACGAGGAAGTGCCGGCGCATCTGGTCGGCACTCCGCTGCACGCAGAATCGCCAGCTGCGACTCAGTAACACTTTCGCCCTGTCGGTTGATCCACCCGAGAGAATCGTTGCCCTGACCAGTGCGGATGTAGACAAGAACTCCTTCTGGAAGCTCTGACTCCTTCTCATGGGCGCGAGTCGAGTAAACAACAGCCGGCAGCTCCGAGATCAACTTCTGAAGCTTCGGGTCTGCGTCGATGGCGTTCTTCCAGATCTGGTAGGCGTACGAGGCCAAGTCGACTTCAGTGTCGCCATCACCATCAAGAATTCCCGCTTTCTCGTTATATAGGTCAAGGATTAGCGAGTCCTCGGCATCATCCTCAAAAAAGGACTCGTCCGTGCCCACGACCTCGGCGTTCTCCTGAAGCCGACGCCGGACACGGTTACGCAAACGGATGACTCTCTCGACTCCGTCGGTGGGAAGGAAGGAGTAGCAACGAATCTCCGGGGAGGTCTGCCCGATTCGATCAACTCGCCCGGCTCGCTGGATCAAACGAATGATTGCCCACGGCAGATCAAAGTTCACGATTGTTGAGCAGTCCTGGAGGTTCTGACCTTCACTTAGTACGTCAGTAGCGATCAGAACCCGCAGCTCCTCCTCCGCGGAGATGTTGGCAATCTTGTTGTTCGAGCGCGGACTGAAGCGCCAAGCAAGCATCGTCGGGTCGGGAGAGTCGCCCGTCGCGCCAGCGATGTGATCTACGCCCCGAGCCTCCAATTCCTTGAGTAGGTACTCAACGGTGTCAGCGAACTGGCTGAACACCAGGACCTTCTCTTTCGGGTGAGACTTGACTATCAATTCCTCGAGAAGCCGCAGCTTCGTGTCCTTGCGCGGGTCCCACTCGCCGCACTTGGAAAGCACGGCCAGCAGTGCATCAGCATCTTTGCGAAGATCCTCCTCAAGTTCGCCCACGAACAGTGATGACCTCAGCCACTTGAAACGCCGTTTGAACTGATTTCTGTACTGGTCGTACACCTCGGCAGCCCGCTGCGCGTACTGCTGTTTCTCAGTCAGGTTCGTCAACTGGCCGGAGGCTACGTCTTGGGCTTCCTCATCCTCGGAGTCGATCCGCAGCTGCGCTTCTTCGAGATCGTCGTCACCAACAGTTGCGTCGAGCAGTTCTGCATCTTGCGTGCCGAGCGGAAGCGGTAGGTCGTTTTCGATTGCGTACAAGAAAATGAAATTGCGGAGGATATGGCGCTGCACTGACTGAAGAAACGCTGGACCGCCGCTCTCCAGTCGCTTGAACAGGTTCGTTCGACAAAAGCCCATTAGCCGTTTGCCAGCACGGGACAGCCCGTCTAGCGACTTAGCCTCGGCCGTAGTGGGTGGCTCCTGTGGGGACGGTGCGACATAGTTACCAAGGCCATAGCGCGGAAGCGTGAGCCCGTTGACGGCGGCTACGATCCCAGGCGCCTGCAGACGAGCATAAGGATCGTTCTTGTCATTGTCCCCAACCTTAAACTTCACCGTGAGAGGTCGACGAATTGGGAAGTAAAACCGATCACCCGAGTTGAATTGAAGGTAACGCCTGCCCGTCGTCGGGTCGGCCGCCGCGTAGTTCGCCTCAATGAAGCTGCGAGTACGGCGAACGAGGTAGAGCCGCATCAGGTCTCGCCAGTCGTCAGGGTACGGACTCTTCTCGAAGGCTGCCAGAGATCTCACGGGCGCCTGGTATCGCTTGAGAAACTCGGTTTCTGTCAGTTCCCGAAGAATGCGCTCTGGTCTGATCCCCAGATCTGCGTCATCAGGGACGAATAACCGCAGCTGCGACGACAGATCAAGGTAGCTCTTGTTGTAAGGCGTCGCCGACAGCAGAACACACTTGCTTTCATTTTCAGCGATGTACTCCTGGATGGCGCGGAAGCGCTTCCCCTCTCTGTTTCTAAGATTGTGACTCTCGTCGATGACAACAACCCGATAACGACGAGTATCCGGCAGCTGAGTCACGACAGTGCTCAACGACATGACCTTTGCGACTAGGCGGTACGTAGCAACATAGTCCTCCCACATGCGCACCAGGTTCTTCGGACAGATGATGAGCGTCTCGACGCCGTAGTCGTCTTGGCAAATTCTTGCTAGAGCGGTCGCCATCATCGTCTTACCCAACCCAACCACATCTCCGAGCAATACGCCGCCCCGCTTGTTGAGGTGATGCGCTGCGATCTTCACCGCCGCGGTCTGGAACTCAAGCAGGGTGTCACCGAAGTCCCGAGGGATGCGGAACTCCGACAGCCCAGCCCGTGCTTCCTGAGACAGGTGGTAGGCCATCTTGAGATAGATGTGGTAAGGCGGTAGCGGTTCCTCGCGCGCCCAGCTACCGTCGATAATGTCGACAAGCTCATCGGATATATCTATGCACCAGTCATCCGTCCAACGGTCCTCGAACCACTTTTCCAGCTTCTGACAAGCGTCCCCATCCAGCACGTCAACATTCAGCTCGCCCTGCTTGGACAGCCCAGCGAGAGTCAGGTTGCTGCTCCCAAGGAAGCCCGTGGTGGGATTGTTTACGTCAGTTCGATGGCACAGGTACAACTTGGCGTGCAACGTATGTCGCAGGTAAAGCTTCACAACAACCTGCTTAGCCTTAATCTGCGCACTCAGCCGACGGAGCCCAAGCTCATCGGCATCACTCGGAACGCCAAAGGTCAGTTGCTGCCGGAAGTCCTCAGCCATGCGGCGCTTGAGGCGATTTGCGGTCTGAAGATCAAGGTTGCCAGGACCTAGGACTGGACTCAGAGCCGTGCGCAACTCGTCCTGGGGAAGCGATTGCATGCCAACCAGGAGGCGGGCGCAGGAACCTTCACCGCCTTTCCAAAGCTCGATGAACGAATCTATCTTTCGCCATCCACGCAAATTAAAGTAGCCGACGCAGAAATCTGCCCGTTCGGAGACCTTCAGTGTGTCCCCCAGTGCGGGTAACAGCGACTTCTCGATGTTGTCGAAGATTCGAGGCATCAGCTAATCCCTAGCCTCTCTCTCTGCTACCGGCGATCTTGAGTTTGCCTTCTGCCTCTGTCTTGTCGTGTCGTCTGCCGCCATCCTTTGTCCTATTCTACTTCATCATATCGAACATTCGTTCGAATAACAATCGGCAGTTAGTTTGGCACAACTAAATGAAAGTCAGGAGCAGCGCAGAGCGGGAGGATAGCGGCGAGGCACGCGCTGTGGTTCCGCATCTGATGCAATTCAGACTCACTTTCGTAGCCAATTCCTCGCTGCAAGTAAGTTACCCGCGACCATAGCCAGTCGATCAGCTCATTCATCGCCTCGACATCTCCTTTGAGTTCTGCGATGTCGCCCCTAAACCACGTCGCGTTACGGCGTATCTGAGGAAGGGCGATAAACGGACCCCATGGGTGTAAGCCAATCGTGTGTAATACCCAGATGACCGGGGTTCTGTCTCCGGCCGATTCGAGAAGTGCATCCCTCCGGTCCATGAATTTGATGACACGGAGGAGAACGTCACTGATGGAGTCATGAATCTTGGGCGGTGCCGCGGCGTCAATTTTCCAGGGAACTTCTTCGCATACGTGAATGGCGTGTGCGGCAGCCTTACTGATGTCCATGAGAGCTTCCGCCAAGGCTGCGATGCCGGCGGCTATGTCTGGTTCTGTTGTAGCGGTCAGGTGACTCTCCGTGAAATCCCTCGCGAAGGCGGCGAGCAACCGATTCTCGTGGTATCGGACGTTGTCGTGACCGCGGTTCGATGGACGGCCCACTTCCTCACGAACCGAGAGGGCGTTGGGCGGGCTCAAGCTCGTTGATAACAGGAGGCTCTTCAGACTCGCTGCCGCGACGACTGGGCCTGAGTGGACATCATTGTCAGGGTTGTCGAGGATCGCTTCCAGGGATCGCTCGGTGTGATCACGCAGGTCGCGCAAAGCCGCATCAGTGCCCAGAGCGACACGCGCTCGGTACGGGGGAAGCCGACGAGTGCCAAGGAGATCGTCGGGCATAACAAGGCGAAAGCCGCCACGACTGCGAAGGATGCGCAGATCGTCACAGACCGACTGACTCGATCCAAGCTTCTTCGTCGTCCGTCTCGCAATGCCCACGCACCGAGAATACGCCCACACGCGTGTCCGAGGGGTGCCTTCACAGAATCTCCACAACGACCCTCCAGCAGCACCACTGGTGACCAGGATGACACTCGCAGCCGCTCCGTGAAGCTACGACAGAAGGGACTTCAGCTATTCGCTGTGGAGTGGTTTCCTCGACGAGTCGGCAGCTAGCCGAAAAGATTAAAGGAGAAACTCATGAGTAGCGACATCGTGCCAGCGTTCGGGGGAAGCCTTACGAGACGGGAGAGCCGCTACGCCGGGCGGGCACTCGCGCGACTCGATACCCAGACCGAGGTCGGCTTGGCGCGTATCGATCAGGCTGCTGAACTACAGGCTGGCATGGTTGGGGCCGTCACCTACGTCGCCAAGAGGGCGATGCAGGAAATAGCGCTGCTTTCCCAACTGGAAGTCCAGTTGTCCACTGTCGTCCCGATGGCCACCAGTCGGCTACAGGCGCTTGGCGACATCGCCGCCCTGGAAGCGGCCGATGTGATCAGCCAAACGGTCAGGAAGGTGTCGCGATGATGCTCTTCGCGGCGTTTCTGCTCACCATCAGCGCGGTATCCCTGTTGAGCCTGGCCACTCACGAATGGCGAGACGCCTATCGGCAGCACCACTCCGAGCAGGCGAAGCTGGAGCGCCAAACGCGTTGGGCCGAACGGCGGTTGCATGATGTGTCGTCACAGGCATTCAGGAAGATGCTCGACGCCACACGTCAGGCGTCAGGCTTAGACCGGCCGTGGCGGTCGTGAGGACCGATGTCCACCTGGCTTTCGAAGCTGGCTGAATGCCTCGTCGTGCTCGTGCTGGTAGCGGTAGCGGCTCGAGCGATCTGGACGTTGCTCGGGCCGTTAGTCCCCCCGCTTCTCTTGTTGCTCATAGTCGGGGGGTTGGTGTTAGTCATCTTGCGAGGTCCTCGCTCGGGCGGCTGAGTTTTCCACATGTAATGACAGTCTGACTGCACATTGCTATTGACACGGGTCAATGAAGCTGGGATACCGGAGAAGAGGGGCAGTGGCGAACGGCTGTTGCACATCTGGCGCTGCGCTGCTGACCCCTCTTCATGACCGCGGTCAATAAGACCGTTTGTCTTTCAAGCAAAACAACGAGAGGAGGTGCCAAGTGTCAGACCAGATCATCCGAGTTACCGCTCGCCCCAGAGCCGATGGGATGGATATCGATCGGCTCGCGCTGGCCCTCCTTCAGCTTGCTGTCCAACTTTCCGAACGTCAGGGAACGCGCACGAAGAAGCGCTCGATGAAGCGGACCGTGGACCCCGTGAAAGGCGTGAACGTGCGCGACAACGAGGGGGTTACATGATCACCGTGTTGATCGCGGTAGAGCTCGTCGTCTTGGCTGCGACGCTCCTCATCATGCGTGCCGCCGAATCAAAGCGTCAGCGGCGAACACTCGTCGCTTATCAGTTGAAGTTCCCAAGGGGGCTCGAAGCCGAAGGCGTCGAAGCCTTCTTGGGAGGGCTCTCCGGATTGCTCCTACCTTGGTGGAAGCGCTGGCTGGTCAGTCCGTATGTGAGCATCGAAGTTCACGCGTCGCCGTCCGGCATCCGTCACTTCCTACTGGTACCCCGAAGCTGGGGGTCGGCCGTGGAAGGCCTCTTGCAGGCATCCATGCCTTCGGTTCGCTACGAGTCCGTTGACCTGCCTTTCGCAATTCTGAACATCGGCGCCGAATACGCCTTGAGCGATCATCGCCGGCCAGTGCGTACGAACGCCGCGAGCATGAACGCCAAGCTGCTTGCCAGCTTGCAGCCGTTGCGACAGGACGAGGACATTGTTATCCAATGGCTGATTACCCCTCACGGTCCGGTCCAGCCAGCGCGGCTCGCCAGCAAGCAACAGCCGGGGCTACTCCACGTCCTTGATCCGGATCTTCTACAACACGCCGAAGCGGTCTCGGCACTGAACGAAAAGCAGTCTCACCCCATGCTCTTGACCGTTCCCCGCATCGGAGTGGCCAGCAACGACATTCCACGCGCTCGAAGGTTGCTACGGGATGTCGAGACCGCCTGGCATGAGAGCCGCGCTCCTGGCGTACATATCGGTAGGCGCCTGATTTCGGAAGCCAGGGTCGCCAAGCGAATGATCGAACGGCGAGCGCCTCTGGTTTTCTGGCCCGCCACCTTCAATAGTCAAGAACTCTCCGGCTTGATCGGTTGGCCGATCGACGCAGTGGCCGTGCCCGGTCTGGCCCTTGGTGGTTGCCGCCTAGTGGCGGCTTCGCCGGCGATCCCAAGATCCGGCACGGTGATCGGTGACAGCAACTTTCCGGGTGATCTCCGCCCGCTAGCGCTCGATACCCAAGCTCGTCTACGTCATGTCCAGGTGCTCGGACCCACCGGGACCGGAAAGAGCACGCTGCTCGTGAATATGGCGGTGCAAGACCTGGAAGCTGGACTGGGCATCATTCTGCTGGACCCGAAAGGTGATTTGGTGCAGTCGGTCTTGGAGCGGATGCCGCCCAAGCGCTGTGGTGACGTAATCGTCCTCGATCCCGCCGACACGACATGGCCGGTGGGACTCAACCCTCTGGAGTCGGTCGATGACGACCATGCCGAGGTCGTGGTCGAAAATTTGGTCGGACTATTCAAAAGCCTGTATCGAAGTTCCTGGGGCCCTCGACTCGACGACATCCTCAGAGCGGCTCTTCTGACACTCGCCGGGGCGAAGGGGACGACGCTCTGCGAGGTGCCCCTGATCCTTACCGATCCCAGCTACCGCCGCCGGCTTGTGGGAAGTCTGGACGATCCGGTGGGCCTGGAGAGCTTCTGGGGCTGGTACGAGGCACTGAGCGAACCGGAAAGAGCGATGGCGGTCGGGCCGGTTCTCAACAAAGTCCGTGCATTCACAATGCGGCCCCGAGTCCGGAGCATCATCGGCCAGAGTCAGCCGAAGCTGAACCTAAGGGACGTATTAGAAAGCGGCAAGGTGCTGCTCGTCTCCCTCGCTTCCGGACTGCTGGGCGACGAGGCCGCAGCGCTATTGGGTGCTCTGGTTGTGGCTGAACTATGGAACGCCACACTGGCCCGGGCGGCACAACATTCAGATGACAGACGCCCGATGATGGCTTTCTTGGACGAGTGGCAGAACTTCTTGCACCTGCCCACGCCAATGGCTTCGGTGTTGGCGGAGGCTCGCGGTCTAGGCCTCGGCATGGTGCTCGCGCACCAACATCTGGGCCAGCTTCCGGAAGAGGCCCGGCACGCGGTACTCGCTAACGCCCGCTCCAAAGTGGTGTTCCAGCTTCCCGCCGGTGACGCCCACCTGATCGCGCGTGAGTTTGGCGGGGTACTCACCGCCGATGACCTCCAAGGGCTCGGCGCCTACGAAGTCGCAGCGCAGTTGTTCGCCGCTGGCACCACCCAGGCGGTTGCGACTGCCACGACACGACCGATGGGCAATTCGACTGGTTCCGCCAATGACGTTCGAGCCCTCTCTCGTGAGCGCTACGGCGTCGCTCGCGACGAGGTCGAGAAGCAGATTCGCAGTCGCCAGCACGTCCGCGTAGAGGCTCCAACCGGACGGCGTCAACGTCCCGGAGGCCCCTCGTGATGTCACGGCACACTTCTCCGGTCGGGTGGAGCATTCGATCGCGTCTTGCCTGCTCAGAGCAGTTGAGCGAAGCAGATTCGCGAACGAATCTCCTATACAAAATCTGGTTAACGGGAAAGCTCTCGTGAACAAGCGGACGTACGTCACGGCCTCCAGGCTGGCAGCCCTGCGCGTGCGGATGCGGCCCATCGAGTGGTCTCTGCTGAACGATGTCGAACGGCTCAACGTGGCATCGGGCCAACAGCTACGTCGGCTGCACTATCAAGACTCCGACACCGGACGGCGCATGGCTCGGCTTGACCTCAGCGGCCTCGTCGAACGACGTGTGCTTGCCCGCCTGGGTCGGAGTGTTGGTGGCCGTCGGGCCGGATCGGAGGGATGGACCTACGCCATGGACGTGGCCGGCAAGCGCCTCCTGTGTCCGGATCAGCGCCGACAGTGGCAACCATGGACGCCGGACAGCCATCACCTTCGCCACGCCCTGGCGGTCAGCGAGATATACGTGCAACTCCGGGAACTCGAAGACCTGGGAACGATCGATCTAGAGCGCTTCGACGCCGAGCCTATGTGCTGGCGCTTCTTCCACGGCCCGGGAGGAGCACCGCTTGTGCTCAAACCGGACGCGTACATCACCACCGCCAACGCGGAATACCTCGATAGCTGGTTCATCGAACTCGACCGCGCCACCGAGCCGATGAGTCTCATCGCCAGCAAAGCCAAGACCTACTGCCGCTACTGGCAATCGGGTCGCGAGCAGATGAACGAGGGTGTCTTCCCGACCGTGCTCTTCGTAGTTCCGGACGACAACCGCAGAACGCAGCTGCTCGACACTCTGTCTCAGCTTCCTGCCGAACACCGGCAACTCTTCCAAGTGAATACAGCCGACTCGGTCGTGCGATCGATGGCGTCGGGCGAACTCATCAACAACAGCGACACGAAGGAGGTGACTTTATGAACCAACTGACATCGACAACTCTCGCCCACGGCTACTGCCGACGCAGCTCACTCGTCTATACGACGATCCCGAGACGACGGATCATCCTCGGTGATGCCCTGACGGTACTGCGACAATTGCCCTCGTCGAGTGTCGATGTAGTCCTTTCTTCGCCCGCTTATTTCCGCCTCCGTAACTATCAAGTTGATGGACAGCTCGGCATGGAGCCAACCGTTTCGGAGTGGGTCGAACACCTCGTCGGTGTCTGCGACGAACTGGCGCGACTGCTTCGGGCCACTGGCAGTTTGTGGTTGAACCTCGGCGACAGCTATAGCTCTCATCCACGGTTCGGTGCTCCACGAAAGTCGTTGCTGCTCGGGCCAGAGCGACTACTAACTGCTCTGGCGGAGCGAGGCTGGATCGTGCGTAACAAGGTGGTCTGGGCGAAGCCGAACCCGATGCCTGCCAGCGTTCGTGACCGACTCAATACCACATGGGAATCGATGTTCCTGTTAGTGCGCTCGTCCCATCCCTACTTCGACCTTGACGCCATCCGCGAACCGCATCGCTCGACTAGGTCCCCAATTATCAAACCGCCCTCCGCAACTAAGTACGGCAGTGCTAAACGCCCACCGTGGGCGGGACCGCTCGCCGGGACTAACGACGGGCTGTTGAAGGCAAGAGCTGAAGGCCGAAGTGGTCACCCACTTGGCAAGAACCCGGGTGACGTCTGGACGGTGGCGACTGCCAAGTTCTCCGGGCAGCACTTCGCAACCTTCCCTGCCGCTCTGATCGAACGCCCCATCAAGGCCACCTGCCCGGCGCGGGTCTGTGTTTCCTGTGGT
>Ga0182014_10004316_pt1 | contig 16400 bp, 15 predicted proteins | sample 612S2DmetaG_FD_120489 | JGI IMG/M metagenome (GOLD analysis project Ga0182014, IMG submission 120489) | Permafrost microbial communities from Stordalen Mire, Sweden - 612S2D metaG | ecosystem: Environmental > Terrestrial > Soil > Wetlands > Permafrost | place: Sweden: Stordalen | collected... | reverse complement strand
GGTGACCATTTCATTGGCCAGGACGCGAATGCCGACGCCGGTGAGGACTGCGCCGTAGAGGGCGGCGTTGCCAAACTCGTCATGATTGCCGGTGGAGAAGTAGCTTCCGAAGGGCGGGGCCAGCGCGCGGAAGGGCTCGGTCAGCGCCACGGCGTCGGACTTGCCGCCGTCGAACAGGTCGCCGGGAAGAAAGATTATGTCCGGGTTGAGGCTTGCGGCCAGCGCCGCGATGCGCCGGCTAAAACCGGCTCCGTGCACGTGGCCGAGGTGCAGGTCGCTGACCACGAGAGCGGTGCGGCCACGCCAGGATGCAGGCAGGCCTGGGAGTAGGACGGGAATGCGCCGGATGCGAATGATGCGCGCGTTTACCAGGCCATAGACGCTGACCACGAGCGCCAGAGTGAAGAACGCGGCGGCGATGAGCGGCCGGTTTGCCGGCAATCCCAGGACAGCCAGCGCAAAGGCGGCCAGCCAGCAGAGGCAGGCCGCCCAGAAGAAGTAGTTCAGCAGCCCCAGCCATACGGCTGCAATCCTATAGAGAAGCGTGACCAATCGGCCAGCGAAGCGGAACCCGAGCAGCGCGGCGGTGATGAAACTGAAGGCCAGCAGCCACAGCGCCGCTTGCAGCGCAAGCAGGACCAAGGGGCTCAGAGGCCAGCAGAAGCTGATCCAGGTGTGATAGAGGAACCAGTGGGCAGCAAGCAGAAGAACTTGTATCAGCGCGATTCCCACCACAGGCCAGGCTCTCAAACGGGGTTCTCCTTGTATTCAATTCTTACATGAGCAGCAATAAGGAACAGTAACAGGAGTGTGGCCCGCGCCCATGAAACAATCCCATTATGGTTATTCCCGCGGGCGGCGCGCTCGGCCTTTACATTTCGATTCCCTTCTGCCGGTCAAAGTGCACCTACTGCAACTTTGCCTCGGGGGTTTATCCGGCCAGCGAACACGCCCGCTATGTGGATAGTGTGATCGAGGATCTAGCCGCGGCCCCCGCATGGGCTGCGCGGATGGGCGTGCAGCTTCCGCGCCGCGTGGACACGGTCTACCTGGGCGGCGGAACGCCGAGTTTGCTCGCCGCCGAGCTGCTGGCGCGCCTGTTCGCCGCCGTGCGCGGGGAGTTTGACCTGGAGCCGGACGCCGAAATTACTGTCGAATGCGCGCCGGGCCAGCTTGCCGATCAGACTCTGGAGGCGCTGGTTGCGACCGGCGTGAACCGCGTCAGCCTGGGAGTGCAGTCGTTCGTTGACCGCGAAGCGGCGGCTACCGGGCGGCTGCATAATCGCGCCGTGGTGCTCGCGGACGTAATGCGGCTGCGAGCCGCACGCATCTGCAACTTGAATGTTGACCTGATCGCAGGTCTTCCCGGCCAGACCTTCGCCTCATGGCAGGAGTCGTTGAAGATGATGGAGGGGCTGGCGGATGCGGGCATCCCTCACGCCAGCGTTTACATGCTGGAGGTGGACCAGGATTCGCGACTGGGCCGCGAGGTGATGGCGCATGGCGCGCGCTACCACGCTGATCTGGTTCCCAGCGACGATGACCTTGCGCAAATGTATACGCAGGCGATTGAGAGGCTGGACAAGGCCGGTTTGGAGCAGTATGAGATTTCCAACTTCTGCCGGACGGGAAAGGAATCGCGGCACAATCTGCGCTACTGGCAGAGGCGACCTTATCTCGGATTGGGCCTCGACGCCTCGTCCATGCTGGCAGCGGACGAAGACCATCGCGTTCTGCGCTCCACCACCACCGACGACCTGAAGGCATATCTTGAGAGCTCGGAGCCGGTTGAGACCACTTGGCTCACCCGCGCGCAGCAGCACGAAGAGGCCTGGTTTCTCGGCCTGCGGCTGAATGTGGGCGTTGAAGTAGCGGCAGTGCAGCGCGAGTTTGGCGAGGCGATGGTCGCGCCGGCGCTTCAAGCCGTCGCGCGGTTGGCGGAAAATGGGCTGCTGAGTTCAGACGGTAAAACGGTTCGGCTGACCGCGCAAGGACGGCTGCTGTCGAACGATGTTTTTCAGGAGTTTCTGGAGTTGGAGGCGCCCGCTACGCCTTTACGTTCCCCATTGGCGAGATGAATTCTTGAGTGCGAGGTTTTCCATATGATTTCTCTCACAACAGTAAATCATTCATTGCTGCATTCTGTCAGCTATTGCAAAAGGGATAACCCTCGGCTTTGCCGGGGTGGCAGTGGAAGTTTGACATTTACGGGAGTCGCTCCTGGATTGTGTTTTTCCATTTTTCTCGCAAAAATGTTTGAAGAGCACGGAGCATCAGCGCCGTCCCTACGGGACTCCGGAGTGAATCTGCGGGATCCACTTTCCCCACGCTGAAGCGCGGGGCTAACAACCATTGCGCCTACGGTGCGGACGACGGGTTGCTACCGGCATGTGCTTCCACCCTACCAGGCAAGCAGTTCGTCCTCGGAGGTGGAGGAGAGAAAGGCGACCGGGGCGGCGTTGGGTTCTGGAAAGTCGCCGGCGCACTGAATGGATTCGGGACCGCTGGACTTGGCCACCAGCAGCGCCTGTTCGGTTTCGCGCAGAACCACTATCGGGGAGCGTCCCATGCTGGAGGCGATGCCGAAGCAGGCTGAGAGGCGGATGGCATCACCGTTGACGCGGAAGGGCACAGAGAATACATCCATGCGCAGACGCTCGGCCATCATGACCGCGTTGACGCTGGAGCAGCCGGGCAGAGCGATTAGAAACTCATCCATGCCGGCGCGGCCCAGCAGGTCGTAGCTGCGCAACAGGCGCGCGGTGCGGGTTGCCACCTGGCAGAGCAGCTCGTCGCAGGTCTCCGAGCCCAGCCGCGAGTTCCAGTGGCCGAAGTCGTCAATGTCGAAGAGAATCACGCACAGCGAACTGTTCATGCGCTGCACGCGGTCGGTTTCGCGAAACATCATGGAGAGCATGGTTTCGCGGTTGTAGACGCCGGTCAGGCGGTCGATCTGGGCGTTGAGGGCGGTGGCTTCGCGCAGCATTTCCAACTCGCGAGAGCGGCGATGCTCGCGCAGCACCGCTTGCAGCCGGAGCCGCAGAAAGGCAGGCTCGGCGGAGCGCGGCACCAGGTCGTCGATGACTCCCTCGGCCAGACGGTCGATCCACTCCTGCGTGACAGTGTCCGAAATCAGGACAATCGGGTAACGGCGGCCCACAGCCTCGGCGCGCGCCGCAGCCAGCAACTGTCCCACACTTAGAGTGGGCGAGCTGCATGGCAGGTTCGCATCGGGCAAATTGACGTCGATCAGAGCCAGGGTCGGCGCATGAGCAGCGGTCAACGCGAGCAGAGCTGTCTCGGCGGAGAGAAAGATTTCCACGCGCGCTCCGTCGACGGCAAGCACCGGTTCAAGATCAGCGAGCAATGCAGGATCGGGCGATGCGAGAAGGTAGACGGGCTTGGAGTTGGCGAGCATGAGAACAACCTCGATAGTGTATGCATCGGCGATAGTTAAAAATAATTTAGAGATCGGCAAAGAAACTTAAGTGCCTTCAATAACTAATGAGCAGAAATACGGGTGCCTAAGGTAATTCATTCGCCGCCACCGGCATATGCTGCCAACACCCACCCCTCCATGGTCTGCAACTGTCCTTTCGGACCTCAGCAAGAATTCGAGGTGTCTTTCGTACACTCTGCTGCCAAAAAGCAAAACCGGAAGCGCGATGGAGCGCTTCCGGTTTCAGTTCAATTCCAGTCTGCATCAGGATCAGGCAAGGAGGCGTTGGCGTCCCAAGAAGGCGAGGCCGAGGCCGAGGATGAACAGGCTCAAGGTGCCCGGTTCGGGAACAGGGGACTGGGAATTCGGGGACACGGAGATGTCGTCGAGCGCCATGTACGATGGATCATCCCGGAAGTCGAATTGGATGGTGTCCATGCCGGTGCCCGTTACCGAATACGTGTAGAGAGCGTACGCCCCGTCGCTATTGCTATTGGGATCCGTCAGGGAGAGAAGCTGGGTGCCGTCCCAGTAAGCCGAGAAATCCGAGGGGTCATCGCCGACACTGGCGAGGTAGAAAGCAAAGGTATAGCCCGTTCCAACGCCCGTTGAAAGCGTCTGAGAAAGGGTGCCGTCCGAGCCTTCCGGTCCCATAGCAGTATAGTAGTTGCCGGAATTGGGGCCGGAATTGGGGCCAACGTAACCATAGGAGCTGGTGACAAAGGTCCCCGCAGAGCTGCCCGTCCATCCGGTGAAATTGCCAGTTTCGAAACCGCAGTTTGTAACCAGGTTGCCTGCCACGGAGCCGCAGGGGCTGAGCGAGCCTGCTCTCAGGGGCAGTGCCATCAGTGTGAACGCGCAAACCAAAACAAACAGATTCAAGGCCTTCATCGAGATATCCCTTTCTCAAGAAGAAATCATTCAGCTGTGCATGGGTGAATTCTCGCAAATAGTATCATCCGGAAACAGAGAATCGCAAGAGTGTATTTTCGGCCCCAGGGCGGACAGGTGCGGGTACACGGGAAAGTTGCGTTCTAATCGACGAAGTCAATCTGCGGCGCGATGGGGATGATGCCGCGCTCGTGGCCCATCTGGAGCAGCGTGCGAATGGCCTCGCGGCCGTCAGCGCCGTAGTCCAGGGTGCGCTCATTCACGTACATGCTGACGAAGCGGTTGGCCAGCCGGACATCCAGATCGCGGGCAAACTGCATGGCGTATTCCAGCGCCTCCTCGCGGTGATCCAGTGCGTGCTGGATGCTGTCGCGCAGGGCTTTGGAGATGATCTTGTGCTTTTCCGCGCCCAGCGAGCGGCGGATGGCGTTGCCGCCCAACGGCAGCATCAAGCCGGTGGTCTCGCGCCACCACACGCCCAGGTCGAGAATTTTATTCAATCCGCTGGCGGAGTAGGTGAGCTGGCCCTCGTGGATGATGAGCCCGGCGTCGTAACTTCCGGACTGAATCGCCGGGATGATCTGGTCGAAGGGCACGGTCTCGGTTTGGAGGTCGGGGTTGAAGATTTTAAGCGCCAGATAAGCAGTGGTCAGCGTGCCGGGAACGGCAATCTTGATGCTGCCCAGCTCCCCGGGCGCCATCCTCTTACTGGAGACGATCATCGGGCCGTAGTCTTCGCCCACGCTGCCCCCGCATCCCATCAGCGTGTAGTTTTCTTGCAGGTAGGGGTAGGCGTGGAAGCTGATGGCGGTCACGTCGAAGAAGGCTTCATCCAGGGCGCGGCGGTTGAGGGTCTCGATGTCGCACAGGGTGTGGGAGAAGCGGTAGCCGGGGACGCGGACCTTGTTGGTGGCCAGGCCGTAAAACATGAAGGCGTCATCGGAGTCGGGACTGTGGGCGATGGAGATGTCGATCATCTCGGCCGGGCTTGCATCCTGCTTGTTGGGATTACTCATGGAGATGAACGTCCTTTCAACGATAACTGCATAGTATGGCTTGGGGACCGGCCAGTGATCCTAAACTTCTGTTTCGGTGTCGGTTTCCTCGGCCGGACCGGAAGCTGGCTTGGCGCCCGGCGAAGGTTTGGAGCGGCTTCGGGCGCGCTGCACCCAGATGTGAAGCGCCCCCCCGGCGGCTGCAACCAGCATCGCCGCGAACGAGACGAGAAGTACCAGAAGTAACCAGCGCATGGGTATTAACCAGGGTCAGAATACCAGACGAGCCGGGTGTTGCAGCCAGGCGTTACGGCTGGCGGAGGCTCTCTTGCAGCCAGTCAAGGTAAGGCTGGCTGGCCGCATCCACCTTCAGAACCAGAAACTCGGGGGTCTGGTAGCTGTGTAGCTCAAGCAGCCGGGCTTCCAGGGCGGCGAGTAGATCCGGGCCGGTTTTGATGAGCAGCAGCGTTTCCGTCGCGGACTCGACCTCGCCCTGCCAGCGGTAGATGGACTGCGCGCCGGGAATCAGCGTGGCGCAGGCGGCCAGCCGCTCCTCGACCAGCGTGCGGGCGAGGCGGGCGGCCTCGTCGGGGTTGGCGACAGTGGTGAGAACGATGCGGATTGGAGGTGTGGGCGAGGGCATGGAGAGCTTCCACGGTTAGTGTACGGCATTCTCAATGGCATTTTTTCTACTATCCTGCTAGGCTTTTATCATGCAGATCACGGTCACCATCCCGGATGAGTTTGCCGCGCGGGTGAGAGCTCGCGGGCTGGCGCCGGAGAGCTACGTCGAGAGCTTGATTGATAACGCGGCGCACGTGGCTCCAGCAAAGCCCAAACCGATTCGGAGCGACAGCGAGATGCAGGCATTTTTCAGGGAGATGGCTGCAAATTCCGAGAAATTGCCCCAGCTTTCCGATGAAGCACTCACCCGAGAAAGCTTGTATCAGGACCACGACTGACCATGAGCGCCGTCCCTTCGGGACTCCAGATGAATTGTTGGTTTCGCTAACCCCACCCCACGCTGAAGCGCGGGGCTAACAAACACTGCGCCTACGGCGCGGGCGACCGAATGCGAATTTGCAGGCGGTTCATCCCAGCCAAGTGCAACTCTCCGCTCGATAGGCGCCGCGGTTTCAGAACTCGATTGAGCAAAGCGGGATCGGTTGCGGATTTATTGACAAGGACGGCAAGTTAGCCCCCGCTATCGCGGGGATAGCAGGTTAGCAAGTTAGCAGATTTGTGCGACTGAGGCTATCATTCTGGCTGGCGTTCATTGCAGCCGTAACTTGCCCGGCGCGGCTGACTCAGGCAGTATGAAGTTGAGGCCGGTTGAATCCGGCGCAAGGAGAAGAACGATGACGACAGGGATCAGGTTTGGTACTTCGGGATGGCGGGCGATTGTGGCCGATGAGTTTACCGTGACCAATATCCGGCTGGCGGTGGCGGGGATTGCCGCCTACGTGAAGACACAACCGAAACCGCACCGCGTGCTGGTGGGCCGCGATCCCAGATTCCTTGGCGAGAGCTTTGTGGACGTGGCGGCGCGTGTGCTGGCCGGGGCGGGCATTACGCCGATCATTATTCCCGAGGCCGCGCCGACGCCGGCCATCGCCTATGCCGTGCGCGAGTTGAAGACTTCCGGGGCCATCAACTTTACCGCCTCGCACAATCCGCCGGAATATAACGGCATCAAGTTCTCCACGCACGATGGTGCGCCGGCCCTGCCTCAGGTGACCAAGAAGATTGAGGCGGCGATTGCGAAGTTGCAGAAGAGCGGCGCGGCAATTCCGCAGGCAAATCCCTCCGAAGGCGGCTTTGAGACGACCGACGTGAAGCCCGCGTTCCTGAAGCGGCTGACGGAACTGGTGAATTTGAAGGCGATTGCCAAGTCGGGCATCAAGGTGGTCTACGACCCGTTCTGGGGCGCGGGGCGCGGCTACAGCTCCGAGATTCTGCGCGAGGCGGGCGTACGGGTGGAGACGGTTCACGATTATCGTGATGTGTTGTTCGGCGGCCATGCGCCGGAGCCATCCGACGAACTGCTGGGCGACGCCCGGGCGAAGATGAAGGAGATTGGCGCGGCACTTGGCATTGCGACGGATGGGGATGCGGACCGCTTCGGCATTGTGGATGCAGACGGCACATTCATCCAGCCGAATTACATCATTGCGCTGCTCTTCGATTACCTGGTGGAGACGCGCGGCTGGCGTAACGGAGTGGCCAAGAGCGTGGCGACGACCAACCTCATCAACGCGCTGGCCGAATACCACAAGGTTCCGCTCTACGAGACGCCGGTGGGCTTCAAGTACATCGGCGAGCTGATCAACGGCGACAAGATCGCCATCGGCGGCGAGGAATCGGCGGGATTGACGATTCGCGGCCACGTGCCGGAAAAAGACGGCGTGCTGGCTGGCCTTCTTGTGGCGGAAATGGTGGCCGTGCGCGGCAAGAGCCTGGGCGTGCAATTGAAAGAATTATTTGCCAAGGTTGGTTCCTTCTATCCGATTAGGGAGAACTTCCACTTGACCCACGCAGGCATGGCGGCGTTCACTGAGAAGTTGAGGGCCGATCCAGAGGAACTGAGCGGGCGCAAGGTTGTCAGTGTGGTCAGGACCGACGGACTGAAGCTGATTCTCGAGGATGGCTCCTGGGTCTGCTACCGCCTCTCCGGAACAGAGCCTGTGGTGCGGGCCTACACGGAAGCGCGCAACGAGCAGGATGTGGAGACGCTCAGCGCGGCGGCCAAAAAGTTTGTACTCGAGTAAAACGGGATGGATTCCATGCAGGACGACAAAATGCAAGCCATGACGAGTGCCGCGGGCAGCGGGCTGCGCGCAGTTCCACGCTCCCTGACAAAGCGTGTGCGTGAGTTTGTGCGCCGCGTATGGCGTCCGGTAGCGTCGGTGGTGGCTGTGGCGCTGGCGATGCTGATCCTGTGGCACGGAATCAACGGCAAGAATGGCTTGCTGGCCTGGCAGCAGAAGCGCGTCGAGGGCCGCGAGCTGCACAAGGAGATCATCAGCCTCCAGCAGGAGAATGCCCTCCTGAGCGAGCGCATCGAGCGGCTCAAGTCCAACCCGGACGCCATCGGCATTGTGGCGCGGGGCACGCGGCGCTACATCAAGCCCAACGAGGTGATTGTCACGCTGCCCCCCGAGCCAAATTCACAAGCCCAGCCAGCCGCGGCGGACAAGTAAGCGGAGATTCCTGTCTGTCGAATCCTCTGCACACCCCTCCGGCGAAAGCGTTATAGCCGATAGCACTGCCAGCCTTTCGCCGAGACGGCGGCCAAAATTATTTTTGTTGACAAAAAGTCTAGTGTGTTAATACAATAGACACCTGAATGAATCTGCGAATTAATTTCTCTTCCGGCGTACCAATCTATCTGCAACTGATAGAGCAGATCAAGCACGCCGTGGAGACAGGCGCAATCCGGTCGGGTGAGCAGTTGCCTACGATCCGGAGCGTGGCCGAAGAGCTAACCATGAATCCCAACACCGTGGCCAGGGCTTATCGCGAATTGGAACGCGAAAGCATCGTCGAGGTCCGGCACGGATCGGGGGTCTTTGTGGCGGGGCCGCAATCGTCTACCACGAAGACCGCTGAGATTCGCAAAGCGGGCGAAGTTCTGCGAACCGCGATGGAGAAGGGCATGGCTCTTGATCTGTCGAAATCGGAGCTGCGCCGGGTGTTTGAAGATGAACTTTCGCGCTTGCAGGAGAAGGCAGCCGCGACACGGAGGCGCACATGAATGACAAATTGATTGATGCTCACGGGCTTTCGAAAAGTTACAGCGGTACGCCAGCGCTACGCGGCCTTGATCTTGCCGTGCCTCGCGGATCGATTTGCGGCTTCCTGGGACGCAACGGCGCGGGGAAGACAACGACCCTGAAGCTGCTGCTGGGGATGCTGCGGCCGGATGCTGGGGAGATTCGGCTCTTTGGCGAAGCGGTGGATGCGGAGGCGTCCTCGATTGCAGCGCGGCGGCGCATTGGTTTTGTCAGCGAAGACAAGGAACTCTATCCGTTTATGAGCGTGGGGCAAACGATACGCTTTACGCGCGCCTTCTTTCCCGGCTGGCGGCGGGATCTGGAGGAGAAATATCTGGAACTCTTCCAATTGCCGCTGGGTAAAGCCGTGCGGAAGCTCTCCAAGGGAATGCGCACGCAACTGATGCTGCTGCTGGCGATGGCGCGTGGCGCTGAGCTGCTGATGATGGACGAACCGACGAGCGGACTCGATCCGGCGATGACCGAAGACATTCTACGGGCGCTTGCGGATTTGGCTGCCAGTGGCGGAACGACGATCTTCTTCTCGTCGCATCAGTTGGCGGAAGTGGAGCAGATCTGCGACCGCGTGTGCATCATCGATGAGGGGCAGGCCGTGATCGATGGTGAACTGGATGAGCTGAAATCACAGTACCGGCGAATCCTGCTGACCTTCGATGGAGAACCGCCCAACGCTCTTGCCGGCCTTGCGGGGATCGATCATCTGCGCCAGCGCGGACGAACGGCATCACTGCTGGCGCATGGAAATGTGGATGCGATGGTTGATCGTGTGCGCGAACTCAAGCCGAGTTCGATCGAAGTGCGTTCCGTATCGCTCAAAGAACTGTTTCTGGATCATGTGAGGGGGGAGTAATGCTCTGGCTCAAGGCTTGGCTTGAGGTGCGATGGCGCTTTGTTTTTCTGGTGGGATCGATTCTGGTGGTGTGGCTTGCGCCCTTGTGGATCAACGCGACGGGAGTGCAGCCGGGAGTGGCGGCGTCGCGGCAATGGATGGGCCTTCAACTGGGATCGGTCCTGCTTTACATCTTTACGGCGATTTACCTTGCGGGCTCGGGCATCAATAGCCAAACCATGTACGCCGCGACAACGGGATTCCATGGTTCCATGTTCTTCACTCTTTCTCTTCCGGTTTCGCGGCGGCGGCTGCTCTTCGTGCGGACGGGATTGGGCGCTCTTCTAACGTGCATCCTGGTCGTCATCATGGCGGGGTACATTTTGTTCCTGCGACCGGAAGCTACCAGCGCCATGCAAGCCCTGGTGTATATGACGCGGGTCATCGTCTGCACTATGGCCGTCTATGCTTTGTCAGTGCTTCTGGCGTGCGTGCTCGATGAAATGTGGCAGTTCATGGTCGCGTGCTTTTTTTGGATTTTCGTGTTTATGTTGCAGTCCAAGATAGAAGTTGTTTCGCGCGTCAGTTCTCTTCGCGGCATGAGCCTGAATTGCTATCCCATCACGGCGCCGATGCCGTGGACTCCGGTGGTGGCGTCGCTCGTGCTGACTGGCGTCTTGCTGTGGATCTCGGTTCTAGTGGTGCAGCGGAAGGAGTATTAGGCAGTGACACGCCATATCAGAATTCCCAATGGAAGCGCGTGCTGAAAACCGAGACGGGGCCGCGATCGCGATTGAACGCCGGATTGGCAACGAACTGGTAATCCATGGTCCAGTGAATCTGCTGGGGGAATGTGTGATCGTAGTACGTCTCCAATGCAAATTCACGGCCGTATTTCAAGTTGCCGTCGCCGTCCAGGATGCCCGTGCCGCCGGCCATGAGGTATTGCTGGTTCACCTTTGTAATGCCGCTCATCACGACAGCCAGGCCGGCTGCATCGCGGGAGCGGCGCCACGCATCGCCCTTTACGCTTATGCCCAGCGATCCGGTGTGATCGATGTCGGTATACACCCATGCTTCGTTATGGCCGTCGTTCCATCCCACGCGAGAAAACACGCCGATGTTCTTCGTGATCTCCTGTTCCGCGTTCAGGCCGAAGCCATACGAATGACGGTGGGCGTAAGTCTTGGAGATATCCGCTCCCGGAATCGAGAGAGCGGCCTTGTAGCTGCCGAATTCCCCCTGATTGACAAATGCCAAGGGGCGGACAACTCCAGGATGGCCGCCGATGCTGTATCGGCGCTCGCCTTCGACCACCATTCCCCAGTCGTGGAAAAATCTGTCATCGCCCGCAGTGGGCACACCTGGCCACGTGAGGAACTGGTCTTCGGCGGTAAAGCCATTCTGTTGATTCGATAACTGGAAGAATCCATAGCGCAATGCCCACTTCGGTCTCTTTAATTCGACAGAGATGCCGGTTGTGTAGCCCAAGGCGTCGGCGGGATAATCCCAAGTGGCATTGGCGACCAGCGCCCAATTCATGAATTGTTTGCGTGGATCGTTGGCATAGGCGTTGTTGTCGAAGATGTCCTTCGAGCTGTACCGGCCGAAAGTGAACGTGAGCCGCGTAGCCGGCTGATCTCCGGCGAGCGTGAGTTGGTCGGAAGGCACGGCCTCTATCTTACCGCCGAACCCGATGGTCTGCCGGATAAAGAAGCGCGCGAGGTCCTCGTGGGGAGGGCGCGTACCGGCTTTGTAAGCTTCTCCGTTGGTAAAGTCCTCGATGCCGAGAGTATCGTCCAGGCCGAAGCCCTGCCACGTCAACAGGTCGGCGTGGAATTCTGCGCCGCGCCACAACCGGTACCCGCCAAAGAAGTCCAGAGACACGGTCTCGCGGGCTTGCCCTGCGGTGGGCAGGCTGTTGACGCCGGTGTACTTGGCGCTCAAGGAGGGATATCCCTGGCCGGTGATGGTGGTCTGTATGTGCCAGTTCCAAGTCTGGGCTTGCGCTTCGGCAGGCTTCGGATTGGCTGGAGCGGCTGAGGGAGCGTCTACCGGCTGGTTCTGTGCAGCAGCCATGGTGGCAGCCATTGCCAAGGCAAGGGCGGTCAACAGGCGGTATGCCTGGATGGATTTCGAGCGTAGACAGGCAAACCGGGGCATCAATGAACCTCTTTGATTAGATGTGTGCGTCGTCCGGCAGGATTCGGGGATAGAATGGAGACGTAACCATACCCCCACTCCGTAGATACCATACCGGGGGTAGGTATTGTCAAGCAAAGGAGTTCATCCATGCCCACCCATGATCGGGAAAAGGTCAAGTTGGTGCAACGATTGAAGAAACTGCGCGGTCAATTGGACGCCGTGGAGCGTTCGCTGACCGCCGATGAGGACTGCGGCGGGCAACTGATGCTGCTGGCGGCGGTGCGCGGCGGCGTCAACGGCCTGATGGGCGAGGTGCTGGAGACCCACATCCGCTTCCACCTGGTGGACGGCGCAAAGGAGCAGATCGCCCCCGAACTGGCCGAAGACCTGATCGACCTGGTGCGTGCGTACTTGAAGTGACAGGGGTCAGAGATCAGAGATCAGGGGTCAGGGGTCAGGGATCAGGGGTCAGGGGTCAGAGATCAGGGATCAGGGGTCAGAGATCAGGGGTCAGAGATCAGGGATCAGGGATCAGGGATCAGAGATCAGGGGTCAGGGATCAGGGGTCAGAAAATGGTGCGTTCTAGGTTATCGGTTTTTGCAAAATGGTGCGCTATTGCGGTCCGGTTTTCGGACACCGGTGCAGTTCACCGGAAAATGGTCAATGGCTGCAAATCCGTCAGTAGTGTTTTCAGGGGACAGGGGTCAGGGATCAGAGATCAGAAAACGGTGAGCTATAGGTTATCGGTTTTCGTCAAACGTGAAGCTGTAGCGCACCGGATTGGCGAAAACGGTGCGCTCAAGCCTTTCGGCTTACTCAATACCGGAGAGGCGCGGGCTACAGGTCATCGGACCAACGGCTGCAAATCCCTCAGTAGTTGTTTTTGGCAAGTGATAGAAGAAAGGGCGAATATCCCTGATTAACGTTGGTCAGGGGGAGTTTTTCGGGGAAATTCCGGACTGTGGCAGTAAACAGTGGTCAGTGATCAGGCAACAGGATCAGGGACCGGAGATCAGCCACCCGGCGTGGCACACGGGAATATAATCGGCCAATCCAGATTAATCGATCGTCTTCGAGATTTACGCGAAAGGAAGCAAACTGCGCGTGGCGAGTTCGTTCTCATTGGTGAAGTGGTATATGGATTGCGTCACCGAGTGCGGCGATGCCGCAATTCTTTATTGCGCGGACTTGCATTGGCGCGGAGTGCGTCTGGCTTATAGCAGCGTTCTTACCGTCCATGGGGATTTGGCAGAATCCCATTCTTCGATGGCGCGGTTTGGACTTTCCGCGACCAGCGACGAAATTCTTGTCGAGTTTCCGCGGTTGGAGGTTGCAGGAAGCTGGAAGGCGGATGCCGCGCCGGTTCAGCGCACGGTTTATGAGAATGCATCCGGCGCGGTGGAGTGGAAGTGCCTTCAACCACGATCATTGGTCACTCTGAGAGCAGGCGGGCGGGAGTTGCGGGGATTTGGTTATGCGGAGTGCCTGACTGTGGCATTGCCTCCGTGGCAGTTGCCGATGCGCCAACTGCGCTGGGGAAGATTTGTTTCAGCGGAAGAATCGCTGGCCTGGGTTGACTGGCAGGGCGAATATTCGACGAGCTTTGCAATGCACAACGGCCGCGCTTGTGAGACGCTTGCGGTGTCGGACTCAGAAGTTGCAATTCCCGGCGCAACGCTGCGCATGGAGGAGAGTTTTTCTCTTCGCGCCGGGCCGCTGGGGACCACAGTGCTTCCCGGAGCGCCTGCGCTGGGCAAGCTGCTTCCCCGCTCCTTGCGCAACATTGAAGAGCAGAAGTGGAGAAGCCGTGGAACATTGAATGCGCAGGATCGAAGCAGCCATGGCTGGGTGATTCACGAGGTGGTTCATTGGAAGCTTTGATTCGCTCTCATCTTTCCAGGGTGTTCTACGGAACATTGTTTGTTGTTGTGCTGCCGCTGGCGCTGGTGTTGTGGGCTCATGGCGCGCGAGACGCGGTGCGCCTCGCGGCGTTACACTCGCCGGTTTTCGGAGTGATGCTGACGTCGCTCGGTGTGGCCGTCTTGTTGACGGGCATGGTTTCGCTTTGGCGCTACGGCGGCGGCTTGCCCATGAACGCATTTCCTCCGCCGCGTTTTGTCGAGAACGGCATCTATAGCCTTGTTCCACATCCGATCTATGGCGGATTCGTGATTGCCTGCGCAGGTGTCTCTATTTTCTTAGGCTCCGCCAGCGGATTATGGCTTGTCACTCCCAGCGTGGCTCTGGCCAGCGCATCGCTGGTGCTGGGATACGAACTGCCCGATCTGCGGAATCGCTTTGGAGAGCGGGGATTCTCTATATGGTTACCATCGGACTGTCCTGAGACGCCGTTGCTGTTGGAGCGATTTCGAGTTTATCTGGTTGTTCTGCTGCCGTGGCTGGCGTTGTATGAGTTGCTGTGGAGGCTGGGCGGGCCAGACGGCGCGGCGAGTACCTACTTCCCTTTTGAGAACCGCCTGCCGGTGATGGAGCAGACGGAGATTCTCTATGCCAGCACTTACCTGGTCGTGTTGCTGACTCCATTGCTTGCTGTTTCGGGACAAGCATTACGGCGCTTTGCTCTGCGCGGCCTGCTTGCGATGGGGCTGATCTTTCCGCTTTATCTGCTCTTGCCAATCTTTGTTCCGCCACGCCCCTTCACTCCGGAAACTCCTATAGGCCAATTGTTGTTATGGGAGCGAACGCCCTTTTCGGGGATTGCCGCCTTTCCGTCCTTTCATGTTGTCTGGGCATTGATCGCCGCTTCCGCGCTAGCCGAGCGAGGGCGATGGAGAAAAATCTTTTGGTGGTCATGGGCCGTGCTGGTCGCTATCAGTTGCGTGACAACAGGGATGCATTCGATTGCCGATGTGCTGGCGGGGACTGTCGCTTATGTGCTAGTGATTCGTGCGCGAGAGATTTGGATGGCCATACTGCGCTTGGCGGAACGAATCGCAAACTCATGGAAAGAATGGCGGATGGGTCCGGTGAGAATCATCAACCATGGCGGGTACGCGGCAGTCGCGGCGTTTGTCTTTATCGGTCTCATTGACGCGCAGCTAGGTCCCGGGCTTGAGCTGTTGACGGTCAGCATCTTCCTCTGCGCGACCATCGGAGCGGCGCTCTGGGCGCAGTGGGTTGAAGGTTCACCGGCGCTGTTGCGCCCCCTGGGGTTTTATGGAGGCGTGTTGGGAGCTGGAGTTGGAAGCACTTGCGCTCTATGGATACCTGTTCATTTGTGGGTAGTGTTCGCGGCGATTTGCGTCGCAGCGCCATGGCTACAAGGCATCGGCAGACTGCGCTGCCTTGTTCAGGGATGCTGCCACGGACGCGCGGCAGAGACCGTGCCGGGGATTCTCTACACGCATCCTCGCTCGCGAGTCTGCCGTTTGGCGCATCTTGCCGGTACATCTGTACATGCGACGCAAGTCTATTCCATTTTGTGGAACGTGGTCGTGGGCGCAGCGCTTTTGCGCTTGCTCGAAGTACATTCCTCCGCCCCGTTCATTTGCGGCGCATACTTCTTGCTCTCCGGAGTTGGGCGCTTCGTCGAGGAGGCTTATCGCGGCGAACCTCAGACCCGGACGGTTTGCGGGCTGCGCCTCTATCAGTGGATTGCCGTTCTGACGGTCGTTGCAGGGGCCGTGATGACATGTGTTCATGGACCGTCTATACCGCATAATATTGCCTGGCGAGCAAGCACGATCCTGATTGCTGCTGGATGCGGCGCAATGGCCTGGTTTGTCACAGGAGTCGATTTTCCTGAATCGTCGCGCCGCTTTGCGCGACTGACATGAGGGCCGTGCGGAATCTCTGGCGAGCTTCCGGGGTGGTGGCAGTGAATCGACGAGGATTAAGCGCGGCTTCGCCGCGTGGGTTGATTTCTGAAATCTTGGGTATGGCGGTATGGCACGGTTAAAACCGTGCCCTTTCAAAGCACGAAAAGCAACCGCAGGTCCTTCGACTTTGCTCAGGATGACAAACGTAAAAAGAAAAACAAAAGCAGGTCTTTCGACTACGCTCAGGATGACAAGCAAGAGTGGGCGGATGACAAGCAAGAGTAGGGCAGCCGGGCGCTATAGACTTGTTGTGGACAGAATTGGATTGGCCCAGGAGCGATTCTCATGAAGCGAATTTCGCGTCGGATTTTTATGCGGTGGATGACGGCTGTATTGCTGGCGACGGCGCTGATGCAGATGGGTCATGCGGCGCCGGTGCTGATGATTTCCATTGACGGGCTGAAGCCGGAATACATTACGCAGGCCGATGCGCATGGGATGAAGATTCCTTATCTGCGCACGCTGCT
>Ga0182014_10004313_pt1 | contig 16413 bp, 15 predicted proteins | sample 612S2DmetaG_FD_120489 | JGI IMG/M metagenome (GOLD analysis project Ga0182014, IMG submission 120489) | Permafrost microbial communities from Stordalen Mire, Sweden - 612S2D metaG | ecosystem: Environmental > Terrestrial > Soil > Wetlands > Permafrost | place: Sweden: Stordalen | collected... | reverse complement strand
GTCTACGTGACCAACACCGGCGGTGACACGGTGTCGGTGATCGACGCGGGCACCGGCACCGTGACCGGCACCATCCCCGTGGGCCACTTTTCGGACGCGGTGGCGGCGGATCCCGCCACCCGCACCGTCTACGTGACCAACAACAGCGATGACACGGTCTCGGTGATCGACGCGGCCACCAGCACCGTGACCCGCACCATCCCCGTGGGCTCACACCCGGCCGGGGTGGCGGTGGATCCCGCCACCCGCACCGTCTACGTGGCCAACGAAGGCGATAACACGGTCTCGGTGATCAGTGCGGCCACCGGCACCGTGACCCGCACCATCCCCGTCGGCGTGTTCCCGTACGGGGTGGCGGTGGATCCCGCCACCCGCACCGTCTACGTGTCCAGCTACGGCAGTAGCACGGTGTCGGCGATCGACGAGGCCACCGGCACCGTGAACGGCGCCGTTTCCGTGGGCACTGAGCCATACGGGGTGGCGGTGGATCCCGCTGCCCGCACCGTCTACGCCTCCAGCTACGTCGATGGCATCGTGTCGGTGATCGACGGGGCCACCACCACGGTAACAGCCACCATCCGTGTGGACGCGAACTCATCCCAGCTGGGGGTGGCCGTGGACCCCGGTACCCATACGGCCTACGTGGCCAACTTGGGCGCTGGCACGGTGTCGGTGATCAGCCGGTGCCGGACATGACCTGAGATGCGGCCCCCAGGGTGCGGGCGGCTCCAGGCATCCGGACCTGAGGGGAAGTCTGGGAAATGATGAGGATCGGCTCAGGGTTTGCACACATGGGGCACAGGGGGTTCCCATGGCGGATGCCTACGGTCGGCTCCATGCGACGGCGAAACTTGGCGGCCCGGCCGATGGCGGCGGCCTGCACGACGCTGATGGCAGCCGGGCTCCTGGCGGCGTGCACCGCGTCCGGGACGCCCACCTCCACGGCGAGCGCGCAGGCGAGCAGCAGCCCCGGCGGCACCGTTATCTCGGCGACCGGCATCCACAAGATCAAGCATGTGATCATCGTGATGCAGGAGAACCGGTCCTTCGACTCGTACTTCGGGACGTACCCGGGGGTGGACGGGATCCCGATGAGCAACGGGACACCGACGGTGTGCGTGCCGAACCCGGCGGGCGGGTGTACCCGGCCCTACCACGACACCGCGGACGTGAACGGGGGCGGCCCGCACGGGGAGACCAACGCGGTGGCGGACGTCGACGGCGGCAAGATGGACGGCTTCATCGCCCAGCGCGACCAGGCCAAGAAGTCCTGCGCCAATCCGGACGACCCCGCGTGCACGACCGGCAGCACCCCCGACGTGATGGGCTACCACACGGGCGCGGAGATCCCGGACTACTGGACCTACGCCAAGGACTTCGTGCTCCAGGACCACATGTACGAGCCGGTCAAGTCGTGGTCCCTGCCCGACCACCTGTACATGGTCTCGGCGTGGTCGGCCAAGTGCAAGAACCGGTCCCCGATGAGCTGCGTCAACGACATCGTCGGCCCCTACGGTTCGAACCAGTTCGGCCAGGCCGTGAACCAAGAGGTGACCGACGGGAAGACCAGCATCGACCTGGCCTGGACCGACATCACCTGGCTGCTCTACGCCCACCACGTGAGCTGGGGCTACTACGTGCAGACCGGCGTCCAGCCGGACTGTGCCAACGACTCGGCCGAGACCTGCGCCCCGGTCAAGCAGAGCGCCAGGACGCCGGGGATCTGGAATCCGCTGCCACTGTTCGGCGATGTCCAGGCTGATCACCAGCTGAGCAACATCCAGGATCTGACCAGCTACTACTCGGCCGCCAAGGCGGGCACGCTGCCCGCGGTCAGCTGGATCACGCCGTCCGGGCCGGACAGCGAGCACCCGCCGGCCAGCGTCCACCAGGGCCAGGCCTACGTCACCTCGATCGTCAACGCCGCGATGAAGAGCCCGGACTGGGACTCGACCGCGATCTTCCTGGCCTGGGACGACTGGGGTGGTTTCTACGACAACGTGAACCCGCCGTCGGTCGACCAGAACGGTTACGGCCTGCGCGTCCCCAGCATGGTGATCTCGCCGTACGCGAAGCAGGGCTACATCGACAACCAGACGCTCAGCAGCGACGCCTACCTGAAGTTCATCGAGGACGACTTCCTCGGCGGCGACCGGCTGAACCCGAAGACCGACGGCCGCCCCGACCCGCGCCCCGACGTCCGGGAGGACGAGCCCATTCTGGGCACCATCGACCAGGACTTCAACTTCGGCCAGGCGCCCCGCTCGCCGGTCCTGCTGGCCACGAACCCGCCCACCGACTCACCCAGCATCCCGGCCTACTTCACGGGACAGCCCGCCTGCGCCGGCTGCACGACCCCGCCGCCGGCACCGGGCCCGAAGACCGCCAAGAAGGCCACGGCCGGGGACGGCGGCTCCGACGGGTGACGGCACCGGCTGACGACGCGGTCCGGGCAGCATCCTCCGCCTCCGGGTCGCCGCGTTCTGCATGGATAACGTGCTGGTGACGTTGTCAGGCTTGCGGGCGGTGGTAGATCTCGGAGCGGTGATCGATGTCGAGAACGTGAACGGTGTGGGTGTTCTCCTCGATCCGATAGACGATCCGGTACGTACCGCGCCGGGCACCGTGGCAGCCGGCGAGAGGTCCGAACAATGGTTTGCCAACACGGTGCGGGTTGACCGCAAGCGTGGCATCGCAGAACTCCAGCACTGCGGCTGCGACCGCCTCCGGAAGCCGTTGGGAGATCGCGCGCCGCGCGGCAGGCTGGAACCGGATCTGGTACCGGTCTGCAGATTCGGCTGTCACGCGCCGCTGGCGCGACGCCTGGCCAGATCCTGCCGGACGGTGGCCAGATCAACCCCGGGCTCACCGCGGCCGAGCGCCGCCAGGCTCTCAGAGATGCGCCCTGCGGCTTCGCTGTCCCCGAGAATTTCCAGGGTCATCTCCAGGCCTTCCAAATCGTCCACGGAGAGCAGCACAGCTTCAGCCTCGCCGTTGCGGGTGAGGGTGATCCGCTCATGCTGCTGACGTACCCGGCGAGCCAACTCGGACAGGTGTGCCTTGGCCTCGGACAGGGGCACGGGCGTTGCAGCAATGGTCATAGTCAGAACTATAGACCACGTTAGTCAATTTTCAGACCGGACTTCGACGGCCTCGAACTGATCGAGCCCGGCGTCGTCGTGGTGCCCGAATGGCGGCCGGTCAGCGAGCTGGAGGCCAGCAGCCCGGCCCGGGTATGGGGCGGCGTCGGTCGCAAGCGGTGATCCGGCCGGGCAGCGCGTACCGACCCGGCGGCGCTCACATCAGGGAGAGCGCGGCCAGGGCGGCGTTGACGATGGAGCCGGGCAGCAGGTCGTGCAGCTCGTAGAGTTCGGCGACGCTGCCCGACTGGCCGAACTGGTCCACCCCGAGCGGCACGCACGGGACGCCGAGCGCCGAGCCGAGCCAGGCCATCGCGTGCGAGGCCGCGTCGTGCACGGTAACCAGCGGCGCCCGGCCCGGGAGGGCCGCGCGCAGCGCGCCGGGGATCGACGGGGTGGCCGCGGTGCGGATGCCGTGCCGGAGGGTCCGCTGCCACGCCGTGTGCAGGCGGTCCAGCGACGTGACGTCGACGACGTGCGCGGCGATGCCCTCGTCGGCCAGCTCCGCGGCGGCGGTCAGCACCTCGGGCATGACCGCGCCGGACGCGGCCAGGTGAACCTGCGGCGCGCCTCCCTCGGCCAGCGCCGACGCGTCGATCAGGCGGTAGGCGCCGGCCAGCACCTGGCGGCGGAGCACGGCCTCGCCGATCCGCGCGGTCGCGGCGGCGAACGGGGCCTGGTCCAGCGGCCGCGTGCTCAGCCGGAAGTAGTAGGCGCCGTTCTCGGCGGGGACCGCGGTCGTGGTCTGGGCCGGGCCGGCCGCGATCCGGCCGAGTGCGTCGCAGACCAGCCAGTCGACCGCCGTCGCGTAGGCAGGCTCGAGGAAGGTCACGTTAGGAAGTTCCAGGCCGATCGACGGGGTGATGGTCGACTGATGTGCGCCGCCCTCGGGCGCGAGCGTCACGCCGGAGGGCGTCCCGGCGATGAGGAATCGCGACCCGGAGTAGACGGAGTAGATGAAGGCGTCGAGGCCGCGGCAGACGAACGGGTCGTAGACCGTGCCGACCGGCAGCAGCGGCTGGCCGGACAGGTCCCAGGCCAGGCCGAGCTGGCCGAGCAGGAGGAACAGGTTCATCTCGGAGATGCCGAGCTCGATGTGCTGGCCCTTCGGTCCCTCGGACCAGCGCAGCACGGAGTCGTCGCGCCAGGACCGCCGTTCGACCGGGGCGAACACGCCGACCCGGTTGATGAACCCGGCCAGGTTGGTCGAGGTAGCCACATCCGGCGCCGACATCACCAGGTAGGGCGCCAGGGCTTCGTCGCGGGACAGGCTGACCAGCGTCCGGCCGAACGTCTCCTGCGTGGAGACCGGCCGCGTCCCGGACGTGCCCGTGGCCGCGGGCACGCTGACCGGCGCCGCCGGGGTGCGCGGTTCGCGGCGCAGCGCCTCCCGGCGCTGGCTGCACAGGATGCCGGCCGCGGTCGAGGCGTCGAAGCGGTCCCATTCGGTCTGCGCGGTCAGGCCGAGGCCCGCGCGCATCTCGTCGATCTGCGCGGGCAGCAGCAGCGCCGAATGGTTGCGCGGGTTGCCCGCGATCGGCAGGCCCCACCCCTTGACCGTGTAGGCGAAGATCACGCTGGGCCGGTCGCGGACCTCGTCGCAGGCCGCGTAGGCGGCCAGCATGCTGGCCATGTCGTGCCCGCCGAGGTCACCGACCAGCGGGACCAGTTCGTCGTCGGTGACGTCGGCGAGCACGCGGTCCACGCCGGGCGGCGCCCCGTCGGTGAACCGCTCCCGCAGTTTCTCCGCCGGGAGGCCGAACAGCGACTGGTAGTGCTCGTTCGGCATGTTGTTGATCCACGCCCGCAGCGCGGCACCGTACGGCTCGGCAAACTTGGCCTGCAGGTGGCGACCGTACTTGACCTCGACCACGTGCCAGCCCGCCGCCTCGAACTGGCCCTTCCAGTGCGCGATGCGGACGCCGGGGACGACGCGGTCGAGGGACTGGCGGTTGAAGTCGATCACCCACATGACGTTGCCGAGCCCGTGGGTGGCCGGGTCGAAGATCGCTTCCCAGACGTTCCCCTCGTCCAGTTCGGCGTCGCCGAGCAGCGCGATGAACCGGGACCGGGGGCGCTCACCGAAATGCGCGTCGACGTAGCGCCGGGCCACGGCGGCGAACAGCGGCGCGACCGCCCCGAGGCCCACCGACCCGGTCGAGAAGTCGACATCGTCGGGGTCCTTGGTCCGCGACGGGTACGCCTGCAGGCCGCCGCGGGCGCGCAGCGTGGTCAGGTACTTCCGGTCGAGGTTGCCGAGCAGGTACTGGACGGCATGGAACACGGGCGAGGCGTGCGGCTTGACGCTGACCCGGTCGCCGGCGGACAGGTAGGCGAACCACAGGGCGGTCATCGCGGTGACCAGGGAGGCGCTGGAGGCCTGGTGGCCGCCGACCTTCACCCCATCCCCGGTACTGCGCTCGTGGTTGGCCGCGTCCACCATGCGCACCGCGAGCCACAGCACCCGCCGCTGGATCTCCTCCAGGACCTCCAGGTCCACGGCCGTGCTCGCGGTCACGGCGGTCCCCGGTCCGGCGGCCCCGGCTCCCGCGGCCCCGGCTCCCGCAGTCAGTTCGGCCATGCTCAGCCCCCACGGCGGTCGGCGATGATCAACGGACAGCGCTTCGAGTATCTCCCGCTTCGCCGGGCCGGGACAGAGACCAGCCGCGCGGATTACCGCAGCTGAGCCTCTTTATTTAACTGAACGGACCCGGGCGGGAGTACGACGCGAGAGCCGGGCCCAGGATCCCTTGGGGTCGCCCCAGCCTTTCAGCGCACGGGCGGAGAACCCGGAAGCGACCGAGGCGAAGCTCCAGATCGAGCCGATGGAGAACGCCGAGGCGAAGCTGCCCAGCGAGGCGAACGAGCCGATGGCGGCGAGCGAGCCCGCCGAGCCGATCGACAGCACCGAACCCGCCGAGCCGATGGAGAGAATTGACCCGGTGGAGCCGATCGACAGGATCGACCCGGACGAGCCGATGCTGAGAATCGAGCCGCCCGCACTGCCGGGACCTGAGGAGCTGTCGTTGCCCATGACGGCATTCTGGCACCGGCGCCGGCCGGGGATCATGGCCGGCCTCGGCGGTGCCGGGAAATTGTCGGGGCCGGCTGATAAGACAGGGCACAGCACACCCGAGCAAGTTCAGGACATGGCAGACCGGCTGGCCGCCGGCCCCCGAGGCCCCGGCCCAGCCACGCCAGCCCGACGCAGGAGTGAATCGATGAGCGATACCGCCGTGCTGGCCGACCTGGACCGCGCCCTCGCGGCCACGGAACAGATCGTGGCCGGCATCGGTCCCGGCCAGTGGCCGGATCCGACCCCGTGCACCGAGCTGAACGCGCGCGAGGTGCTGAACCACCTGGTGTCGGGCAATCTGCTATTCGCCGCGCTGGCCCGCAAGGATCCGCCGCCGGACCGTACGGCCGATCACCTCGGCGACGACCCGCTCGGAGCCTTCCAGCGGACCGGACGCGAACTGCGGGAGGCCTTCTCGTCCCCGGGCGCCCTGGAGGCGGTCTACACGGCGCCGTTCGGCACCGGGCCGGGCGTGGTTCTCGTGCACGTCCGGATCGGCGAACTGCTGGCGCACGGCTGGGACCTGGCGCGGGCGACCGGGCAGCCGGCGGACTTTCCCGCCGACCTCGCCGAGCAGTCCCTCGCCGGGCTCCGGCGGCAGCTCTCATCCAGGCCGGAGGGTCCGGGTGCGCCGTTCGGCCCGGAGGTGGCCGTCCCCGGCGATGCCTCCGCTATCGACCGGCTGGCCGGCTTCCTGGGCCGGACCGTCTGAGCGCCGGCTCAGGGCACGGCGGGCTGGCCCGTCGGCCCTTCCGGCTCAGAGCTGACCGGGCGGGAGCCCGTAGGGCTGGTGCCCGGCCGGGAGTTCCCATGGCTGGCGGGGCCGCGGGCGCCGGCGGAGCCAGTCCAGGAAGGATCGGCGCGGCGGCCGTGGCGGCCGGGCCGTAATCGTGCCGCTGCGCACCCGGCCGGACACGTCGATCCGCAGCGTCGCGGGCACATCGTGACCCCAGGGCGCCTCCACCTTCGTGCCGCCGCTCTGCACGGAGACCTCGTCCGCGTCCACCACGATGCCCGGTTTTGTCAGCAGCAGAAGCGCCCCGCTGTGCACTTCGGCGTCGATCTGCAGCGTCGGCCAGGTGAGCTGGGCCTGGGTGAAGTCCAGGGTCACCACACCGCTGCGGACCTTCACCTCCATCCGCTGTGGCACGGCCCAGCGCCCGTCGCGCTTCATGGTGCCGCTACCGCAGTCCATCCGGACCATTTCCTTGGGTTTCCGGGCGGGGACCCCGGCCGCCGCTCCCGGCGTGGCCGGCAGGTCCGCGACCAGGGCCTCCAGCTCCCCGTAGGTGCGCGCGGTCAGGGCCGCCCCGACCCGCTCGTCCAGCTCGTCGATGCTGAGGCGGCCGTCGCCCGCGGACACCCGCAGCAGGTCAACGATCCGGTCCCGGTCCTCATGTGACGCCCGCAGGTCATACCGGACATCTACGGCCCTATCCGGTTGCGCGTCGCGGCGCGGCTCTGGCCAGGCGTCTTCGGGGTGTGGCGGAGGGACGGCTTTTGCGCCATCCGGAGGAGACGCGGCGTTATCTGCCATGGGGAAACCTTATGGGCGCGGGCGCGGAGGACCAAAGGCCCGCGAGAAGGCTGCTGAACGTCGCTGCCGTGGCGGTGGGCCGCCCCCGATACTGCGGGCGAGGAGTGCGATGAGATGAGTCTCAGCTACTACGACGCGCTCTTGCCGGTGCGTGAGCCCGTGGACGGCCTCCAGGACGTGATGGCCGGTCTGCGGCTTCGGCACCGGGTGCTCGCGTCGATCTGCGTGCCCGCAGGCCGGATAGTTGTCGCCTTCGTTTCCGATAGCGCCCGGCTCAGCCGCATGTTCGCGGCCAACTGGGCTCGGGCTGGAACGGATCAGGAGCCGGATGCCACGCTTTATGCGCTGGCCCGGCCGGCCCGCCGATACGGCCTTGATGGAGCGTGGGACGGGGCGCGATGGTGGTCACGGGATCAGAAGGTCATGGCGGTCTTTGGCTTCACCTCATACCGGCTGGCCAAGGTATGTGTCCGGGGCATTTGTTCCGCCGTGAGCAATGACGACATAGTTTTCTTGCACGGATGCGCGTTGTCTCTCGGTACGGGGAATGATAGGCGGGGGGTGGTCATCACGGGCAGTTCCGGCGCGGGGAAGACCACGCTTGTGGCGGGGCTGCTGCGGCATCCGGAGTATCCGTTAACGGTGCTGAACGACGACTGGGGCGCCATTTCGCTGAGCTCCGGGAATTTGGCCAGCACGGGAGAGCGGATGCTGCACATGAAGTCAAGCAGCGTGCTCACCCTTCGGCCCGGCTTCTTCACGAGCGCACACCCAGGCTCGTATTCGCCCGATCTCTCCGAGCCGGATCGGACGGCCCGGATGCTGGTGTCGCCGGAAACTGTATACGGGAGGGCATGGAGCACCTCGGCGACGATCGTTGAGCACGTGGCCGTGGTGGTGCGGGAGCCTGCGGGCTGGTTGCCACCGGGCCGGCGGGATGAGGCCGTGCGGGAACTGGAGAGCGGGGGTGACGTGGATTCCCTGCACCATCACGAAGCGTTCTTTAACGGATCCCTGATCCTGATGGGGGAAGAGGACAAGTTGCGCGAAGAACGGCACTTCCGCCGGCTGCTCGACCGTACAACGGTATCTTGGATAAATAATTGCGGCACGCCTGAGACGCTCGTAGATACCTTCATTTCCGCAGTCATAAAATAAGGTAAGTATCAGGCCGACGTGGTGATGAGCTCGTCGGTGACCCACCGTGCGACGTGGGCGGGGTAGGGCGCCGGCAGCCCGAGGACGATGTGCGGGAAGCCGGCGCCGATCGCCTCGCCGATCGCGTCCCGGGTGATGCCGGGCTGGCCGTAGGAGACCGGCAGGTGGATCGAGCGGGTGACCGAGGCAGGGTCACGGCCGATCTCGGCGCAGTAGCGGTCCAGCAGTGCGCTGCGGCTCATGACGTCGTCGATGTCGCCGCCGGGGATGTTCCACAGGTCGGCGTGCTCGGCGACCACGCGCAGCACGGGGGCCGAGCGCCCGCCGATGAGGATCGGCGGGTGGGGGCGCTGGATGGGCTTGGGGTTGCCGAACGCCCCGGTCAGGTGGACGTAGGTGCCGTCGAAGTCGAACGGTTCCGTCTCGGTCCACAACCGCCGGATCACCGTGCACGCCTCGGCGAGGCTCCCCACGGCGTAGGCGGCGTCGTGGTACGGCAGGCCGTGCGCGTCATACTCGCGCCGGGCCATCGGGAGGCTGGGTCGTGAGCCTGCGCCGATACCGAAGTCGAGCCGCCCCCAGCCGTCAGGGCGAGGGGGTGCCCTTGTCCCGGAGGCCGTCCAGGACGGCCCGGTACATACGGGCCTTGATGGTGCCCAGAGCGGGACCGGCCTTACCCGCCTGCGCCCGGGCGATCTCGATCGCGGCCGGGCGGACGGCGTCCTCGTCCACCGCGCGATCGACAATGGCGGCGGCCAGGGCATCGCGGCCCCCGTAGCGGCGGGCCGTGGTCATGGCCTCGTGCGCGGTCTGCGGCGTCAACCGGGCCTGGATCAGCGCGGACATGCCCGGCGTGAAGGGGATGTTGATCTCGGCCTCGGGCAGGCACCAGAAACCACGGTCGGCGCGCATCACGCGGAAGTCGTGGGCCAGGGACAACATCGCCCCGGCGGCAAAGGTGTGCCCCTGCAGGGCGGCGACCGTGATCACCGGTAGCGACAGCACCCGCGCGAAGAGCCCGTGCACGGCCCCGACGTACTCGTGGTACTGGTCGCCGTGCGCCATCAGCCAATCCAGATCCAGGCCGTTGGAGAAGAATTTCCCGGTGGCGGCGGTCACCACGGCGCGGGCGCCCTGCGCCTGCTCTATCTCCTCCAGTGCCGTGCTGACCGAGGCGATCCAGTCGGGATGGAAACGGTTCTCGCCATCCCCGAGGTCAAGGATGAACACGTCGTCCTGGCGATCGAGCGTGGGCATGACGGCTCCTTCGAACGGACGAGGGGCGGGATTTTGGCCAAACTGTTTATTGCGTGTTAGATCCGGTCTGCGGGAAGGGCGCCGCCATCCCGGGGCATCCGAACTGCGGAAGGATTGAGGCTAGTGTCAGCATATGGGCTGTCGCTGTGCTGAACTTCCGGTCCGGTTGGTTCGCGTGTCTCAAGAGACCAGGCAATGCGGCACTGGGTGATCAAGTTCCATGCCAGCAGAGTATCCGTAGTAAACGCGTTCCGGGCCGCCGCTAGAGCATCGAAACTAACGGGCCCAGATGGTATGCTAGTTGCATCGATCATGTGTATGCCGTCTAGCTGGTCAGTGAACACTTCCTGCAAAGTGGCGCAGTAATAAGCGTAGGCGGCGAAATCGAGTCGGACTCTCGCAACTTGCGGTGACTCAGGTCGGCCTGTCATCGCGATGAGATCGACGACATTGATGATCGGTTCGTCGGTCGCAAGATGCGTGGCAATGTCATGCAATGTGCCCTGCAACTTGGCCGTGTCTTCGGAGTGCATGCGTCCCACGACCTGGCTGAGAGCGCGTAGCTTACGATTCAGTTCGTCATGAAGGACTGCGCCTGATATGCCTGAAAGGATTGGGAGATCGCGGACGGGCTCGACGTACAGCAGTTCATATTCCGGCGGGGCATCGTCAGCGCTCTCGGTGGCGCGGGATGCCGCTAGGGCGGGTGGCCTGCCTGTAGTCAAGGCGGCGGCATTGCGCGCTACTTGGCGGGCGGCGCGGATGACGTCGCGGGCGAGGCCGCCCGCGAGACAGTGGCACAAGGCGACGTAGGGCTCGGTGAGTCCGATGACTCTTCGGTAAAGTAGCCTGCGCGATTCATAATAGCTGAATGGCTCCACATAAAGGATCTCATCGAATGAACTGTCGAATGCGTCACGGAGGGGCAGGCCCCTCCGCTCGAAGGCATTAAGCGCATCATCCGATACCGAAACCATGAAATACAGGTGCGGGATGCCAAATATCCCCTTGACTTCATTAAGGAAATGTTCAGCTTGCTCCGCTGAGCCTATCTTGTCGAGTTCATCTACGCCGATGAAAACTCGGTCACCTCTGCGGTTTACGTCAGCTGCCACACTAGCAGCGAAATTGCGGAACTCAGCCACGATCTCTGGGTAGCTAAGCGGTTGCTCGGCCCGCGCGATAGTGCGCGATAGATGGGTGCTTACTCCGCCCCGAAGACTGAGTCCGCCGGACAATCCTGACGTGTAGGTTTGCAGGTTACGGATCCCGGACAAATGCTTCCGAGCGGTCGCGATCATAATTCTCCCGCTCTTCCTGCCTTTGTGCGCCTCGCGAGCCCACTCCCTTATTTTTACCGCCGATATCCGTACGAAAGTCACGAGGCCAAGGGCGATTACCGCGATGCCCGCATACTGTATCCAAGACGAAGGAAATGAGATCCCTCGCGCGATGTCCTTATTCCAATACAGCAAGATCGCGGCACAGCCACCGAGGTAAACAGCCACCCACATCAAAGGCAAACACAATTGTGCGATTCTGCGCACCCAAAAGGCACTCAAGAAGATTCCGTGAAATTTTCCGGCCCTGCCGTAACCACTTATAACTGCGTTGCAGAAAGCAGCGAACAGATGCAAGACAAAATCTCGTGCTATGTAGTCGACGGGTGCAGCAACCATACATCGAAGGTCCCCCCAGGAACGCTCCGGCAGGCCAGCGCCCAAGAAGGACGACCAACTAATGCTCTTACGGCTATCAGCAGCCGGAGCAACCTCCCCGCAATATCCGCGGATGAGCGTAGACTTCCCGGCACCTCGCGGCCCTGCCACCCCAATGCTTGCTCCATCCAACCTATCGAGCAGTCCAGTGACTTCCGACTCGATCTGAGTCGGGACTCTGTTAGCGCTGTCGTACACTTCGCTGAGCGCTGGGCTGCTGGCCACGGAATATGCATGACTAAATCGGCTCTGCCGTTCCGTGTTGATAAACGTGCGAACCTGTCCCAGCAATTCTGTCTGTGTTATCGCGGCGACAAGCTGATATCGGGCAGATTGAACTTCTTGGCCGAAATCCCAAGTCATCGCGCGACCGAAGAACTCCTCGCCAAGATTCGTTCTAACAATTCGGTGCGCAAGTCCACGGAGCCGGCTTACCACACGTCCGCGAATTCCTTGGGAAGTCATGGTAGGGTCAGCGGCGCGGGCGCTAACTTCATTGTCTACAGCGTTTTGATATACTGTGAATTGCCTTGGCGCAGTTCTTAGGACTCGCTCGGCATCGTGTACCATCTTCATGCGCACGTTTCTCGCAGAGAGCCCAAACTCATCGAACGATCTGCGCACATCCGGCGCACTCAGGACGGCATCCAGGGCATTCATGTACATCTGGAAGAGTTCATGATCCCTGGACAGGGGGCTAACCTGGCACGACTCAGCAACTTCGGCCACACCAACTCCTACAATGCCGGCAACTAACGTCTAGCATGACGGATCCGGGCATAACAATCACTTACTCCGGGACCCAAGGATCGACTCTCGGATGACCGCGCCGGTGATGACGATGCGGTCCAGCAGTTCGGTGAACAGCGAGTTCTTCATCGCGAACGACGCGCAGGCCGTACAGCGCTACGAACTGGATCTTGGCGCGCTGAAAAGGCTGACGTCCCAGGTCGTCATCGGGGGCGGCCGCGACGGGCGCGAGTTCTCGCCCTACGCCAGCGCGTCCCGTCCGGCCGACCGGCTGGGGATCGGCCTGCGTGAGTTCCCCGGCCGTCATGCCGGCTACGCCATACATCCAGCGGAATTCGCCCGGGCGCTGCACCAGGTGCTCCGGACCGGCGGATCACACGTGCCGCCGGCGAGTCCCGGGACCCAGCAGACCACGGCAGTGCTGTGATCATGGACGCAGAACGCGAAGGCAGCCAGCAGCATTGCCTTCAGGGAAAGGACGTGCCGCTCGCCGATGCCGGGCCACCACGCCCACCCACACAGCCATCCGGTCTTCGATGAACGGCAGGATTTGCCGCCGGTAACGCGATGAGATGCCAGGCGATCTCGCCAGAGGCGGCCTGGCTGGCGCGGCCTCGCTGCGCTGGATAATGGGCTGGTGATCGAGGTCGATCCCGGCCGTTTCGAGGAAATGGTCGTCACCGCGCTGGACGGGCTGCCCGAGGATCTCGGCCGGCTGATGCGCAATGTCGCGGTGACGGTCGAGCACGGCGCGGGGCCGCCCGGCCTGCTCGGGCTGTACGAGGGCGTCCCGCTCACCAGCCGCACGTCGCAGTACGCCGGGGTGCTGCCCGACCGCATCACCATCTACCGCCAGACGATCTGCGCGATCTGCCGCACCGAACAGGAAGTCGCCGACCAGGTCCGCCGCACCGTCATCCACGAGATCGGCCACCACTTCGGTATCGGCGACCACCGGCTCAGCGAACTCGGCTGGTAAGGGCGAAATGCCGGTGAGATCCAGATGAGACCAGAAATAGGAGACAGGCAGCGTGGCACTGGAGATCAAGAGGCTGCACCTGGCCAGCGTGACCCCGCCCGGGACGCATGCGGAATGGCCGGTGCACGGGTTCGTGGTCACCTACCCGGGTGGCGCGGCGCTGGTCGACACCGGGGTCGGCGGGCCGCAGGGCCTGCAGGACGACTGGCGGGTCGTCAACGTGGCGGCCGCGGAGGCGCTGGCCGGGCTGGACATGAGCCCGGCCGACATCACGATGGTGATCAACACGCACCTGCACTTCGACCACTGCGGGCAGAACGCCGTCTTCAAGCACGCCGCCTTCCACGTCCAGCGCGCGGAGCTGGACCGGGCCCGCCGCGAGTCGCGCGACCTGGCCGGCTGGTTCGACTTTGCCGGGGCGCGCTTCGAGCTGCTGGACGGGGACACCGAGATCGTGCCCGGCCTGTCGGTTATCGCCACGCCCGGCCACACCAACGGGCACCAGAGCGTGGTCATCCAGGGTGCTGGCGGCGAGGACCTGCTGATCGGGGACGCCGCGTATACGCCGCAGCTCTACGGCGGCCCGGAGGGCCAGAAGCTGCCGCCGGGGCAGGCCGCCGACCGGGACGCCTGGGAGGCATCGATCGGCCGGATCCGGTCCACCGGCGCGGCCCGCGTGCACTTCTGCCACCACACGGACGTCATCCACGCCTGAGCCACCGGCCCGGGCGGGCGCTTCCCCTGCGGACAGGGCGGCTAGACGGCCGGTGACCTGGGCGGTTGCGAGGGGCCGCCGAGGGATCGGCGGGTGGGTCAATGCGACACTGAGGGCATGTCCTCCGCCCCGCTCTGCCTCGTGACCGGCGCATCTGGCTACATCGGCGGACGGCTGGTGCCCGAGCTCCTCGCCGCCGGGTACCCGGTCCGGTGCATGGCCCGCGACCCCGCCAAGCTCAGCGACCGGTCCTGGTCGGCCGACATCGAGATCGCCCGAGCGGACGTGCGGGACCCGGCCGCGGTACGGCGCGCCCTCGAGGGTGCCGGCGTGGCCTACTACCTCATCCACGCGCTGGGCACCGGCTCCTCGTTCGAGGACCGGGACCGCGAATCGGCGCGGATCTTCGCCGATGCCGCACGGGACGCCGGGGTCGGGCGCATCGTCTACCTGGGCGGGATGATTTCCGCCCAGGAGGGCGCCCTCTCACCGCACCTGCGCTCGCGGGGCGAGGTCGGGGACATCCTGCTGGGCAGCGGCGTGCCGACCGCCGCGCTCCAGGCCGCTGTGATCATCGGGAGCGGCTCGGCGTCGTTCGAGATGCTGCGTTATCTCACCGAACGGCTGCCGGCGATGGTCACCCCGATGTGGGTGAATACCCGCATTCAGCCGATCGCCGTCCCCGACGTGCTCCGCTACCTGGTCGATGCAGCGTCGCTGCCCGCCGGCGTCAACCGGCGCTTCGACATCGGCGGTCCGGATATCGTCACCTACGCGGACATGATGCGCCGCTACGCCTCCGTGGCCGGCCTGACACCCCGGATCCTGGTCCGGGTCCCGGTGCTCACGCCCCGGCTGTCGTCACACTGGGTCGGCCTGGTGACGCCGGTACCGAGCGGCCTGGCCAAGCCGCTGGTCGAGTCGCTGCGGAACGAGGTCGTGGCCTCCGAGCACGACATCGCGGGCTACATCCCGGACCCGCCGGGCGGCCTGCTGCCGCTGGACGAGGCCATCAAGCTGGCCCTGCGGCACACCCAGGAGGGTGACGTGTCCACGAGCTGGACGTCGGCGGGAACGCCCGGCGCGCCCAGCGACCCGCTGCCGAGCGACCCATCCTGGGCCGGCGGCTCGCTGTACGTCGACGAGCGCACCAGCGTGGTTCACGGGCCGCCGGGGGCGCTGTGGCAGGTGATCGAGGGCATCGGCGGAACGTCCGGGTGGTATTCGTTCCGTGCCGCGTGGGCCGCCCGCGGGCTGCTCGACCGGATGTCCGGCGGCGTGGGCCTGCGGCGCGGGCGGCGCGATCCGCGGCACCTCCGGGTCGGGGACGCACTCGACTTCTGGCGCGTCGAGGCGATCACGCCGGGGCAGTTGCTGCGGTTGCGCGCGGAGATGAAGCTGCCCGGGCTGGCCTGGCTGGAGTTGTCGGTCGGGCAGAACGAAGACGGCGAGACGACCTACCGCCAGCGGGCCATCTTCCAGCCACGCGGGCTGGCCGGCCACGCCTACTGGCGGTCGATCTCACCGTTCCACGGCATCGTGTTCGGCGGGATGCTCCGCAACATCACCGCGGCCGCCGAGCAGGCCCCCCGGCCGGCCGAGCCGAGCCCGGTCCCCGGACCACGCTGACCGGAGGCCTCGCGGAGACCGGGGACGTGGCCATCCGGCAGCGTTCAGGCGTCCGTTTACACTGTCAATCCGGTTGGCCGGGCGAGAATGCTTTCATGAGTAACGTCTCGAGACCATTAGCCACTCATCCAGGGTCAATGCCCAACGTTCATGATCAATCCATTCATCATTGATGCGGATGAACTGCGGCGAGACCCCTTCACACCTGAATCCTGCTCTCTTAATCAGCCGCTTTGAGGGGTCATTGCCGGGCTGAATATCTGCCTCGAGACGGTGGAGTTTGAGGCTCTCGAACGCGAGATCAATTACATACTTAAGCCCGGAGGACAGGTAGCCCATCCTGGCATACCGCGCAAACACGCCATAACCTAGGCGCCCTCGCTCGTAAGGCTCGCGCTCGAGGCCAGTCAAGCTCACGAAGCCAGTGATTGAATCTGAGTCTGCGGCACAGACC
>Ga0182014_10004312_pt1 | contig 16418 bp, 17 predicted proteins | sample 612S2DmetaG_FD_120489 | JGI IMG/M metagenome (GOLD analysis project Ga0182014, IMG submission 120489) | Permafrost microbial communities from Stordalen Mire, Sweden - 612S2D metaG | ecosystem: Environmental > Terrestrial > Soil > Wetlands > Permafrost | place: Sweden: Stordalen | collected... | reverse complement strand
GCCGGCTCCGCACGAGGCGGCCCCGGCGCTCAGACCTGCGGCATGACCTCGGCGGCGAGCAGTTCCAGGTGATCGGCGTCGCTGAGGTCGAGGACCTGCAGGTAAGTCGTCCCGGCCCCGGCCTCCGCGTAACGGCCGATGGTGTCGGCGACCTCGGCGGGCGTCCCCACGGGGTCACCGGCGGCGCGCATTTCTTCCGGCCGCCGGCCGGTGGCCTCGGCGCGCCGCGCCACCTCGGCGTCGTCCTTGCCGCAGCACACCGTCTTGGCCATCGAGAACCCGATCGAGGACGGGTCCCGCCCGGCCTCGGTGCAGGCGTCCCGCACGCGCCCGAACGCCGCTACGGTCTCCGGCAGGCTCCGGAACGCCACGTTGAACTCGTCCGCGTACCGGGCCGCCAGGCGCGGCGTGCGGCGGGTCCCGGCGCCGCCCAGGATGACCGGGGGCTTCGGCTGCTGGGCGGGTTTGGGCAGCGCGGGTGAGTCCGCCAGCTGGTAGTAGGTCCCGTCGAAGGAGAACGCCTTCCCCACCGGGGTCTCCCAGAGACCGGTCACAATCGCGAGCTGTTCCTCGAACCGGTCGAACCGCTCCTTGAGGCTCGGGAACGGTATCCCGTACGCGGTGTGCTCGGCCTCGAACCACCCCGTGCCGAAGCCGAACTCGATCCGGCCCCCGCTCATCTGGTCCACCTGCGCCACGGAGATCGCCAGCGGCCCGGGCAGCCGGAAGGTCGCCGCCGTCACGAGCGTGCCGAGCCGGATGCGGCTGGTCTGCAGGGCCAGGCCGGCCAGCGTCACCCAGGCGTCCGTCGGGCCCGGCAGACCGGGAGCATCCCCCATGGCGCGGAAGTGGTCAGACCGGAAGAACGCGTCAAAGCCCAGGTTCTCCGTGGCCGTGGCGACCCGTAGCAGCGTCGCATAGTCGGCCCCCTGCTGCGGTTCGGTAAAGATCCGGAGTCTCATCGATCTATCCAAGCACGCCGCCCGGGGACGCCGAGGGGGACCCGTCAGCTGGAGGACACCAGCGTGGCCAGGCACTCGACGTGGTAGGTCATGGGGAACGCGTCGAACGCCCGCAGGTTCTCCAGCCGCCAGCCGCTCGCCGCGAAGATCGCGATGTCCCGGGCCAGGGTGGCGGGGTCACAGGAGACATAGGCGATCCGCCGCTCGCCGGCCCCGCCGCCTCCGCCGCCCGGGACAAGGACGCGGGCAGGGACGTGGGCGGGGCGGGCCAGGTACTCGACGACATCCCGGGCCGCGCCGGCCCGGGGCGGGTCGAGGACCGCCAGCCGGGCAGGGGGAAGCCCGCGGCGCGCGATCACCTGGCCGGCGTCGCCCTGGTACACACTGGCCCAGGGCGTCTCACGCAGGTTGCGGCGGGCATCATGGACGGCGGCGGAGCTGGACTCGACGCCGACGACCGTCCCGTCCGGCCCGACGGCCTCGGCCAGGACCCCGGTGAACAGGCCCGCGCCGCAGTACAGGTCGAGCGCGGTGTCGCCAGGCCGCGGGCGCAGTGCGTCCAGCACGGCCCCCGCCAGGGTGTCCGCCGCCGCCGGGTGCACCTGCCAGAACCCCGTGGCACTGACCCGCCACGACCGCCCGGCGGCGCGCTGGCGCAGGTGTGAGTGCCCGCGCACGAGTGCTGGCCGGCGGCCAACCGCGAGCACCGATTCGGCCGTGGCCCCTTTCAAGGCGGCGGTGAGGACCTGACCGGAGACGATCTCCGCCCGCTCACCGTTGTCCGTGGCGACGACGGCCTCCACCGACGTCGCCCGCGGCCAGGGCTGCTCCGGCACACCGAGATCCCTGATGCCCGGGTGCGCGATCAGGCAGTCGGCGATGCTGATGACCTCGTGGGACCGGTGGGCCCGCAGGCCCGCCACGCCGTCGCCGCGGACCGCGAACCTGACCCGGGTCCGCCAGCCGAGCCCCGGGGTGCCCGCGTCTTCGCCGGGGCCTTCCCCGGCGGCCGCACCGGTACTGGGCTCGTCACCCGGGAGGGCCTCTACCGTCACCGGCTGGTCGATCCCGGCGATGCGCCGGAGCTGCTGGCGGACCACCGACGCCTTCAGCTCCCGCTGGGCGGGCAGCGACGCGTGCTGCCAGTCGCAGCCGCCACAGCCGCCGGGCCGCGCGTACGGGCACGGCGGTTCGACCCGGTCCGCGGACGGCGCCAGGATCTCGGTGGCGTCGGCCCGCGCAAAACGCCTGGTGACCTCGGTGATCGTGGCCCGGACGCGCTCCCCCGGCAGGGTATGCCGGACGAAAACGACCGGGCCCGAGCCGTCCAGGCGGCCCACGCACCAACCGCCGTGCGCGGCGTCACCGGCCACCAGCTCGACGACGTCGCCCGGGCTGAGCTGGACGCCGGAGCTGTCCGCATCGCCCGATATCGTGACAGAAGTCACATTTTCAGATCGCATTCCGCTCTTCCGGTTCGGCGCTTTCCTTCCCGGCTACGGCCGGCCAGCCTGACCATGATGCCGCAGGTACTGCACCCTTCCACCGGCCCGGAACATCACGCCACAGGAATCACGCCGACCGTGTGTCGCAATCACCGCCACAAGGGCATAACTTTGGCGATGCGCTTCAACCTGGAAGGACGGCCGTGCATATCGTGATCATGGGTTGCGGACGGGTCGGGTCGACGCTCGCCCATATCCTCGAGGACCGTGGCAACTCAGTCGCCGTCATCGACCAGAGTCCCGAGGCATTCCGGAAGCTCCGCTCCTCGTTCAAGGGTAGCCGGGTCACGGGGATGGGCTTCGACCGCGACGTGCTCATCCAGGCCGGCATCGAGGAAGCCGACGCCTTCGCCGCCGTCAGCAGCGGCGACAACTCCAACATCATCGCCGCGCGCGTCGCGCGGGAGTCGTTCGGCATCGACCGGGTCGCGGCGCGGATCTACGATCCCCGCCGGGCCGAGGTGTACCAGCGCCTGGGCATCCCGACGGTCGCGACGGTCCGCTGGACGGCCGACCAGATGCTGCGGAAACTGCTCCCCGAGGGCGCGGAACCGCTGTGGCGCGATCCGACCGGCAAAATTGTGCTGGCCGAGGTGGCCTTCTCCGGCCGGTGGCTCGGCGAGAAGGTCAAGGCGATCGAGTTGACCACGGGCACCCGCATCGCCTTCATCGACCGGCTCGGCGAGGCCATGATCCCGGCTCCGGGCACGGTACTGCAGGAAGGCGACGTGCTGCACGTGATCGCGCACGAAGACGAGCTGGACCGGATCTCCGAACTGTTCTCCACCGGGCCCGAGGGAGGCCGCTGATGCGCGTCGCGATAGCCGGGGCTGGCGCGGTCGGCCGGTCCATCGCCCGGGAACTGCTGGATAACGGGCACGAGGTGCTGCTCATCGACCAGTCGGCCAAGTCGATCAAGGCGGACAGCCTGCCCGGCGCCGAATGGCTGCTCGCGGACGCCTGCGAGATCAGCTCGCTGGACGAGGCCGCCCTGCACCGCTGCAACGCCGTGATCGCGGCCACCGGCGACGACAAGGTCAACCTGGTCGTGTCGCTGCTGGCCAAGACCGAGTACGGGGTCCCCCGTGTCGTCGCGAGGATCAACCACCCGAACAACGAGTGGCTGTTCAACGAGTCGTGGGGCGTGGACGTGGCGGTCTCGACCCCCCGGCTGCTGTCGGCCCTGGTCGAGGAGGCGGTCAGCGTCGGCGATCTAGTCCGGCTGATGACGTTCCGGCAGAGCGAGGCGAGCCTGGTCGAACTGACCATGCCGGCCGACGCCCCGCTGGTTGGCCAGCGGTTCGGGGACATCGACTGGCCGGGTGATACGGCGCTGGTGGCCATCCTGCGCGAGGGCCGGGTCATCGTCCCGCAGCAGGACGATCCGCTGGAGGCCGGCGACGAGTTGCTCTTCGTCACGAGCCAGGACGTGGAGGACCAGCTCGCCTCGCTGCTGTCCAGCCGGTGACGCCAACCGGTGACGCTTGCGGCCCTCAGGCCACGGCGCTCACGGGCTCGCTGGGCTCGTGCTCGCTGGTTAGGGCGAACCGCAGCTCGTAGCGCGGGTTGAACATGGTCGTCCGGCCCCGGCGAACGACCAGCCGTCCTTCCGCCACAACGGTCGTCCCCGGCTCGATGCCGGGAATGCTCGCCCGGCCGAGCCACACGAGGTCCACCTGGCCGAGATCGGCACGGCCGTGGCCCGGCTGCACCTCGGCTTCCAGCGCGGGCATCCCGCCAATCCGTTCATTCCTGATCGCTTGCACCGTGCCCGCTATCTGGACACGCGGCCGCTCGGCCTGACTGTTGGCGCGGATACTTATCCCCATGGAAACACGCTAGCGAGCGCGTATTAAGGAAAGGTTAACGTGTGTTAATTCCGTGTGTGCTGGTCGGGCGGCCGGCAGCACGGTGCTCCATGACGCGAGGGCACGGTGCTCCCTAGCGCGTCTCGGTGAATTCCGGCCCGCGCTCGAACGGGTTGAGGTCCGTCCGGAACCGGCTTTCCTCTTCCGGTTCCGCGCCTTCGCCGGCCGCCTGCTGCTCCGCGAGCGCCTGCTGCTGCTCGATCGCCTGCTGCACCTCCGGCGGCAGTCGGAGTTCGAGCATGTCCCGGGGCGGCATGGGGTGGTCCCCCCGCACGACCACGATGTCGCTCAGCATTTCCTCGAACGGCTCAGCCGGCTCGGCGGCCGTGGCCGCGTCACCGATGATCAGGCCGCGCAGCAGCCACCGCGGGCCGTCGATACCGATGAAGCGGACGGGGCGAGTCCCGGCGGCCGCGTTGCCTGGTTCCACCGGCACGTGCGCGAACACCTCGGTTCCGAACGGCCCCTCTGCCTCCTCCGCGGCCGTGCCGGCCGAGGAAAGCTCCTCGGCGATCTCCTGCCGGACCTCCACCCACAGGCCGCCGCTGCGCGGCGCCGCGAAGGCGTGTACCCGCAGTTCGCTCGCGCCGTTCTTTACCGTGACCCAGATGAATCGCTGCCCGTCCGTGGCCAGCTCGACCTGCTGCATCGGCGCGATCGGGACCAGGAGACTGCCGAAATCGGCGCGCTCCCGCTCCGGGTAGGCCTCGTCGGCGTCCCATGGGCCACCGCGCAGGCCGGATGAGACTGGGACGGACGGGACGGCACCAGCCTGCCCGGTACCGGCCCCTCCGGCGTCAGCCTGCCCGGTGCTAGCCAGATCAGGCGCAGCGTCATCGGCCCATTCGCCTGTCTCATCGGGGTCTTCCCAGCCGCCGTCCACATCCCCGGCGGCATCCGCCTCGGGGTAGCCTGAACTGGCCTGGTCCGCGTCCTCGCGCCGACGCCGACGGAACACTGCACACGCTCCTTCGTCAATCCCTCAGCGGGCCGTCCCCGCGCTGTGCTGTGGGGGTCCCCGCCCTGCGATTAGGGACTTCCCCGCGATGTGCGTACGTAACGAGTTCACGGTACTCGGGACGCCGGCCGCATGGCCCCCGGTGGAGCCGAAGCCACCGTCCCCGCGGGCCGACCCGGGCAGCGAGCCGACCTCATGAAACCGCACCCGTTCCACCCGCTGGATCACGAGCTGCGCGATCCGGTCCCCGCGCCGGAAGCTGACCGCCTGCGACCGGTCGGTATTGAGCAGCGTGACCTTTATCTCGCCGCGGTAGCCAGCGTCGACGGTCCCCGGTGCGTTCACGATCGTGACCCCGTGGCGCGCGGCCAGTCCCGAGCGGGGATGCACGAACGCCGCGTAGCCGGCGGGCAGGGCGATAGCCACTCCGGTCGCGACCAGGGCGCGCTCCCCCGGCGCCAGGTCCACGTCCTGCGCCGCGAAGAGATCCGCACCGGCGTCGCCCGGATGAGCGAAGACGGGTAGCGGGAGATCCGGGTCCAGGCGCTGGATCAGCACATCGACGTCGGCGTCGACGGGGGGGCGGTTCATGGGCATCATTCCTCGAACGCTGGCCGGGGCACGGCACGCAGCATGGTGCGGCCAGCTCCTTACGCCCAGTGACCCTATCGCGGTCCCGGGGCGGCGGAGCCCGAATCGCCACGGGCCGGGACGGGAGCGCCCGCTGGGTAACGGCGCCGAAGTTCCGGCGCCGCGCGAGTGATCGCCGCGGCAATCGGCACGGCCACCACGGCGCCCGGGATGCCCGCCACGACGCCGCCCACGGCGAGGACCAGAATGATGGCGAGCGGGTGCAGCCGGACGATGCGCCCGACGACCAGCGGCTGCAGCAGGTGGCTTTCGAGCTGATCCTCGGCCACGAAGACGCAGAGCACGATGACCGCGGCGATCCAGCCCTTGGTCGCCAGCGTCACGAGGATGACCAGTGCCCCGGCGAGCAGGATTCCCACCAGCGGGATGAACGCCGCGAGGAAGACCAGGACGGCCAGCGGCGCGACGAGCGGCACGCCCATGATGGTCAGCGTGGTGCCGATCACGACGGCGTGAATGGCTGCGACCAGGACCGTACCCCGGACGTAGTACACGACCGCCTGCCAGGCCGCGCGGCCCGCCCGGTGGGCCCGCCGGCTGCCCTCCGGCCCGAAGGCGCGGCTCAGCCAGGCCCAGATCTTTTCGCCGTCCTTGAGCAGGAAGAACGTTACGAAGAGCATGAGGACGATCCCGCCCAGCACCTCGAAGATGATCTGGCCGCCGGTCAGGACCGTGCCCGCCACCACGGACTTGTGCTGGCCCAGATAGGTGAGCAGCTTGTTCGACAGATGCTGCAGGCTTCCGGTCTTGAGGTGCAGCGGCGCCCCGGCCAGCCACGTCTCGATCAGGTGTGAAGTGTGCCGGATCTGCGTCACCAGGCCCTTGTACTCTGCCTGCACCCGGATCGTGACCAGCGTGATCGTCCCGGCCAGCACGATGACCGTGCCCAGCAGGGTGCACCACGCGGCCGCCAGCATCGGCAGCCCCGCACGGTGCAGGCGTGCGGTGAGCGGTTGCAGCAGCGCGGTCAGCAGCAGCGCGGCCCCGCACGGGATCACCACCACCGCCAGCCGGTCGGCCACGCGATAGGCCAGGTAGAGCGCGATGCCGATGAACAGCAGCCGCCACGCCCATCCGCCCGTGACCTGGAGCCAGCGCGGCACGATCCCGGCGGCGGCCCCCGGGGAACCGGGCGCGGGCTCATCGAGCGGGTACGGGCCACCGGAAGCCGCCGCGCCATTGACTGCGCCGCCCGGAACCGCGCCGCCCGGTGCGGTGGCACCAGGAACCGCGCCGCCCGGTGCCGTGGCGCCGGGAACCGCGCCGCGGGCGGGCGGAAGCCGGACGCCGGGGCGCTGGCGCTCCTCCGCGTCGCGGCGCTCCTCGGCGTTCCGGATGCCCTCTCGGGCGGCTGTCAGCAACTGCCGCGCCCTCAGGCCAATGCCCCGTCCGGACCGCCCCGTCATAAGGCCATCTAACCAACTACGGTTGACGGCATGCGTGTTTACCGTGAACGGCTCGCTGTGCCGGTGGCGTGGTGGATCCTGGCCGTGCCCGTCATCCTCCTGCTTGGCGCGTACGGCATCTACGCGAACCTCAGCGGGCCCGTCGTGGTAATCATTTACGTCGTCTTCACCGTCGGTGGTATCGCCTTGCTGCTGAACTGGGGCCGCAGCCTGATCGAGGTCGGTGACGGCGAGCTCCGCGCGGCGGGCGCCGTGCTGCCGCTGGCCCAGGTCACCGAGGTGCGGGCGCTGGATGCCCGGCAGGCCGAGGCGATGCGCGGTCCCCGGGCCGATCCCGCCGCGCACACGCTGATCCGGCCGTTCCTGAAGACCGCCGTTTATATGGCGATTCAGGATCCGGCCGGCCAGGTTCCGTACTGGCTGATCGGGACGCGCCGGCCGGACGAACTGGCGGCCATGATCGAGCGCGGCCGCCGGCGCGCCGGCGTGGCCGCCGACCCGCACGTAGGATGATCAGACAATGGGGTTGAAAGGAAGCACTGGGATGTCGGACCAGCGCACAGATATGGCCACCAAGATCGCCGGGGGGATCGCCGCCTTCGCCGCGGCGTGGGTCGCCCGTAAGCTCCTCGCGCTCGTGTGGACGCGGGCGACGGGCAAGGAGCCGCCCGTGCACCCGGAAGATCTTGAAGTCGAACTCAAAGAGGCACTCGGCTGGGCCGTGGTGACCGGCGTAGCGATGGAAGCGGCACGGCTGCTGGCGACCCGGGTCGCCACCAAGCAGGTGCGCGCGTACCAGTCCGGCCAGTCCGGTGACTGAGCTGGCCCGGGGGGGCGACCCCCCGGAACCCCCCGCATGCGCTCCGCGCCCGCGCGGTGGTACTTCGCCGGCACACCGGCCACTCACCGGTCCTGAAGGCCCGGTTCGCTAGGCCGGTAACGGTCGTCTCGCCGTAGCGCTCCGTGGTTTCTCGCCGACAGCACCGGCCACTCACCGGGCCGTTGGCCTGGGGTCGCTGGGCCGGTAGCGATCACCTTGCCGTCGACTGAGCCCGCCGCCCTCACCGGGCGGCGGGAGCGGCACGAGCGGGAGCGTGGCGGCGGACCGCTCACGCGCTCCCGGCATCGGGCCTTATTTACCCCGCGGACGGGCGCAACTGACGAGTACAGGTACCGTCAGGCGGCGCACTCTCGGCACACGTGCTGGCCATTGCGCTCTTCAGCGAGCTGGCTGCGGTGGTGCACTAGGAAGCAGCGCGAGCAGGTGAACTCGTCGGCCTGCCGTGGGATTACGCGGAAAGACAGTTCTTCGTTCGACAAGTCCGCACCGGGCAGCTCAAGTGACTCAGCCACCTCGTCGGGGTCAATGTCGATCGTGCTCGACGATTGATCCATCCGGCGGGCCTGAAGCTCCTGCAGGCTGTCCTCGGTGAGGTCGTCGTCTGTCTTCCGCGGGCTGTCGTAATCAGTGGCCATGGTGTTTCTTTCCCCCTCCACACGTTGTGCGCCTCTTCATCGCGCGGGTGTAACGCTCTGGAGGCCGTAGTTGTGCCCAATTCCGGCGGGGAATTCTGTCACGTTTGCTCGCCGGGTACACGCAGTGCGGGGAATGTCGTGCCGTGGAGGGTATGCCATGCACCGCACCTCCGTTCCGCGTGTCCCAGGGGCCGGATCCGCCGGGGCCAGGGTGACCCACGGAGGCGCCGAGTACCGCCGGACGCGAAGTGTACCGGCATCCTGTCGTGTTCAAGCCCACCGTTCGCCGTGGGATTAACGCATCGCCGGGACAGTATGCCCGCGTGCCCCGGATCTCACTCGCCTTCGCTGGTTTCGGTCGCGAAACCGGGTTTAGCGGCGAGCGCCGCCGGGGTAGGACTTGGCACGCATATCCGCGTATTTGTCCGGAGGGAGTCGCATGGGCGAGTTCTCAGCCACACTGCAGCACCGTCTGAGGGAAGCCCACGCCTCCCTGCGGGCGGCACTGGCCGCCGGGGACGCTGATCTCACCGATACCCAGCTTGACGAGATCGAGCACCTGAACCAGATCGCGGCGGCCCACGGCATCTCCGAACCCGCCCGCGCCTGATCCCTACCGCCCGGCGCCGGGACCGCCCCGTGCGGCCCCGGCGCCGACGCGTCCGGCCCTAGTCCGGCCCTAGTCCGGCCCTAGTCCGGCCCTAGTCCGGCGCGTGTCCGCGTACCCGTACGCGCCATCCCTGGCCCGCGCCCGCCTGGCGCACCCAGCGTGTCCGAATGTGCCCGCACACGTCATCACGCACGTCCAAGCGTGCCCAAGGCGCCATCGCACATTCAGCGTGCCTACGGCCACGAACCTTGGTCAGCAGCGCTTCTTGCTGTTATCAGTCTGGAGGCCAGGTTAGGAGCAGAAAGCGAAGCAACTCCCCCGCGTGCTGAGCTGATCCGGTATTGCGGTCACCACCTGGCTCGCAGGCCAGTAACTAGGGCACGATCGCGGCCGCCTGGCCGGGCGCCGTCCAGCCCGCTCCGCTAAGCTTTTCCTGGCTAGCTCCCATGTACGCAATGGCGCCTTTACGTGTAAAGGTTTCGCTTGCGGGGCGGGCCCGCCGGTCGCAGCGTTCACACAGGCCCATCACGCACTTTAGGCGTCGCGTTCGGGGTTGAGGGTCGCCAGGACAGCGGTGAGTTCCTCGTAAAGGCCGGGACCGGCGGCGACGGTCAGGGAGGAACCCGCCGGGCGGCCGCCCAGACCGGTCACATGCGCGCCCGCCTCCTGCGCGATCAGCGCACCGGCGGCGTAGTCCCAGTAGTTCAGGCCCCGCTCATAGAACGCGTCCAGCCGTCCGGCCGCCACCATGCACAGGTCGACCGACGCCGACCCGCCGCGGCGGATGTCCCGGATCTGCGGCAGCAGCGCGGCGACGACCTCACCCTGGACGCGGCGGCGCCCCGGCAGGTAGCCGAACCCCGTGCCCACCAGGGCCTGGCCGAGCGGGACACCCCGGTTACAGCGCAGCCTGGCGGCCGGGCCCTGCCTCGTCGCGCTGCCGTCCCCCGTGGCCCCGTCCTCCCCCGTGGCGCTACCGTCCCCCACGGCCCGGCCCTTTCCCGGCGCCCGGCTTTCCCTCGTGGCCCTGGCCTCCCCCGTAGCGCTGCCCTGCGCGGCGGTGCTGTACAGCCAGGCGCCCTTACCCCGGATCGCCGTGAAGGTCTCGCCGTGCAGCGGAACAGCCACCACACCGGCCACGATCGTGCCCTCGACTTCCGCGGCGATGCTGACCGCCCAGTCCGCCAGCCCGTAGAGGTAGTTGACGGTGCCGTCGAGCGGGTCGACGATCCACCGTACGGCGGAGGGCGGCCCCCCGAACTGGCCCGCGCCCGCGTCCTTGTCCTGGACGGGAGCGCCGTAAGTTTCGCCCCCTTCCTCGCCGAGGATCGCATCGCCCGGGCGCGCCGCGCGGATCCGTTCGGTGATGAGCGCCTCGGCCCGGCGGTCCATCTCGGTCACCACGTCGGTCAGGCTCGACTTGGTCTCCACGACCTCGGGACGCCCCTGGGCGCCCTGATCGGCGAGCAGCGCGGCCGCGGCCGCCGCGGTGTCCGCCGCGAGCGCCAGCAGTTCCTCCGCGTCCGGGGCGTTCACGCCTCGCCTGCCCCGCCCGCCGTTGCCCGCCGGGCTCCCTGCGGCCGGGCTCCCTCCGGCCGGGCCCCAGCGGCCCGGGCAAAGGCACAGCAGCCCGGCGGGCAGATGTCCGTGGACGGGCCCAGCCGGCCCAGTGCCGCGCGCGGCGCGTCCGCCGGGCCGAGGCGCTCGCGCACCAGATCGACGACCATGGCGTGGAACTGGGGGTGGTACCAGGGTGTGGCCGCGCGGGCGACGGGCAGGCCGAGAGCCGCGGCCGTCTCCACCGCCTCGCTGTCGAGGTCGTGCCGGACCTCCATGTGGTCGGACACGAACCCGACCGGGACGATCACGGCCGCGGGGGCGCCCGCTTTGGCCAGCTCGCCGAGGTAGTCCAGCACATCGGGTTCCAGCCACGGCTGGGAGGGCGGTCCGCTCCGGCTCTGGTACACCAGATCCCAGGGATGAACCCCGCCGTAGGTCCGTTCGGCAATGAGAGAGACAGTCTCGACCAGCTCGGCCGCGTACCGGCCGCCCGGTCCCGGCGCCCCGTTCCCTGGCGGCCCGCTGTGAGCCGCCATGGCCAGCGGCACGCTGTGCGCGGTGAAGACCAGGTGCGCACCATCCCGGACGTCGGGCGGCAGAGTGGCCAGCGCCGCCCGCGTGTTCTCGGCGAAGGGCTCGACGAACCCCGGGTGGTTGAAGTAGCGGCGGATCTTGTCAATGTGCGGCGCGCCCGGGCCGGCCTGCTCGCGCGCCCGGCCGATATCGTCCAGGTACTGCCTGCAGCTCGAGAACGCGCTGTAGGCCGAGGTGGCGAAGGCCAGCGCGTGCCGCACGCCGTCGGCCGCCATCGTGGCCACGGTGTTGGTCAGGTAGGGGTCCCAGTTCCGGTTTCCCCAGTAGATGGGCAGGTCGAGGCCCGCCGCGCCGAACTCGGTGCGCAGCGCGGTGATGAGGTCCCGGCACTGCTGGTTGATCGGGCTCACGCCGCCGACGGCGTAGTAATGCTCCGCGACGGCCTCCAGGCGCTCCTCCGGGATGCCGCGTCCGCGGGTGACGTTCCGCAGGAAGGGCATCACATCGTCCGGCCCCTCGGGGCCCCCGAACGAGACAAGCAGGAACGCGTCGTAATCCGGCATGCTCACCATCCAACCAGGCCCATCCGCCGCACCGTCCGCGGGCGGGTGCGGGGGGCTGGCCGAGCGCCGCTGGCGCGGGCCCGTCAGGCGCCGGTCGCGTATTCCCGGGCGATGGCCAGCACCTCGTCGACGTACCAGACCGCGTGGTTGTAGGAGAAAATCGCGCCCCGCAGCGACGAACCGCCCTCGGCCGCGCCGTCCGCGCACAGCATCGCGGCGGCGCTCGGCACCGCGTCGTACGGGTTCATGATGTTCGGGGTACCGGTGTCCCCGAAGCCGTCGATCCCCCAGGTGCTCCAGGTGGACGGCATGAACTGCATCGGCCCGAGTGCCCCGGCGCTGGACGGCCCGACGTTGGCGCCGTCACCGCTTTCGACCTCGCCGATCGCCGCCAGCACGGTCCACGAGAGACCTGGGCAGTACCGGGCCGCCGATTCCTGGTAGAGCTGCATGTAGGTGGTGGGCCGCCCGGTCGGCACCGAGGTGTCCACCGGCAGCGGGCTAGGCGTACTGGCCGTCGTCGGCTGCAGGCTGATGACGTGGCTCTGCGCGCCGGTTACCGCGCGGACCTGCGTCACCAGCGTGGCCAGGTTGGCGGCGGGCGCGTTGATGAGCACCGCGAGGTCCGGGACCAGCCCGAGCCGCGCCGCCACGGAACTGTTCACCACCGCGTCCACGCCGGGAATGCCGAGAACGGCCGCCCCGCCGAAGCCGAGCTGCGCCCGGGTCGCCGCGCTGACCTGGTAGGAGTGGCCCCGCGCCAGGCCCAGTGTGCGCTGCGCCGCGGTCGCCGTGACGAACTGGCCGCGCTCCAGCGCCTGCCAGATGGCCTGGTCACCAGCGGCTGCCACCGGTGTCCAGGAGCGGAACGACCCGGGATCGACCCCGATGACGTTGGCGGTCTTACCGCCGATGCTGATCGCGCCGCCGCTGACCGTCAGGACGCCGCGGACGCCGCTGAGCTTGCGGATCTTCGGCACGTCGGAGGCGGCGATCCCGGTCTGGATGAGCGCGAGCACATCCGGCACGACGAGCTGGCGGGGCATTTGCGTGCTGGCCGTGGTCTGGACGGTGGCCGCGCCCGGGTACTGGACGGTGGGCGGGCCCGCGTAAGCGTAAGGCAGGCCCAGACCGGAGGGTCCGGGCGCACTCGTCACGTTGGCTAGGCTGACGCCCGTGGCCCCAACGGCGGCGAACGAGCCCATCGCGGTGATCACTGCCAGCCTGCGCCAGATCACTCCTCCCACAATTTGACAACCTTATCTGGAGATCCCGCGGGACGCAGCCCCCGCGGCGCGGCTAGCCGGGGTTGCCCCCAGGATACAGCCCCCGCTGGGGGTATCCGGGACATCCCGCAGGTCACGGGCCCCGGCCGGGCGCGTCAGTAGCAAACGTTGGTGTGGATCTTGGGGGCGGGAACGGGGTGGATCAGGGCCTCGCGGGTCCGCGCGTCCGGCGGCCGGTACAGGACCACGTAGCCATCGTCGCCGAAAACCAGGCGGTACCCGTGCGCCCGCAGGAACGACACGTCCCGGGCCTGCTGGGCCGGGGTGCAGAACGGGAAGTCCAGGCCCTTGGTGTCGGCGACCACCCACGGCGCCCATCGCGGCGTGCCGTCGAGCAGCAGCACGGTGTCCCGTCCCGACAACCGCGGGCCAAGGTTGTCGGCCGCCTCCACCTCGACGCCGGACGGCACCCGGGCGGTCGCCCGGTCAGCGGCCTGTATCCGCGCGTTGACCATGTAGTACTTCGGGTGCAGCAGCTGGCCGAACGGCGAGAACGGGAGGTAGCCGACCGCCGCGGCGAACACCACCGCCGCCCAGATGGTGGCCGGCGCCCAGTCCCGCGGAAGCCGCAGTGAGGTGGCCCGCCACCAGCGCTGCAGCCGGGCCGCGCCGTCGACCGCGGCGAGGAAGAGGATCATCACGACGAAGGCGTTGTACTGGAACTTGGCCTGCCACCACAGCGGGTACCCGGACGCCAGCATCCGTTCGGCCAGCAACGGCACCGCCGCCAGGGTCAGCGGGGACGCCAGCGGCAGGAAGCCGAGCGGGACCAGGAGCCCGATCATCGTGCGCACCTTCACCCCCGGGGTCACCAGGACGTGCAGCGCGTGCAGGGGGTGGGTGACGATGCTGACGGCGGCGCTCCCGGCCGTGCGGCCGAACTCGCCGTACGCCCAGTAGAAGCTGGCCGACCCGCCGAAGGCAGGGATCAGCACGCGGCTGGCCAGCCAGGTGGCCGCGACGCCGCCCGCCACGAAGGCGAGCCCGGTCCAGCGGCGCCGGGTCACCAGCAGATAGACGCCGTACCCGGCGATGAGCAGGCCCATGTCCTCTTTGACCAGCAGCAGGGCCAGCGCCGCGAGGACCGCGGTCAGCCGGCGCCCAGCCTGGAATCGTTCGGCCATCACCGCCGTGAGCACCGGGACGAACGCCACCTCGTGGAAGTCGAACGTGACCGCCGCCATAATCGGCAGGCAGAGCGCGTACGCCGCGGAGACGAAGTAGGCGCACGGGGCCCCGAGCTGGCGGCGGGTGAACGCCCACAGCGGCGGGATCGCCAGTGCGAACAGCACCGCCTGCGCGACGAGCAGCGTTGCGGGCCCGTCGTGGACCCAGTACAGCGGCACGAGCACGGCCAGGATCGGTGACCAGTGGTCGGACAGCAGCACGAAGTGCGACGTCCCGCCGTCCGCCACGCCGCGGGCGATCGAGACCGGCGCGCTGAGGTGCGCGTAGCCGCGAACCCCCTGGTCGAAGATGACCAGGTCAAACGTGCTGGTCAGGAAGCGCCGGAACCGGATGAGCGCGTCGGCGGCGTACATCAGGGCCGCGGCCGCGGTCAGGGCGGCGACCCGGATCACGGTGGCCCGCGAGCGTGCGGCGGGCGCGGCGTTCTGCCCGGCCGGCCCGGTGCCGCCGGGGCGAGCCTTGGCTCCGTCAGCCTGCGCCGGACTGCTCACCGCTCGAAGGGTAGCAGCGGCATAGAGGCCGGCACCTCCGCCGAGTGCCACCCGGGCGGGAACCAGACGGCTACTCTCTTACCATGACTCATGAGGGAAGCCGCGGCCCCGGGTCACCGGAAACCGCGGCGAACCGGCCCCGCCCCCGGCCGCCGACTCAGGCACCGGGGACCACGCCAGGAGCGCAGGGACCGGCCCATCAGCCCTCTCACGGAGGCGGTGTTCCCGCTCGTGACCGGGAGCTTCGCGCTCAGGGACGGGCCACCGTCAAGCGCCTGCTTGAAGCAGGGATGATCGAGTTCGAGGAGCGGGGATTCCACGGCGTCCGGGTCGACGACGTCGTTCGCCGGGCCGGCATCTCGCACGGCACCTTCTACCTTTACTTCTCCAACAAAGAGGACCTGTTCAAGGCCCTGCTGCTGGACGCGCTGCGCGACATGGAGACCGTCGCGGGCGACTTCCCGATCGTCACCAGGGACGATGCAGGCAAGACCGTGCTGCGACGCTGGGTACGGAAGTTCTTCGACGTCTACGCCGCGCACGCGACCGTTATCCGCATTCTCAGCCAGGCCGATCTGGTCCCGGAGGAAGTGTACGGAGACGGCCTGCAGATGCTGTTCAGCATCTCCGAAGCGATGACCACCGGAATGACCGCCGCCACCCGCACCGCCGGGCAGCTCCCCGAACACGCGGAGCTGACCGCCGTGGCGTGCCTCATGATGCTGGAGCGGGTGAACTACCTGCTCAGCGCCGAGGTAAAACTCCCCATCGACGAGATGGCCAACCGCATCGCGGACATCATGTTCGCGGCGTTCGCTCCCGCCTAGCTCACCCGGTCCCCGCTCGCCCCCGTCCCCGCCGGACTGGCCTGCGGTGGCGGTGTGTCGGCGAGGCGCCGCCGCAGGGCGCGGAGCGCATGCAGAGGGCTACGGCGAGGCGCTCGTTACCGGCCCAGCGACCCTAGGCCAACGGCCCGGCGAGTGGCCGGTGCTAACGGCGAGCACTGCACGCGTGTTACGGCGAGGGCGTTCGCTACCGGCCCAGCGATCCCGGGCCGAAGGTCCGGGTGAGCGGCCGGTGCTGTCGGCGAGCACCGCAGCAGGCCCTACGGCGAGGCGCTCGTTACCGGCCCAGCGACCCCGGGCCGGAGGCCTGGGTGAGCGGCCTGTGTCGGCGAAGTACCACCGCGCGGGCGCGGAGCGCATGCGGGGGGTCCGGGGGTCGCCCCCCGGGCCAGCACTGGGTCGCCCCCCGGGCCAGCACTGGGTCGCCCCCCGGGCCAGCACTGGGTCGCCCCCCGGGCCAGCACTGGGTCGCCCCCGGGCCAGCACTGGGTCGCCCCCCGGGCCAGCACTGGGTC
>Ga0182014_10004311_pt1 | contig 16418 bp, 14 predicted proteins | sample 612S2DmetaG_FD_120489 | JGI IMG/M metagenome (GOLD analysis project Ga0182014, IMG submission 120489) | Permafrost microbial communities from Stordalen Mire, Sweden - 612S2D metaG | ecosystem: Environmental > Terrestrial > Soil > Wetlands > Permafrost | place: Sweden: Stordalen | collected... | reverse complement strand
GCTCACCGTGTACGGGTGGAAGCCGTAGTCGATCAGCCGCTTGGCAATGTCGCCGGTCTTCACCCCCAGCGCCGCCTGCCGCTTGTCGCTGAACACCACCTCGTGCATCGAGCCGGTCTTGTAGGGCAACTCGTACACGTCTTCCAGCTTGTTGCGGATGTAGTTGGCGTTGAGCACGGCGTCTTCGGTGGTTTGCCTGAGCCCGTCCGGCCCGTTGGCCAGAATGTAAGCCAGCGCGCGGATGAACATGCCCACATTGCCATAAAAGGCGCGCACCCGGCCCACCGATTGCGGCCGGTCGTAGTTCCAGCCCAACAGTCCCTCAGTCCCTAGTCCCTTAGTCCCTGCCTTTTTCACCAGCACCGGCGTGGGCAGAAACGGCTCCAGAAACGCCTTGCAAGCCACCGGCCCCGAGCCGGGCCCGCCGCCGCCGTGAGGCGTCGAGAAGGTCTTGTGCAGGTTCAGGTGCATCACGTCCACCCCGAAGTCGCCCGGACGCGCCTTGCCCACCAGGGCGTTCATGTTGGCGCCGTCCATGTAGAGCAGAGCCCCCTTGGCGTGCAGAATGTCGGCGATCTTGTGAATCTGGCTCTCGAAAACTCCAATCGTCGAGGGGTTGGTCAGCATCAGCGCCGCGGTCTCTTCGTCCACCTGGGCCGCCAGAGCCTCCAGATCGATGCCGCCCTCGGCGTTCGACTTCAGGTTCTCGACCGTATAGCCGCAGATGGCCGCCGTGGCCGGGTTGGTTCCGTGGGCCGAGTCGGGAATCAGAATCTTGCGCCGCGCATTGCCGCGCGACTCGTGCCAGGCCCGCACCAGCAGGATGCCCGTGAATTCCCCGTGCGCCCCGGCAGCCGGCTGCAGGGTGATCGCGTCCATGCCGGTGATTTCCTTCAGGCAGCGCTGCAACAGGTCGATGATCTCCAGAGCCCCCTGCGCCAGCGAGTCCGGCCGGTAGGGGTGCGCCTCGGCCAGGCCCTCGATGCGGGCCACCAGCTCGTTCACCCGCGGGTTGTACTTCATGGTGCAGGAGCCCAGCGGGTACATGCCCAGGTCGATGGCATAGTTCCACGTCGAGAGCCGCGTGAAGTGCCGGATGAGCTCGATCTCGCTCAACTCCGGCAGCTCCGCCGGCGTCTTCCGGTGCGTTTCGCCCAGCAACGCCGCCGCGTCCACAGCCGGCACGTCCAGCGGCGCCAGCTTATACGCGCGTTTCCCTGGCGACGATTTCTCGAACAGCAAAGCCTCGTTCTGCGTCTGGTGCGGACGGACCTTGCCGAGGGTGTGGCGGTCCGTAGTTTCAGATGCTTGTGTCACGATTACCTCTCATCCTTAAAACAGATCTCAGAGCCACGTCATTGATGTGGACAGACGCCTTTTGTAACAAGGGCACGGCTTCAGCCGGGCCACAGAACCAGTCATTGGTGTGGACAGACACGTTTTGTAACAAGGGCACGGCTTCAGCCGGGCCACAAAACGCGAGAAAGAGGGGTGGGCTTTAGCCCCTGCCATGTTCCGTCGAGCCCGAAATCTCCTGCGCCTTCCCCGCGCTTCGTTCTTCCGCCTTTTTCCTCACCAAACTCTCGAAACAAAATGGATATTGCTCCGTCTCATCCACCAACCCAGCCTTAACCGGGTTCTCGGCGACGTACGCCCGATGTACCTCAAAGCTCTGCTGATTCATGACCTGCACCTCTGTGAACCCGCGCTGCCAGACTTCGCCCAAATGTCCGAATTCCCTGCCCCGGCGAAATGAGAATCTTCCTTTCACCAACTGCATGGCCTTCTCCACGGTCATCCCATCGTCGACGGTCAATAGCAGATGCACATGATCCGGCATGATCACGAAGTCGTGCAGCTTGAACGCATGTTCCGCGACAAGCGAACGCAATACATCGATCAGGAGTTCGGCATTCCTCTCCGACTGCAACAAGCGCCGGCCCATGCTCGTCTTCGTCGTCGTGAAAAAGGTGCGAGCCGGGTTGAGAATGTCCTCCGGTGATGAGTTCCTGCCGGGTTTCGCCATTGCAGGGGCTAAAGCCCATCTCCTTCTCGTGCCTTCTTCGGCATGACTGAAGTCATGCCCTGTTACAAAGCAATCGACTAAGTGCGGCAAAGCTGATACGAGCTTCGCAAGCTGCTGTAAAACTCGGCTTTGTAACAAGGGCACGACCTAAACGCTGCCCAAGAACTAGGCCTTGTAACATGGCGCGACCTAAGAGTTACCCAAAAACCAGGCTTTGTAACAGGGCACGACTTTAGTCGTGCCGCAAAGGCCGCAAAATCTTGCGTGGGCTTTAGCCCCTGAGGGATGCTTCTCGGCCATTTCGCTTGAAAACCGCCCTTTCCCCGCAACCTGTAAAGTCATGCCCTGTTACAAATCTAGCGAATTGCCGTGCGTCGGCTATCCACTTAATGGATCGCGACATCATGCCAAGTGAAATCGCTTTGCCAAATCTTGTTCTGTCTTGCGTTCTCTGCGGGGCTTTGGTCCATCGAGGGAGGGTTGCACTCGCCATACGCGATTGTGAGTTCCTTCCTGGTGTTCCATTCGAGATTGAACGCGCCGTGGTCCTCTCATTCATATGTCCTGGCGTAAACCTTATCGCCGAATGGATTCTCGGACTCCCTTAATGCCACGTATAAGGTATCTGGCCATCCCCACATTCCTGTTGTAAAGGTGTGAACTTCGGCAACCAGCTTTCCGTCAGGAGATTGTGTTTGCAGAATCAAGCGGTCTTGCTCCTTATGCGCCGACGACCTTCCCCAGTCCGTGAGCAACGCCACGAACAGAACGAAGAAAATGGAAACCGTCGCGCATATTGTCAATGCAGCGGTCTTCGCAAGTTTGCGGATCATCGCCTACCTCCACGCGAGGATTCATTGGCCCATTGCCTTCCGCTTACGCCTCCACCGGTGCGCCAGCCAGCACCCTGGCGGCTCGATCGATCTGCTCGCGGGTGATTAACTCGGTTGCGCACCACAGCGTGGCATCGCCTAACTCGGGATACCACCGGCTTAACTCCACGCCGCCAACGATCTTTTCATCCAGCAGCCGCTGGCTCCATTGCGCCGGGGCCTCCTCGGTCTGGAGCACAAACTCGTTAAAGCTTGGCGCGCCGGTGAACAACTGCCTTACCCCGGCCTGCCCACCCAGCTTCTTCGCCGCATAATTCGCCTTGGCCAGGTTGTGCTCGGCCAGTTCGCGAATGCCCTCTTTGCCGTAAACGCTGAGGAAGATGGTGGCCATCAGCGCCACCAGGGCCTGGTTGGTGCAGATGTTCGAGGTGGCCTTCTCGCGGCGGATGTGCTGCTCGCGCGTGGAAAGCGTGAGCACGAAGCCCCGGTAGCCGGTCGAATCCACGGTCTGCCCCACCAGCCGCCCCGGCATCTGGCGCACGTACTTCTCCTTGGCCGCGATGACGCCGCAGAACGGGCCGCCGTAGCTGAGCGCGACGCCGAACGACTGCGCCTCCATGCTGACGATATCGGCCTCGACAGGCGGCCGCACCACGCCCAGCGAGACCGCTTCGGCAATCGAGACAATCAGCAGTGCGCCCTTGGCGTGGGCGATGGCCGCAATGGCCGGTATGTCCTCAATCACGCCGAAGAAGTTGGGGCTCTGCACCAGCACGGCCGCGGTTTCGTCCGTCACGGCCGCCTCCAGCGCGGCCAGGTCGATGCGGCCGGTCTCGCGGTCGTAACCCACCAGCGTCGCGGGCAGCCCCTGGTGCCGGGCGTAGGTGGCCATCACTTCGCGGTACTCCGGATGCACGGTCGCGGCGACCGCGGCCTTGTGCCGGCCGGTAACCCGAACAGCCATCATCACGGCCTCGGCCGCGCCCGTCGATCCGTCGTACATGCTGGCGTTGGCCACGTCCATGCCGGTCAACTCGGCGATCATGGTCTGAAACTCGAAAATCGCCTGCAGCGTCCCCTGGGTGATTTCCGCCTGGTAGGGCGTGTAGCTGGTCAGAAACTCGCCCCTCTGCACCAGCGAGTCGATGATGACCGGCCGGTAGTGGCGATAAGCGCCCGCACCCAGAAAGCTGGCGTAGCCGGTGGCGTTCTTTTGCCCGGCGGCACGGAAGTAGTCGATGATCTCGCTCTCCGCCTGCTGGCGGGGAACGTCGAGGTCGCGGTCCAGCCGGTACTCGGCGGGAATGACCTCGAAGAGCGAGTCGATGGACGCCGCGCCGATTTCGGCCAGCATCCGTTCACGTTCGGCAGGGGATTTGGGCAGGTAGCGCATGGGGTCCTTTGGGCGAACTGACAGTAGTCAGTAGTCAGTGATCAGTTGTCAGTGATCAGCAGACCCGTGAAGGCCTGTGGCTTCCCACTCCAGTTGCGAGGTCCGGAAAGCAAAGCGGCAGGCGCGAGATGAGCAATGCAGTCGAAAGCTGCTCCAACTGTTGACAACTGACAACTGACAACTGTTTTTCTCAGCCTTCTGTTTCTTCCGCTATAAACGCCTCGTAGGCGGCGGCATCGAGCAGGGCATTGAACTGCGCAGGGTCGCTCAGTTCGACCCTGATAATCCAGGTGGTGTACGGAGCTTCGTTGATCTTGTCGGGGGCGGACTTCAGTTCCTCGTTCACGGCGGTCACGGTGCCCGTCACGGGTGAATAGAGGTCGCTGACCGCCTTCACGCTCTCCACAGACCCAAAGACGGTGTGGGCCGTGACCACGTCGCCCACCTTGGGCGCGTCCACATACACAATGTCGCCCAGCGAGTTCTGCGCATAGTCGGTGATGCCGACGGTGCCAATGGCGCCATTCAGCTCAATCCATTCATGTTCGCGGGTGTAGCGGTAGTTCGAGGGAATAGGCATGGCCATTCCGGTCCTCCATGGGAAATGAACCCTCAGTGTACGACCTGCCACAGGCTGAGGGGAAACATTGGATGCGCCAGGGTGAAAACTGCCGGCGCGTGCGGGAAGTCTATTTCGAGGGCCCGAAGCCGGGATAGGGCTCTAGCGGCACAACCGCCAGGATCTCCAGCATCCCTGCCTGAAAAATAGGAAGGCTGCTCAGGGCCGCGCGGACCTCCGATTCCCCAGGAGCCTCCCAGAGAATCGCGGCTCCAGGCAGGTCGGCGCGCTTCCAGATCTGGCGAACCAGCCCCGAAGCGTACAAGGCCCTGACGCACTGGCCCTCCAGGGCCATCAGTTCCGGCGTAAAGGCCTCCGGCGGAAACACGTCGATGCGGCGGCGGGACAGCGAAAGAAACTGCATGGGGAAATTGTAAAGGCAGGGAACAGGGATCAGGAATTAGGGGCTAGGGAACAGGCGTGTTGGAGACCGCGCTCGCTCCCACCCCCGGATGGGGCCGCGTAAAAGGCGAATCCGTCGTCGAGATAACCTCCATGCGATTGCCCTGACCGCCACCCTGGTCCCTAATCCCTAATCCCTAATCCCTAACCCCTAATCCCTAGTCCCTATCTTTCAAAGAACCTGCCCCTTCCCCCATTGCCCCACGGATCGTAATGCGCCGCGAAGTTGGCGCGGTTCTTCACCGAGGGGTGGTTGTAGGTCCAGAACTCGACAAAAGCGTTGGGGTTTGGGTCTTCCAGCCAAGCTTCGCCCAGTTGGTTGAAGCTGGAGGCCGTGGTCTTTTGCGGGTCGGCCACCAGGCCGTGGATGGCCTCCTGCCCGTAGACGTCGGCCTCGTGCTCAAAGTGGCGGCTGAAGGTGTTGCTGGCCGGCTCCAGCGCCAGGCTGAGCACCGACAAAGTGAAAATGAGCACCAGAAAGCCCTGGCGGCTGGCCAGCGGCGCCAGCCCGCTGCCCGGCGCGCTCAACTGCCAGCGGTCCCCGAAGCGGCGCCCGAGCCAGCCGGCCAGCGCGGCGCTGCCCCAGAACACAAAAAACAGCCCGGCCGCCATGCCGCAGAGCATCTTGGGAATATGGTTCAGAACATAGTGGCCGCTCTCGTGGCCGAAGATGAACAGGATCTCGTCGTCCGGCAGCCGGTCGGTCGTCGTGTCCCACATGACGAAGCGCTTGGTCGAGCCCAGGCCGGTGACGTAGGCGTTCAATCCGTTGGACTTGGCGCTGGCCTTCATCAGGAACATGCGCTCGGGCGGGATGCTGGTTCCGGTCCGCGCCACCACGGTTTCCAGCTTCACCACCAGGGCGGCGTGGCCCTTGGTCAGCGGCTCGAACTTGTTGAAGAGCGGGTCCAGGAGCGGCGAGGCGAAGACCGAGAGCACGATCAGCGGCAGCGAGATCAGCCACGCCCAAATCCAGTAACGGCGCGGCGAAACGCGCACAATCCAGTTGAACAGCAGCAGAATCGGCGCGCCCAACAGGACCGAGACGCCCAGCCCCTTGCCCAGGTCGCCGAACCAGCTTCCCCAACCCTGGACGCTGATGCCGTAGTGACGGCTGACCACGTGGCCAATGGCATCCAGTGGCAGGCTGGCCAGGGTGGTGATGACGAGAAAAGCGGCGAAAAACAGCAGCCCTTGCAGCCAGCGGCGTTTGAACAGGCGCTCCGCCCAGCCGGCCAGCCCGGCGGCCCAGCGCGTGGCCAGCAGTATCCACAGCACCGCCAGGCTCCACAGCGAGCCGACGATTTCCAACCCCAGCCGTATATGGCTCAGGGTAATGGCCTTGGCCAGCTTCTCCGGTGGCAGGGAGTAGGCCTGTGCCGCAGGCTGGGGATTGGCCTTCGCGGTTTGCGCGGTGGGCGTCGCCGACGGGGCGAGGGCCGCGCCGGCCTGAGCCACAACAATCCGCTTTGCCGCCTTCGGCCCTGGGCCAAGCCGGGGAGCCACTGCGCCCAGCAGCGCCATGAAACAAATTACGAGCAAACAACGGCGTGCAAATGTCATGCAAGTCTTCCTTCACAAGAGCGGATTCTGCGACAATTCGGGTTACACATGCGTCTACCCCAATTTCCTCGCCCGAAGCTGCACATTTCTTCCGCCGTCGCAACCTGGGGTGCCGTTCGACCCTTCTCCCCAAGGAGCCTGGCTGCGGCTCTTTTAACCGTAGCATTGACCGTGGCGGCATCGGCGCAGCAGGCGAACCCGGCCAACAAGAGCCTGTCTGTGGGGACCCCGGTTCTGCTCGATGCCATGACCCAGGAGCTGCATCGAGCCTTTACCTCGCTCGGCAAGCAGGGGGACGACAAGCAATTGCCCCCCTACTTCCTCAGTTACGCGGTCAGCGATGCCAGCATGGTGGCCATTCGGGCGCAGTTTGGCGCGGTCGTTGACAACTCCTCCAACCACATGCGCGTGGCCGACGTGCAGGTGCGGCTGGGCGAGCCCAAGCTTGACAACACCCACGGCGCCCACCGCGGCTCGGCGGTCAACAGCGTGGAGCTGCCCCTGGGCGAGGATCGCGAAGCGCTGTCGCGGGCCCTTTGGCTGGCCACCAACGCCGGCTACGGAAATGCCCTGGACAACTATCTGCGCGTGAAGACCGAGGCCGAGGTGCGGGCCAAGGAAGAAGACACCTCGCCGGACTTCAGCCAGGAGGCGCCTCAGGTCTTTCTCGGCAAGCCCGCCCCGCCCGTGGTGGTGGACCGCGCGGCCTGGGAAACCCGCGTCACGGCGCTCTCCAAAGTCTTCCGCGAATTCCCCGATGTCTACCAGAACATGGTCATGCTGACCGCTCAGAACGAGACTGACTACTTTCTCTCCTCCGAGGGTTCGCGGGTCATCACCCCGCACCTGCAGGCCCGGCTGGTGGTCTTCGCCGTCACCCGCGCCGACGACGGCATGGACCTCTATCGCGCCCGTACCTTCGAGGCGGAAACGGTCGAGGGTCTGCCCGCACAGGCTGAGCTCGTGACCGCCATGCGCGAATTGGGCAAGAGCCTTGAAGCCTTGCGCAGGGCTCCGGCGACCCAGCCCTTCGACGGGCCGGCGATTCTTTCCGGACGTGCCGCGGCGGTCTTCTTCCACGAAGTGCTGGGCCACCGGCTCGAAGGCCAGCGCCAGCGCGGCGACGAGGAGGGCCAGACCTTTACCAAGGAAATCGGCAAGCCGGTGCTGCCGGCCTTTCTTTCCGTGGCCGACGACCCAACGGTGACCAATTTCGGCAGCACCTGGCTCAGCGGCAGCTACCAGTACGACGACGAGGGCCAGAAGGCCCGCCGCGTGGACCTGATTCAGGACGGCGTACTGAAGACCTTCCTCATGTCGCGGTTGCCCATTTCGAGCTTTGCCGCCTCCAACGGCCACGGCCGCGCCCAGACCGGCCGCATGCCCACCGGCCGCCAGGGCAACCTGATTGTGACCTCCACCAAAACCGTGCCCGAAGCCGAACTCCGCAAGCAGTTGATTGAAGAGGCCAGGAAGCAGGGCAAGCCCTTCGGACTCTACTTCGAGGACATCTCTTCGGGCTTTGCCGTCACCACCCGCAGTTCGCCCCAGGCTTTCTCCGTGGTTCCCCTGGTGGTCTGGCGGGTTTATGTCGACGGCCGCCCCGATGAGTTGGTCCGCGGCGTCAGCATCGTCGGCACCCCGCTGGCGGCCATGAAGCGCATCCTGGCCACCGGCGACCGCAGCGAAGTCTTCAACGGCGAGTGCGGCGCGGAGTCGGGCACGGTTCCGGTCAGCGCCGTGGCTCCCGCCATGCTCCTCAGCGAAATGGAAACCCAGCGCGTGCAGCAGGGTACCGCGCGCCCGCCGATTCTGCCCATTCCGGGGGCGGACACAGCGGCCCCAGCAAACCCAATCCCGGCCCAGCCAACCCCGGCCCAGAAGGAGGCGCAATGAACCCGATTCGTCCCATGGCAAGCTTTGCCGGAGCCGCTCTACTGGCTGTGAGCCTCGCCGCTTTCCCACAGGCTCCCGCTCAACCCACCCGCGCCGACGCCGAAAAAGACCCGCTCTTCAAGGCCATGCTCCAGGAACTCGACCGCAGCATGAGCCAGTTGCAATTGCAGGGCTTCGCCAAGCCCTTCTTCATCCAGTACCGCATTGAGGACGTGGACAACTACGAAACCAAGGCGGAATTCGGAGCCACCGAAAGCTCCGAACGCAGCCACCAGCGCGTGGCGCGCGTCACGGTGCGCGTGGGCGACTACAAGACCGACAGCTCCGGAGGCCGGGGCGACGGCTCGCTGCAATTGTCGGCTCTCGACAACGACCCCATCGCCGTGCGGTCCGCCTTGTGGGCCGCCACCGACCAGGCCTACAAGGCCGCTCTGGCAGCCTACGCGCAGAAACAGGCCGAGCTGAAGCAGGTTGAGACGCCTCCCCAGGCCGACGACTTCAGCCGCGAAATGCCCTTCATCCGCCTCGAAGAACCGCTCCATCTGGACGTGGACCAGGCCGCCTGGGTGGCCCGGGTCGCCAAAGACACCGGCCTCTACCGCACCGATCCCTCCGTCAAGGACACCCAGCGCGACGTGCGCTATTCGTCGGGCGGGTTTACGGCGCGGGTCACCACCACCTGGCTGGCAAACAGCGACGGAACCATCGTGCGCAAATCCGCGGCCACCTATCAGGAGGGCGTCGGGGTGGGCGCGCAGGCCGCCGACGGCATGAGGCTCGACCGCTCCTATGGCACCATCGGAAACTCGCTCCAGGACCTGGACTCCCCAGAGGTCTTTGACAAGCACGCCGTCGCTCTCATCGCGTCCCTCACCGAGTTGCGCAAGGCGCCGCTGGTCGACGAGGAGTATCACGGCCCGGTCCTGCTCAGTTCCGACGCCGCGGCCGATACGCTCAATGCCTTGCTGGCCGGCGGATTGGCGGCCACCCGGCCCAAGCTGGGCACCGAGGCCCGCACCAATGGGCCCTTCGCCTCCAGCTTCCATGCCCGCGTGCTGCCCGAGTTTCTTGATGTGGTGGACGACCCCAGCCTGAAAAGCTACGTCGGCAGGGGGCTGGTCGGCGCCTATGCCGTGGACGAAGAGGGCGTCCCGGCCCAACCCGTCAAGCTGATCACCGCCGGCCGGCTGGAGAATTACCTGATCGGCCGCCAGCCGGTCAAGGACTTCCCGCAGTCCAACGGCCACGGCCGCGCCGGCATTACCGGCCCGCCCCACCCCGCGCTCGGCGTCTTTGAGGTCTCGGCGCGCGAAGGGCTCACCGACGACGAGCTCAACCGCAAGCTGCTCGACCTGGGCCAGGACCGCGGCCTCAAGATCGTCTACTTCGTAGCCACCCTGGGCGTAGAGCTGACCCCTCGGCTGCTCTACCGTGTCAGCCTCGACGGAAAGCGCGAACTGGTCCGCGGCGCAGTGCTCGACGACCTCGACCAGCGAACTCTGCGCTCCGGCGTGGTGGCTGCCGGCAAGGACCTGTTTGTCGACAACATTGCCGGGGACGACATTCCGCAAACCGTCCTGGCTCCGGCGCTTCTGCTCGAAGACGTCACCATCCGCCGCGCCAACGAGAAGAACGACAAGCTGCCCTTCTACCCCCCGCCTGACTAGTTCCGTGACCCCGCGATTTTGTAATCACAGGGTGGTAGCGCCGGCCTCCCGGCCGGCTGTAGCGCGGGCGTCCCCGCCCGCGCTTGTCCGGCGAGGATGACCAAATCATGCAGTCTGGTCGCTAGGCGCTCTACTTCTTCTTCCAGCCGCCCACAATCGCGCCCATCACCACCATGCCCCCCAGCCAGAAGCCCGCATTGACCCCCAGCAGGCTCCAGGTTCGGACCTCGAAGATGTACTCGGTAGACAGCGTGGTCAGCACGAAGCCCAGCCACAAAAGTGCCCCAGCCCGCATTCCGCGCAGCGCTGTCTGCGGGCCGGTCAGTTGCGTCACGCAGGAGATGGCGCTGGCCATCACAGCCGCTGAAAGCAGAGCTGTTCCGTACTGCACGGCCGGGTTGACGCCCGAGGCCTCCAACCACTGCATGGTGCGGCCGATACCGTCCAGCCACGAGTGCAGAAAGAACGAGTACCACCCCGCTTCAAACAGGAAGCAGGCGATCGCCGCAACCACGATGGCCAGGTAATTTTGCCGAACTCTCGGCGGTGAGTCTGTCATTGCAGTCCTCCATTTTCAATTCCGCGCGTGCGGGCATTTGCCGGGTCTGGAAGGGGGCTGGAGCAATTGGTTGAGTAGCTTAGCATGTGCAGTTCCCACGCACAAGAAGGCACTTGCGCTGGCTCGCAAATGCCTTCTTGTGCAAATCGACTTTGGAATCTATCTTTGGCTCATTCGGACGGACCTAGGGCCATACGATTCGGTCAGCGCGCATAAGCAGGCTGTCTTCTCAAGCCCGCCTTGCGCTCTTCCTCATAGAGCACGTGCGCTTCAATCCTGTCCGCTCCAGCTTTGGCCACATGGTTTGTTTCCCGGTCCACCTTGCTTCGAGCATGGGACACAGTGAAGATGCGGAGATCCCTCTTTCCTATTAACAATAGGAAGAACGCTTTTGCGACCGCATACAAAACCCGCAGGCCGACGTATAGAGAAAGTATGATCGACCCGCCAATCAGATGCTTCGCAAAGGCATCTGAAAGGGCGTCATGCACGGCAAGAAGTTGGCTACGCTCGCCTTCCGGCAGTTCCTGAACGTTCTTCTTCCAAGCCGCCATCGGGTTGAACGGGGCATTGGCCGACTGCGCAATGGCGACCACCAGGGAGGGAAATGAAGCTCGATGAGCGAACTGGATCATCCCGTTGATCAGAAGCCTCAAATGCGCATAGGCAGGATGATCGAATGGCACCACGCCATTTGCAGCAAGATCAAACAGATCGCTCCTCAGTGCAAAGAGCTTCTGCCGAAACGCGTCCACACGCTGAGGCTTCCATAGGTAATACCAGAACGCCCAGAGAGCAATCAGCCCCAATAGCGACATGATTTGTTCGTAAATCACTGGGTTCATGGTTCATCCTCGGGACGGCTCCTGCCGTCAACTGTTAGACCGCTTGAGGTGCGATTCGGATCCCACCGCTTTTCAATTTCTACCACGCGGTTCCCCAGCCTTCTGATCTCTTTTCGCTTCTGCGACCTCTCCCGGAGACCATAACTGGCGCCCCCGAGGCCCAGGATTCCCATTACGACATGGCTAAACACCGTATTTGCCTTGAGATCCGCATAGAGAAAAACGCCGAAATTGGCTAAAGTTGTCTTTCCAGCAAACGCCTCCATGGCAGGGGCTAGTCTCCAAATGCATAGGTAGAGGAACCCATATTTGATCAGCGCCAAACCGAGTCTCAACCCCATATCCCATTTCTGGCTCTGGAGCTTATACTCCATTTCTTTCATCGGCAATCCGCTTTCAATACTTGAGAGAGAGTCCCTCCAATTGTGCGGAAATGGTACCACGAGCCGGCAGAATTGTGCGCTCCCTGGCTTTCGCGCCCGGGGTTCGTTCCCTGCATCAGTCCAGCCGCGTCAGGTAGGCGTCGCCCTCGACCGGATGCAGGTGCCGCGCGATGTACTCCGCCTGCCCGCGGTCGTCGCCCTGCGGCCGGATGCGCACCCAGTAGCTGTTTTCGCCGGGAAACTCGATCACCCGGGATTCCGGATACGTGCGGAGTAGCTGCTGCTTCAGTTCAAGAGCCTTCCGCTCGCTTTTGAAGGCACCGATCTGCACGCACCAGCGCCCGCCGATCTCAATTGGCTTGGGGGTCTGGAATACGTCCACGCGAACCGGCGCCGTCCCCGGCCAGTAGACCCCAGTGGCCTTCGCCGAGGCGATGGTCAGGTCGATCAGCCGATCGTGCACGAACGGCCCGCGGTCGGTAATACGCATGGCCGCCGACTGGCCGGTCTTCAGGTTGGTCACCACGATCAGCGACCCCATGGGCAGAGTGCGTTGCGCCGCCGTCAGGGCGCTGTCGTTGAAGACCTGGCCGTTGGCGGCTTTGCGCCCCTTGTAGGGCGCGGTATACCAGGCCGCCATCCCGGTTTCGCTCAAAATCGGCTGGTGCGTGGCCACGTAATCCAGGTCTTCCGCGCTCACTCCGCCAGGCGGCACGCTGGTGACCGGAATGCGTGCGGACGGCATGCTCTGGGGCGCGGTGGGATACCTGTCCGGCGGAGCGGTCGCCGGCGCGGGCAGTCTGGCCGTCGCCTGCTTATGCCTGCATCCGGGCACGCACACCAGCACCAGCGCCAAACCGGCCCCGGCGGCCAGCCGTCGTGCGCTCGGAGCTTTGCTCGCCCCGGTCATCCGCCGCGCTGCCCCTTCGACCGCTCGATCCGGTCCGCCAAGTCGCGCAGTTTGTCGGCCACCGTGCGCATCGCGGCAATCGATTCGCTGCGAACCTGCGGGATAACGGCGTTGTTCACGTAGGCAATGGTGTGGCGCAGTTCCATCTCGATCAGTTCGACAGCCTCATCGATTCGACGGCCAATGCTGCTTGCGCCAGGGTCAGGTGGAGTATAGGGACTCACCTATTGGTAACCTCAAGAGCAAACTCTAGTAATTGCGCTCATGCTAATTCTGCAACGCCCCCAGGCCTCACGTCAATCGCCGAAAGCCCGGAGGTGCCCCTTTGGTCAATACGAACATCCCGTCCGGCACGGACGGAACCCGTTCCTTTCCCATCCCCCATGTGACCTTTTTCTCAAGAAACTCGTCAGACGCTATGAGCGCCATCGTCGCGCCGGCTCTTCGGCAGGGTGCGCAAATCCATTCGACGGCGGGCTCGCTGTTTCTTGCAAGTCTCTGCGGCGATTGCGCTTTGCCCATTTCAGCTCGGCCAGTCCCCCTCCGCCGCGTGGCTTTTCCTCGAACAAGAATCGCCTTGCGGAGCACCGGCAAGGGCACGTACAGTGGAGAACCAGTCCAACCCACCGCCAGCGAGGATCCTGTTTTTGGCAAACGGAACCAGCGATAACAACAGCAGGGGTTTTCCAGCCGGCCAAAGCGGGCTGCCAGGCGCATATAGGTCTGCCGTGCGCGCCCATGCCGTTCGCGTCAGCAATCGCGCCCTGCCGTTGCTGCTTGCCATGGCGTTGCTCCTGGCCGCCCCGGGCCCCCGGGCCGGGTGGGCTGAGACTCCGGGAACCGAACCGGCACTCCCAGACGCTCCCCTGCCGCAGGCCCCCGCACCACCCGTGCTTTCGCCCGCGGGGCCTTGCGAAGTGCGGCGTGCAGGCATCGCCCTCGGCGCCAGGGCTGCCTTCGCTTTGGCACTCGGCGCAGGCAATCCCGGTGCCAACGCTCAGCCGGAAACCGAGCCCGAGCCCTGCCCCGCCTCTGTCGCGCTGCTCAATAACATTCCCATCATCAAGAATCTGCCCATCATTAACTGGTACTCCCGCTTCCTCGACGGCCCGCAGGTCAAGCCCCTGACGCCCAAAGAGAAGGGCTGGCTGGCCATCCGCAACGTGGTGGATCCCTTCAACATCATCACCATTCTGGGCAGCTCGGCCATCGCCGTGGGCTCCGACGCGCACTCCCCTTACGGCCCTGGAATGACCGGTTTCGGCAAGTATGTGGGCGTCAGCTTTGCCCAGGACATTACCGGCGATTTCTTTGGCACCTTCCTGATTCCCTCCATCGCCCACCAGGACCCCCACTACCACCGCATGCCCGACGCCAGCATGAAGCGCAGGATTGCCCACGCCATCTACCAGGTGGCCTGGACCCAGGGCGACAACGGGCGAGGCATGTTGAACTACTCCAACCTGGTCGGCTACGCCATCGAAGACGAGATCGCCAATCTCTACGTGCCGGGCCGCGAGACCAATCTGCCCGCCAGCGCGGAGCGCTACTCCACCGGCCTCGCCACCGCCCCCATCGACAACTTCGTCTCCGAATTCCTGCCCGACGTGGCCCGCCACATCCACGTCCAGATCGTCGTCATCCAGCGCATCATCAACCAGGTAGCCAAGACCGATGCCACCAACGGGCAGCCGTAGGTTCCGGACTTCCCCAAGGCCTTGAATCCAGGCGGATTCGGCCCGCTCTCCACCCCCGCGATGCTTTGCTTCCGCCGGCCCGCCGTTCGCCGCCCGCAAATTGCCATTCAACCGGATATTCCGCCGTTTGCTGCTCTGGGATTGGGTTGACCGCGGGACCCGGTTACCCTGGAAATGGAATTTCAGACCCCTTGGCTGCCCCGAATTCCGGGCGTCGGGAGCCTGGCCGTGCGAGAATCTGCCGCCGGCGACAAATCATTCTTGAGGAGATCGCAACACTATGTCCAAAGCGATTAAGTACGCCGAGAAAGCCGTCGTCTACGCGGCCAAGGGCGCGTGGGTCGTATTCGAGAGGCTGAACCGCATCAGCCCGAACCCGTCGTTCACCCCCAAATGGTCCGACAAACCCCTCCAGAAGAGCTATCAGAAAGAGAAGCCGCCCCTCGGATGGCCCCGCACCACCGACTCGCTCTGTCCCAAGTGCGTGCCCGAGATTCGCAAGCAGATTCTCGACGGCAAACTGCCCCACGAAGTCCTGCTCAACGAAAAAGTGGGCGAAATCAAGGCCCAGATCATCGAGCGCGACGGCCAGATCCTCATGGTCAAGGACTGCCCCAAGCACGGACACTTCGAAGACCTCATGTCCATGGACACGGCCTTCTTCAAGCACCTCGAAGAGAGCTTCCCCGGACGCGACATCCGCGCCCACGGCGAAGGCGCTGACGCCCTCCACCATCACGGCACTTCCACCGTTACCCATGGCCGCGGCTCGGTGCTCACCATCGACCTCACCAACCGCTGCAACATGATGTGCGACCCCTGCTTCATGGACGCCAATCAGGTCGGCTTCGTCCACGAACTCACCTGGGACGAAATCAAGACCATGCTCGACAACGCCATCACCATCAAGCCCAAGCGCCAGATGAGCGTTCAGTTCTCCGGCGGCGAGCCGACCCTCTCGCCTTACTTCCTCGACGCCGTGGCCTACAGCCGCAAGGTCGGATACAACAGCGTCCAGGCGGCCTCCAATGGCATCGAATTCGCCAAGAGCAAGGAACTCTGCCGCGCAGCCGCCGAAGCCGGCCTGCGCTACGTTTATTTGCAATTTGACGGCATCGGCAACGCCGCCAACTCGCACCGCAAGGTGGGCAACCTGTTCGACGTCAAGCTCCAGGCCATCCACAACCTGCACGAAGCCGGCGTCGAAATCGTGCCGGTGACCACCATCATCAACGGCATCAACAACGAGCAGGTGGGCCGCATCATCCAGTTCGCCCTCGACAATCCCAAGACCATCAGCTTCCTCAGCTTCCAGCCAGTCAGCTTTACCGGCCGCGACGAGGACATCAGCGACGAGCGCCGTCTCGCCCAGCGCTACACCCTCTCCCACATGGCCCACGACGTCAAAAAGCAGTGCGGCATCGGCGAGCCGGAGCGCGACTGGTTCCCCATCAGCTTCATGAGCACCTTCTCCGACTGGGCCGACCTGATTCACGGGCCCGCCGCCGAGTGGGGACAGCTCTCCTGCGGCTGCCACCCCAACTGCGGCATCGGCATGGCCCTGATGATCGACAAGGAAACCAAGGAAGCCGCGCCCGTCACCGCCTTCCTGAACATGAACAAGG
>Ga0182014_10004309_pt1 | contig 16423 bp, 14 predicted proteins | sample 612S2DmetaG_FD_120489 | JGI IMG/M metagenome (GOLD analysis project Ga0182014, IMG submission 120489) | Permafrost microbial communities from Stordalen Mire, Sweden - 612S2D metaG | ecosystem: Environmental > Terrestrial > Soil > Wetlands > Permafrost | place: Sweden: Stordalen | collected... | reverse complement strand
GACTCAAACGGCGACGGTCACCCTGGTCGTCAATAAAGCGCCCCTCTCTGTGACGCCAAATAACGCATCGAAGACCTACGGCACGGTCAACCCGGCCTTCACCGGATCCATCGTCGGTTTGGTTAATGGGGATACGATTACGGCCACTTACGCATCCGGAGCAACGACGTCCACAGTGGTCGGGGTTTACCCGACCGGGGTGAACGCGATTGCCGCAACGCTGTCCGATCCGGGGAACAAGCTTCCCAACTACACTCTGACCCAAAACTTGGGGACGCTGACAATCACCCAGGCAACCACTACGCTGACTTGGGCGACTCCTGCACCAATAACCTATGGAACGCCACTCTCCGCGACCCAACTTGACGCGACGAGCGGCGGCGTGGCTGGGACCTTTGCTTACATACCGGCTGCGGGTACAGTCCTTCCTGCGGGCTCTCAGTTGCTCTCAGTGACGTTTACGCCTACTGACGGTGCCGACTATAGCGCGGCTAACGCCACGGTCACGCTAACCGTCAACAAAGCACCTCTGACGGTTACGCCGAGCCCAGCATCGAAGGTTTATGGAACCGCGAATCCGGCCTTCACTGGCTCGATCACTGGGCTCGTTGCGGGTGACACAATCACAGCAACCTATGCTTCTGGGGCCACAACCACAACTCCGGTCGGGGTCTATTCAAGCGGCGTCAACGCAATCGCTGCGACGCTGTCCGACCCGGGCAATAAGCTAGGCAACTATACCCTCACACAGAGCGTGGGTACTCTGACCATCACTCAAGCGACGACAGTGCTCACTTGGGCCAATCCAGCACCGATCGCGTATGGAACGCCTCTCAGCTCGACGCAGCTCAACGCTACGTCTGGCGGCGTGGCCGGCACTTTCGTTTACACTCCACCCGCAGGCACGATATTGCCTGCTGGTTCCCAATCGCTCTCTGTGACCTTCACGCCTACTGACACCGCCGATTACTCGTCGCAAAACGCCACGGTAACGTTGACGGTAAACAAGGCTCCGCTCTCGGTCACTCCAACGGCCGCGTCCAGGTTGTATGACGTAGCCAACCCTACCTTCACGGGGACGCTCACCGGCGTGATCCCTGGAGACGGCATCACGGCCACCTACTCGTCGGGCGCGACGCTGACTACGCCAGTCGGCGTCTATTCGACCGGAGCCAATGCGATTGCGGCGACGCTGGTCGATCCGAATAACAAGTTGGCGAACTACTCGGTCACCCAGAACCTTGGGGCGCTGACCATCACGCAAGCAACCCCGACGCTCACATGGAACACTCCAGCCGCCATCACCTATGGCACCGCTCTGAGTGCAGTCCAACTGAACGCGACCTCTGGTGGCATGGCCGGAACATTCGCGTACACGCCAGCCGCGAGCACCGTTCTCGGAGCCGGGTCGCACACCCTGAACGTCACCTTCACGCCCACCGATGGCGTGGACTACGGCCCTGCGTCGGCTTCCGTGACGCTAACCGTCAATCCCGCTTCTCTTACCGTCACCCCGAACTCTGCCTCCAAGATCTACGGAACCGCGAATCCGGTATTCAGCGGCTCAATCACTGGAATGCTTCCTGGCGACGGGATTACCGCAACGTACGCCTCAGCCGCGACCACGAGCACAACGGTTGGCGTCTACTCCTCCGGACCGGATGCCGTTGCCGCCACGCTCTCTGATCCCGGCAACAAGCTAGGCAACTACACCGTCAATCAAAGTCTAGGAACCCTCACAATCACGCAAGCAACCACGGTTTTGACTTGGGCGACACCCGCAGCAATCACGTACGGGACACCCCTTAGCGCAACGCAGCTCGATGCAACCAGCGGTGGAGTAGTGGGCACCTTCATCTACACTCCGACCTCTGGCACCATCCTCCTTGCGGGGACCCAAATCCTCACCCTAGCATTCACACCATCAGACACGGTGGATTACAGTTCCGCAAACACCACGACATCGCTGACGATCAACAAGGCAACTCCAACCGTGACGCTCACCTCCTCGGCCAATCCAACGGTCTATGGAAGCAGCGTAACCTTCACGGCACAAGCGGCAGTATCAGCGACCGGAACGATCACGTTTTACGACGGCGCAACGATCATCGGCACGGGCACTTTGTCGAGCGGGACTGCGACGTTCACTTTGAACAGCCTGGGTGCGGGAACGCATAGCATCACCGCAAGCTACGGCGGCGACTCCAACTATTTGTCAGCCGTCTCCGCAGCCGTGTCCCAGGTCGTTACGAAGTCTCCGGTGAATATCACGGTCACCTCGAGTCAGAATCCATCGAACTATGGGCAGTCAGTCAGCTTCACATTCACAGTCACAGGCGTTTCGGGCCTTGCGATTCCGTCCGGCTCAATAGCATTTTCGGACGGATCAACCCCGCTTGCCTCGCCCACTCTCAATGGATCAGGCGTCGCGACGTACACCACCGTCATGCTAACCGATGGATCCCACTCTCTAACCGCTGTATACGGAGGTGACGCCAACTACCAGTGAAACTCTCCGCAACACCGAAGAGAAGGGCGATCACCTCTGGTCGCCCTTCTCTTTATCCGAGCGTGAGGAACGGTCCTTATGAATCACCCTTTGGTTGTTCACCACCGGAGGCAGCCCTTTGACATCTCTGTGGGGCCGTCCAGGCCCATTCGGCAATCCCGTCGAGATCGGCCGAGACGGAACCCGGGCTGACGACTGGAATCCATGATCCGTCCTCAAGTGCAGTTCGCAAGAGCAATCGGCGTTTCCCATTACTGATCACTCTTGGGAATCTCCGATCCTGCAACGTCGAACACTGTGGGAAAATGAACAGATCACCCCAAATAGTTAACTGGACGGGAGTAAACGTGCGGCTTCGTGAACTGAAGATAAAGAACTTTCGCAAGCTCGACGACCTCACGGTCACTTTTCCGAAAGGGCTCAGCGTCATCGTTGGGGAAAACAACACGGGTACCCACCTCGTTTCGATCTCTGGTGCGGCGCCTGTACTTCCCGTGTCCACTGTGTAGCCTTTGCAGAATTCTAGCCCACTCTTGGTCGACCACGTTGCGGGGAGCGCTGGTCGGTACCGAGAAAGTCGGCAAGGCTCCGCCGATCGGCTTCCGCTCAATCGTCGAATTACGCCAACAGGCTGAGATCCTCATCCAGACGGTCTGAAACTCAAATCGCTGATTCCGGTTGGGTCGTCGCAAACCGCACCAGACTCTCCAGCGCCTGACTCCTACCACGTCCTGATCGAACCGCCGCTGGGCCACCGCACGCCTGTGGCGTGGATGAGATTTTGCACACCATTTGGTGATCGCCGAAGGCATTCCGTTGCATTGGATGGCAGCATAACGCTGCACTGGGTGGCAGAATTGATTGCATTCAGCAGTGACTGCGCGCCTCGCTAATTCTGAGCCAGAGGCAAGCCAGCCGCCTTTCACAGAATCTCCCATGCGACGATGTTTGGGGCGGGAAGCTGCCAGAATCCTGCGATTAACCATCTATTTATCTGGAATATGTACGCTATTCGCTTGCTATTGTGACGCTATTTATGTGATACTTCTGGAAGAGGTGATCCATCATGGCTACCGCTGCTGTCGCTCTTCCGCGACCAGACCTCACTGCTCATCGTGAGGCCCTGACGCTCCAATGGCAGGACATTGTTAAACGACTCGCTGACATGATCGGGCGCAAGCTTACGGCCTATATAGCGGGAGTAAAAGATGTTCGGGCGCTCGACCGTTGGATAGCTGGGGTGGAACCCTACGGAGACGTGGAGGCTCGCCTTCGCTTCGCATACCAAGTTGTCAGGACATTGAACGCACACGATTCGCCTCGGGTTGTTCAAGCCTGGTTGACGGGCGTCAACCCGGAGTTGGGGGATAGAGTTCCATTACGTCTCCTGAAGGAGGGGGATTTGGACGAGATTGCGCCTAACATTCTCGGAGCCGCGAGAGCTTTTATCGCAGGAGCCTAACTGAATGTTGGATACGAAAACGCCCAATTCACTGCTCTTCCGACTTGGGCGCAAACCAGATCCCTGGAGCCCGCCTGACTGGTCCCGCGCACTGCCTAACGGCACCTTTGGCAATCGCTTCGACGATCCGCAAGGCAACTATCGCGTTCTGTATGCTGCCACTCAGCGAGTCTCCTGTTTTATTGAGACGCTTGCGCGCTTTCGACCCGACCTTTCCCTGATCGCAGAACTGCAGGAAATTGCGGGAGAAGACGACTATGTGCCGTTGGGTACTCTGCCGAGCGATTGGTGCGATCGGCGCGTCATGGGTGCGGCTACGGTCACGGGAGCCTATGCCGATATCTATAGCGCCGGATGGGTGGGCTACCTACGTCAAACATTGGCCTCAGATTGTGTTGCGCTAGGGATTGAAGATCTCGACGATTCCGTGCTTCAGCGGGGAGAGCCGCGACGTCTTACCCAGCTTGCCTCACTGAAAGTAAATGAGGCAGGGCTCGATGGCATCTATTATCGCTCTCGCTATGGGCACGATCTCGAAAACTGGGCTCTTTTTGAACCGTTCAAAATCATTCCCTACGAGGCGCCGATCATAGTCCGACCCGATGACGTCGACCTACAAGAGGCATGCACGTTGCTCGGGTTGAAGATCGAAAGACCATAGACCTGATCGCTCCGAGAACCGCAGGCGATACCTCTGACATCCCTGCCCGAGTGGGATGCGCCAAACCAGCCATGAAGGCGCTTTTCTATGGCACGTGTGCGGACGCTACTATCGAACCGAGGACAAGCAGCAACTCGCCGAATATTTTCAGGCGATCGTGACCACTGAATGCGCATGATAATGTCCTTTAGCATGCGCGGAAGCGCAACCCACGCCGAAGGCTGCATTGCTGGCTCTGTCCAAGACATCACGGTAGATCGTAGTTAACCTTATGCTATTCGTTACAAAATGATTACGTCCGTAATCAGCCTTATGTTTCGTCGGTACAATCAGCGTTGGCATCTCAATGAGGTCTCCTGAGTGATCTGCATCCGTATCGGCGAACCACGAAGCCGTAAGTATCCGTTTGAGCTTGACCTTCTTCATGACCCCCAGATTCTTTACCACGGAACTTGGAGCACATACTCTGCGAAGATAGAGGAGTCAGGGTTTGTGCCTATGGAAGTACCTTTCGACAAGGATACTATTAGTCGAATTTTACGAGCCTGCGAAAAAGTTTGCCTCGACTCAATGCTGGCGTCGTTCCATCAGGTCTATTTCGCCTCAAATTTTGTGGGGGCTCTTGAGTATGCGACTGATCGGGGCGGCGAGATTGTGCGGCTCACGCTTAAAGATGCTGCGCTTTTTGAGCGTGAGTGTGGCACGCCTACGGCATGCGCTGCGAGGGCCGAATTACTGCAACAGCACATTCAAAGTCAGCAAGATCTTTACCTTAAGCAAGACGCCGAGATGAAACAAGACCTTGAAGGGAAGATAGCGTTAGTACCTGACTTCTATTCGGCAGAAGACATCAACTCGCTGAAGGCTGAACATGAGTCACAAAGGAGAGGACGAGGCTCTCTTGACCCAGCGCGCCAAGCCATCAAAAATCTTCAGGACCAACAAGTCATGGCGTCGCTGCAATCAGTTGTAGCGGAAGCTCAAGGAATCCTCAGCCGGCTCGGCGACGAGGGATACCCGGTAGTCTATGCAGTCAGAGTTGAAGCAAAGTGGTTTGGGAGCCATTGGGCGCGGCACGAAGAACTCTGGAGGGCTGGCGAACGGGGCGGAGAATTATTCTGCAGCGAAGTCATTAAACCGGATCGCATTGTTGCAAAAGCTGAGTACTTTAATGGTGCTGTTAAAACTTAGATCCGGGAACAAAGGCAGATCGCCAAAGGGAGCAGCAGCTCAGCAGTTTCGCTGCAAAACAGTCGCGCTGCTCGAAACTTGCACCGCCACGCCAAGTTCGGCAGGTAGTCGCTCAACAAACTAGGCAGAAACACCATGCACCGTCTGTCGGAAGCCGTCCTTCCAAGGGCTTGCGCAAACGTTGCAGCTGGGAGTGCCGATCCAATCTTCTGAATTGCGGCATCCCGTTTGAAACGCCAACGCATATACGACTGCTAGTTCCTCGCACTTGTAAAGTTCAGATTGGCTCATATGGAGAAAACTGAAGGATTTCTCTAGAGCCGCCAAAATCATCGAACTCGCGAACCTTCCTGACATCATGGAAGAAAAGTTGGTTCGAAGGCACTTGATACATCAACTCGAAGTTGTGTTGACCGACAAGGGCATCGTAGTACTCCGGATCCTCAAGAGCAGTTGCGATGCTTTCCAGCAGATAATCAAGTCCGCCACCTTGCTCAGTCCGAATCGCTTCGAGCTTGACATTTCTGGCCTCTACGATCAGCGGCTTCGCAGGTCTATTCGCAAATTCGACGAGCGAAGCAAGCTCTCCGATAGCGACAACCTCGGGCCTCGCCGCCACGAGCCGCCGATGAAGCTTGAGGATGTGCGTCAGAGCCTCGCCGCCTCCGTCATAAAGGAACGAATACATTGCGGCAGTTTCTCGACTGGCACTGAGATAGGTGCCGCCATAACGGTAACTGAAGAAGAATCCTGATTTAGTTTCGCCGAGTCGGTCAGTGGCGGGATCTGCCGCAATACGCCGGCACGAGTCGATGTCGAATAACCAGTCTTGCTCCTGGGCGAAGTTAGCGCTCATCTCCAACAACACCCGCGCGGCGTTGCCAATACCCATTTCCTCGACGACATCCCGGCCTCCGAGCCCCGTCAATCTGATCGAGTCATAGTGCAGGCTGGATGTTCCGTGGAACAGCGGAAGCGTTAGGTGACCGTCCTTGACTGCGGAGGGTTTCGCCATGTGCCGTGCTATTCGCTCGCCGCAATGTAGTAAACCGGCTTCAAGGGCAGAAGCCGCTTTTCAGATTCCGCAATTTTGTCGTAGTGTTCAACCCATAGATCGAACAATCGCTCAAGGCCAAGCAGGGTGATCTTTCGTTTCTCCTGCGTGCGCGCTTCCTGTTCCGCCGCGCTCGTGAACCCCCCAGTTGAGACGAAGATCCCAACATCCTGGTCACCTAGGACAGCAAGAAATGACCGGAGGCCATCGACAGTTATGCTGCTCTCCTGCCTCTTCACCTGAACCTTGATGCGCGGGTTCCGGGTTCCAAGCGGATCGCTATAGGCGAGGATATCTATCCCTTTATCTGGTCCCGGCGGAGAAACCCAGGAAACGTAGTATCCCATTGCCTTCAAGAGCGCCGCTACAAGGGCCTGAAAGTCATAAGGGTTCATGCTCTTGAGATATTTTGAAATCTCGTCCCAGGCGAGTTCCTCAGCCTCCTCCAGAGTGGTTCCCGCACTTTCAGGCTCATTTTCATGTATCTCACCTGTTGACTCAACCGCGTCTGGTTGCAAAGACTGCCAGCTCTTGTAGAGTTCCGCGGCCTTCTTGATAAGCATCTCCGGGGCCGGATACTGGTGGTAGGCGGCTTTGCCTTCTTCAGTGAGGGTCCAGGTCCCTTTGCTCTTGACGAGCCAACCGGCCTTGACTGGAGCAATCGTGGCGAACCGCACTATCTTGTCAAACCGGCGAACGCCCGGGCGATTCGGATAATCACTTTTCTCGTATTCAGATAGAGGAGTTGATTGCTCGAGTGCCGCCAGCACCGCCTTCGCCTGCATCCCTTCGGGATACTCCATCAGAAGTTTGAATGTCTTCTGAACGAGTTCACCGACTCGTTTTTGCGTTATTTCAGCCATCTACTTGCTCCCAGTGCAGTTGGTCTCGAGCTCTTCGTGCTGGTCAACTTGAACTCACATCAGTCAAAGTAACGATAGTCTGCCAGCCTGCGTTTGCATATCGCCAGCTCTTCTTCGGTAAACAGCCTATGCCACTTCGGGTTGTCGTAGATGACGGCCTCGACCGTCAGGTTGAGACATTTGCGTTCCCAAAGCGCAGCGTAACCTTCGGACACGGTAGGTGAATGGATCAAGATGCGAGCGGTCTCTAGACCTCCGTGGTCGCTGAGCATGGTGAGGAAGCGCGAGGCCTTGTAGTGCGCCTCTGAAAGGGCCCGTTGATAGATGCTAAGCATCTCTTGGTCGAACTCGGCGATGAGCGGATCGTGTGGCATTTGGACTCAACTCTGCGAATCAGGAAACTCAATCTTCAAAGGTTTTTCCTTCTTAGCTTTCGTCGATTTCGGAGCAGCAGCCGGAATATCGAGAGCGCCAGCCGCCCTCAGGTCGGCTTCGGAGATTAGGGGGCCAGCGCAGATGCGGTCGAGGAGGTCGGCTTGCTTCGGCTCCAATTCCACCAGTAGCGTCAGCACGCGAAGCACGTTCAGTAATTCCGTGGTGTATTCCGGGAGCCAGTGGCCCGGCTGAATATCGCCGAGAGGCGAGGGCGGGCGACGGTCACCCATGACAGGGCGCTCACGGTCACGCTTGCGGTAGCTGAACCACTGGAGGAGGATCTGCTTGCCAGAGACCTCGTATTTCCATACATCGGGTGAGACGTTGTTGATGAACCCATGGCCAACCAGGAGATGGTGTTTTTCAGCGTCGTAGCCGATTGTGTTCGGCATGTCTTCCGGTGCGCTGGAGATGGTCCCTTCTTTGGGATTGGAAGGCTCCCCATCCTTCGGAACGCGAGGAGGGCCCGGCGGGCGACCGTGAACGGAATCGGCCATACGCCCGCCAAATGTTTGGAGCCAGAGAACTCGCCGCCCCACTTCCGCGGTTTCCGCAAATAGCTTCGCGTCGGCCGTGAGAGGTATTCGTAGACCTGGAGTGGAAAGGTCGCTCTGGAAGCGAGCCGTGTATGCGGGATTGGCTGCGACCGCTGCGATATAAGCGAACACGTCCTCTGCATCGACGGGGCATTCATAACTTGCGCTTAGCATCGCAGGAATCCCAATCTTTATATTCGATTCGGTGGCGCTAGCGTCCCGCCAGAGGGGAAAAACACGGCCTCCAAATGAACCTTTGTAGTGATGCAGGTCTGGGATCAAGCCGGTTGATGTTAGCGCCGGACCACAAGAAGGGGATTCTTCAGCGAAGGCGGTCAGATAAATCTGCGCATCGGATCTGGACAACCAAAGCTCCGGATTTGGTTGGTTTATGACCCGAGCGTCGGGGATGATGAACTGTCGATCAAAGGAACGAAATCCGTATCCGATCGGCGAAATGGCAACAGTCGAATCCTCAGAGGGTAACTCCTCCTCTGCGACTGAGATCTTTCGTGCGGGAAATCCGTAAAGAGGCGTTGGAACTCTTTTCTGACTATGTTTGTCGCCGGGTTTGCCACCTCGAAGATGAGGATGGAAAAGGGCCTCCTTTTCTGCCGCCGGAGCACTAATCAGCTTCCTCCAACGCATTTTCAGCGACTCTATGTCCGGAGCGATAACCCATGTCCGGCCCGGCATCACCCCCGAGCCGTCGTAATTGAATAGCTCGCCCAAGGCGGGATAAGCTGCCCACGCTCCCTGTGATTCTGGAAGGAACGGCGCGCGCCATTCCGATGGGCATTCGATCCAGCCTTCGCTTTTCAAGCGAAGCTCTTTGAGGGCGGCGAATTTTAGTTCTCTATTTCCCAGTGGTAACGAGCGAAAGAGAACTCTAGCTGGGACTTCGGGATCGGATTGCTTCGAACGAGCAGCCATTACGATGCAGACTGGCTGCTGCACTGCTTGAAAGATGCGGGTGTTCACTCCAGGTTGGTAGCCGTCAGGTGAGCAGTCTACGACCCAGATATTGTCACAGGTGCGCCGCAGGTAGTCGCGCATCTTTTGAAGGCCCTTCCCATTGAGAAAGCCCGCGACGGTGATGAAGCAGACTATGCCCGTGTTGTGGTCGGCACTCTGATCAAATACTTTCCAAGTAGCCCATCGCCAGAAATAGATGTACAGATTTCGCAGGTGTTTGCTGTGGACGCCCGTCTTCCATTCTTTCGGGGGCATCCACGCTTCAAGTGGGGCGGCCTCTTTTGAGTTTGCGGTCTTCTCCTCTACCCATCCCCCTAGGCCCATCGCCTTCTCTTTGTAAGGAGGATTCCCAATCACGACAGTGATTGTCTCTTTCAACTTAACTTGGTTGGCCTCCTTGCGGGATTTGCCGATGGCCGCGAGGAAGCCTGGAAACCACTCTGCCTCGTTGTATGGGTCGCTCAAGGTGTCGGTGACGAACATTCGCAGGGGCAAATCTGACGGTGAGCCAGTGAGATCGACCACTTCCGCAAGAATGCGAAGTTGGGCGACCGCGAATGGGCCGAGTTGCATCTCGAAAGCAATGAGCCGCTTGAGCGCGGCGTGGATCGCTGCGGGTACGGCACCTTCTCCTTCATCTTCTCTGACACGCTGAGCAATTCGGCGAAGAACGCCAAGCATGAATGTGCCGGTGCCGGTAGCTGGATCAGCCAGTGTGACGGATGGCGCTGCGAGGCCAGCGTGCAGGTTGAAGTGGTCGCTGCGCAGCGCCTCGTCGACTAAGGCCACCATCGCGCTCACTACCTGGGGTGGAGTGTAATAAGAGCCGGTCTGCTTGCGGAGCTCATTGTCGTAAACGGCAAGGAATTCCTCGTAAAAGTATAGCCAAGCGTCAGGGTCGCCCTTACTGATTTTGCTCCAGTCCACTGCGTCTAAGACTCGCGTGAGCGTACCAAGAGAGGTCTTGAGTGTTGCACGATTGCTCTCACTCTCTGTAAGGAGGCGCAACGCTGTGCCGATCAGTGAACTCGTCTTTGTCAATTCTGATGCGGCATGTTCTAGACCGTCACCAAGGGGAATGCCCTTCGCTCGCGCCATCAGCATTCCAAAGGTCACCGCCTGGGCGTAGCCGTCGGCGAAGCGTTCGTCTGTGGCATCGGGGAAGAGAAGTTTGCGCCAATCGGTTGCGAGCGCAGTCAAGCCCTCGCTCTTGAGTCCCAGTTGCTCGGTGACTTCATCTCGGAGGAAGTGGCAAAGATGCGCGGCCGTGTGAGCAAGATCTTTTGCGCTGCGAGGCGGGATCGGCTTCCATTGCAGGAAACTTTCGAATAAAGAATGCAGACCTGGCGGTGGGGCGAGCTTTACACCAGACGACTCGATGTCGCCTTCGAGTTTGAGAATCGATCCGACCAGCTTCCCATCTCGCCAAAGGCTGAAGGCGTTGCCATCCGTGTACATGAGATTGGGAAGGGACTTTAGTTTCTCCCACTGAGTTCTGTCGTGAGGGTCTTTGAACTTCCTCGGGTCCGCTCCTTTTCCAGGCGCTTTGAGTTCTACGAAGCCGACAAGAGCCTTGTGAACTGTGACAGAGTAGTCCGGGCGGGTCTTCAGGTCTGCGAGTGAGGATTCTCCGACCGCGGTCACAGCGCCGTCTGAAAAGTTCGACAGGATCGAGATTTCAGTAAGTAGCGTTTCAAAGGGCGCGCGCAGTTGATCTTCAGGCTGGCCGATTGCGGAGGGATTCGCAAGCTTCGCCTTCGCTAACGCACCAAAGGCTGATACTGCCGTCTCTATTGTTGCTTTCATTAGGTGAGCGCTCTGTTCTTGGTGACCTAGATGTCCTCTAAATCTATCAAGGAACGTAAGGGAATCCCGCGACTTTGCGTTTTGGGGGACACTACTCGACAGCATTGCCAGGTTCCCCGGCACGAGAACCCTTGCGAGAGTTGCAGGAAGACCAGCATTGATCGCACCAAAGCACCGCCGCCGAGGAGATAGAGTTAGTCCACACCCCGAAGCAGCTCGGATATCGACCTCTACTTCGCCCCCTGGCATCAGTCTGGGCAAAGAGTGGAGCGCAAAAGCCGTACGCCCGAACATCTTCAAAGTCCCATATGACTTCGTTTGTTGGCGCCAAGGGAGTGGAGCAGGCCGTTTAGAAAGCAGTTTATCTAACGTGGCCTCCACAGCGTCCTGGCAAAACAAGCCAAAGGAGAGTTCTGTACTTCCTCGGGCCAGCGCAGCCACGGTGATCTGCTCAGTCGGGTTGCGTAGCGCCGCTCTCGGAACGAGGCGCTATAAGGGGAATAGTCTGGACTTGAGTAGCCAGTTCCTGGGCGTTATGACCTAAGAGCCGCAATATATGTCGATATGAGTGACGCCCCAGAGGCAACTGAATGCGCTACTCTGGTGATTGATGATGCTAGTCCTGCCAGATAAGAGGAAAGTCTGTGTTGACGATTCCATTCCTCACTGACCTCGATCCGCAGGCCGCAATCAAGGGATCGCGCGATCCACTAGGTATTCAGCCTATTTGGACGCGCATGGGCCGTCACGTCGTCGGTAATCTGACGACCGTTAGTACATCAGTTCGCGATTTCACTACGACTATCCTCGGCTACTATTTTGCAGAGCGCGTGTCCGACGAGGACCACGGAGGCTCCGATCTCGCGGTGTTCCTTTGCTGGGAACAATTGGCCGCCTACGCTCGCGGCGGCATAAATAAGGACTGGGTGTTCCGCGGCACTGAGCGCGCGAAGAAGAATTTCAACGAGACCGCGAGGCTTAGGCTCGGAACAGATTCGGTGGCGCTGATCCTCAGCGATCAGAAAACCTACGGTCTGTGGGGTCTGTACTCCGTTCCTTCGAGGTCGTCTGGCCTACTAACGGGCGACCCAGCACGCGTGACGCCGTCGGTCCGGAAGTTCATTGAAGACGAGTATTTATCCACGCTGTCGGGGAAGGGCCGTGACGCTTCCGAAATCGTGAGCCTGCTGGCCAAGAAGAACCCAGAGCTGCTGCCACGCGATCGCGACCTGCCCCTGTTCAAGGCTGTTGGCCGGACGCTGCGGAGAGAGCTCTCCCCCCGTGAACAGGAGTTCTACTTGACACACCTTGTAGAAGGTGGACCGCAGGACCGAACCCATGGCGGGCAGCGCTTACTAGTCGAAGCCCTTAGGACGACGTTTGACGTCGAGGATTGGTCGCTCAACCCGATGTCGATACAGCATCTTGCGAAGCGGTGCCGCACGCGGGGTAGTCGCGGAGCGGAAGTCGCCGGTTTTCTCGAGCACATTCGTATCGCGGAGCAACTGGTCGCTCCGGCGGCGCGACTCTTCATGCTGTTGCTCGGTTGTGACGGTCAGCTACCGTGCGACGTTTCGGCGGCGGTGAAAAGGCAGTGGGGACCGGAGATTCCTTCAATCGATGCCAATGCCATCGAGGACATTCGCGGTGAATTCGCCAACGGGCTGGACGACCAAAAATCTAGCGACCGGTGGGTGAGGCTCGCGCATGCGCTGGCTTCCGGCGACTATGATGCCGCCCTGTCGATACTGATCGAACTGAATCGCGCAGTGATGTTATTGAGGGGCGGAGCAGCGCCATGGGTCGAGATCCGCGACGGCAAGTTACACGTGAGATTCCTCGACGAGAGCAGTGCCGTGTTGCCGACCCGTTCCGAGTTGCCCCTTTTGTGGACCAACTCGTACTTCCTCGACTCCCTGCGCGCGGTGGCGATGCAGGTGGAGGGCCACCGTGGCTGAAAAGCCGCCAACAGCCGTCCTGTCCGACGAACTCAAGTCCGCAACCGCTGGCCGTCGACTCGTCGCGGCCGTCTTTTTAACCTTCCGTTTTGAGCCAGAGTTTTTCGAGCAGCAGGTTTTGCCGCTGTTCTTCGACGTTTCGCTGAGCCACGCGGATGCAATCAAACGCGTGCAGATGGAAGACCTGCTCAGGGACGTCCCGCACGGCGTCGCCGTCTATTACGACCAGAACGGCCTCGTGGCGGATGCAAAGCCTGCCCGCCTGGACGTACGCCGAATTGCCGTTCGCCATTACACTGGTATCTTCCATCCTAAGAATGTCTTCGCGCTAGTCGAAGCTCTCGAGCCGGACAAGGATGGCCATCATGCACAAGCCCTCATTGTCGCCGGCCTGTCTGCGAACCTGACTCGCGCGGGTTGGTGGGAGAACGTCGAAGTCTGTCATATCGAGCAGGTTGAAGAGGGAGACCTCACGCGATTGAGAGACGATGTCTCCGGTTTCTTAGAGGGGATCGAGCGGCGGACGTTTGAGAAAGCCGCTGACGGACACTCCACTTTGAAGGCGATCAAGGCATTCCTCAGATCCACGACACAGCGCCGGCTGCGCTCTTCCGGCGGCCGGCTGGAGCCGCACTTCTTCGACGGCGGCACGACTGTTGTGGACTTCCTTTCTGAGGTCGCTGGTCGGGACCTTCGCGGACTCAACCTCGAGATAGTTTCGCCATACTTCGACGTCGCTCCGACATCAACGCCGTTGTCAGGTCTGATCGAGCGTTTCTCGCCTAGAGAGGTCAGGGTGTTTCTACCAAAGGCCGAGACCGGTGAAGCCCTGTGTTCGAAGGAGATATTCGAATGGGTCAAATCGCAACCGGGGGTGAGCTGGGCTCGCCTCCCGAAGGATGTGACGCGCGGCGGGAAGGCCGACAACGCCAAGGCACGAATGGTGCACGCCAAGGTCTATCGGTTCTTTTCGGCCCAGCCGAAGCGAGAGCTCTTGTTCATTGGCTCGGTGAATCTCACGAGCGCGGCGCACCGCCGTGGCGGCAATCTCGAGACGGGCTTTCTGGTTGAGGTCGAATCGCCGCGTCGGCCGGACTGGTGGATGGACCGTGACGGGAGCAAGCCCGCAATCTACGTCCCACATGGAGAAGATGAGGGTGCGGTGAGCAATTCAGGATCACGGCTGTCCCTCAGATACTCCTGGGATTCGAAGCTTGCGCAAGCTTACTGGGACGATCCCGGAAGGTCTGGCGTGTTGTCAGTGTCGTGGAGCGGCGGCGCGCTCTTTGAAATCGACCCGCTGGAGACCCGCGAGTGGACTGACATCCCGGCGATCGCGGCTGAGGCTCTGGAGCAAGTGCTGCGATCGACTTCGATTCTCCTAGTGAAGGGCGACCGTGCGGAGGCCGTGCCGATCCTAGTACAGGAGGAAGGCATGAAGAGCAAGCCTTCAATCCTCTTCGACCTGTCACCGGCCGAGATCCTGCGCTACTGGTCTCTGTTGACTACGGAACAGCGTGCTGCATTCCTCGAAGCCCAGGCACCGGAGGGGGCGATTGGCGATGACGCGAACCTCGTTACGAGTTATGCGCTTGCGGTGGAGAAGGACACATTTTTCGACCGCTTTGCGGGCATCTTCATTTCATTCGGCAACCTCGAACGCCACATCCGGGAATCGCTGAATGCAGGCAATAGCCGCCCGGCCGAGTATCGGCTATTCGGCCAGAAGTATGACTCGCTCGGCCGCTTGCTCGACCGAGTACGCGATGACAGTGAGAAGAGCCGAAACGAACTCGTCGAGCACTACGTGATGTCGCTTTGTGCGAGGCAGACCGTGACGGAGCTTCGCCGAGAATTCGCAGACTTCTTTAAGGAACACGCGGCCGACGCTCAGCGGCTGCAGCATCAGCTCGTGATCGCGGAAGTCCTACGGGCCCGTCTCATCGAGGGCGATGATCCGGCAATGACCGAGTTCCTGGAGTGGTTCGAAAAATGGTTCCTGCGCCGCGCGGCGCCAGTCGGCCAGGAGGCCAGCGCATGATCGACATAGCAGCCGCGCAGAAGTTGATCAACTTCAACGCCAGCAATATCGGACAGGCGCGCGCCGACGGCCAGCTTGCCGGCGCCGTGGCGATGCATAACATCCTGGAGCGCTACAACGTAGCGTACCTCGCCGACGAGGTTGGGATGGGCAAAACCTACGTCGCCCTTGGCGCGATGGCGCTTTTTAGGCACTTTGATCCCGAGTTTCGTGTGCTCGTCATCGCGCCACGCGAGAACATTCAGCGCAAGTGGATGAAGGAGTGGGGCAACTTCGTTAAGAACAACTTCCAGTTCCCGGACCTCCGGGTCAAGTCCCTGCGGGGCGGTCCGGCGAGGTCAATCGTCATGTGCAACAGCCTAGCAGCCCGTGGTGCAAGTGCTGATTCGTAGCCGGAGAGTTTTTCGAGGATTCACAGGGTGTGTTTGTAGAATCGGCGCATGGCGATGGGGACACGCAGGCAACGGGAGAAGCAAGAGGATTTGTGGATCGCGCACAGGGAGCTGGCGTCTGCGCCGGGGCATCCGTTTTATCAGCGGCTGAACGAGCTGCTGGAGGCGGAGGGTTTCGACGAGTTTGTCGAGAGGCGGTGTGCGAAGTTCTATGCGGCCCGGTTCGGCCGACCGTCGCTGACTCCTGGGATCTACTTCCGGTCGCTGCTGATCGGATACTTCGAGGGCATCGGGGCCGAGCGCGGCATCGCCTGGCGGTTGGCGGATTCTCTGGCGTTGCGGCGTTTTGTGGGCATTGGTCTGGATGAGTACACGCCGGACCACTCGACGATTTCGCGCACGCGGCGGCTGATCGACCTGGATACGCACCGGGAAGTGTTCGGCTGGGTGCTGGGCGTACTGGCCGATCGCGGGTTGGTGCAGGGTCAGCGGATCGCTATCGACGCGACCACTCTGGAAGCCAACGCGGCGATGCGCTCG
>Ga0182014_10004308_pt1 | contig 16426 bp, 15 predicted proteins | sample 612S2DmetaG_FD_120489 | JGI IMG/M metagenome (GOLD analysis project Ga0182014, IMG submission 120489) | Permafrost microbial communities from Stordalen Mire, Sweden - 612S2D metaG | ecosystem: Environmental > Terrestrial > Soil > Wetlands > Permafrost | place: Sweden: Stordalen | collected... | reverse complement strand
TTTATGGTGGGCGCTGCAGGATTTGAACCTGCGACTTCCACCGTGTGAAGGTGGCACTCTACCGCTGAGTTAAGCGCCCAAATAGGGAGTGGCAAAGGCCGCACCAAGGGGGCAATCCCGTGATTTAGAGTAACACCAGCGGGGCTTTGCGGCCAACCCCAGTATTCATCAGGGGTCAGCGCTGAACCGCGCCAAGCTAACGATGCCCTGGAGAGCCAATTCGAGCCGTCCCGCAGGCGAATTCCCCAACGACGGGGAGCCGGCTATGTGCGCAATTCCTGGTCTGGGCAGCCTTGCCTTGTCTGCTCCTGATCTGGCGGGCGCCAATCTGCCCCGCGAAAGCGCCCGAGGCCCGGGTTCGCCGGGAGCGATGGCCAACTCATTGGAGCAAGGATCGGACTCCCAGCCGTCAGTGAGCGCCCCCGATAGTTCAGGCCTTGAAAGTGCGCATGAAATAACACACGGGGCGCAACCTTCCGCCACGGATGGGGTTGCAGAGAATATGGCTACCTTGGTGCTGGACAACTCGGCCCTGGGAGCGGGCGCGGCCGCTGGTCCGGAAAGAAGACCGGATGAAAGCGGCGGCAAGATCGGCTGCCTGGACCCAACCAGCGACGCGGCGATCATGCTGCGCGTGGCGGCAGGCGACGAGTCGGGCTTCAGTTATCTGGTGCAGAAGTACCACCGGTCGATGATTCACTTTCTCTTCAGGATGGTGCGCAACGATGCGGTTGCCGAAGAACTGGCGCAGGAGGTGTTTCTGCGCGTCTACCGCTCCAGGCAGAGCTACCGGGCCGAGGCCAAGTTCACCACCTGGCTTTATCGGATCGCGACCAACTTGGCGGTCAACCACGCCCGCGATACGCGGCATGAGCGGGCGGCTCAGACCCTCTATCTGGATGCGACGGATGAGGAGACGGGCACGACGCCCGACGTGGCGGACGATGAACCGACGGTGGAAGAGCGGCTGATGCGCGATGAGCGGATGGCCGCCATTCGCGCGCATGTGATGGCCCTGCCGGAGCGGCAGAGGATGGCGGTGCTGATGCACAAGTATCAGGGGATGGACTATAGGCAGATTGGAGAGGTGCTCCGGTTGAGCGAATCGGCGACCAAGTCGCTGCTCTTCCGCGCCTATCAGACGCTCAGGGAAAGGTTGAAGGATTTTGTGTAAGGGTAAACAAGCCGGGCGACACCGGCGGAAGCAGGGGGTGAAAGATGGAACGGATGAAGAACCAATGCGACGGGATGGATGGGAAGCTCGCCGAGTTGCTGCTGGAGCCCGAGAATGCGCCTGCCGAGGTTCAGGCTCATGTGGCGGAGTGCGGCCATTGCCGTCAGGAGCTCGATGAGCTGCGGGCGACCTTTGCCTTGCTCGATACGTGGGAGGCTCCGGAGCCAAGCCCCTACTTCATGACCCGGTTCGATGCTCGGCTGCGCGAAGAGCGCGAGGCGGAGCCGGCAGGCTGGTTTGCCCGCCTGCGCGCGCGCTTCGCTTACGGGCCCAGCATGCATGTTCGCCCGCTGGCGGCCATGGCGCTCTCCGTTTTGCTATTGCTCGGCGGCGGCACGTACTTGAGCGTCAACAACGGTGATCAGCAGCCCACGCCGGCACAGGCCGTGGTTCACGATCTGCAGACGCTGGACAACAACGCCCAACTTCTGGATCAGATGGAGGCGCTTTCCACCACCAACGATAATGGGGACTAGTTTTTTGTTCGTGGCTGATCGGGACGGAAGCAGGAATAGATGAGAGCCTTAGGAGACAATGCGGGACACATGAGCCGAGCGGCTTTGGCTATGGTGATTGCGCTTCTTTGCGTCTCCGCTTCCTGGGCCCGCGGTCAGCGCGCAAATGCGCCGGCGCCGCGTCCATCTGGCGGGCCGGCGATGCGCTCTACTGCCCCCAGATTTCAAAACGCTCGGCCTCAGCCAATCGGGCCGAAATACCAGAACCGCATGCGTTCACAGGCGCCGGCCAAACCCCAGGGCAGCTTCGCCCAGCGTCCAGCGCCGAGTTACTCTACACCGGGGCTTCGGCCTGGAAATCCAAGTTCGGCTTCCGGCCCTGTCTTTTCCCGGCCCGGTTATCCTGCCGTACCCTATGTATCCTCAACTCGCCCTGCTCGCGTCTATCCTGGAGCGGCGCCTCCGGGACACCTGGGCGACTGGCTCAACCAGCACCGCAATCTCCCTGTCCAGGAGCAGGAGCGGATGCTGCGCAGAGATCCCAGCTTCTACCGGCTTCCCTCCGCCGATCAGCAACGCCTCCTGGGGCAATTGCACCAGATGAACCAGATGCCTGAGGAGCAGCGGCAGCGCAGACTGGCCCGCGCCGAAGCTCTCGAACACATGTCCCCCCAGGACCGCATGAGCCTCAACCTCAGCGGCCGCCGTCTTGCCGCCCTGCCGCAGGATCGCAAGGCGCTTGTGAGGCGCGCCTTCCAGGACCTGAGTTCGGTTCCCCTGGACCAGCGCCAGACGGTGCTTGACTCCAACCGCTACCAGGGCGTGTTCAGCCCCGAGGAGCGCGGCATTCTCTCCGACTTTCTGCGCGTGGAGCCTTACCAGCCGGCGCAATAACGGCTTGGGTTGGTGGGCTCAACAGGCTGACGGCGAGCATTAACTTTCAGTGAATGATTGTGCAAAGCCGTTGACCGTGTCGAAGCCCTGCCTTAGTATCCACAGCTATGGACAACTCGGACCTCGATCAACTACGCCTCGCCTACAAACAAGCCGTCGACGAATGGGTACTCGCCATTCGCGCGGAGGAAGCTCTGGCTACGCCCGACCACTCCGAAATTGCGTGGGAGCATTGGGACGATGCGGGACTTGTGGAGCAGGATGTTCAGAGCAAAGCCAAACTTGCGAGAGATGAATACAAGGATGCGCTGCGCAAAGTGAATCTCGGCTTTTGAAGAGTCGAGGCGATTTTGGGTGCTCCCTCCCGGACCAGCGCCAGACGGTGCTCAACTCCAGCTGCTACCAGGGCGCCTTCACCCCCGATGAACGCGGCATCCTCTCCGATTTCCTGCGCGTCGAGCCTTACGAGCCGGCGCGATAGCCGCCGCAGAATCGAATTCAACCGTTCGTTTGCGGACAGTTGGTTTCGATTCTGGACATGCGCAGCGTCTATACCAGGCGCTTGAAAGCGGCAAGTCATTTACATTCAATGACAACCTTGCCAAGCGGTTTGGCGTTGAAAATGCACATTTCCGAATGTGAGTTCCTAACAAACGATGACGAGGGAACCCGAGGATTTCGTGCATACCTTGCTTCAGGATCTGCGTTTCGCATTGCGTCAGTTGCGCCAGTCGCCGGGCTTCACTCTGGCCGCGGTATTGACGCTGGCTATCGGCATCGGCGCCAATACGGCGTTCTTCAGCGTGATGGACGCGATGGTGCTGCACCCGCTGGCCGTGCCGGAGCTGGATCGAGTGATGACCGTCGAGGAGCAGCAGAACCGTGGCGATCTGAAGCCGGTGGCGCTGGCCAACTACGAAGACTGGCAGCGCCAGAGCCGCTCGTTCGAGGAGCTGGCTGTGCATAGCTCCGCCGATATGAGCTTGACCGGGGCCGGGGACGCCGCGCATGTTCAGGCGGAGTACGCCTCGCCTAACTTTTTCTCCGTGATGCGGGCCAATGCGCTCCTCGGCCAGGTCTTTGGCGAGGGCGAGACCCAACCCGGACGTTCCAGTGTGGCCGTTCTCAGCTATTACTTCTGGAAGCAGCATTTTGCCTCCGACGCCGGAGTGTTGGGCCGCACCATCGATCTGAACGGGCACACCTACACCATCATCGGCGTGATGCCGAAGGCCTTGCAGTATCCGACCCCCACCGATCTGTTTCTGCCCTTTGCGCCGGATGCCGCCCAGATCGGCAATCGAAGCGCGCACGACTATCTGGTGATTGGCCGGCTGAACTCGGGCGTGACGAAGCACCAGGCGCAGGCGGAGATGAACGTCTTGGCCGAGCGGCTGGCGGGTATGTATCCGGTGACCAACCAGGGGTGGACGGTGAAGGTCGAGCCCCTGCTGGACACAATCAACGGCGATATAATGCCGCGCTACTTCAACCTGATTCTGGGCGCCACGCTGTTCGTGCTGCTGGTGGTCTGCCTCAACGTGTCCAATCTACAGCTTGCGCGCGGCATTGCGCGGCAGCCAGAGATCGCCTTGCGCACCGCGCTGGGCGCCGGCCGCATGAGGGTGCTCAGGCAGTTGCTCACCGAGAATATTCTGCTAGGACTGATCGGAGGAGCGGGAGGGTTGTTGGATGCGTGGATCGAGATGCACTCCTCCATGGCCGAGTTGCCGGCGCGGGTCATGCGTTACGTGGCGGGCTCGGGGAATATTTCGCTGAACGGCCGCGTTCTCTGCTTCTCACTGCTGATGGCGATGGGAGCGGGAGTGGTCTCGGGCATAGCGCCGGCGCTGGCGGCCTTGCGCGTGAACCTGGTGGACCAGTTGAAATCGGGCTCGCGCGCCGTGGCTGGAGCGAGCCGCACGCGGTGGGTGAGGAACGTCTTCGCCGTTTCGCAAATCGCTCTGGCCATGGCGTTGGTGATTGGCGCGGCGCTGATGTCCAAGGGCTTGACGGCGATACTGCACTCGGCCGACCGCTTCAATCCGGGACAGATGCTCACATTCGACGCGCATCTGACTACCGCGCGCTACGACACGGCGGAGAAGATGGCCTCCTGGCAGAACCAGAGCCTGGAAAAGCTGCGCGCGCTGCCCGGCGTGGAGCGCGCCGAGCTGTCCACCGCGCTGCCCTCGAGCGACCAGAGCTGGCTGGACGATTGCCAGATCGAGAACCGGCCGCTGGCGCCCGGTAGATTTCAAAGCGCGCTGCGGCTACACGTGAGCAATGGGTACTTCTCGGAGTTCAACATTCCGCTGGTGTCGGGCCGCCTGTTCAATCCCGGCGACGATCTGCGCTCGCCGCCGGTGGCGGTGGTCAGCCGTGGATTTGTGGCGCGCTATTTCCCTGGGGAGAACCCGCTGGGCCATCGCATCCGCATGGGCGCCGGACACAACCAGACTCCGTGGACGACCATTGCCGGTGTCGCCGAGGATACGGATTACTCGATACTGAACAAAACGCATGAGGCGGCTGTGTACTTGAGCGCGGCGCAAATTCCACCCCAGGACACGGTCTTTGCCTTGGTCACCAGCGGCGATCCACTGGCGCTGGCACCCGCGGCGCGCAAGGCGCTGGCGGGGCTGGACCCCGCGCTGCCGTTGGACTGGGTCCAGACGCTGGCGGAGTTGCGGCGCGAGGAGTTGAGCGGCATCGCCGCAACTGCCAGAATACTGGCAAAGGACGCCTTGATCGCGCTGCTGCTGGCGGCCATCGGCATCTTCGGCGTGATGGCCAACCTGGTGGCCGAGCGGACGCGGGAAATCGGCGTGCGCCTGGCCATGGGTGCGCGGCGGGAGGACGTGGTGAACATGATCCTGCGCCGGGCGGCGTGGCTGACGGGGATTGGCGTGGGGTCCGGCTTGCTACTGGCCTTCGGCCTGGCGCATGGAGTGGCCAGCCTGCTCTACGGCGTCAGCCCCAACGATCCCGCGGTCTTTGGGTCGATCACTGCGGCCATCGCCGGCATTGCCCTGCTGGCAAGCTGGCTGCCGGCGCGCCGGGCCTCGCGCATCGATCCCATGGTCGCCCTGCGCGACGAGTAGGGACGGAGGCGGTCCCTGCTCCGGCAGCGCCTGTGCGCCCGGCGAGAGCCGGCTTGCGCCCCTACGCTACAATCGAAGATGGGCCAAGGCCAGAATTCTTTGCGCACTGAGCGCAGCTAAAGCAAGGAGCTAGAAACTTTATGGCGATTCCCGCCACTCAAATGCGTCCCGGCATGATCATCAAGCACAAAGACCAACTGCACCTGGTCTTCAAGGTCGAGCATCGCACACCCGGCAATCTGCGCGCCTTCATTCAGGCCAAGCTGCGCAACATACGTACCGGGGCCATGTTCGAGGAGCGCTTTCGCTCCGCAGACGCCATTGAAAAGGTCGTCGTGGACGAGGTCTCAATGGAGTTCCTCTACAACGACGGCGACGACTATTACTTCATGAACCCCGTGGACTACGAGCAGACCGTGCTGAAAGGCACTACGCTGGGCGACGCTATAGAGTATTTGACGCCCAACCTGCAGATCAAGGTCAGCTACCACGACGGCCAGGCCGTGGGCATCGACTTGCCGGCTTCCGTCGAGCTCACCGTCGTCGAAACCGAGCCGGGGCTCAAGTCGGCCACCGCCTCAAGCGTCAGCAAGCCCGCCAAGACCGAGACCGGCCTCATCGTCCAGGTGCCCGCCTTCATCAACGAGGGCGAGAAGATCCGCGTGGACACCAGCGAGGGCGCCTACCTCAGCCGCGCATAGGGGGCGCGATGAGGGGCGGAGCGCCGCGCAATCGTCAGTCGTATCTCTCGAAGACGATCTGCTTGCGATGCCAGCCGAAGCCGGCCAGCCGCTCGCGCACGCTTGAAACCATGAAGTTCAGCCCGCAGATGTATGCGTAGATGTCGAAGTTCAGCTCCGAAGCCACCAGTGCCGGATCGGGCGCGGGCACGGGCAGCGGCTGGCCCAGGCGGGCGGCGCGCTCCTCAATGATTTTGGCCACGTGATCCTGGACATAACCGCGCAGGCCGCTCCAGCTCTCGTCGGCACGGCTCAGCGTGGGCAGATAGTGGAAGTTCGGTTTGCGCCTTGCCAGGGCCTCGAACTCCTCGCGGTAGTAAATGTCGCTCTCGTAGCGCGTGCCGTAGACCAGCCAGATCTCCTTGCCGCCGCTGCAGTCCGTGCCGTCGGCGGGAAAAAGCGTTTGCAGATAGCCGCGCATGGGCGCTATGCCGGTGCCGGTGGCGATCAGGATCGAATCGGTAATCGGCTCGTGCAGCACGAAGTGCCCGTGCGGCCCGTGAATCTGAATCGTCGCCCCCAACGGCAGGTCGGGCAGATCGGCCAGGTGATTGGAGAAAAATCCCTCCTCCACCCGGTTCACGCACAGCTCGAAGCGGTTGCCGTTAGCCGCCGAGGCAATGGAGTAGGCGCGTGTCTGCATCTTGCCATTCGCGTCCTCGGCCACGGCCGAGACAAACTGGCCCGATGCGTAAGGGAAGCTCTCCACTTCGTCGATCACAAAGACAAAGTGGTAGCACTGCGCCACTTCAGAGATGCACTCTTTTGCTTCAAGACGTGCGGTAAAGAGTTGTCGAGCCAAGGCAGTTCTCGCTGGGGAAGAGATGAAGCCCGCAAGACGGGCTGAGTGCAGTATCGCCATAGGAGCGGCATGGTGGCAAGCGGAACCTCACTAAGGAGCAAGGCCGTTGGCAGCAAACATCGCGGTTGCTCGGAGCGCCGCAAACTCCGCCTCGACTTCTCCCGCGGGAATGAGTCTTCCGGCGTCCGCGTCCTCGATGCCGATCTGCACCTGGCGGTGAAACCACTCTTCATATTCCGAATCCGTGCGCTGGGTCTCGACGAAGTCCCGCATGAACTCGCGCAGCAAATCCTGATTGGTCCGTTCGCGAGCCGATGCCGCCCGAGAAAAGGCTGCCTTCAACTCGGGTTCCACTCGGATTGTGATTGTCGTCTCGGCCATGTTCGCCTCCTGAAGGCGAAGGTTTGTTCTCAGCGTATCACGAGATGCGAACTCGCACATAAGGAGCTTTGAAAGCGCCCGTCCCACTATAATTGACGGGGAGCCGGATGAAATATTCGTGCACTTTTCCGGCTTCAAGCCCTTATTCCTGAGGAATCCATGGCCGCACTGATCGATGCCATTACCGTCAAGCGCAAGATGTACTTCGAGTTTGAGAACGTCCCGTATTATTGCCTCGAAGCCGAGGTTTCAACCCCCACCGCCCGCGGCGGCCAGACCTTGGTCCGCCTGAAGATGCGCAATCTGCTCACCCGCGCCGTCTTCGACAAGACCTTCAAGGCCAGCGACAAGTTCAAGGAGCCGGACCTGGAGACGGTCGAGGCCTCCTATCTCTACAGCGACGCGGACGGCTCCTACTTCCTCGACCAGGAGACCTTCGACACGCTCACCTTGCGGGAAGAGATGATCGGGGATGCGCTCCAGTTTCTGGTGGAGGGCGCGATCTTGAAGCTGGATAAGTTCAACGGCAACCCCATCGGCTTGCAATTGCCCGCGCAGGTCGAGCTGGAGGTCACCTATACCGAACCCGGCGCTCGCGGCGACACCAGCGGCAGCGTGACCAAGCTCGCACGCCTCGAAACCGGCCTCGAAATCAAGGTTCCCCTCTTCATCCAGGAGGGAGTCAAGGTAAAGGTCTACACCGAGACGCGTGAGTTCGCCGGGCGAGCCTAAACGCCCGGCAGTCTTGCAATCCCCTACTCCACCGTCACCGACTTGGCCAGATTCCGCGGCTGGTCCACGTCGCAGCCGCGGCGAACGGCGATGTAGTAGGCCAGCAGTTGCAGCGGCACAATCTCGATCAGCGGCGACAGCAGTTCAATGGCCGGCGGAATGTGGATGACGTGCTCCACCAGATCACCGATGGTCCTGTCACCCTCGGTGGCCACGGCGATCACGCGCCCCGAGCGAGCCGTCACCTCCTGGATATTCGAGAGTGTCTTCTCATAGCGCAACCGCGATGCCGGATCATTCTCGTCCCTCGTGGCCAGCACCACCACCGGCAAGGTCTCGTCGATCAGTGCGTTGGGTCCGTGCTTCATCTCCCCGGCCGGGTAGCCTTCGGCGTGAATGTACGAGATCTCCTTCAGCTTCAGCGCGCCCTCCAGGGCAATCGGGAAGTGAATGCCGCGCCCCAGGTACAAAAAGTCAGGCGAAGTCGAAAACTCCCTGGCCAGTTGTTCGCACTGCGGGGTGCACTTGCGCAGCACCTCCTCAATCTTGACCGGAACGCGGCTCAGCTCTCCGATCAGCTCGACCGACTGCGCAGCGTCCAGCTTGCCGCGTAGTTGCCCCAGCTTGAGCGCCAGTAGAAACAGCGCCGTCAGCTGCGCCGTAAAGGCCTTTGTCGAGGCCACGCCGATCTCCGGGCCGGCGTGCGTATAGATGGCGCCGTACGCCTCGCGCGCCACCATGGCGTCCACCACGTTGCAGATAGCCACAGTCTTCGAGCCCAGCGCAATCATCTCCCGCTGCGCGGCCAGCGTGTCGGCGGTCTCGCCCGACTGCGTAATCAACAGCCCCAGCGTATCCGGCCCGGCAATGGGGTCGCGGTAGCGATACTCGCTGGCATAATCCACATCCACCGGCAGCCGCGCCAGCCGCTCGATCATGTACTTGCCGGTAAGCGCCGCGTGCCAGCTCGTCCCGCAGGCGGCAATGCTGATGCTCTTCGCTGCGGCCAGCTCCTCGTCGGCAAGCTTCATCTCGCCCAGGAAAACCTTGCCGGAATCCAGTGAAACACGGCCTCGCGTGGTGTCCAGGATGGCTCGCGGCTGCTCCCATATCTCCTTGAGCATGAAGTGCTTGTACCCGCCCTTTTCCGCCTGGATCGGATCCCAGAGAATGCGCGTGATGGCGCGCGTCACCGGCCCGCCGTCAAAGTCCGTCAGCTCCACCCCGGCCAGCGTCAGGATGGCCATATCGCCGTCGGCCAGAAAGTACATATTGCGCGTGTGATGCAGGATGCCCGGCACATCCGAGGCCACAAACGACTCGCCCTCGCCCACCCCGATCACCACCGGCGGACCCATCCGCGCGGCCACAATCTTGTCCGGCTCCGCCGCCGAAAGTACCCCCAGCGCAAAGGCCCCGGTCAGCCGCTTCACCGCGCGCCGCACCGCCACCTCCAGTGGAATCGCTTCGCCCGCCGCCTCCGCGTCCAACTGCACTTGCTCGATAAGGTGGGCAATGATCTCGGTATCGGTCTCGGTGACGAACCTGTGCCCCTGCTCGATCAGTTCGCGCTTCAAATCGAGATAGTTCTCTACAATGCCGTTGTGGACCACCACGATGCGCCCTGTGCAATCGCGGTGCGGGTGGGCATTCTCTTCCGTGGGCCGTCCGTGTGTGGCCCAGCGTGTGTGGCCGATTCCGAACGTGCCATCTACAGGATGTTCGCGTAAAACCTCTTCCAGGTTGCTCAGCTTGCCCGGAGCGCGCCTCACCTCAAGCGTCGAGCTTAATGGACTGCCCACGGCGATCCCCGCCGAGTCATAGCCCCGATATTCGAGCCGCCGCAGTCCCTCGATGATGACCGGAACCACCTTCTTCTTGCCAACGTAACCGACAATTCCGCACATAGAACGATTCTAAGCGAAGCCGCGCGCGAAGGTATGTGACACAAAGGAAGGGCAGGGCGCCGGTTCCCGGTTCTTTCTCCTTCCGCCTGTGGTGGGAACAAGTGTGTTTTCTCCTATGAGTACCGGGACTTCGCGTATCAATGCGCAAAATTATAGGAAAGTTCGATTCCAGTTCCATTCGGCGTTCGAACAGGGGCCAGCGAGAAATCATCGAGGGAGCTTTCCTTGGAGCGGCGCCGAACAACATATCCACCGATGTAATATCCAAGCACCCCTCCGACGAAGACATCGGATGGAAAGTGCTTGCGTGCAACCACCCGCGCGGCGGAAACGCTGGCGGCAAGCGAATAAACCGCCAATTTGGTTCCCAGGCCGGGGTATTCCGTTGCAACCACGTGCGCGAATGACCATGCAAGAATGGAGTGATCGGAAGGCATGGACTGTCCATCCGGCCATGTTTTTGTACCATTGGGCCAGGGGCTTCCTTTACCATTGCCCTGCGTTGGTGTTTGACGGTCAATTGCGTAACCAAGCCCGGTATTCAGAATGAAGGAATCAACCATCGCCTCCTCGGCAAGAATTGTGGTTTCCTGGAGATGTTGATTGTGCCGCGCGCTGCCGGCGAAGTATCCCAATGCGAGTACGGCTGGGGGGCCGTAGATGCCGGCATAATTCGAATATTTATTCGCATTGCGCTCTCGGCTTGGATTCACGCCGACTTGCGCCATTGCATCCGTATCTGTGGCCAACGCAAGTGTTGTACCCAGGCCGAAGGCCGCCACCATTGGCACATCGGGCTCGCGCAAACGCAGAGGTGCTGTAACGATTCCCCATTCGTCTTGCGCAACGTGCAGGGCACAAGTCGGGATTGCCTTGATGCCGCATTCCTTGGCGTCGTTTGCGGTGGACGAGGTGGCAGGATCCTGGCCCAGGGCTACGAACGAGACACAAAGGGAAAGCAACAGATGAATTGGGTAGAAACGCGGCTGCATGATTGAAATGCTAAATCACCGGCCTTCGGCAATTTGGCTCGAAATCCCGGCGCGGGCCGCGCTATTCCTCGATCCGGTAGGTAGACTCTTCGATCACCGGGTTGGTGAGCACCTCGCGGGCGATTCGCTCCCGATCTGCGTTTTGAGCCTACATTCCAGGCCGGCGGTTTCTCTGAGATGCTCTGCGCGCAAGCCGCAATGATGAGAACCGTGCTATCGGCGCCCGCATCCACGGAGCAGAGAGTATGCTGAAAGCTCCGGCAACTGGCTGAGTCCAATGAACCTCGAATATCCAGCGCTCGTTCTGCTTCGTGAACACCTCGCAGGTTTGCTCCTCGGGACCATCTTCCTTTTCGTTGGGCTGATCGCCTGTTGCATCGCGGCAGTTCGCCGCCATGGCGGATCGCGACTTCTGGTCTCGTTCGGCCTGTTCATTGGGATGTACGGCCTTCGCATGCTGGCCAATGCGGAATCGGCTCTGCAGCTCTTCCCGCAATCGCCGTGGCCTGCTCGTGTTGTGATCGGGGTGGATTACCTGCTTGTGATTCCAGCCCTCTTCTTCTGGATTGAATTGAGCCGCGGCGTTTTCCGGCGAGTGTGCTGGCTGCTGACATTTCTCGCTGTGGGGATCGCAACGCTCGGGCTGGGCTGGTCCGTGCTCGGCGGGTCGCCCTCCACGTTTCTGCGCTACAACAGCCTTCTCGCTATTTTCATGATGGTCGTCGTTGGAGCGCTCTTTGTCATTCCGGGGGTGGCCAGGAAGAACCTCGTTATCCAGAGCCGTCCTTTACGCATCGTCATGCCCGCGCTCGCTTTCATCACTCTCCTCGTGAACGGGATGTGGTTCTTCGGCCATCCGCCGGCTCCGTACATTGAGCCCATTGCGTTTTCCGCATGGTTCTTCGCCATCGGATATGAGGCCGCGAGGCATACCTTCGACAATGAGAGGCGCCTCCTCTCGATTGAAAGCGAATTGGAAACGGCGCGGCAAATACAGTTCTCGATTCTTCCGGATCGCATCCCCGATGTAGACGGCCTTCGTATTGCCGCCTCCTACAATCCGATGTCGGCGGTCGCAGGAGATTACTACCAGTTTCTGCAACCGAATGACCGTCAAGTGGGTATTCTCGTGGCCGACGTCTCCGGTCACGGAGTGCCTGCGGCTCTGATCGCCTCTATGATCAAGGTTGCGATGCAATCCGCGGCGGCTTTTGCGCCCAACCCGGACGAGCTTCTGCACAGCATGAATCGAATTCTTACGCCGGAGCTGCGCGGGAGACTTACCTCAGCGGCTTACCTCTGGATCGACACGGAAAGCTGCACCGCGCGCTATTCAGCCGCAGGCCACCCGGCCTTGTTGCATTGGAGTGTGGCGTGCGGCGAGCTGCTGCGGATTGAGAGCAATGGCCTGATCTTCGGCGTAGAAAGCGAATTCGAATATCCGGCGCGAAACGTCCCGTTCTGCCCCGGAGATCGCTTCCTGGTCTATACCGACGGGCTGATTGAGCCCGAGAACGCGCATGGCGTACCATTCGGCGACCGGCAATTGGAAGCTGTTCTGCATGAAAACCGCGCCCTGCCGGCTACTGACCTATCGCGGGAGCTGCTCTCCGCGCTCCAAAGCTGGCAGCCGGCTTCCCTTGCACAGCAGGATGACATCACACTGGTCGTGGTGGATGCTCTATAGCCCTTCTCCGCGAGAAGCCCCGCGTGCTGGTCGCAAGAGCATTTCACTGGAAGCCAGGGGTTAAGCGGGTTACCCAGCATTTCCCCATCAGCCCGATTTGAGTGGACGGGTAAAATTCCCCCCTGAGTAGCTGGGCAATCGGACACTCATAAACGGATGGTTGGCCTTGAAGAACTCTTCCCGGCAGCTACGCATGCGCTCGCAAGGGGACAATCAGAGGCGTTGATTGACAATTACACCGGTGAAGAAAGGCTGGCTTCCGTGCTTTTCGTAGGAAAACTTGAATTCGATTTCGTCCAGCTTAAGCACGAAGGCTCCCTGCCGGCCGCGGCTGAGAATGTTGCACCTGTCGAACATCCCAAAGTACACGGACGCTTTCTCCTGCTCACTTTCGTCTTTTGATGGCGGGTATTTTGCGCGCTGCTTGTCGATGGAGCCACGAATCGTGGTGATAACGTCCGGAGAGGCCATCGCCGACGCATCTTCCGAGGCTGCAACAGTAGTCAATAACCGATCGGCCCATTGCATTTCCGGAGTGCGAAATCGATGCCCCAGGTCTTTGGTCCCGTCAGGCATGAGGCGTAGGGTCCACTCGCCGCGCGGCTCAGGACACCCACCGCACGAGGCAAACGTGGCTGTGGGTTCCTTCGTGGCTATGCGCACCAAATTGCCTTGAATATGAACCGCGCCCTGCTCCACTACATGGTTATAGGACTGGATTACTTCCGCATTTGCTTCCTTGCCGTTCCACTCCCATACGCTGAATTGCGCCTCCATCGTTCCGCCGTTCGTGGCCTGAAAGGCGTCTACAGCAAAGCGCGAAAATCCTCTTCGTGTAGGGGGAAGTGGCAGAATCTTGTCCACTACCATTGGGCCGCAGTGGTACGCACACGATTCGAGGACTGCCCAAAGGCCTATTTCATCTTTCAAGGCGTAGTGCTGCTCGGCCAGTGGCTTGATGTCCCATGTCGGTTGAAAGTGACCCGAGGCATTGCGGGAGACGACCAAGAACGTTCCGAATGTGCTGTCTATGCCCTCAGTGCCATACCAAGCGGTGACCACATAGACCTCCGACGCGATGCGCGTTGCGGAGCCTTCCATAGCGTAGAGCTCGGGCCGGTTCTCGTCGTAGACCTCGGAGTGGGGCGGCGGCGGTGTGAAGTCCACGAAGAGCTTGTCGAGCTGCCTGGCTGAAGCATTTGGATGAAGGTCAAGCCAGGCGGCGGCCCACTCGCCTGCCAGCTTCCACCCCTCAGTCAACAGCGGTGCTATCCCGGGGTCGTCTAGTTGCGGCGGCTGGCTGCCATTTTCCGGCGCATTCATACGCTCCAGGACGCGTCGATGCGCCGCGATTAGCTCCATCATCTGCGGCGTAACGTACGGAGCGGGCGGCTGGGTTCCCGCGCAGAGTTTCGTGACGCACAAGACAGAAACAATCAGCACTGCCGCTAAAAGGCGGATTAGCCTGAGCATCTTGCTTCCCCCGATGACTCTTGATCCCATGACGATGGGTAAGCGGACTCGCGAGGGCAATTATTGCAGAAATGGGGCAGGCGCGGTTGAAAATGAAGTTCCGCGCCAGCCGGGGTCGGTTCTTGCTCTACTTCGGTAAGAGCCGGATCTAAAGGCACCCCTCGGTTCGTGACTGCACGACCGGAATCGGCCGCGCTAATCCTCTATGCGGTAGGTATACTCTTCGATCACCGGGTTGGTAAGCACCTCGCGGGCGATGCGCTCCACCCGGGCCTTGGCCGCATCGGCGTCGAGTCCATCGGCGAGCGAGAGCGCGAAATACTTGCCCTGGCGCACAGCGGTTACATCCGCAAATCCGATCTTGCGCAGGGCGTTGTGGATGGTTTGGCCCTGCGGGTCCAGGACCGAGGTCTTCAGCGTGACATAAACATGCGCCTTCATTACCGACGATTATAGTATCCCCGGCGCGCGGCAGGTAAGAGCCGGCAGGCAGATAAGCGATGCGGCGCAGGCAGCTATGGGCGTTCGCATCTTTCCGGATTGCGCGCGGGGCGGGTTTTCGGTATCTTGGTCTGGTACCTCGCGAGTCCGCGCGCTCAAATCATCCAGCGGACTCTACCTGCATTCTCCCGCTTCTGAGAGATTGCGGATGGGGGCGCTTCAGAAGCACACCGGGAAGGGTGTGCGGCGCCTGAGATCCGCATCGCCATTCCCTCGCCTCCACCTACAACCTTGCAAAAGGAGAGAGAGCATGAGCAATCCCGAACTGCACCACAAGATCACCTACATCGAGTTCGCTTCGACCGATATCGAGCGGACAAAGAAATTCTACTCAACCGTATTCGGCTGGAGCTTTCAGAACTGGGGGCCGGACTACATCAGCTTTGGCGGTGAGGGCGTCGAGGGCGGCGGCTTCTACAAGATCGATCCGCATGAGCCGCAGCCCAAGTTTGCGCCGCTGGTCGTGCTCTATTCGGCTCGCCTGGAGGAGACAGAGGCCGCAATCGTGGCCGCGGGCGGCAGCATTGTTGTGCCAACCTTTGAGTTTCCCGGCGGACGGCGCTTCCATTTCTCCGACGGGGTTGGCAATGTGCTGGGCATCTGGTCAGAGTAGCCGCTGAGGCAGTCTCCCATCCATGCGCCAGACCCGCAACCCGGCGCACGACCAAGCATGCCGGATTGGAAGGAAAAGGCGGATGGATGGGACGCCAAGTTCTTGAAGGCAAGCGGAGTTGTGCGAAGGCTCTCGAACGGCAGGTCGCGCAACTCTGTGAGAGGTCGTTGCTCCCAGTTCCCTGCCCTTCTTACTCCTCGCGCAGCACTTCCAGCGGCCGAAGCCCAAGAATCCGATAGCTTGCAATCCAGCCGGTCGCCGTGGCCAGCACGGCCGTCCCCACGAGGGCGACCAGCGCGGCGAACCACTCGATGTGGAAGCCCACCTCAAGTCTGCGCAGCAGCACCTGCGTCAGCACGTTGGCAAAAACGACACCTACGGAGCCAGCCAGCAGGCCGAGCACGCTGAACTCCACGCTGAAGGTGCGCACAATCCGCATCCGCGTGGCTCCCAAAGTTTTCAGCACCACCGCCTCCCGCATCCGCCGGAAGCGCGTGCTGGCGATGCTCGAAGCCAGAATCGTCAACCCCGCAAAGATGGAGAAACCCGCCAGAAAGCGCACCACAAACGTGATCTGATCCACCACGCTCTCAATCCGCACCATCACATCGGCCACATTGATAACGCTTATGGAGGGATAAGCCGCAAAGAGCGCCCGCTCCATCGCCGCTACCTGCATGGGATCGATGTGCAAGCCGCCATACCAGGTAGCCGGCTGGTCCTTGAGCAGTTCCGAGGGAAGTACGAACGAGATGCGCGCGCCCAGGTGCTGTCCGTCGGCGCGGTAGATCGCGGCCACTTTAAGCTTGTGTACTTTCCCACCGATCTCCAACTCCACAGCCGAGCCCACGCCCAGATGCAGCCTCCCAGCAACGCCTTCGCCAACAGCCAGCTCCGCCGCGTTGGCATCG